>ENA-OQHZ01000183-OQHZ01000183.1-human-gut-metagenome-genome-assembly--contig:-NODE-183-length-53232-cov-8.338294_pt1 | contig 53232 bp, 53 predicted proteins | sample MGYA00242642_ERZ504734 | MGnify/ENA primary metagenome ERZ504734 (study PRJEB26092, sample SAMD00036210) | human gut metagenome | host: Homo sapiens | study: EMG produced TPA metagenomics assembly of...
AATCATGAAAGAATATGGATTTAATGTAATAGATAAGGAGATAGAAAAGATGTGTAACTTAGGAGAAATGATTGAAAGAGAAGCAAAACAAGCAAAGAATATAGAACATTTACAAAATGTAATGCATGAGCTTCAATGTTCATTAGAAAAAGCAATGGATATTTTAAAATTAACAGATGAAGAAAGAAAAGAAATTAAAAAATATTTTCAAGCTTAACATAAAAGGATAGCAGTTTAGCTATCCTTTTTATAAAAGACTACATTTTTTTATTTGTGTTTTTAATAATATAAATAGGCCGTTGTTTAGATTCAAAATAACAAGAGGAACAATATTGGCCTAAAATAGCTACAAATACAAGTTGGATACCACTTAAAAATAAAACTAAACTTGTTAAGTAGGATAGATGATGAATAAAAATAGAGTATAAAGATATAAAACATGCTATTAATATCAATATTCCGCCAATAACTCCAGCCATTGTAATGGGTGTAGAAGAAAAAGAAAAGATACCTTTAAATGCATAAGAAAATAAACTTTTAAAACTCCATTTTGTCTTACCTGCAGGACGTTCTACATTATGAAATTCTAACCATTTAGTATTAAAACCAACAAAAGAAAACATGCCTTTCATATAACGATTATATTCTTTTAATTCTAAAATCGCATCTACCATTTGTCTTGTCATCATTCTAAAATCACCTGCTCCATCATCCATATCCATTTTCGTAAGATATTGAATCACTTTATAAAAACTATGTGATAAAAAATTTCTTAATTTATTTTCACCAATACGATCAATTCTTTTGCCGGCACAACAATCATAGTCTTCATATTTTAATGCTTGATACATAGATTCTAATAAATAAGGTGGATGTTGTAAATCTGCATCCATAATGACTACATAATCACCACTAGCGTTTTCTAAACCAGCATACATAGCTGCTTCTTTTCCAAAATTACGTGAAAATGAATAATAGAAACAATGTTTATTTTTATGTGCTAATAGTTTGAGTATATCTTCACTATGATCTTGACTACCATCATTAATAAAAAGAATTTCATAATCAATATTTTGAATTTTCTCTAAAGTATGTACAACTTCTTTATAGAAAAGGGGTAAAACTTCTTCTTCGTTAAAACATGGAACAATGACACTTATTTTATCCATTATAAACACCTTCTTTTTTAAAAATTTTAAACTTACATAAAACATAATTTGATAAAATAGTTACAAAACTTACTAATAACTTAGAAAACATGGGTTGTATATGCATTAAAGTAATAAAAATATATAAACAACCATTTTCAACTATTAAAGTTAAAAATCTTAACAAAACAAAAGAACTCAATTCTTTTTTGATATCATTTTGACTTTCAAATACATATTTTTTATTCGCATAATAAGCAAATATAACAGCAAAAAACCAGGAGATACTATTAGCGACTAACCAATGACAATGGATCATCAATAAAACAAAATAAACAATATAATTAACAAGTGTAGTCATAATACCTACAAAAACATAACTAATAATCTCTTTAGTATTTTCTTTCATCTTTTATTTTCCTTTCAATTAAATAATGTATAAAAACAACCATAAATCCAAAATAAGATAAAATAAAACCTAATCTATAACCATAAGGAGTAAACTTAATTTGAATTTGATGTTTTCCTTTTTTGATTTTACATCCTAAAAAAGCTTCGTTAACAACTTCACTTTTAACTTCTTGATGATCAACTAAAATTTGATATCCACGATCATAAGGAATACGTGTAATAAAATAACCATCATTACTTACATTTATTGTTCCATTTAAAATATCTTTTCCTTTATTTATAGATAGAGGATCAACTTTTATATTTTTAAGAGTATTTTTATTTAAAGAATAAGTTTGAATATTCTTTAAGTCATAGTGTCCTTTAGATAATGAAATAGATAATTGTTGAGCTGTTAATAAATAAGTAAAATGTGTATTTTGATTATAATAAGGTGAAGTACTTTTTGATAATTTATTTTTTATACCATTAATAGTAATAGAAACACTTTGTAAAGGTAGATGATTAATAACATCTCCTTCAATTACAATGATTTCATTATTTGTTTTTCTATTTAGTTGATAATTAATATGTGTTTTTTTATTATTTTTAATTTGATATTCTTTTTTTAAACCCATATCTTCTTTAATAAATTGACTTTGATAATCTTTATTTCCATCTTTTACAATTGCTTGATGATATAGTGTATCTAAAGTATAAGGGTATTCCAGTTTTTGAAATTGGTTTTGACTATAAAGTTGATTTGTCGCATAAGCGATAGGTTTAACATCTTGACTTTGATAAAGCTTTAAACCATTTATTTCATCAACTTTTTGATATCCTTCAATTTTCTTTTTAGAAACAACAGAATCAACAGACATCAGTTTTAAATAAAAGAGATGATTTTGATCTATTTGGGCAACACGATTATTAATTGAAATAGGCAATTTCAATGTATCATATAAATATGAATTATATAATTTATGGTTTGTTGATGTATAACCAGAAATACGTGTTATTTGATTTTGATATGTTTGATTCATATTTTGTTTGCTTTGATTTAAATTAACTAAAGTATTGATTTTATTTCTTTGAATGAGTGTTTCTACTTCTTCATTTGAATAGTTTTGATATTGTTTTGTTGATATAAAACTTGTTGTTGGATTATTAAAATAAACAACAAGTAAAGGAATCAATAAATAGATAAAAACTATTTGTTGATGGTGCTTATAAAAATAAAGAATGGTTAAGCTGACGATTAAATCAATACATACAAGATAAGGTTGAGTGATAAAAAATAATGGTAAAATAATTAAAATAAGCATAGAATAATTGATTCTAAAAGTGAAATCTTCTAAAACTAAACCTGCTTGTAAAATAATGAGAGGTATAAATACAATGAGTATTTTACTTCTAGCATATAAAAAACCATTCATTATAAAACTAATTAAAGGACAAAACATAGAAATTATAATAATTAATGATAGTAAACGTGTTTTCTTTTTATATAGACCACATACAATTAAAATCCAAATAAGATATGTAAATCCACAACCATAGTTGTTATAAAGTAAACCTTTTAAAGAAAAGGTAGGCATTAATAAATCTAATAGATGTGTTGAACTTACACTTTTACTACCATCAACAATAACATATAAAGTAGGAATTGTATAAATAGCAGTTAGTAATACAATACCTACATAAGCTATTAATAAATGAAATAAAGGTTTCTTATATTCTTTATGATTGGCACATTGCATAACGAAATAAATAAAACAAACAATAAAACAAGCAATACAATAAAAATAACTATGTAAAACAATACAACTTCCCCAAATAATAATGCCTGTAAAATGATGATTAATAAAATAATGATCAATACTTCTTAACATCAAAAATAAAAAAGGCATATAATTCACAAACATGACTTGTTTGTGAAATTGAAAAAAGATAGAAGATAATAAAACAAATAAACTTAATAAAAAACATAAATCATTTCTTTTTAAATGTCTTTTTAGGAAAAAATAACAAGTTAAATTTGTTAGAATTAAAAGAAATACTTGATAACCAATAAAAAGATCAATCATCTTAACATTGATAAATAGTGCTCCTAATAAAACATCAAATCTTAAAGAACCATAATAAGAAAAATAATAAATATTAACTCCTGACATTAAATGAGAAAGATAAGTAGGAAAAATAGTTCCTTCTTCTCTTATCGCATGTCTTAATGCATCAGCAATTGTAATATGTTGATTAAACCAATCAACTTTATTTCCAAATAATAAGTTTTGACTTGTGATAATAAATAAAAATAACAAGGGAATCATTATTAAAAGGAATATATATAAATAATCTTTTCTTTTCATCTTTTTTTACCTCAAAAAGAATTGTATCAATGAATTCTTAATAATCGCCTTAATTAATTCTAAAGAAATCCTAAACAACTTTATAAATTGTGGTTATTCTTTTTAGAAAGTCTTAAGAATTCTTATGAATTGTTATTAAGAAAGAAGTGATAAGGTATAAGAGGTGATAGAAATGAAGAGAATATTAATTTGTATATTAGTTGTTTTAGGATGTTTTTTTATAGATCATGAATCTTGTAGACATCAAAATGAAATAGATCAAATCGATTTAAATGATTGTCAAAAGTTAATGATTGTTGCTCATCCTGATGATGAAACGATATGGGGTGGTGATCATTTATTAAAAGGACACTATTTAGTTGTTTGTTTAACAAATGGAAATAATCCAACGAGAAGAAAAGAATTTATGAAAATAATGAAAGAAACACATAATCAAGGTTTAATCTTTGATTATCCTGATAAGACAAATGGTAAAAGAGATTCATGGGTGCATGTAAAAGGAAGTATAGAAAAGGATGTTGCTTATTTGAGTCATAAAAAGAAGTGGAAATGTGTTGTAAGTCATAATCCTTTAGGAGAGTATGGACATATACATCACCGTTTAACTTCACAGATAGTCAGTATAAAGTGTTCTCAACAAAATTTATATTATTTTGGTAAGTATTATAAAAAAAATCATGTACCTGAAAATTTAAAGAAAATAAATCAATATGATGCTAAAATGAAATTAATCAATAATTATACATCACAAAAGAAAGTAATGAGACATTTAAATCATATGATGAAATATGAAAATTGGGTAAAGGCTAAGGATTGGAGAAGTTTATGAATGAAAAGATAATGGTAGTAGATGATCATGATGATATTAGAGAAGTGATACACGTTTTACTTACAAACGAAGGATATCAAATTATAGAAGCTAAAAATGGAAAAGAGGCTTTAGAATTATTAGATGATTCTATTGATTTAATTATTTTAGATGTAATGATGCCAGAGATGAATGGATATCAGGTTTGTTTATTAATGAGAGAAAAGACAAATGCTCCTATTTTATTTTTAACAGCTAAAGGGCAAGAAAGTGATAAGACATTAGGGTTTTCTAGTGGAGGAGATGATTATTTAACTAAGCCTTTTTCTTATAATGAATTAAATGTAAGGGTAAAAGCTTTACTTAGAAGATATCATGTATATCAAGGTAAAAAAGAGGAAGCAAAAGCAATTATTAGATTAAATGATTTAGAAATTGATCAAGAACATAAAGAAGTCTATTTAAATAAAAATAAGTTATCTTTAACAGATATAGAGTATGAGATATTAGATTATTTAGTTTTAAATCGTAAACAAGTTATTTCAGCAAGTCAGTTGTTTGAAACTATTTGGCATGAAAACTATTATTATGGGGCTAATAATACAATTATGGTACATATACGTAATTTAAGAAAGAAGATTGAAGAAGATCCTCAAAATCCTCGAATTATAAAAACTGTCTGGGGAAAGGGGTATTATATTGATTAAAAAGAACTTGAATTTATCAATGAAAATTGTTTTACTACTTCTTTCTTCAGCTATGCTTGCTGTTTTGTGTTATGCAGCTTTTCGAGAAAATGTGACAGAATTTTATGATTATATTGATTCTATAGAAAAACCCTTTAATGAGGATAAATTTTTTAAAAGATTTGAACAAGAAGCACAAGAAATCAATCTTTATTCTAAAAATAAAGAAGATAAAAAAGCATTAAAAAAATTATTAAAAAAACATGATATTTATACCAATGTTTATATTTATGATGATGCAGAAGATAATTTTCTAGGAGGAGATTTTGGTAAAGTATTGGATGAACCTGTAGGAATTACACCGTTATATAGTTTACAAAATGATTTTGAACAGTATTCTTTTAATAGATTGATAAGTGAATCAGTGAAATTTAAAGATGGCGAGGGAATTGTATATGTTAGTTCTATGCATTTATTAAAGTATGTAAAATACTATTTTTATGTTGCTTTGTTTGTTAGTTTACTTATTTTCTTTTTACCAACTTTTATTTTTATTAAAAGAAAAGTTAAATATATTAATATTTTAAAACAAGAAGTATTAAATATGTCACAAGGGGATTTGAGTCATGCTATGACGATTATGAGTCATGATGAATTAGCTATTTTAGCTCAAGAGATGGATACTTTAAGAATAACATTAGCTTCTAATTATCAAAATGAAGCAAGGATAAAAGAAGCGCATCAAGAAATGATTACTTGTTTATCACATGATTTGCGAACACCTTTAACCGCTTTAAGAGGCTATTTAGATATTTTATGTTTACATTGTTATAAAGATGAAAAACAAATGGATCATTATTTAAATAGTTGTATTGAAAAGACTGAACAAATTAAATATTTATCTAATAAGACATTTGAATATTCTTTGGTTTATAATGATGATTTAATTCCAAGTTTAGAAACAATAAGTAGTGAATCATTTATTCAATATATTGAAGAACATTTAGAGTATTTAGAATTAGAAGGGTTTAAGATTGAAAAAGAGATAACAATTTCATCAGTACAATTACAATTAGATTTATCAATGATGAAAAGAATGATGGATAATATATGTTCTAATATCCAAAAATATGCAAGAAAAGAGCAACCCATTTATTTACAAATAAGTATTGAAAAAGGAAATTTAAAAATAGTTTTTGAAAATGAAAAGAAAGAAACAAATCATGAAGTTGAAAGTAATAAGATTGGATTAAAAAGTGTTAAAAAGATTATAGAAATACATTAAGGACAATGCTTCATTCAAGATTTAATGGATTCATTTATTTTAATTATTACATTTCCATGTCATTTATAAAAAAAGATTTCAAATATTATGCATATAATATAAGAAATCTTTTTTCTTTATTCTTCTATTTCTGGTTTAATCATTTTCATTTGTTTCATGATTTTACGAATATGATATAAGCTTTCAGCAATGTTTAAACCATGATCACCAATTCTTTCAAAATCAGTTAAAATCTTAGTATAAATAATACTATTTTCAGTCGAACATTTCTTTTCTTTTAAACGAATTAATTGATTAACAGTGAATTGATGTTGAGTTTTATCAATATTATCTTCCATGATATCTACTTTATCGACAATATTTTTAAATTCATCATAATCTAAAATAATTAATTCATCTAAAATATTATTACATAAACTTTCCATAATACTTATTTCTTTTAAAGCATCAGCAGAAAAATGCGTATCATCTTCAGCTAATTTTTGTGCTCTTGAAGCAATATTAATAGCATGATCACCGATTCTTTCTAAATCAGAAGATAGTTTTAAAAATAATACAATTGTTTGAGAACCTTCTGTAGGAAACTCATTTGAAATAACTTCTGTAGTAAAATCAATAATTTGTTGATTTAAATAATTAATATATTCTTCATCCTTTAATAAACGTTCATATTTTTCTTGATCAAAATGATCTAATAACTCAAATGCACGTTTAACATTATGATTAGCTACATTTAACATATGTTGAGTTTCATTAAATAATTGAGTATTTGCAATAGCACTTGTTCCAATATGATAATCATTATTAAAAATACTAAAATCTAAATATTTAAGTGACATATGTTGATGATCTTCTGGATCATCAGGTAAAATCATCTTAGCAAGATCAACTAATTTTGTTCCAATTGGAAGTAATAATAATGTTGTAGCAACATTAAATATTGTATGTACATTAGCTATTTGAGCAGCAACATTATTTGGTGTTATACTTTCAACCAAATGAGCAAAAGGAAATAACATACTAATACTTACAAATATAACAGTTCCAATAATATTAAAAGTTAAATGAATAATAGTTGTTCTTTTAGCATTTTTACTTGTCCCAATAGAAGCTAAAACAGAAGTAATACAAGTTCCAATATTTTGACCAAATAAAACATAAATAGATGATGATAAAGTCATAACGCCACTTTTAGCTAAAGCTTGTAAAATACCTACAGAAGCAGAAGAACTTTGAATAAGTGCAGTAAATAACGCTCCTACTAAAATACCAATAAATGGATTTTGGAATTTAGAAATTAATCCTACAAACTCTGGCATAGTACGAAGCGGAACCATAGCGTTAGACATAGTTTCCATTCCTATAAATAAAATACCTAAACCACCAATAACACTTCCAAAAGCATCTAATTTTTTACTTTTAAAGAAGACAATCATTGCTACACCAATAAAAGCAATTAAAGGTGCAATTGCTGTAATATCAATTGCAATCAATTGACCAGTAATGGTTGTTCCAATATTAGCTCCCATAATTACCCAAACAGCACTTGTTAAAGACATCAATCCAGAGTTAACAAAACCTACAACCATTACTGTAGTTGCTGATGAAGATTGAATAATAGCAGTTACTAAAGCACCAACTAAAACTCCTAAAATACGATTCGATGTTAATTTTTCAAGAATCGTTTTCATTTTATTTCCAGCAGCCAGCTCTAATCCATTAGACATCATATTCATTCCATAAAGGAAAAGCGCTAAACCACCTAACATAGAAAAAATATTTGTTAGTTTCATATATAATCCCTCACAATCCGTAAGTAGATTAACACTTTCTTAAGGTAATGTATATAGACTTAACATATTCTTAACAAAAAAAGCTCCTAAGAGCTTTTACCAAATTCCTAATATATGTTGCATAAATAAACTCATACAGGTAATACTGATCCAACAAATAAATCCTAATAATATAGGTTTTCCACCTTTTTTAATTAATTGAATAACATTTGTATTCAGTCCTATAGCCACCATTGCTAGAACAATAAAAAATTTACTTAATTCTTTAAATGGTGTAAAGAAATTAGCAGATACACCCATATGAATGGATATTGTTGTAATAAGTGAAGCTAAAACAAAATAAATAATAAAGAAAGGAAAAACTTTCTTTAAATTAACCTTTTGACCATCTTTATTCTTTCTTAACTTAAAAAAAGATAAAACTAAAGTAATAGGAATAATAGCCAGTGTTCTTGTAAGTTTTACAGTAACAGCTTTATCTAAAGTAGCACTTTGTAGATGGTACATTGAATCCCATGTAGAAGCTGCAGCAGTAACTGAAGATGTATCATTAATGGCTGTTCCAGCAAAAATACCAAATGCTTCACCACTCTTTGTAGAAAAACCAAGAACTGTTCCAAGAGTAGGAAACAATAATGCAGCAATCATATTAAATAAAAAGATAACAGAAATACTTTGAGCTACTTCTTCATCGCTCGCTTCAATCACGGGTGCTGTTGCTGCAATGGCTGAACCACCACAAATCGAAGATCCTACACCAATAAGTGTGGATATCTTACTTGGTATCTTCATTGCTTTATGTAATACATAAGAAACAATAAGTGATGTAGAAATCGTTGCTAGAATGATAGGTAATGATTGTTTACCTGTTTGTAATACAACAGATAGGTTCATTCCAAATCCTAACAAGATAACCGCATACTGTAAGATTTTTTTGGATGTAAAAGTGATGCCTGATTGTAATTCATTTTTATCTTTAATAAATAAAGTAATGATCATTCCAAGAATAATTCCAAAGACAGGACCACCTACAATAGGAAACTTCTTTCCTAAAAACCAACAAGGAATGGCAATAATCAAACATAATAACATTCCTTTATAATTCTTTTTAAAATTCATAAACTTTCTCCCTTTTAAACAAAAGTAGTTTAGCATAAAAAATAGTAAATAACTAGAAACTCATAAATTAATTATTAAGAAAAATTAAGAATAATTTTTTCTCATAGGTTTGTACTTTAAAACACATTCATGTATCATAGATATGATGAGGGATGAATATGTTTAGTAAAATGGTTATTTTAATACCAGTTTATAATCCTAGGGAGAGGATTATAAACTATGTTAAAAAGTTAAAAGAAAAAAATTATGATGTTGTTGTAATTAATGATGGCTCTGATGAAAATTATCACGCTGTTTTTGAAAGGATGGTCTATGATTGTAAAATCATTAATTATCCACATTTTAAAGGAAAAGGCTATGCTTTAAAAAAGGGATATCAGTATGTAAAAGAACACTTAAAGGATAAAAAAGGAATTCTTATTTTAGAAAATGAATATGATTTAAATTTAATTGATCAAATGAGTCAATCAATTACTGAGGATGCATCTAAATTCTATTTTGTGCATCATCAAGGGAAAAAGATTCTATCTCAATTATTTTCACTTATTTATAATCAAAAATTTATCAATGTCGACAGTGAATTGTTTGGCTTTTCAACATCTTATTTAGATGAAATGCTAGAAGTTGATGAAAACTGTTATGAAGTACAAGCTTTAATAGATCAAGTACAAAATCAACATGATATAGAAGAAATCAAGGTCAAAAAATTATCACAAGAAGCTTTTCATCCAAAAAATAAAACTTCTCAAATTATTTATGTTATCTTCTTACATCTTATTCGCTTTGTATCTTCCTCTATTATTAGTTCTATAATAGATGTTTTATTAGCGTGGATTTTATTAGATGTTTTAAAAATATGGATGACAAGTGATTTTTGGCGTATTGCTCTAGCAAGTCTTATCGCTAGGGTTATTTCTACAATTGTTAATTATGTAGTTAATAAAAAATATGTTTTTAAAGGAAAAACAAACAATAGACAGACAGCTATTCGTTTTTTGATTCTAACAGTTATTATTACAATTTTGTCTACACTTTTTGTTTATGTTTTTTCTACATTAGGTATTATGTCTGAAAAGCTTGCTAAACCTGTAGGTGATTTATTATTATTTTTATTAAGTTATAATGTACAAATGAAGTGGGTTTTTTCTAAAGAATAAAGAAGAATATATGGATGTTCTTCTTTTTTTTTGAATAAAAAACACTGATGAAATCAAATAAAATTAAAAAAATAAATAAATTTGAATTTCAAAGTATTTACATTTTATGTTCTTCGTGTATAATACAAATCGTATTCAAGGAGGAAAGTAAAATGGATTTTGAAAAAGTAAAAGAGATCATTGTTGATTCATTAAGTTGTGATGAAAGTCAAGTTACAATGGAAGCAAATTTAAAAGATGATTTAGAAGCTGATTCTTTAGATGCTGTTGAATTAATTATGCAAATTGAAGAAGAATTTGAAGTAGAAATTCCAGATGAAGTTGCTTCTAACATGAAAACTGTTAAAGATATCGTAGATTATATTGAAGCAAACAAATAGTAAAGAGGTGTCGCTGAGGCGACTATATATTTTATAATAAGCTTTGAATTTCAAAGCTTATTATTTTACTATATACTTTGAACTTCAAATAAAGGAGAATGCTATGAAATTAGATTTTATTAAACAAATTATGAGTGAGTTTGATCAATCAAATGTCACTAAAATGAAAGTAGAAATAGATGATTTAAAAATAGAATTAGAAAAAGAAAGTGAAAAAGTTGAATATGTAAAACCATTAGAAAAAGAAAATAAAATGGTTGCAGAAGTAAACACTAAAGAGCCTACAGGTACGCCTGTAAAATCACCAATTGTAGGTGTTTTCTATGGTGCAAATTCACCTGAAAGTGATCCGTATGTTACTGTTGGAAAGACAGTTAAAAAAGGAGATATTGTTTGTATTATTGAAGCAATGAAGGTGATGAATGAAATTAAGGCACCATGTGATGGAACGGTTACATCAATTCTTGTAGAAAATGAAGCGCTTGTAGAATATGATCAAGCTTTAATGGTTATTGAAGAAAATGTTTAAAAAGATATTGATTGCTAATCGCGGTGAAATAGCCGTTAGAATTATTCGTTGTTGTAAAGAAATGGGAATTGAAGCCGTTGCTGTTTATTCTTCAGCAGATGCCACTTCTTTACATGTTCAATTAGCAGATGAAGCTTACTGTATTGGACCTGCTAAAAGTAGTGAGAGTTATTTAAATATGGAAAATATTTTATCAGTAGCTACTTTATCAGGGTGTGATGCAATTCATCCTGGATTTGGTTATTTATCTGAAAATTCGACGTTTGCCAGACTTGTTGAAAAATGTGGTATGACTTTTATTGGTCCAAGTGGTGATGTGATTGATCAAATGGGGAATAAAAGCGTTGCTCGACAAATGATGATCGAAGCAGGAGTTCCAGTTGTTCCTGGAAGTGATGGCAGTATTGAATCTGTCAGTCAAGGAAAAGAAATTGCTAGAAAGATTGGTTATCCGGTTTTAATTAAAGCTTCTGCCGGTGGTGGTGGAAGAGGTATGAGAAAATGTTTTAAGGAAGAAGATTTTGAAAATGCTTATTTAACAGCTAAAGCAGAGGCAAAGGCTTGTTTTGGTGATGATGATATGTATATGGAAAAATTGATTTTAAATCCTAAACATATTGAATTTCAAATTTTAGCTGATCATTTTGGTAATGTTATTCATTTAGGAGAAAGAGATTGTTCAATTCAAAGAAGAAACCAAAAGATGATGGAAGAATCTCCAAGTAAAGCTTTAAGTCAAGAGCTTCGAGAAAAGATGGGAAATGATGCTATCAAAGCAGCTAAAAAAGTAGGATATGTTAATGCAGGAACGATTGAATTTGTTTTAGCACCGGATGGAAAATATTATTTTATTGAGATGAATACGCGTATTCAAGTTGAGCATCCAGTAACAGAGATGGTAACGGGGGTTGATTTGGTTCGTGAACAAATTAGAATAGCTGCACATTTAAAATTGAATTATAAACAAAGTGATATTGAATTAAAGGGACATGCCCTTGAATGTCGAATCAATGCTGAAAATCCTCAAGAAGGTTTTAGACCTTCACCAGGGATTGTTAGTAGTTTACATATTCCAGGAGGTTTTGGGGTACGTATTGATACAACTTTATATCAAGGTTATCAAGTGTCTTCTCATTATGATTCAATGATTGCTAAGGTAATCGTTCATGGAAGAAATCGTATTGAAGCAATTCGTAAAATGCGTAGGGTCTTAAGTGAATTAGTGATTGATGGTATTGATACGAATCAAGAATTACAGTATTTGATTTTACATGAAAGTGATTATGTCAAAGGAAATTTTGATACAAGTTTTATTGAAAAACATTTAGATGAGTTGGTGAATGAAAGATGATGGAACAGTTATTTAAGGAAAGAAAAGAAAAACTTCATTTATTTAAGTCATTAAGAAAAAAAAGAGAAAATGAAAGAAAAGAAGTTCCTGAAGGACTTTATACAAAATGTCCAAAGTGTAAAGAATTGATTCTTACAAGTAAACTTAAAAAAAATATGTCAGTTTGTCCTCATTGTGGAAATCATTTAAAGATCACTGCTTATGAAAGATTAGAAATGATTTATGATCAAGGAAAATATAAAGAACTCTATAAAAGTACACAAAGAGTAAATCCTTTAGAATTTCCCGGATACGATGAAAAATTAGAATTTCTACAACAAAAAACAGGTTTAAATGAAGCTGTTGTTGTAGCAAGTGGAAAAATAAATGGGACAAAGGTGATTACTTGTGTGATGGATTCACGTTTTTTAATGGGGAGTATGTCTTCTATTGTAGGTGATAAAATCACGAAAGCTATTGAACATGCAACCAAAAGAAAGTATCCACTCATTATTTTTACAGCTTCAGGAGGCGCTAGAATGCAAGAAGGAATTTATTCTTTAATGCAAATGACAAAAACCTCCGCAGCTCTTGCTAGACATCATCAAGCAGGTTTACTTTATATTTCCTATATTACCCATCCAACAACAGGAGGAGTAACAGCTTCATTTGCAAGCTTAGGAGATATTATTATTGGTGAACCTCAAGCATTGATTGGATTTGCAGGAAGACGTGTCATTGAAAGTACGCTTAAACAAAAATTACCGGAAAACTTTCAAACAACGGAATTTATGGAAGAACAAGGATTTGTTGATTTAATTGTGAAACGTCAAGAAATGCGTTCAACACTTATTAGAATTTTAAAAATGCATGGTAAGGGGGCATAAAGATGTCTTTAAGTCAAGTAGAAAAAGAAATTGAAAAGTTACAAAAAGAACTTCTTGATTGCAATCAAGAAAGAAAAAAAGAAATCGAAAGTCAAATCAAAAAACAAGAAAAATATTATCAACATCTTTCACCTTATGATCATGTTTATCTTGCTAGAAAAAGTACACGACCAAATATTAAAGATTATATCAATCATCTCTTTGATGATTTTATTGAATTACATGGAGATCGTTTAGCAAAAGATGATGGTTCAATTATTGGAGGCATTGGGTTATTTAATCAACAACCTGTAACAATTATTGGTCATTTAAAAGGAAAAACTTTAGAAGATAATTTAAAATGTAATTTTGGAATGTCTTCACCAGAAGGCTATCGAAAGGCAATGCGCTTAATGAAACAGGCAGAAAAATTTAAACGTCCTATTATTGCTTTTGTCGATACTCCAGGAGCTTATCCAGGAATGGAAGCAGAAATGCATGGAATTGGAGAAGCAATTGCTCGAAATCTTTTAGAAATGTCTCTTTTAAAAGTTCCTATTATTACTATTGTTATTGGTGAGGGAGGTTCTGGAGGAGCTTTGGCTTTAAGTGTGAGTGATCGCTTAGTCATGTTAGAAAATAGTGTTTATTCGATTTTATCTCCTGAAGGATTTGCTTCTATTTTATGGAAAGATCAAGAAGGAAAGCGTGTTGCAGAGGCTGCAAGCTTAATGAAATTAACAGCTAAGGATCTTTATGAGCGTCATATTATTGATCATATCATAGATGAAGATTTAAAAGGGGCTACTGTTGAAAGTTATGAAGTTTATCGACAAATAAAAGAATATTTAAATACAAATCTTAAAGAATTACAAAAGTTATCAACATCTCAATTGATTAATAAACGTTATGAAAAATATAGAAAGATAGGACAAGTATTTTAAAGGAGAAAAAGATGAATGGAATTGAAATTGTTTCTACAGGTTATGCCAAAATTGAAAAGACTTTAGATAATCAACAACTTGAACAAATGGTAGAAACATCTAATGAGTGGATTGTTTCACGAACTGGTATTTTAAAAAGACATCTTTCAGATAAATCAAGTGCTTTTCTAGCTATTGAAGCTGCTAAAAAAGCAACTCAAAATCAAGATTTAAGTCAACTTGCTTTAATTATTGTAGCTACGATGACACCAGAAAATAATACGCCAAGTAATGCCTGTCTTGTACAAAAAGCTTTAGGTTTAAATCATCAATCAATGATGTGTTTTGATATTAATGTTGCTTGTAGTGGTTATGTTTATGCTTTAAAAGTTGCTCAAAGCTTGTTAGAAGAAAATCAATATGGACTTGTTATTGGAAGTGAACAATTAAGCTCTATTGTAGATTATCAAGATCGTAATACGTGTATTTTATTTGGAGATGGTGCAGCCGCTACGTTGATTAAAAAAAGTCAAAAGCTTTTTTTTAGTTATTTAGATAGTGATGGAAATGAAGAAGTACTATTTTCTAAAAGAAATGATTATTTAAAAATGAAAGGTCAAGATGTTTTTAAATTTGCTATTAAAGCAATTCCTTTAAGTATTGATCATGTCTTAAACCAAGCAAAGATGACATTAAATGATATTGATTATGTAATTTGTCATCAAGCAAATGAAAGAATTATTAAACATGTTTATAAAAAATATCAATGTTCAAGTGAAAAGTTTTATATGAACTTACAAGAATATGGAAACACCTCAGCAGCGAGTATTCCATTAGCTTTAGCAAAGATGAATGAACAAGGGTTACTTCAAAAAGGAATGAAAATCATTCTCGTTGGCTTTGGTGGAGGACTTACTTGGGGTGCAATTTTAATGGAATGGTAAGGAGAACAAAATGAAATTAAATGAGTTATTAAATATTAAATATCCTATTATTCAAGGAGGAATGGCCAATATTGCTACCGGTGCCTTTGCTGCGAGTGTTTCTAATGCAGGAGGTTTGGGTTTGATTGGAGCTGGAGGAATGAATGCTAAAATGTTAAAAGCAGAAATTCAAGCATGTAAAAAATTAACAAATCAACCTTTTGGTGTCAATATTATGTTACTCAATCCAGATGCCAAAGAAATGGCACAAATCGTTATTGATGAACATGTCCCAGTTGTGACAACTGGTGCTGGAAATCCAGGTGTATATATAAAAATGTGGAAAGAAGCAGGAATTAAAATTTTACCTGTTGTTCCTAGTGTGGCTCTTGCTAAAAGATTAGAACGTGCAGGCGTGGATGGTTTAATTGTTGAGGGTTGTGAAGCAGGGGGACATATTGGTGAGGCAACGACTATGGCGCTTGTTCCTCAAGTTGTAAGTAATGTTTCTATTCCTGTTATTGCTGCAGGAGGAATTGCCAGTGGCAAGCAAATGTTAGCGGCTTATGCTTTAGGTGCTTGTGGTGTACAAATTGGAACAGTTTTACTCGCAAGTAAAGAATGTCCAATTCATGAAAATTATAAACAAGCGATTTTAAAAGCGAAAGATACTTCGACAACTGTTACAGGAAGAATTAATGGAACACCAGTAAGAATCTTAAAAAATAAAATGGCAAAAGCTTATATTCAAAAAGAAAAAGCTGGAGCAGATATGATGGAACTTGAAAAATATACTTTAGGTTCATTAAAAAAAGCTGTTTTTGAGGGAAATGTTGATGAAGGTTCTTTGATGGCAGGACAAGTTGCAGGAATGATTCATGAAATTAAACCCGTTAAACAAATTTTAGAAGAAATGATGAGTGAGTTACAAGAAACTTATTCAAATTTGGAGATTTAAAATGTTAGAAATCAATCAAAAAAGCCTAACTGTCCCTTTAATTCAAGGAGGAATGGGTGTTGGTGTTTCTCTAGGAAATTTGGCAGGACATGTTGCTAAGTGTGGGGCGATGGGAGTTATTTCTACAGCGCATCCAGGATACAAGGAAGATGATTTTGAAAGTAATCATCGTCAAGCAAATATTCGTGCTTTAAAAAAAGAAATTTTAAAAGCACAAAAGCTTTCTCAAGGAAAAGGTTTAGTAGCCATCAATGCGATGGTTGCTTTAAAAGATTATGAGGAATTGATCAATGCAGCATTAGAGAGTAAAGTTGATGCCATTATTTCAGGAGCTGGACTTCCTTTACGTTTACCAGAATTGGTAAAAGATCATGATGTTTTAATTGCTCCAATTGTTTCAAGTGGTAAAGCCTGTAAGGTAATCATAAAACATTGGCTCAAAAAATATCAACGTACACCAGATTTTATTGTTATTGAAGGAAGTCAAGCAGGAGGACATTTAGGATTTAAAAAAGAAGACTTAGAAAATCAAACATGCCAAAGTTTAGAAGAAATTTTTAAAGATGTTGAAGAAATTGTAGAAAATAATAAATTGAACATTCCTATTTTTGTAGCAGGAGGAATCAGTCAAAGAAGTGATGTTAAGCATTTCTTTGATCTAGGTGTCGATGGTATTCAAGTAGCAACACGCTTTATTACAACGTATGAATGTGATGCTTCTATCAAATATAAAGAAGCCTTCTTAAAAGCTATAAAGGAAGATATTGGTTTTGTTTCTTCTCCTGTTGGAATGCCAGGAAGAGCAATGCAAAATAGTTTTGTTAAAAAAACCAAGAAAGAAAAAATACCTGTTAAAAAATGTTATCAATGTTTAATTCCTTGTGATGTTAAAAATACACCTTATTGTATTTCAGGAGCTTTAATAGAAGCTGTTAAAGGAAATTTAGAAGATGGTCTTATTTTTACAGGAGCTCATGGTTATAGGCAAGATCATTTGATGCATGTTGATGAAGTGATTCGTGAATTAATGGAGGATGACAAATGAAATTAGGAATTATTTATGCTGGTCAAGGAAGTCAAGTTGTGGGAATGGGAAAATCATTTTATCCTCGTGAAATCTTTGATCAAAATGAAGATTTAAAGGAATTATGTTTTAATGGACCACTTGAAAAACTATCTTATACACCATATACCCAACCATGTATGGTGATGGTTGCAACAATCATTACAGATTTATTAAAGGAAAAAGGGATTGTTCCTGACTATACAGCTGGTCTTTCTTTAGGGGAATATTCAGCATTATATTGTGCAGGTGTTGTTGAAAGGAAACAAGTTATTGATCTTGCACGCTTTAGAGGAAAAGTCATGCAAGAAGCAGTATCAGGAATTGAAAGTGAAATGATTGCTGTTTTAGGAATGAAGGAAGAACTTTTACAAGATTTATGTCATCAAGCAAGTTCATTAGGAATTGTTTCTATTTCTAATTATAATTGTCCTGGTCAACTTGTTGTTGCTGGTGAAAAGAAGGCTGTGGAAAAAGTTAAAGAATTAGCTTTAGAAAACAAAGCAAGAAGAGTGATTGCTTTAAATACGAGTGGACCTTTTCATACGTCTTTATTAAAAGAAGCGTCACTTGCTTTAAAAGAAAGATTTAAAAAAGAAACTTTTCATGAAATGAAAATACCTGTTATTTTTAATACTTTAGGTCATGAAATCGAATATCAATCAATACCAGAAATTTTAGAAAAGCAAGTGATGTCACCTGTTTACTTTGAAAAAAGTATTCGCTATATGATAGATCAAGGTGTTGATACGATCATTGAAGTAGGACCAGGAAAGGTATTAAGTGGTTTTGTTAGAAAGATAGATCGAAGTATTCAGCTTTATCAAATAGAAGATATGGAATCATTGAAAAAAACAGTGAAAGCTTTGAAGGGAGAATAAAATGAGATTAGAAAATAAAATTGCTCTTGTTACAGGTGGAGGACAAGGTATTGGTAAAGAAATTGCTAAAACATTAGCTTTAAATGGTGCTTTTGTTTTAATTAATTATATAGATTTAGGGAATAATCAAGAAATTGCTCAAATGACAAAAAATGAAATTGAAAGTCTTGGAGGAAAATGTGAAATCTTACCTGCAAATGTAGCAAGTTATGATGAAACATTAGAGATGTTTAAAACAATTAAAAATGAATATGGAAGATTGGATATTTTAATTAATAATGCAGGAATTACAAAAGATGGCTTAATGTTACGCATGAAAGAAAATGATTTTGATGCAGTTATTGATGTCAATTTAAAAGGAACATGGAATTGTATGAAACATGCGACAAAATTAATGATGAAACAAAAATATGGACGTATTGTTTCCATGTCATCTGTTGTAGGCGTTATGGGAAATGCAGGACAAGTCAATTATGCTGCTAGTAAATCAGGAATTATTGGAATGACAATGTCTCTTGCTAGAGAAGTTGGAAGTCGAGGTATTACTGTTAATGCAGTAGCACCAGGTTTTATTCAAACAGCAATGACAGATGTTTTAAGTGATGATATTAAAGAACAAATGAAAAGTCAAATTCCTTTAGGAACATTTGGAAGTGTTCAAGATATTGCAAATGCAGTTGTTTTTCTAGCAAGTGATGAAGCAAAGTACATTACTGGACAAACATTGCATGTTGATGGTGGCATGGCTATGTAAAGGAGAAGCATATGAAAAGAAGAGTTGTCGTAACAGGAATAGGTGCTTTAACACCTATTGGAAATAATGTAAATGATACATGGAAGGGTATTTTAAATCATCAATGTGGGATTGATTTGATTCAATCATTTGATACTTCAAATATGAAGGTAAAAGTAGCAGGTGAATTAAAGGACTTTGAAGCTACTGAATATTTAGATAAAAAAGATGTTCGTAAAATGGATAAATTTATTCAATATGGACTGATTGCAGCTAAAGAAGCTATCAAAGATTCTAAATTAGAGATAGATTCTATAAATCATGATCGTTTTGGGGTAGTAGTATCAAGTGGTATTGGAGGATTAGGATCTATTGAAGAAAATCATCAACGTGGTTTAAAGAAAGGATTTGATCGTGTTTCTCCATACTTTATTCCTATGACCATTGTTAATTTAGCAGCTGGTCAAATTGCCATTGCCTTTAAAGCACAAGGACTTGCTACATGTCCTGTAACAGCTTGTGCGGGAGGAACAAATGCTATTGGTGATGCCTTTAGAAATATTCGTGATGGTTATTTAGATGTAACCATTGCTGGAGGTTGCGAAGCAAGCATTACACCTCTTGGTATTGGTGGTTTTACATCAATGAAAGCTTTAAGTGAATCACATGATCCTAAACGTGCCTCTATTCCTTTTGATAAAGAAAGAAATGGTTTTGTCATGGGTGAAGGAGCAGGAATGCTTGTTTTAGAAGAACTTGAACATGCTAAAGCAAGAGGGGCACATATTTATTGCGAAATGGTAGGTTATGGTGTTAGTTGTGATGCTTATCATATGACAGCTCCAGCTCCTGAAGGTATTGGAGGTGCTAAAGCCATGATCAATGCACTTCAAGATGCTTCTCTTGAAGCTAATCAAATTGATTATATTAATGCTCATGGAACATCAACACCAATGAATGATAAGTTAGAAACGGCTGCAATCAAAAAAGCTTTTAAAAATCATGCTCATAAAGTCGCTGTATCTTCAACAAAAGGAAATACAGGTCATTGTTTAGGAGCTGCTGGTGGAATTGAAGGTGTTTTATGTGTTAAAGCATTAGAAGATAACTTTATTCCAGCAACTATTAATTATCAAAATTTTGATGAAGAATGCGATTTAGATATTGTTGCAAATCATGGAAGAAAACAAGTATTAAATTATGTAATGTCAAATTCATTAGGTTTTGGAGGGCATAATGCCTCAATTATTTTTAAGAAATATGGAGAAGAGTAATGGAACTTAATAGTAATCAAATACAAGAAATCAATCCTCATCGTTATCCTTTTGCTTTAGTAGATCGAATTACAGATTATAAACCAGGTGAGTATGCTAAAGGAATCAAATGTGTCAGTGTTAATGAAATGCATTTTTGTGGACATTTTCCAAGTCATCATGTCATGCCAGGAGTTTTGATTGTTGAAGCTTTGGCACAAGTAGGATGTATTGCTATTTTATCAAAAGAAGAAAATAAAGGAAAAATTGCTTTTTTTGGTGGTATTAAAAATTGTCGTTTTAAAGGACAAGTAACACCAGGGGATGTTTTAGAAATGGAATGTGTTCTTACTAAACAAAAAGGACCCGTAGGAATTGGTGAAGCTATTGCAAAAGTAAATGGTAAAGTTGTTTGCAAAGCTGAACTTACATTTGCAATTCAGTAATCTTGAATTGCAATTTTTTTTATTTTATCATGATAAAGAGGTGACATTATGAAACTGATTGAACTTGAAGAAGTTGATTCAACAAATGATTATTTAAAAAGAGAATATAAAAATTTACCTATGCAAACATGTGTCACTGCCAAATATCAAACAAAAGGTAGAGGTAGAAATGGTCATGTTTGGGAAAGTCATGCAAATGAGAATTTGATTATGAGTTTTTTATTTAAAGATTTTCATAAAATAGAAGATGCTTGGAAAATGACACAATTAGCAACGTGTAGTGTGGTTGGTTTACTTGATCGTTATCGTATTAAAGCAACTATTAAATGGCCAAATGACATTTATGTCGATGGAAAAAAGATTTGTGGTATTTTAGTAGAAACAATTTTAGATCCTGATTTAAAAGGTGTCATTGTAGGAATTGGTTTGAATGTAAATGGTAATGAATATCAATCCATGAAACAAACTACAGGAAAAACTTATAAGATTTCTAAGTTGGCTGTAGGACTTAAAACATTTATGTTGATTTATTATAATTTATATCAAACAAATCAGTTTCATAAGGTTTTGGAATACGCTAATAGTATTTCTTATTTAAAAGATAAGTGGGTAGAATATGGTGAGTATGGTGAAGTTTGTTTTCAAAAGCTATTAGATGATGGTTCTGTTTTATTTGTTGATCGACAAGGAAAAACATATAAACAGGTAATTAATGAAATATCTTTACATAATAAATAAAAGTGCAGGCTTAAGCTTGCACTTTTACAATATAACAGTATTTCTTATAAAAGGATATGCCATATCCTTTTACATGAAGATATCCCTCATTGATGATTTCTTCTTCATATTTATTATCAATGATTTGTTGGGCTCCTTCACTTGCATCACTTATTAAATCTTTAACGCTCTTAGAATGTTTACATTCTAAAACAAGAGCTGTCTGAAAGATTTGTTTAGGTAAGATACATAAATCAAATCTTCCATGCATTGCTTCTCGATTTGATTTAATTTTTTTACCACTAAAGAGTCCTAATAGAAAACCATGATAGAAAGATTCTTCATTATTAAAGTAACTGATACTTCTAGATAAGATATCTCCTAGTATTTCATTTGCATGATCAACGTCTCCTTTAACAAGACTTTGATAAAGACTTTCTTTTCTTACAAAAGTATAGTCTTCAAAATAAGACATGAATGTTTGTTTATAGATTTCATAGACTTCTTTATTGGGAATAATCAGTTTATACTTATTTTCTCCTAAATCTTCTTTTATCTTTAAATATCCTGTAAGTAAAAGAAAACTATAGATATTATTAATATTATCCATTTCTCGATAAGTAAGTTCAGGTTTGATATATTTCGTTAAAGACTTTCCTTGAATGAGTTGTTCAAATTCTTCATGAAGTTCATCACTGTCATTTTGAATATAGTTGACAACAAGATCATTTCCACTGGTATTTGCCCAGAAGGAAATAGGTTTGTTATCTGAGCTATTTAATTTACAATCAACATACATAAGTGTACTCCAAGGATTATAGATTTCGATGTTTCCAAATAAATAACCATCATACCATTCTTTAACTTCATCTACATAATCTGTTAAATCATAATCTTTTAATAGTTGTAAGACTTCTTTTTCTGTAAAGCCAAAATACTCATTACCGATGTTATTTAAAATAGAATAAGAAGTAAAATTATTTAAACCAGTAAAGATACTTTCTTTAGAAATATGAAGACAACCCGTCATAATACCTTTTTCTAAGGACTCATTGGTTTTAAGTGCTGAAGAAAAGACATTTTTTAGAAATTCTACCATTTCATAATAATAGTTATATTGATAAGCAGCTTGTAAAGGAACATCATATTCATCAATAAGAATGATGACTTTTTGATGATAATGTTTATAAAGAAAATATGAGATATTGAATAATGATTTTTCTAATTCATTATCTTCTGTTTCATTATCAACATATTTTTGAAAAAGTTTCTTTTCAGAAGCTAATAATCTCTCACTATTAAGCAATTCAAGATGACTTTTTGCACACAAACAAATAACTTCTTTAAAGCGATTCATTTGTTTTTCATATCTTTTAAAAAAATGAATATAACTGGGTACTTATTTTGATGTTTTATAGCTTCTTTATTTTTAGAAATGTTTAATCCGTTAAAAAGATATGCATTTTCTTTTTCCTTGATAGAAAAGAAATAATAAAGCATTGACATATTTAATGTTTTCCTAAATCTTCGGGGTCTTGTAAAAAAGACACTCTGTTCGTTTAATACATTTTCAATAAGATTTGTTTTATCTACATAATAAGCATTTTTATCAATCATTTCTTTAAAGTTTTCAATTCCTATAGGTACTAATTTCATAAATTATTCATTTCCTTGTGTTTAATATAATTTTAATTAGTTAAATTATATATTGTTGTAAACTAAAAATCATTGGACAGATTGTCCAATGATTTGTTGGAATAAAAGATGAATATATGAAGAATTATTTCTTTGATAATATCGAGCTATAAGAATGAGCATAATATAAAAGTGTACTTAATGAGTACACAAGTTGTTAACTAAGCTTTAGTAGTAACCTCTCGTTATAAGGGTTCAGGGAGACTAGAGCTTTTATTTTATATAAAAATACCTCCAGTGGAGGTATTTTCTATTTGATATATTGTAGTTCTTGTAATTTTTGATAGATTTGGTTTGCAAGTAATTGATTGAATGTATCATTACCTGCGAATTTGTCTTCTTTTAGAAGACTTGATGGGATATAGCTATTTGTAAGATCTTTTTGATCTTGTTCAGTAGCTGTAATATTTGCATCTTTTAAGCCATTTGTAAGAAGATAAGTTCTAAAGTCTAAGAAGTGATCTTTATGTTCTTCTTTTAAGATGTTATTATCGTCTCTTACAAGGTTGTTTTGTCTTTTTGATGTCATTGATACAACAATATATTTTTGTGTTTTAATTTGGTTTAAAATAGCTCTTTGATAAGTGATTGTACGATAAACATCTTGGTTGTTTTGTTTATCATAGTTTCCAGAAAAGATAATAACGATATCATTTTCATTGAATTCAGGAAGTGTTGCTTCGATTTGTGCAGGAGCTGTTAGGGTAACAGCTTTTCCAGATTTGTCTCTTGTAAATGTATGAATATTACGAGATGAATCGTAAGCTAAAGTTCCTTTAATACCTTGAATGGTAACTTCATCGAAGTTTGATCCACTATTTTTTAAAGCTTCTACTTGTTCACCTTTTTCATTATAGAAAGTAAGGTCTACAGCTTCTTTATCACCAGGGATGGTGATATTATTAGCGAAAATCTTTGTTCTTCCTACACGAATAGATAAATCAAAAGTTGTATCTTGGTTTCCACCGAATTTAATAATTTCACTATTTGTAAGTGATTCTAAATTAAGTGGGTAACTAGCAAATTCACTTCCCAAGGTAAAGCTATCACCGATACAATAAATACGTTGACTATTTTTTTTCTTTTTTGTTTTTGTTTTTGTTGTTTCTTCTTTTGTTGTAGTTGTTGTTTTTTCTTCTGATTGGTATTTTTTAGCGTTTTGACTTGTTGAAAAACGGTCATAACCAATTAAACCAACAATCATAGCAAGTAAAACAACAACAGTAATAGAAAAAGTAACTTTTTTCATATTAGTAATAGTAGTAATGACTACCAGATAGAGATTTTGCTTTTGTTAAAACACTTCCTAAAACGTTTACATTATTTCTTTGAAGTAGTTTTACACAATTTGCAGCATCTTTTTTATTAGTATCTTGTGAAGAAATAGCAAAAATAGTCCCGTCAACGGCATTTCCTACAGGAATGGCATCAGATATCATTCCAATAGGAGCACAGTCAATAATAATGAAATCAAAGGATTTCTTTAATTCATTAATATAATCTTTAAATACATGTGATCCTAATAATTCAGAAGGATTAGGAATATGAATCCCACTTGTTAAAACAGCCATAGTACCTGCAAAAGAAGGATCATTTACACTTTGGAAGTATTCAACATTTAATTTTTTAGTTTGACGAAATTCAAGTAAAGCATCTGTTAAACCATGTTTGTTTGATAATCCCATATATTTATGTAAAGTATTTTTTCTTAAATCACAATCAATTAATAAAACTCTATTATATTTTGTTGCAAAAATATAAGCAAGGTTAATAGATAGTGTTGTTTTTGCTTCACCAGCTTGTGATGAAGTAATACAAATTGATTTAATGTCTTTGTCTACTGTAGAAAATTCAATGTTTGTACGAATATGACGAAAGATTTCAGTATAATCAAATTGGCTATGTTTTTTATTTTTATCTAAAATATTTAATGTTTTTCTTTTACTTGTTTTTTTTGCCATAATTATCTCCTTTTAAATATTTTTTTAAAGAAGGATGTTTTTCCTTCAATAGGATCAACTTCTTCATTGTTGATGATATGTAGAGGATTTTCATACATTAATGTATGAATATCTTCATAACTATATTTCTTTACAAGTAAATCAAAGACTTCTTGTAAACAAGGAGAACGATGTCCGTCACAACGATGAGTATCCGTTGCAATTACATGAAGTAATCCTTGATTTAATAATTGATAAGCAAACTTTTGAGCATGTTTACCATGATATCCCAAAAAGCTTGTTGCATTAACTTGAATAAGATAACCATTATCTATAAAATCTTGAATTCTTTCGATATCTAAAGAATCTTTAAAGTATCTTTCAACATGAGCAATAACGGGAGTATATCCTTTATATTGAATTTCATAAAGACGATCTTCTACTTCATTTTCATTTCCTAATTCTTTTCTAACATCAAATTCTACAAGTAAATAATGGGTATTTTCAATAGGTATAAAGATGTTTTGTTCAAGTGCTTCTAGATAATCATGATTTAAGAAGAGTTCACACCCTTCTAAAACTTCAATATTATAAACTCTAGCAAGCTCTTTTAAATCATGAATTCTATCTTTAATAATTTCTAAATCTTTTAAAGTATGTTTTCCAGAAACAACATGAGGTGTTGCGACAATCGTAGAAATACGATTATTTTTAGCTTTTTCTAAAGCCTTTTTAGCATCTTCAAGTGATGGCATTCCATCATCTATATCCCATGCATAATGACCATGTATATCAATGATTTTAAATATTTGTAAAGAAACCAAATGTAAAATAAAAAAATTACCTGGTATGTATCAATTCTTGAACGATGAAATTACTTTAGAAAAACTAAAAGATGTTGAAGTTCAAGATTTACTTGGAAGAGATCCTGTCCAAGTAAACTTAAAAGAAATTATGGGTTATGTAAAAGATAAAGTAGTTATGGTTACTGGTGGAGGAGGATCTATTGGATCTGAACTTTGTCGACAAATTGCTGCAAGTAATCCAAAACAATTGATTATTGTAGATATTTATGAAAATAATGCTTATAACATTCAATTAGAATTACAACATAAATATCCAAACTTAAATCTTGAAACCATGATTGCTTCCGTAAGAGATGCTGTTAAAATCAATGATTTATTTGCTTATTACAAACCAGATATTGTTTATCATGCAGCAGCACATAAACATGTCCCATTAATGGAAGATGCGCCACATGAAGCAATTAAAAACAATGTTTTTGGTACATACAATGTCGTAAAAGCAAGTCATACATATGGTGTTAAGAAGTTTATCTTGATATCTACAGATAAAGCAGTTAATCCGACAAATATTATGGGTGCTTCAAAACGATTATGTGAAATGGTTGTACAATCTTATAACAAGATTTCAAAAACAGAATTTGTTGCTGTACGTTTTGGAAACGTATTAGGTTCTAATGGATCCGTTATTCCTTTATTTAAAAAACAAATTAAAGAAGGTGGACCAATTACCATTACACATCCAGATATCATCAGATACTTTATGACAATACCTGAAGCTGTCTCTCTTGTCTTACAAGCAGGTGCCTATGCTAAAGGAGGAGAAATCTTTGTTTTAGATATGGGAAAACCGGTTAAGATTTTAGATATGGCTAGAAACTTAATTAAACTTTCTGGTTTAGAACCAGATGTAGATATTAAAATTGAATTTATTGGGTTAAGACCTGGTGAAAAACTTTATGAAGAAATGTTGATGAAAGAAGAAGGAATGAAAACAACGCCTAATAAGATGATTCATATTGGACAACCAATTCAATTACCTGATGATTTCTTTGATCAATTAGAAGATTTACGTCAAAGTGCATTTGATGAAGATAGTGATATTAGAAAAGATGTTCAACATATGGTAGATACTTACCATTATGATGAAAATACAACACATGGTGTGAAAAACAAAGGATAAAGAAGTTAAACGAATCGTCGCTTTGTCGCGTTCGTTTCCTTTATCTCATATATTAGAAATTAGTCCAATAAATCTATTGGATAGGCGAAGCATACTCAAATGGAGGTTTTTTATGTTTGATAATTGGTATGTAGTTCAGGTAAGAACAGGAAAAGAAGAAGAAATTGTGAAGAAATGTCAATTTTATATTGACCATGATATTTTAATTGATTGTTTTATTCCAATTACGAAAAAGAAAAAGAAATATCAAGGTACATGGCATATTGTTGATGATATTTTATTTAAAGGATATATCTTTATGATCACCAATCAAGTAGAACAACTTTATACACAACTCAAAAAAGTACCAGATCTTACAAAACTCCTTGGAAATGATGGAAAAGAAATATATCCCATCTATCCACAAGAAGCTATGTTTCTTACAAAATTTTCTAATAAAAACCATGTTGTTGATATTTCTAATGGTATTATCGAAAATGATAAAATCATTATCAATGAAGGTCCTCTAGTAGGGTTAGATGGACTTATTACAAAAATAGATAGACATAAACGTATTGCATACGTAGATATTGAACTACTTGGCAAACTTACACGTGTTCAAGTAGGCTTAGAAATTATTAGCAAATCATAAAAAAGCACAGAAATGTGTTTTTTTATATACACTTTTTTGTGCATAACTTTGTTATGCCTTTTTTAGTATATAAAAATATTTAGGGGAGGGGTTATTTTGAAACATAAAAATATACCATTTTCACCACCAGATATGAGTGAAGATGAAATCAATGAAGTAGCTGATACATTAAGAAATGGATGGATTACGACAGGTCCAAAAGTAAAAGAATTTGAAAGACAAATAGCTGATTTTGTAGGTGTTAATAAAGCTGTATGCTTAAATTCACAAACGGCTTGTGCAGAAATGGCACTTAGAGTATTAGGAGTAGGAGAAGGTGATGAAGTCATCGTTCCTGCTTATACTTATACAGCAAGTGCATCTGTTGTATGTCATGTTGGAGCCAAACTTGTTTTAGTGGATGTTCAAAAAGATAACTTAGAAATGAATTATGAAGCTTTAGAAAAAGCAATTACTGAAAAAACAAAAGTTATTATTCCAGTTGATCTAGGTGGGGTTCCTTGTGACTATGATAGAATCTTTGAAATTGTAAAAAAGAAAAAACACTTGTTTAAACCAAGTAATAATATTCAAGAAGCGATGGGAAGAATCTCAGTTAATGCTGATACAGCACATGCTTTTGGTGCTTCATGGCATGGGAAAATGTGTGGTTCAATTGCTGATTTTAGTTCATTTAGTTTTCATGCAGTCAAAAATTTAACTACAGCTGAAGGTGGAGCACTTACTTGGAGAACAATCGAAGGAATAGATGATGAAGATATCTATAAACAACTTCAATTATTATCATTACATGGACAATCTAAAGATGCTTTAGCTAAGACAAAACTAGGAGCATGGGAATATGATGTCGTTGCTCCACTTTATAAATGCAATATGACTGATATTATGGGAGGTATTGGTCTTGCTCAAATGAGAAGATATCCTGGAATGCTTAAAAGAAGAAAAGAAATCATTGAAAGATACAATGAAGCATTTAAGCCATTAGGAATAGAAGTATTGAATCATTATGATGAAAATCATCAATCAAGTGGACATCTTTATATTACAAGAGTGCCAAATATTACAGGTGATCAAAGAAATGAGATTATTATAAAAATGGCTGAAAGAGGAATAGCATGTAATGTACATTATAAACCACTTCCAATGCTTTCAGCTTATAAGAATCTAGGATTTGATATTAAAGATTATCCAAATGCTTATAATCAATTTGTTAATGAAATTACTTTACCACTTCATACAAAATTAAGTGATGAAGATGTGGAGTATATTATTGAAAACTTTAAGGAGATTATTTCATGCTTGTAAAAGAATGGAATGAACTTCCTGAGTATATGCAGGTAGAAGAAGTAAGACCTTATTATGAAATATTAAGAAAGAAAAAAGGACAATTGATACTAAAGAGAATCTTTGATATATGTGCTTCTTTAGTGTTGATTGTTTTATTATCTCCAATTATTCTGTTCTTTTCTATCTGGATTAAATTAGATTCAAAAGGGCCTGTGTTCTATAGACAAGAACGTATAACACAATATGGGAAAGTCTTTAGAATCTTCAAGTTCAGAACAATGGTCAATAATGCAGATAAGATTGGAAATCTTGTCACATCAAAGAATGATTCAAGAATTACAAAAGTAGGAGAAAAGATAAGAAAATACAGAATAGATGAGATACCGCAGCTATTCAATGTATTAATAGGAGAAATGTCATTTGTAGGAACAAGACCAGAAGTCAAAAAATATGTAAATCAATATACACCTGAGATGTATGCGACATTGTTACTTCCTGCAGGGGTAACAAGTCTAGCAAGTATAGAATTCAAAGATGAAGATGAAATACTAGAAAGATATACATCAAAAGGAAGAGAAACAAATGAAGTATATGTCAAAGAAGTATTGCCTTTAAAGATGGAGTATAACCTAAAGGCAATAACTTCTTTTAATTTTATAAAAGAACTCGGTACGATGATCAGTACTGTAGTGAAAGTGTAGGTGGGAAGATGGAAGAGTTAATATCAATTATAACTCCAACATATAATTGTGGAAATTTTATAGGAGAAACAATTGAATCGGTTATCAACCAAACATATAAAAATTGGGAAATGATTATTGTTGATGATTGTTCAACGGATAATACTAAAGAGATAGTTGATAATTATTCGAAGCGAGATTCAAGAATTAAGTATTATTGTTTAGAGGTTAATTCAGGTGCGGCAGTAGCTAGAACAAAAGCAATGGAGCTTGCAAAGGGTGATTATATTGCTTTCTTAGATAGTGATGATCTTTGGATGGAAAATAAATTGGGATGCCAGATAAAAATTATGAAAGAAAATAATTGGAATTTTACATCAACTGATTATGAACAAATTGATGAAGATAGCAAATCGTTAAATAAAGTTATTAAAACTGTTTCGAAGATTGATTATAATCGCTTGCTATTAGATTGTCCTGTTGGAAATTCAACAGTAATGTATAACGTAAAAGCTATGGGAAAATTTGAAGTTCCTAATATTAGAAAAAGAAACGATGATGCGCTTTGGTTACAAATGTTAAAAAAAGAAAAATACATACATGGGATTAATAAAACGTTGATGAAATACAGGATTCGAAATAATTCTATTTCAAGTAATAAATTAAAGGTTATTAAATATCATTGGATTTTATATAGAGACATAGAACATCTTAGTATTATAAGAAGTATTTTTCACATTTGTTATTGGTGTATAATTAAAATTTTTAGAATTAAATAAGAAAGGAAAAAAATAATGAAAATTTTGGTATGTTCAACTTCATATCCAACGTTAGATGGGAAGAGAGCGATGAATTATGTTCACTCAAGATGTCTATATTATGTGCAAAATGGATTTGATGTTGTAGTTTTGAATTTTTCTTGTAAATACAAATATCAATATGAAGGAATAAATGTTATTTCAATAAATGAATATAGTGTATCACCTACAGAAGCAGATATTATAATTTGTCATGCCCCAAATATAAAAAATCATTACTTTTTTTTAAAAAGATATGGAAAATTATATGAGAAAATAATTTTTTGTTTTCATGGACACGAAGTGTTACATATAAATAATTACTATCCAAAACCATTTGAATATAAATATAATTCGTTTAAATATTTTTTTCAAAAATATTATGATGATTTTAAAATTGTTTTATGGAAAAAGTATTTTATAAATAATCGCAATAAATGTTATTTTATTTTTGTAAGTGATTGGTTAAAAAATGCTTTTTTTAAAGAATTTAGTTTAGAAGAAAGTAAGTTTGATGATAAGGTTGAAGTTATTTCAAATGGTGTTGGATATTTTTTTGAACAAAATACATATAAGAAAAAAAATAGAAAATATGATTTTATCACTATAAGACAATACATAGATGAAAAAAATTATTGTATTGATGTTGTGCGTAAATTGGCGTTATTATATCCTGCTTATTCTTTTTGTTTAATTGGTAAAGGACAATATTTTAACCATTATTCTTTACCTAATAATATAGATTTTATTGAAAAAGAATTAACACATATAGAAATGAAAGAATATATCGATTCTGCTAAATTTGCTTTGTTGCCAACACGACATGATACACAGGGACTAATGGCTTGCGAATTAGCTACTTATGGTATTCCACTAATCACATCTGATATTCCCATTTGTAAAGAAATTTTTGATACGTGTCCTAATGTATTTTTTATAAATAATAACCACCCTAGTTTAGACTTTATTGATCGTGCTTTTTCTTTTCCAACACAAAAATGGACAAAATATTTTGCTAAAAATACTATTTTAAAAGAAATATCTTTTATTGAGGGTGTTACAAAGGAAAAGGGAAAAATTAAAAAATGATTTACATTATTTTGATTTTATATATTATTTTTCTTTCAGTATTTTTTAATAGTAATTTATGCAGAATTAAAAAAGAAAAAAAAGTAATATATTTTTACAATAGCGTTTTTTTCTTTTTAGCTATAATTATGGGATTAAGAAGTGAGAGTGTAGGTGTTGATACTAAATATTATAAATTAATTTTTGATCAAGTTGCTAATACTTCTTTTTTTGATTTGTTACATGGTTATTTTTATAATTCGATTGAAATAGGATATGTATTATTGATGAAGTTATTATCTTGTCTCATCAATAACTATTACTTTTTTCAAATTGTTATAAGTTTCTTATTTTGTTATCAAGTAAAAAAATTTCTGATAAATAATAGTAATTATCCTTTGTTAGGGGTACTAATATTTGTTGGAAGTGGGATGTATTTAAATGGGTTTAATGTTACTAGGCAGATGATAGCTGCAGTGCTTTTAGCAAATGCATGGAATTATTTAATTGATTCAAATTTGGAAAAGTGTTTTTTGAATTTTATTTTTGCTATATCTTTTCATTTTACATCAATAATATTTTTATTATTTTGTTTTATATACAAATTTTCAAAAAAGAAAAATAATATTAAAAAAATTATTCCATTCGTATTTGTTGGGGCGATAAATTATCAAATATTATTGAATGCTATTTCATTAATTATTACTCATTATCATAATTATATGAAAAATGCAAAAGTGACTCAAACTGCTTCTGGAGTCATTATTATATGGGCTATTATTCTTATAATTGCATTGTATATAGTATATATAAGAAAAAATAGTAATCGTTTAAATGATTCTTATGCCATTTTTAGTATTTTTTATGTCTTATCTAATTTTATTGGACTACAATATAACTATTTTGAAAGAATTGGATTATATTTTTTACCTTTTACAATAATTTTGTTTGAATGTGTTTCAGCAGGTTTCAAAAATAGAAATTTAAAGTTTATATATAATTTTTTTGTTGGTTTTTCATTTATGGTTTATTTTTTATTAAGTGCATTGACATCTCAGCAATATAGTTATTTATTTTTTTGGCAATAGGATATTTAATAATAAATATTTGTTGGTTTTGGAGATATATGCTTATTATTTTTAAGGAGATTTTTATGAAAATTATTATGATTTCACCATACTTTCCACCTGATAAAAGTGTTGCAAGTATTAGAATGGGAAGTCTTTATAAATATCTAGTGTCTAAAGGACATACGGTTTACGTTATTACAAATTATAAAAATATTGATGATATGGAACATGTTAGCTTTGTTAGAGAAAAGCAATCAAATTCAGTGTTGAATAAATTATCTAGTTTTAGAGAAAATAGATTATCTTACTATAATGTATTAAGTGAAGTAATGAAAAAATTTGACTGTGATATCATATTAATAAGTGGAGGTCCATTTTATACTTTTAATTTAACTGAGTATATAAAAAAAATGGGGAAATTAAGTGTATTAGATTTTAGGGATCCATGGGTATTTGATATTAGAGGTTTAAAAGATTTATTGTCTTTTAAACGTATTATTGCAAGATGCATCCAACTTCCGTATGAAAGGAATGCAATTAAGTATTCTACTGGAGTCGTTTCCGTCAGCCCAGGATGGATAAATAAATTTAAATTATTTTATCCATTTCAAAAAAATAAATTTAAATTGATAGAAAATGGTTATAATGATTCTACTAATTTAAATAGAAATATTGGAAAAACTAATATTGATTTTCAAATTGGAATATTTGGCAAACTATTTTATTATAGCGAAAAGTATTCTAATATTTTTCTTCAAGCATTGAAAGAAAATCAACAAATAAAGGTACTTCAGATTGGGAATAGAGAGGAAAATACTGATGAACTACTTGATAAATATGATTTATCGCACGATACAATTATATCAACTGGATTTATAGATTATGAGGATGGCTTAAAAGCATTAATGTCATCAAAATTTTTATTATTAATTGATAATAGAAAAGACGCAATTGGTACCAAAATATATGATTATATTTTTTTAAATAAACCAATTATATATATAGGTCCTTCAAAAACATATTTGGCAAAAATGATATCTAGTTTTCAAAATGGTTTTTCATGTGCTTCAAAAATAGAAATATTGGAAGCTATAAAGAAAATTATGAATAATAATATTACTAATTTAGATAATAATATTAATGTTTATCAATATGGGAGATCTTGTAGAAATCAAGAATATGAAAAGTATTTAGAAAGGATAATAAAAAATGAAAAATGGTAATACAGCATTAGGAGGATTGATTTGGAAATTTTTAGAAAGATCTTCATATCAAATCATAAATTTTCTTGTTACTTTGGTTTTAGCTCGTCTTTTAACTCCAGAAGAATATGGACTTGTAGCTTTAGTTTTAACTTTGATTACAATATTGCAAGTTTTTGTTGATAGTGGTATGGGTACTGCATTGGTTCAAAGAAAGGAAATACACGAAGAAGATTATGGAACAGTTTTTGTAGCAAATGTTATTTTATCTATATTTTTATATATTTTAGCATTTTTTTGTGCTCCAGCAGTTTCAAAATTTTATGGAGAAAATTTAAATTTAATTATCCGTATATTAGCAGTCATTATTCTAATTTTTGGTATAAAAAATATTTATCAAGCGTATATATCAAGAAATATGTTATTTAAAAATACATTCTTTATATCTTTTTTGAGTATTTGTATTAGTGGATTATTGGGTATAGTACTGGCATATTTTAAATTTGGAATTTGGGCTTTAGTTTGTCAACAATTAACAAATGAAATAATTTGTACTTTATTATATATATTAATTATAAAATGGAGACCTCAAATTATTTTCTCAAAAGATAGCTTCTTTCAATCGTTTGGATATGGCTGGAAATTATTGATATCTAGCTTAATTGATGCTGTATATAATAATGTTAGACAATTGCTAATTGGAAAATATTATTCCTCTGGGGATTTGGCATATTATTCAAAGGGAGAACAGTTTCCAAATGCATTGGTAGGGAATATTAATACATCTATGAATGTTGTATTGTTACCTGTAATGTCACAAAAACAAGATGATAGATTTGAAGTGAAAAAAATTGCAAGAACCATGATACGAGTTAGCAGTTATATACTATGGCCTATGATGATAGGGTTATTTGTTGTTGCAAATAAAATTATTTTAATATTACTAGGTGAAAAATGGATAAGCACAGTTCCTTATTTACAAATATTTTGTTTAGTTTATGCATTACAGCCTTTGCAAACTACAAATTTAAGCGTAATGAAAGCAATGGGACGAAGTGATCTATTTTTGAAAATGGAGATTATAAAAAAGTCTATTGGATTGATATTAGTGATTGTTTCAGTAAAATTTGGTGCGTTATATATATGTTTCAGTTCGTTTATTTACTCAATAGTTGCTAGTATTATTAATTCGTTTCCAAATAGAAAAATAATAAACTATTCTTATTTTGAACAGATTAAAGATATAATTCCATTTATAGTGCTTTCTGCCATTATGGGAGGCGTTGTACATATTGTTGGAACTTTAAAAGGCAATATTTATATAATTTTGTTTATTCAAATTATTGTTGGATTAGTTGTCTATCTTTTGTTATCGGTAGTTTTTAAAGTGGACTGTTTGCAATATATTTTAGAGTTTATAAAAGGAAAGGTTAAAGCGAATGAATAAGTTAAAAAAAATAATAGTTCATAACATATCTTTTTTTAAAAGTATTATTGTATTTTCTAAAAGAAAAATAGCAACTTATTCTACTCCTTACTTAATAAGAAAAATAAAAAAGAGAATTTATGATAAAGTTGCTAATAATCAAAATATTAATATTTTATTTGTAGTTCAGTATCCTGAAATGTGGAATTCATTGAAAACAGTGTATGAGGCTTTTAATAAAAATAAAAATTACAAAGTAACTATATTATGTGTTCCAAAGATTTCTAAAAGCAATATTCTGCAAAAAAAATTTTATCAAGAAAATGAAGCCTATAATTATTTTGTTAATGAGGATATTCCATGTATAAATGCTTTAAAAGAGACTGGATGGTTAAAAATTTCTGAACTATTACCAGATTATGTATTTATACAAAGACCTTATGATGCACAAATGCCTAAAGAATATACGACATATACTATTAGGAAGTATGGATTAATTTGCTATATTCCTTATGGTTATGAGTTTGTTAATGGAAAACATCTTGAAATAGAATATAATGACGATTTTTTGGCCAATGTTTATATGATTTTTTGTGAAAATAAAGATACATATAATTATTGCTTGGATATTCTCTCCAAGTCAATTGTGAAAAAGGAAAAACAAGTAAAATGCGTAGGATATCCAAAATTTGATTTATTATGCGATAAATTAAATAAACAAAGAAAAACTGTATTATGGTTACCACGTTGGTCAATAGAAAATTCAAATGATAAAACAGGTTTTTTTAATTATTATAATTCTTTAGTTAGTTTTTTTAGAAATCATGGAGAGTATGATTTAATTATAAGACCACACCCATTAATGTTTAAAAATTTTATTGATTTAAAAATTATTTCTGCAAATGATTATAAAAAAATCATGGAAGAAATAGAAAAAATAAATAATATCTCTTTTGATAAAAATATAGATTATTTAGTTTCATTATCTACATCGGATATACTTATATCTGATTTTACTTCATTATTAATTGAATTTTTTATTATGAAAAAACCAATAATTTATTGTGGAAAAACAAATCATTTTAATAGTGTAGGAAAAGAAATGGAAAAAGGATTGTATTTGGTAGATGATAAAGATCTTTTGATAGATAGGCTTGAGAAGTTGTTAACAGGAAATGATTGCAAAGTACAAATATATAATGAAATAGCATGTAAATTAAATAATTCACATAATTCTGGAGAAAAAATATGTTTTGAAATAAATAAGGACGCCAATAATAAATAATATATTTGAATTTTAAGAAAGGGAAGCCATTTACGTTAATAAATGGTAAGGATAAAGAATGAAACTAGCAGTCGCAGGAACAGGATATGTAGGATTAAGTATCGCTACATTATTAGCACAGCATCACGAAGTGATGGCTGTGGATATCATAGAAGATAAAGTGAATAAGATTAATAATAGAATTAGTCCTATTCAAGATGAATATATAGAAAAATATTTAAAAGAAAAAGAATTAAATCTAACAGCAACCTTAAATGCAGAAGATGCATATAAGGATGCTGTTTTTGTTATCATTGCTGCACCAACAAATTATGATTCAAAGAAGAATTTCTTTGATACAAGTGCAGTAGAAAATGTAATTAAACAAGTAATGGAAATTAATCCAGATGCCATTATGATTATTAAAAGTACTATCCCGGTAGGATATACACAAAGTATTAGAGAAAAGACAGGAAGTAAGAATATTATCTTCTCTCCTGAATTCTTAAGAGAATCAAAAGCATTGTATGATAATCTCTATCCTTCAAGAATCATTGTAGGAACGGATATGGAAGATGAAAGACTAGTAGAAGCAGCACATACTTTTGCTTCATTATTACAAGAAGGTGCTATTAAAGAAGATATTGATACTTTATTTATGGGATTTACTGAAGCAGAAGCAGTAAAACTATTTGCAAATACTTATCTAGCACTTAGAGTATCTTATTTTAATGAATTGGATACATATGCTGAGTTAAAGGGACTAGACACACAACAAATTATCAACGGTGTGTGTCTAGACCCTAGAATTGGATCACATTACAATAATCCATCATTTGGATATGGAGGATACTGCTTGCCAAAAGATACAAAACAATTATTAGCTAACTATGCAGATGTACCACAAAACTTAATAGAAGCAATTGTAGAAAGTAATAGAACAAGAAAAGATTTTATAGCTGATCAAGTATTAGAAAAAGCAAACTATTATGGATATGATGATAACAATACTTTTAATAAGGAAAAAGAAAATGAAGCAATTGTTGGAGTATATAGATTAACAATGAAATCAAACAGTGATAACTTCAGACAGTCATCTATCCAAGGAGTCATGAAAAGAATCAAAGCCAAAGGAGCAAAAGTCATCATTTATGAACCAACATTAGAAGATGGGACAACATTCTTTGGAAGTGAAGTAGTCAATGACTTAAATAAATTCAAAGAAACAAGCCAAGCAATCATAGCGAACCGCTATGATAGTTGTTTAGATGATGTAGAAGATAAAGTATATACAAGAGATTTATTTAGAAGGGATTAGTAATGATTTTTATAAAAAAATATCAAGAAAAAATAAATAAAAAGAATAAATTACGTCTAACAAATAATGATTTTTCACTGATAACTAGTAATTGTAAGGGCGGAATTGTCTATCATTGGCTTGGATTACGTTTTAATTCACCATTTATAAATTTATTTATGTCAAATGAAGATTATTTAAATGCATTAGAAAACTTTGAAAAATTTATGTCAACCCCTTTAGTCGAGTTTGAAAGTGATAATAATTATCCTATTGGAATAGGATATAACGGTGTAATGATTCATTTTATGCACTATGCATCTTTTGATGAGGCAAATGATAAATGGGAAAAAAGAAAAAAAAGAATTAATTATGATAATCTTTGTGTTTGGTTAACAAATTGGAACGGTGAATATAAAATTATAGAAAGATTTCAAAATTTACCTTTTAAAAATAAAATTTGCTTTGTAAATAAAAAATATAATAATTGTTCTAATATAGTTTATTTGAATTGTAATAAAAAAAGGGTGGGGGATGGTATCGGACAAATATATAGAACAAAGAATATTTTTGGAAAAAGATACCTAGATGATTGGGATTATGTTAAATTTTTTAATCACATGAAATAAAAATTTTATTATAAAAAAGGAGCAGATGATAAATATGTTAAATTTTACAGTAGGACCAGTACAATCAAGTGAAGATGTAAGAAATATTGGTCATGAGCAAGTTCCGTATTTTAGAACAGAAGAATTCTCAAATATAATGAAAGAAAATGAAGAATTAATGCTTAAATTTTCAAAAGCACCGAGTAATTCAAGAACTATATTTATTACTGGTTCAGGAACAGCATCTATGGAAGCTGTTGTAATGAATTGCTTTACAGAAAAAGACAAAGTATTAGTTATTAATGGTGGAAGTTTTGGACAAAGATTTTCAGAATTATGCGATATTTTTCAAATTCCACATGATGATATTAAATTAGAAGTTGGTAAAGCGTTAAAAAAAGAAGAACTTTATAAATATGATAATCAAGGATATACAGGATTATTAGTGAATGTTCATGAAACTTCAACAGGGGTTCATTATGATATTGAAATGATTAGTGATTTTTGTAAGAAAAATAATATTTTCTTAGTAGTTGATGCAATAAGTTCATTTTTAGCAGATAGTTTTGATATGGCTGCTTTGGGTGTTGATGTTATGATTACTGGTTCACAAAAAGCATTAGCGTGTCCACCAGGAATATCTATTATTGTTTTATCACCTAATGCAATTTCAAGGGTAGAAAATAATAAAGTAAGAACAATGTATTTTGATTTGAAATCTGCACTAAAAAACGGGGAAAGAGGACAAACTCCGTTTACTCCTGCGGTAGGTATATTACGCCAAATTAATGTCCGTTTAAAAGAAATTGAAAATAGTGGTGGAGTAGAAGCGGAAACAAAAAAAATTAAGGAACTTGCGGAAGATTTCAGAAATAAAATTAAAGGAATGCCATTTGAAATGGTTTCTGAATCTATGTCTAATGCAGTAACCGCATTACATCCAACAACAGCGTCTGCAAATGATATATTTTTAATTTTAAAAGATGAATATCAAATATGGGTATGTCCTAATGGTGGAAATTTAAAAGATATAATATTTAGAGTTGGACATATTGGAGATTTAACAAAGGAAGATAATTCTAAATTAGTGGATGCATTCAATGATCTTATTAAAAGAGGAATTATGTAGGTTAATATTATGATAAAAGTAATTACATACGGAACATATGATTTACTTCATCATGGACACATTAAACTTCTTGAAAGAGCAAAAGCTTTAGGAGATTATTTGATTGTTGGAGTTACTGCTGACGATTTTGATAAAACAAGGGGCAAAATCAATGTTCAACAATCTTTAATAGAGAGAATTGAAGCTGTTAAAGCTACAGGGCTCGCTGATGAAATAATTATTGAAGAATATGAAGGACAAAAAATAGATGATATAAAAAAATATGATGTAGATATTTTTACAGTGGGTTCAGATTGGACAGGTCAATTTGATTATTTAAATGAATATTGTGAAGTAGTTTATTTAGAAAGAACAAAAGGGATATCTAGTTCAGAATTACGTGAAGAAAAAAGAGCAATACATTTAGGCTTGGTAGGTAACTCAGCGTTTTTAAACAAAGTAAATGATGAATCTGAATATGTTAATGGTCTTCAAATAACATCTTTGTGCACAGATAATTTAGAAGTTATGAATGATCATTTAAAAAATATTGATTTTATAACAAATGATTATTCTAAATTATTAGCAAATGTGGATGCTGTTTATATTAGATCTTTACCTAATGAGCATTATGATCAAATTAAACAAGCTCTAAATATGGGAAAACATGTTCTTTGTGAATCCCCTTTAACATTAGATGAACAACAAAACAAAGAATTATTTGAAATAGCAAAATCAAAAAATTTAATATTAATGGAAGCAATTAAAACTGCATATGCTACAGCATATAGAAGATTACTTTTATTAGTTAAAAGTGGAAAAATTGGTGATGTTATTTCAGTAGATGCTACATGTACAAGTTTACAGAGTAGAAATAATGATTGGCCTGGAATTTATGAATGGGGACCAACTGCACTGTTACCTGTTTTACAAATACTGGGAACAGATTGTAGAGAATTTAAGATTATTTCGCATATAAATAGAGAAACTAATAGAGATAGTTTTACTAAAATAGATTTTTTATATGACCATTCCGTTGCATCAATCAAGGTTGGAGATGGTGTTAAATCAGAAGGAGAATTAATTGTTTCAGGGACAAAGGCATACGTTTATGTCCCTGCACCATGGTGGAAAACTGACTATTTTGAAATAAGATATGAAAATCAAAATGATAACAAGCGCTATTTTTATCAATTGGATGGAGAAGGAATACGACATGAATTGGTTTCCTTTATTAAATCAATAGAAAATAATAGATATTTAGGAAATATTGATAAACAAATTTCTTATAATATTTCTATGATAATAAGTACCCATGAAAATGAAAGCTTGATAAAAAAAATTTGATGAGTAATATATATTTAACAAAAATATAATACAATAACAGTAACAAATATTCCGATTTTACTTTAAGTGGAATTGTAAATATTTGTTATTTTTTTAAAATGTAAATGTAAACGCATACAGAAAGAAGCAGAGAGATAAAATATGGAAATGGATGATGTTACTTTTTATAAAAATTTTAATATGGTATTAGAATTAGATATTGCGGGTGAATTCATTTATGATGGAATGACTATTTTAGATCAAATTAATTATACTAGAGAAGATGCAAGTATTTTTTCATTTTTTTATCATATTTCTGTAGGTATTGAAAGATTACAGAAAATAATAATTGTTTTAAGTGAAAAATTGAATAGGGGTACATATGAGCAATTTGAAAATAGATTAAAAACACATATTCACGTAGATTTACATAATCGAATAAAAAAGACACATAAAATTGATTTTAATAGTAAACAAAATAATTTCTTACAAATAATAACAAAATTTTATAGTAAATACAGATATAATCATTATCATTTAGGTGCGGATTTACAAGACGCAAGGAAATTATTTATTAATTTTATTCAAAAAAATGTTCAAGAAAATGAAATAGGCTACAATTTAAATAATGATATTATTGTGTCAAATTATATTAAAGAAATGCTGGGAAGAACAATTGGTTCAGTTGTTGATAGATATTATAAATTGATTGTAGAAGAAAGTAGAAATAATTGTTTATATTCATATGAGATACGTCAAGATTCTAAAGCAGCAAAAGTTTTTTATAATAATTACAAAAAGAAATCTCTTTTTGAACAAAAGATTAATGAACAAATATCTTTAAAAGAATTTATAGTTTATTTGATGAATACAAAGGATAAAGACCCATTGATCAGAGAACTAAGATCTTTAGAACCGTTATCACTTGATCCTGCTTTTATTAATGAATTCATTGGATTAATATCAAAAGGAATTATTCCACAAGATCTAGTGGATCAAGTTGAACAAATATACATTGATGGTCATTTATTTAAAGAAAGAGGGCTTATTAATGTTGTTGGAGATAATAATATTTTCTTTGAATATGCGACACTTCAAGAATGTATAGAACTTAATAACAAATTACTTAATAAAAAAATAGATGATAAAGTCTTTATTAAACAATTTGATGAATTATCCGATTATTTAATCTATTATGCTGATATTTACGAAGATGTAGAATTGGAAAAATTAGTCAATGAATGTAAACTAACAAATGAATTATTTGAAAACGGTGATATTGATAAAACTATATTTCTTGATGACTTAATAAAATTAAATAATTATTTAAAAGTTTCTTTTGGTTAATTGGGAGGAAGATTTATCTAATGGTCATAATAGTGGATAAATTAGGGCTTATCTTACTTTATTAGAATGATTCCTAAATTCTCAAAGAAAGTTTATATGCAAATTAAACGGCGTCACAAGTATTATATTGATTGTTATAAAGGTATTTTCAAAGAGATAATGCATGTATAGAATCATTTCTATCGTTGGAAAGTATTACGTACCCTCAAATAAAAAAATAGTAATTGATTATTGATTAAAATTTCAATGGTCAGCAGATACTTCGAATAGCCTATTTGTTTAGCTGAATTAAAATATATGAGTAGAAAAAAGGTTTAATTTTTAATTATTTATGTGTAATGATACTATCATAGAAATAAAAGGGAAATGAATTATGGAAAATATAAAGAAAATTATATCTTGGCCTGTAATATTAGGAATACAGGTCATTACAACAGTAGTATTATTATTTTTTATTTTTAAGCTTAATATTTTACCAACAACATATGCTGTTATGGTTGGGATGATATTTGTTTTATTAGGTTTTATTAATTATGCATTAATGAAACCTAATAAAAAAGAACATCATCATAAAACAAAACCAAGAGAAATTATTGGAAAAGTATTAAGTTTAATATTAAGTGTACTAATGGTATTTGGATCAGTTATGATCAATAAAGGTTATTCAACATTAGATGATATTACGAATTCAAATACAAAATCTACTCATTATGCAATTGTTGTATTAAAAAGTAGTAAAATAAGCAGTTTATCTGAATTACAAAATGAATCGATTGAATATTGTTTACAATATGATGAAGAAAAAGATATGAATCAAGTTATTGCTGAAGCTAAACAGAAAGAATCAAGCTTGAATTTTGATGTTGCTATGACATATTCAAAACTAGGGGATGATCTTTATAATAATACCGTTAATGCTATATTAATTAATACAGCATATAATGGTATGTTTGAAGAAAATCATCCAGATTTTCAAAATGAAGTTAAAGAAATATGGACAAGTGATATAGAAACAAAAGTCAAAGACTTTTCAACAAGAGTTTCTGTAACAAATACACCATTTATTATTTATATCAGTGGTATTGATACATATGGAAGTATTACAACAGTATCTAGATCAGATGTTAATATGATCGTTACTGTTAATCCAAATACAAAGAAGATCTTATTAACATCTATTCCAAGAGATTACTACGTAACTCTTGCGAATATGAAAAAAAAGGATAAGTTAACGCATTCAGGTATTGCTGGACCTGAAAATACGGTTAAAACAATGTCTCAGTTTTTAGGGACAGATATCAACTACTATGCAAGAGTTAACTTTACATCATTGGTCACAATGGTTGATGCATTGGGTGGTATTACTGTTAATGTTGATCAAGATTTTAGTGCGGGTGGTTATACCTATAAATTAGGTCTTCAACAAATGAATGGTGAAGAAGCATTAGCTTATTCAAGGGAAAGATATTCATTTGCTGATGGAGATAATGTACGTGTAAAACATCAACAAGATGTTTTAATGGCTATGCTTAATAAGATGATGTCATCAGCTGTTATTACTAATTATACAAGTGTTTTAACTGCAGTATCAGGATGTTTTGAAACAAATATGGCATCGAGTGATATTACAGATTTAATAAAAATGCAAATAAATGATAATGCTTCATGGACATTTAAACAAAAACAATTTACCGGAACAGGAGTTATGCAAACAGGTGGAGCTTACATGCCTGATAGCAAACTTTATTATATGATTCCAAATGATGATAGTGTTAAAGAAAATCTACAAGCAATTAAAGATGTCTTAAATGGGAAATAGTTATTTTAGTTGCTAAAAGTGATCGTTGAGTAATAATAGATAACATTGATTATATAGCGCTCTAAATAATCGCGTGTTTTAGAAAAATTACTTTAAATTATTAAGGGGATATTGATGTGAAATCAATATCCCCTCTAAAATATCTAATGTTTTTTAGGAGGAAAATTAGACTGATGATCAGTCTTGATTTTCCTCCTTTATTTTTATTGTTATCGTGATTTTTCTACTCTAGTTTTCCTATATATTTGATCAACTACCATTTTCCATTAGATTTAGATAAGCTAAAAATCATAATTATGAAATATTCAATATAGATCAAATTAAAAATTGAATTTATATTCATCAGTAAACATCTCTAAAATAGTTTATAATATGTAAAGAAAGGGTGATAGAAATGAAGAAAATACCAATAGGAACGAAAAGTTTTTCAAGACTTGTAGAAGGAAATTATTATTTTGTAGATAAGACCTTGATGATCAAAGAGTTCTTAGATAGAGTAACAGATGTAACATTGATTACTCGTCCTAGAAGATTTGGAAAAACCATTAATATGTCAATGATGGCTGAATTCTTTGATATTACCAAAGACTCTAAAGAAATCTTTAAAGGTACAAAAATCATGGAAACACCTTATGCAGCTGAAATCAATCAATATCCAACAATCTTTATCTCTTTTGCGGATGCCAAAAGAGATAAAGAAACAGTTGTTTCGACGATAAGAACACAAATACAAATTCAATGGGATAAATATGATTTTGTATTTGAAAATCTTAAGGGAATAGATGATGCAATTTCATTCTTGATGGAAAGAATGGAAGATTATTATGGAAAAGAAGTTATGGTATTTATAGATGAATATGATACACCATTTGTAGAAGCACATACAGGATGGTTCTATGATGAAGTAAGAAGGGGACTTGCAGGATTGCTTCATAATTCTCTTAAAACATCAACCAGCTTAAAATATGCGATGCTTACAGGAATTCAAAGAGTGGCTAAAGAAAATATTTTCAGTGATTTAAATAATTTAGATGTGTATACAGTAATTGATAATTATTATAGTGAATATTTTGGATTCAGTATAGAATAAACCAAAGAACTGTTAGAATATTATGATTTAGAATTAGATGAAGAAGTCAAAGAAATGTATGATGGCTATAAAATGGCAGATAAAGAAATCTATAATCCATGGTTTATTTTAAATTATGCAAGAAGAAAAGTACTTGTTCCTTATTGGGTCAATACGAGTGCTAATACAATGCTTAAACAAGCTATATAAAAAGTAGACTAGGACTTTAAAAAACAATATGAAAAACTTATAAAGAATAACTATCTAGAAACAAGAGTTGTCCTTCAAACAAGCTTTTATGAAGTGGCAAATACACCTAACTTATGGGAGATGTTTGTAAGTGCTGGATATTTAACAGTAGTAAAAGCAATTGATCCAAAAAAAGAAAAGTTTAGAATTGCGATACCAAATTATGAGGTAAGAAGAGAATTTATAAGATTAACGGAACATCAATTAGGAATGAACAATGGATAATATGATCGTCTTGTTGACAATTTGATTGCTGAAAACAAAAATGATTTTTTCAAAAATTATCAAAATGTATTAATGATTCCAAGCTATCATGATTTAAATAATGAAAACAGTTATCATATGATGATGTTAGGAATGTGTTTATGTCTATCAGATAACTATAAAGTTATTTATAATCGAGAAGAAGGTAAAGGAAGATGTGATCTCATTATCCAGGCTCATGATGAAAAGAAAACATCGTTTATTATTGAATTTAAGTATTTCAAAGAAGATAAAAAAGATTTTGAAAAAGCATTGGATAAATTATCAAATGAAGCTATTCAACAAATCAAAGATAGAAGATATGATTATGATTTAAAAGGAAAAGTGATTTATATAGGCTTAGCCCATCATGGAAAAGATGTCATGATGAAATGGGAAGAAAAGGTTTATATTTGATGTTTGTAATAATAAGGTGAGTATAAAAAAAATCAACGACTGTTGATTTTAATAATGGTGCTGGAGATGGGATTTGAACCCACAGCCTACTGGTTACGAGTCAGTTGCTCTACCGTTGGAGCTACTCCAGCATAGAAATAGAAGCAAAGCTTCTATTTTTTTTCAACTTTTGTTTCACAATAAAGACAACGATAGATACGTTTATCTTTATTTGCTAAATAGAAAACATGATCTAATCCTTGTTCTACTGATGTAATACAACGAGGATTTTTACATTTTTCTACATTAATGATTTTTTGAGGAAGTTGCAATTTTTTCTTTTCAACAAGTTTACCATCTTTAATAATACAAACAGTAATATTAGGATCTAAATATCCTAAAACATCAAAATCTAATGCAAATTCTTCATCTATTTTTAAAATATCTTTTTTACCCATTTTATTAGATTTAACGTTTTTAATAATAGCAACGCTACAATCTAATTTATCTAATCCTAGTGCTTTATAAACTTCTAAAGATTTGCCAGCAGTAATATGATCTAAAACAATCCCGTTTTTAATACTATCTATCTTCATTATTTTTCTACCTCATTTTCCAATCCTAACATTTTTAAAATAAGTGCCATACGCATAAAACGTCCGTTTTGAACTTGATCAAAATACTTAGCTCTTGGATCATCATCAACCTCAATAGCAATTTCATTAACACGAGGTAATGGGTGCATAACGATTAAATCAGATTTTGATTTTTCTAATTTCTTTAAATCTAAAATATATGTATCTTTTAAACGAATATAGTCTTGTTCATTAAAGAATCTTTCTTTTTGAACACGTGTCATATAAAGAATATCTAAATCTTCAATAACTTCTTCAATTGTTTCTGCTTCTTTGTAGTCTAAGTTTTTAGCATCTAATAAATCATGTTTTAAATATTCAGGAATTTTAAGTTCAGGTGGTGCAATAAACACGAATTTAATATTTTTATAACGTGACATTGCTTTTGTAAGAGAATGAACTGTACGTCCGAATTTTAAATCCCCACAAAATCCAATTGTTAGATTATCTAATCTACCTTTTTCTCTATAAATAGTAAGTAAATCAGTTAAAGTTTGCGTTGGATGGTTATGACCACCATCTCCAGCATTGATTAAAGGTACTGTACTTTTTCTTGTAGCAACAAGAGGTGCTCCTTCTTTTGGATGACGCATTGCAATAATATCGCAATAGCTTGAAACAACACTAATAGTATCACTAACACTTTCTCCTTTAGAAGCACTTGTATTACTTGCGCTTGAAAAGCCTAAAACACTTCCACCAAGTGATAACATAGCTGATTCAAAAGAAAGTCTTGTACGTGTACTTGGTTCAAAAAAGAGTGTAGCTAGAATTTTATGACGACAAACATCTTGATAGCGTGTACGGTCTTTAATAATATCATTCGCAATATCAATTAGTTCATCAATTTCTTCTACACTTAAATCCATTGGGTCAATTAAATATTTCATAAGAGTCTCCTTTTTTTCCTTCAATATTATAGCACTCCTTAGAAAGCTATTAAATATATTTTAAAAAAAATACGGAAATTTTCTTTCCGTATTATTTTTTACCATTAAAACAATAAGTACAGATCTTATCACTATCAAGTCCAATAGCTTGAAGCATATCATCCAAACGATTAAAACGTAAAGAAGTAAAATTAAGTTCTTTACGGATTTCTTCTACCATTGCATTATATTCAGGAGTATCTGGATCACTATATGTTTCTAACATATTGATATCATTTTCTCCTTCACGTTTTTTAATAACACGACGTGTAATTAAATCCATATCACTTGTACTTCTTGAAAAGTTTAAGTAAGGACATCCATACATAATTGGAGGACAAGCAGGTCTGATATGGACTGCTCTTGCTCCAGAATTATATAAATATTCAGTTGTATCTCTTAGTTGTGTTCCACGAACAATTGAATCATCAATTAATAATAATGATTTTCCTTTAATCAAGCTAGCAATTGGAATTAATTTCATTTTTGCTATTAAATTACGATCCGCTTGAATTTGTGGCATAAATGAACGTGGCCACGTAGGTGTGTATTTAATAAAAGGTCTTCCATATTGAATATGTGATTCATTTGAATAACCAATCGCATGGGCAATTCCACTATCAGGAACACCTGCTACAAGATCAATATCTTTAATATCATCTCTTTGAGCCATTAAACGACCACATTCATAACGCATTTCTTCAACATTACGTCCTTCATAACAACTTGTTGGATAACCATAGTATACCCATAAGAATGAACAAATTTTCATTTTGTCATTGGCTTCTACAAGTGTTTTAACTTCTTCACTGGTCATAAAACAAACTTCACCAGGTCCTAATTCTTTATATAAAGAATAGCCTAAATTGATATAAGCATGACTTTCAAACGAAGCACAGAATCCATTTTCACCCTTACCAATATTTAATGGAGTTCTTCCTAATTTATCACGTACTAAATACAAACCATCTTTTGTCATCAACATAAAAGAAATAGAACCTTTTACTTTTCTTAAAACATTGATGATTCCATCAACATAAGTATCCTTTTGATTAATCATTGCAGCAATTAATTCAGTTTGATTGACTTCGCCCCCAGACATCTCTAGAAAATGAGTATGCCCATTATCAAAAGCATCTTGAATCAATTCTTCCATATTTGCAACCCTTCCTACAGAAACAATTGCATAACTACCTAAACGACAATTAATTAATAAAGGTTGAGGTTCATTGTCTGAAATACAACCAATCCCCATTTTTCCAGACATTCCTTTAACGTCATTTTCAAATTTAGTTCTAAATGGTGAATTTGAAATATTATGGATTGCACGGTTAAAACCATTTTCTCCATAAACAGCCATTCCACCTTTTTTAGTTCCTAAATGAGAATGATAATCAATACCAAAAAACAAATCAGTAACACAGTCTTTACGACTGACAACGCCAAACATACCACCCATATGTAATTTTCTCCTTTTTCATTTGTTCTCTAAATGCCAAAATTATGATAACATAAAACAAAATGAAGATAAAGGACGTAAAAAAATGAAATTATATGTAGTAAGACATGGTCAAACAGACTATAACATTGATAATAAAGTATGTGGTATTTCTAATGTAGAATTAACAGATTTAGGGAAGCAACAAGCTATTAAGGCAAGAGAACAATTAGAAGATCAAAAGATTGATTATATTTTTGCTTCACCACTACAAAGGGCATATGATACAGCAAAAATAATTAATGAAAAATATCATTTAAATATTCAAATTGATTCAAGAGTACAAGAAATTAATTTTGGACAATTTGAAGGAGTTATTAATAATAAAGAATTTCAATATTATAAACAAAATCACGCACTTCATTATCCTCAAGGAGAATCATTATTTCAAGTAGTCCATCGTGTATACAGTTTTTTAGATGAATTAGAACAAAAGTATCCTGATAAAAATATTTTAGTTGTTTGTCATGGTGGGATTGTTAGAGTGATTCATAGTTATTTTCATGATATGACGAATGATGATTTAATGACATGGTTACCAGAAAATTGTTGTATTCAATGCTATGAAAAATAATGAGTTTTTATTGATTTAATAGTTTAAAGTGTTATACTAATTATAGGAAAAAAGGAAAAGGAGAGTTAAATATGAACGTAGATAAAGATACTTGCATCGGATGTGGAGCATGTGCTGGTGTTTGTCCAGTAGAAGCTTTAGCTTTTGATGATGATGGTAAAATGGAATGTGACAAAGATACATGCATTGGTTGTCAAGCATGTGTTGGAACTTGTCCAGTAGAAGCTATTTCACCAGCTGAATAATAATGATGAAGAAGATAGAAATATCTTCTTTTTATTTTTGCTTTATATGATAAAATAGTGCAGGAGGTTTTTTATGAAGACAACAATACATACATTAAAAAAAGAATACAAAGATAATCAAACTTACTTAAATGAAAAACAAAAACTTTTTCAAAATTTGACATATCATATGATAGAAAAAGAACTTCATCATAATGATATTGATATAAAATATGAAGAAGTTTTAAATTACTATAATGATTGTAAAGATACTGATGAAACAATTGCATATTTTGATGAAAAATATGATCAACAATTAGATCAATTAGGTGAAAAAAATGAAATGTTTGACGATGATGCACTTGTTTATTATATTGTTAAAGTCATTGAACATCATGAAGATATTCATCAAGTTCCAGATAAAAACTATATAGCTAGTGATATTATTGATTTGATTCAAAAAGATCATGATTATTATGATTTGCTTGAAAAAACAGAAAGTATCATGAAACGTCTTATTAAAATGAAACATGAAAAAAATCAAGATTTACAAAATACTTTTAGTCCTTATGGTATTGATTTGGAACAATTTTTTACACGTGTTTTCCAAGAAATTGATTATGTTGAACATCAAGCTTCTTTTCTAAAAAAAATCTATCAACTTTTAAAAGAACTTCAAAATGAATATGCACTTTCTTTAAGATATGTAGAAATTCAAATGGATGTTTTAAGTACACTTACAAAATATACTCAAGAAAATTTAGATGAAGAAATAAAAGAGCTTTGTAAGAATTATCCACAATATCGCTTTATGCTTTATTACAAAATAATGACAACTTTACAACAAATAGGAAATAATGATTTGTTGGAAAAATATTATCAAGAAATTAATACTTGTATACCAATGAATGAAGAACAAAAGGACTTGTTAGAAGTTATTAAAGAAATTTTTGGATAAGGAGTATGAATATGAAAAAAGATTTATATTTAATGAGACATGGACAAACATTATTTAATGTTAGAAGAAGAATTCAAGGATGGTGCGATTCACCATTAACTGAATTAGGAAAACAACAAGCTTTAAAAGCTAAAGAATACTTAAAAGATATTTCTTTTGACCATTATTATAGTAGTACATCAGAAAGATGTTGCGATACGATTGAACTTATTATTGGAGACCACTATTATAAAAGATTAAAGGGATTAAAAGAAAGAAATTTTGGTTTATTTGAAGGAGAAAGTGAAGATTTAAACCCTCATTTTGATGATTTTGGTTATGATGATTTATTTCCACATTATGGTGGAGAAAGAAAAGAAGATGTACAAAAAAGATTAAAAGAAACACTTACAGATGTGATGGATAAAGAAGATCATCAAACAGTTCTTGCTCTTTCACATGCTGGTGCTTGTATGTGTTTTCTATCCACTGTTATTGATCCTGAAGAAGTATTAAAAAGTGGAGGCTTTACTAATTGTTGTATATTACATTTTACATTTGAAAATGATACTTTTAAGTTTGTTGAAATTATTCGACCATAATAAAAAAATATTGATAAAAAGTAGACTTTTTAAATCAAAAGAGGTAAAATGAATGTGAGGAAAATAGTAGAGGTTGGCTACTTTATATAAACTTACTTTTCACTTGTCATAATATAAAAAGAGAACCAACCAAGAAGAAACAGGGTAACCTGTTTTTTCTTTTAGGAGGAGATATGGTTATTTATTTTGATTTAGACGATACACTTTATCGTTTATATGATCCTTTTTATAAAGCTTATCAAAAAGTATTTCATGAAGATCTTGATATATATGCTTTATGGAAACAAAGTAGAATCTATAGTAATGAAATTTACCCAAAATATTTAAATAAATTAATCACAAAAGATGAATTATCTATTTATCGTTTAAAGAATGCTTTTAAAGATTTTCATCAATTCATTACAAATCAACAAGCACTTGATTTTCAAAAAGTCTATGAAGATCAACAAGCACATTTAGCATTATCTTCTACAATGAAAGAACTTTTTAACTATTTAAAAGAAAAGAATATTTCTTATGGTATTATTACTAATGGAAAAGAAAAAACACAAATGAATAAAATTAATTCATTATTTCCAATCATTGATTTTCCTATTATAATTTCAGAAAAAGTTGGTTATCAAAAACCACAAAAAGAAATCTTTGAATTAATTAAAGGAAATGATAGTTACTATGTAGGAGATGGTTATGAAATAGATATGATGGGAGCTTATCAAGCAGGAGTAAAGACGATTTGGTATAATCATCAAAAACAAGAAAAGGATACTTCTTTTATTGATTTTGTTGTTTATAGTGATGAAGAATTATTAGAGGTGGTTAAGAAGTTAAATAATGATTGACACAGGAAACAATGTCAAGTAGAATAAGCATAAATACAGTGAGTAGACATAGTAACAATGATTAAAATATAGAGAGTCTTTGGTTGGTGGAAAAAGATTTGGCGTCATTTGCGAATACAGCTATGAGTAGAACGTTGAAAAAGAGTAGGCGTCTCCGGTAATCACCGTTATATGATGAGAGTATGATAGTACTTGATGAGGCTTAAAGGGTGATCTTTGAGTGAAAAAAGGTGGTACCACGGGAATACAACTCGTCCTTTATAGGATGAGTTTTTTTTGTTTGTAAAGGAGGAAAAAGAAAATGATTATTGTATTAAAACAAGAAGCTAAAACTGAAGATGTGACAAGAATTGAAAAAACTATTGAAGAAAAAGGACTACAAGTTCATGTTTCAAAAGGAGAAAATCAAACAATAATGGGACTCATTGGAGATACAACAAAAGTAGATCCTGAATCAATTGAAGTAGATCCAGCTGTAGAAAAAGTCATGCATGTATCAGAACCATATAAATTAGCGAATAGGGCTTTCCATCCAGAAGATTCAGTTATTGATGTAGGTGGCGTTAAAATTGGGGGAGGACATCTAGCAGTGATTGCAGGACCATGTTCAGTAGAAAGTAAAGAACAAGTTATTGAAATTGCTAAAGCAGCTAAAGCAGCAGGAGCTAATCTATTAAGAGGTGGAGCATTCAAACCAAGAACATCACCATATGCTTTCCAAGGAATGGG
>ENA-OQHZ01000200-OQHZ01000200.1-human-gut-metagenome-genome-assembly--contig:-NODE-200-length-50655-cov-30.216636_pt1 | contig 50655 bp, 45 predicted proteins | sample MGYA00242642_ERZ504734 | MGnify/ENA primary metagenome ERZ504734 (study PRJEB26092, sample SAMD00036210) | human gut metagenome | host: Homo sapiens | study: EMG produced TPA metagenomics assembly of...
ATGGAGCGTATGATACATGAGGCGGATAAAAGACACATATCCATATCGAACAGACGGTAAAGTGTAATCTCTCGTCCCTCATCTGAAAGTATGTAGGTTCGAAGCTGCCCGGATTTAACTAGTAATAATCCAGTACAGTCCAGGTTTCCGTTGTGAATGATCGTTCCTTTTTTTACATCCCGTGTGATTAAATTGTCTGAAATTATTTTTTTCTGTGCTGTATTTAAGTCATTCCATAGTGGAAAATAATTTTCGAAGTTCATAACAGTTATCTCCTTTACGAACATAGTATACTTGCTTTTTTTAGATGCGTCAATTACATAATTGACATATGCCCTTTATAGGACTATTATATAAGAAAAGCAAGAAAGGAGCAGTTTATGCCGAGACCAGTAAAATGCAGAAAAGTCTGCCATTTTCCGAATGTTTTAGAATTCCTTCCGGCAGATAATGCTGAGAAAAAAGTACCCATTGTTTTGACAGTAGATGAGTATGAGACAATTCGTCTTTTGGACAAGAAAGGTTACAGTCAGGAGCAGTGTGCAGTATCTATGCAGATCGCAAGAACAACGGTTCAACGAATTTATGAGATTGCCAGGAAGAAAATAGCAGATGCACTCATTGATGGACATCCACTTAGAATCGAGGGTGGAGATTTCAGAATTTGTGACGGTCAGAGCAGCAACTGTAGCTTTGGGGGCTGTTACAAACAGGAAATTTACAAAAAATATGCAGCAGAAAAAGGAGAAGGTATCATGAGAATAGCAGTAACATATGAAAATGGACAGATTTTCCAGCACTTTGGACACACAGAGACATTTAAGATTTATGATGTAGAAGAAGGGAAAGTGGTACATTCAGAGGTAGTAGATACTAATGGAAGCGGACATGGTGCATTGGCGGGAGTTCTTAATGCATTGAACGCAGATGTTTTGATCTGTGGCGGAATCGGAGGCGGCGCGCAGACAGCATTAGCGGCAGCTGGCATTAAGCTGTTTGGAGGAGTTTCCGGAGATGCAGATAAAGCGGTGGAAGCTTTTATCAATGAAACATTGGATTATAATCCGGATGTGAAGTGTTCTCATCACGAGCACAGCCACGGGGAAGGACATACATGTGGTGAGCATGGATGTGGAAGCCATAGCTGTCATTAAGAAGAATAGCAAAAAAATAATAATACGAAAGGATGTGTCAAGGCAATGGAGAAGTTACCGCAGCACATCCTTTTTATGTTATTTTACAGAAAGACAGATTGTATTTTAAAGGAACAGATCGTGCAGTATTTCTTGATAAGAGAGAATTTACAGGACCAATCTACACACAAATCAAAGAAGTTGTAGATTTTGTATTGAGAAATATTCGACTCGGAGCAACGATTGATGGATTGGTGCGAAAAGAGAAATATGAGCTACCGCCGGAAGCAATCAGGGAAATTTTGTTTTTAGTTTGTATTCGATTGTCTGTGGTGGAAATGGGATTAAAAAGTAACACCTGGATTCTGTAAGGGGAAATGTTTGAGCGAGCATTATAAAGGTACCTTTTTTGAGAATATTATGTTATAATCACTCAGGAGAGAGGTACGATAGATGAGTGGTAAGAAGAGAAATGTAATGTTGTTCGTTCTGCTGTTTACCTTGCTTCTGGGAGTGATCGTTCCGGTTCAGGCACAGTCGTACGGCGGGACAAAGACAATACGGGTGGCGTATCGTGAGGACGCAGACTTTATTAATAAAAGCAGCAGTGGAGTATACAAGGGATATGGAGTGGAATATCTGAATAAAATATCTCAGTATACCGGTTGGAGATATGAATATATCAATGAATCATGGGAAAATCAGCTGGCAGATCTGAAATCCGGAAAGGTAGACCTGATCTGCAATGCGCAGAAAACAGAGGCCAGGGAGGATTCCGTATTCTGATGGATGATTTTGGAAGTGGATATTCTTCCCTGAATATGCTGAAGGAAGCTCCTGTTGATGAAATCAAACTGGATATGCGTTTCTTAAGTGCAGCAGATCCTTATGGAAGAGCAGAAGAAATCCTGCACATGATCATTACTATGGGAAATCATATGAAGCTTTCCATTATTGCGGAAGGTGTGGAGACCGAACAGCAGAAGGTAATGCTTCAGGGGTTCGGCTGTAACAAGGCTCAGGGATATTTCTATGCCAGACCTATGAGGGAAGCAGAATATACAGAGCTGCTCAGAAAAGAAAAAGCAGAAAATTAGATGTACAGAAGGTTGAATAAAGGGCTGTCCGGGAATCATCAAAACCGGCAGCTCTTTGTCATCAGAAGACCAATCATATAAAAACTAATCATATAAACAAAAAAAGGAGAAAATTAAAAGATGTATTATGTACCAGACGGCACGAAAGAGTGCGGATATTATGAATGTAAAAAATGCGGCAACCGTTTTCTGTCTATGCAGACGATGAAGAGGATTCCATGCCCGGACTGTGAGGCTGAAATCGACTATGAGATCGGTCCGGACGAGTCACTGGAGGATGTGCTGGATACAGCAGAACTGATCCAGAAGATTGAGGGTGAAGAAGAGGTAGAGAAGATGGACACACTTCTGAGCCTTGCTCTGACCGGCGGAGATTACAGCTGGATCTAGTACATCGAATATTAAGTAACTGCTATATTGACTTGTCTGATTTTTCATCTGCGGCGTTGTCGTCAATCGCCGTAGCCACCGCTACGCCTCATTCCTCCGCCTTGCAGCTGAAGAAATCATCCTGCGTCAATATAGCAGAAACTTAATTTTCGATGTACTAGTACATTGCTATAACCTGAGTCCATAACGAATCCTAAAAAATTTTTATAATCTTATTTATTGACATAGGAAATTATCGGTGTTATGATGTTTATTATAAAACATACTAATTCGATAGGAATAATAGGTGTAAAGGAACTGACGATATGAAATATGATGTAGGTATCATTGGAAGCGGTCCGGCGGGTTTAAGTGCGGCAATCTATGCAAAGAGGGCTAATCTGTCAGCCGTAGTGATAGAAAAAGAATATGAAGGAACCGGACAGATTGCAGAAAGCGGACAGGTAGATAATTATCCGGGATTTCCGGGCATCAGCGGTTATAATCTGGGTGAGAATTTCCGGGAGCATGCAGTGAAGCTTGGGGTATCTTTCATGGAACAGGAAGTAACAGAGATAAAGAAAGAAGCTTCATCAGATTTTGAACTTGTATTTACAGATGGCTCGCAGATGGAAGCGAAAACCGTAATCTATGCGGCGGGAGCCACACCGCGAAGAGCGAATATTCCGGGAGAACAGGAATATGCGGGAAAGGGAGTCTCTTACTGTGCGATCTGTGACGGATCATTTTACAGAGGTAAATCAGTCGCAGTTCTTGGTGGTGGAGATACAGCACTTGATGATGCTGTTTACCTGGCGGATGTGGCAGAGAAAGTATATGTGATCCACAGGAGAAAGGAATTCCGAGGAGCCGCTGTTACAGTGGCGAAACTGAGAGAGAAGGAAAACGTTATCTTCGTACTGGAGCATCAGGTAAAAGAGATCATCGGAGAGCAGAAAGTAACCGGAGTAGTTCTGGAAGATGCAGCTGTGATAGATGTGAACGGTGTATTTGTTGCTTACGGAGCAGTACCACAGACAGATCTTCTGAAAAAATTTGCAGTACTGGATGATTCAGGTTATGTCAGAGCAGGGGAGACAGGAGAAACCGCTCTGGAAGGGCTGTATGTGGCAGGAGATGCAAGAACAAAGAAACTGCGTCAGGTGGTAACTGCGGTTTCGGATGGTGCCAATGCAGCAACCGCAGTGGCAGAATATCTGAAATAGAAGAAACTGAGAGAGTATTACGATAATTCAACCGGCTGTAAGGATACCGGACAGTCGCAGATCTGGAAAAAATATTTGAAAAAACGCTCTAAAAACACAAAGGAGAGACAAAAATGGCACAGAAAGTAGATTATGCAGCCTTAAAAAAAGGCGGATATATGAGACAGAAACAGAAAGGTTACGGCTCCCTGAGACTGGCAGTGGTCGGTGGAAACCTGACTACAGAGAATATTAAGACAGTAGCAGAAGTAGCAGAAAAATACGGCCGCGGATATGTACATATGACTTCCCGCCAGGGCATTGAGATTCCCTTTATTAAAGTGGAAGAACTGGCAGAGGTAAAAGAAGCACTGGCAAAAGGCGGTGTGGGAACCGGTGTGTGTGGACCACGTGTACGTACAGTTACAGCCTGTCAGGGTTCAGAGGTCTGTCCAAGCGGATGTATCGACACCTACACACTGGCAAAAGAGCTTGATGAGAGATATTTCGGACGGGAACTCCCGCATAAATTCAAATTTGGTGTTACAGGATGCCAGAATAACTGCCTGAAAGCAGAAGAAAACGATGTTGGAATCAAAGGCGGCATGAACATCGAATATAAGGAAGACGACTGTATTTCCTGTGGTGTGTGTGTGAAAGCCTGCAGACAGGATGCACTGAAGATGGTGGACGGCAAAATAGAACTGGATGCGCAGAAATGTAATCATTGTGGCCGCTGTGTAAAGAGCTGTCCGGTGGATGCATGGAAAGGAACTCCGGGATATATCGTATCTTTTGGAGGAACCTTCGGAAATAATATCTATAAAGGAGAAGAACTGCTTCCTCTGATCCCGGATAAAGAAACACTGTTTCGTGTGACAGATGCGGCAATTAATTTCTTTGAAAAAAATGCAAATCCAAGTGAACGTTTCCGCAAAACATTGCAGCGTGTGGGAGAAGAAGATTTCCGCAGTCAGCTGAAAGATGCGTATGAAGGACAGTGAAAGGAGAACATAATGGCTGAATTAGATTTTGAAGTAACCGATGAGGTTGATATTACCGATAAAGTATGCCCCCTGACATTCGTGAAGGCAAAAGTAGCAATCGAAGAACTGGAGGATGGAGAGATTCTGGCTGTCCGCATGAACGATGGCGAACCAGTGCAGAATGTTCCGCGCAGCATGAAAGAAGAAGGGCATAAAGTACTGAAATTAACCGATAATGAAGATGGTACTTACACCATGTATGTAAGAAAGGTGGAAGACTGATGGCAGTACGGGTAAGCAAGACGGATTTTGAAGAGAAAGTCCTGAAGGAAAAACTTCCGGTTCTGGTGGATTTTTATTCAGATTCCTGCGTGGCGTGTAAAAAGCTGGCACCGGTTCTCGGAAATGCGGAAGACGATTATGAGGATAAGATTAAAGTATATAAAGTAAATACGAACTTTGATGTGGAGCTGGCAGAGCAGTATGAAGTGCAGGCAAATCCGACGTTGATCCTTTTTAAAGACGGACAGGCGAAAGACCGGAAAACAGGAGCATTGAAACAGGCAGAGTTAAACAGCTGGATTGAAGGATTACTCTAAAAAGAGAGCAGGCATAAAGGAGAAAAATATGTTTATCACAGTAGCAGGAGAGAAAAAAGAAGTAAAAGACGGACTGACACTTCCGGAACTGATCGCACAGGAAAATGTAGAGATGCCGGAATATGTAACCGTTTCTATTAATGAGGAATTTGTTGCATCAGAGGATAAAGAGTCTACCGTATTAAAAGAGGGAGACAATGTAGAATTTCTTTATTTCATGGGAGGTGGATGCTAAATGGCAATGACAGATGAACAGATCGAGCGTTATTCCCGTCACATCATCTTAAAAGAAGTGGGTGCAAAGGGACAGAAGAAGCTCCTGAAAGGGAAAGTACTGATCATCGGTGCAGGCGGTCTTGGTGCACCTGCGGCAATGTATCTGGCAGCAGCAGGTGTGGGAACAATCGGTATTGTGGATGCGGACGAGGTAGATCTTTCCAATCTGCAGAGACAGATTATCCACAGCACAGCAGATATCGGAAAAGCAAAGGTAAAATCAGCAAAGGAAACCATGAATGCCATGAATCCGGATGTGGAAGTAAAAACTTACCGGATGTTCGTAGACGCATCCAACATCCGCGAACTGATTCGAGAATATGATTTTATTATTGACGGAACTGATAATTTCCCGGCAAAATTCCTGATCAATGATGCATGTGTACTGGAGAAAAAACCATTTTCCCATGCAGGTATCATTCGCTTTAAAGGTCAGCTGATGACCTATGTACCCGGAGAAGGTCCATGTTACCGCTGTGTATTCAAGAATCCGCCGCCCAAAGATGCAGTTCCTACCTGTAAGCAGGCAGGTGTCATCGGAGCAATGGGAGGTGTCATCGGTTCCTTACAGGCAATGGAAGCAATCAAGTATCTGATCGGTGTAGGCGATCTTCTGACAGGATATCTTCTGACTTTTGATGCGCTGACAATGGAATTCCATAAGGTTAAATTGCCGAAGAATACTCATGACTGTGCAGTATGCGGAGATCATCCGACAATCCTGGAACCGATCGACTACGAGCAGGAGGTCTGTGAGGAAACAGCAGGCCGATTTGCCACAAGAGATGAGCAGTAAATACAAGAAAAACCTGATGCAAAACAGGAGAAAAGTATGGCTATAATAAGAATGAGAGATCATCTCTATGATGAGATCGTTAATTATGCAAAAGAGCATCTTCCGGAGGAAGCCTGCGGGCTTTTGGCCGGAGTGGAAACCGGGGAGGGAAGGGAAATCCGAAAGGTATATTTTCTGGAGAATAAAGATCATGCAGAAGATCACTTCACCCTGGATCCCAGAGACCAGATAAATGCGATCAGGGATATGCGTGCCAATGGATTGAAACCGCTGGGAAACTGGCATTCCCATCCGTCTTCTCCATCCCGTCCGTCAGTGGAGGATATCCGTCTTGCTTTTGATTCAAAGGCAAGTTATCTGATCCTGTCACTGATGGCGGACTATCCGGTATTGAACAGTTTTCATATTGAAGGTGGGGAATGGACAAAAGAGGATCTGAGGATTTATTCAGAAGAATATTATTTTTAAAGATTTACAGACAGGATAACAGAGGCAGAAATGTTTGAAGCAGGATTATTTGTGGAAACATTTCTGCCTCTGTTTATACTGTCAGCATATAAAAATTTCGTACATTGTAAAAGTATAGTAATCCTCGTAAATAATGCATCTTAATCCAGCCCATCATAGCATGAAATTTCCATAATAAAGTCGTGGCAAAATCATGTCAACTGCAGAATAAGGCTTGAAAGATTATGCAAAATAATGTAAACTCAAAGAGTTAAGATATGTAGACATTATGTATGCCTGTAACGTTTAAGTATAGTATATTCCCACAATGGCTGGACGGTTGCAGATAACAGATCGGTTACTATAATAATTTGAGCATCTCCGGTGCGGATATCCGGAGATGCTTTGCTTTGGAAATTGTGTGTGAGGGGTATAAAAAAGTATGAGAAAAGATTCTGACAATGCAAAACTGTTGGAACCGGGGGAATTACCGTCCAAAAGAAAAGTTCTGGTCGTAGAAGATAATGAATTAAACAGAGATATCCTCTCTTCTTTTCTGGAAGAGAAATTTGATGTTTTTTTCGCAGAAAACGGGGAAGAAGGACTGGAACTTCTTTCCGAGCATTACAGAGAATTATCAGTAGTGCTGTTGGATATCTGTATGCCTGTGTGTGATGGATTTGAATTCCTCAGACGCAGAAATACAGATAAATTTCTGTCAACCATACCGGTTATCGTTATGACAGGAAGTAATTCAAAAGATGCAGAACTCCAATGCCTGGATCTTGGTGCAGTTGATTTTATTCCGAAGCCCTATAACTTTAAGCTTGTAATGGGCAGGATCAACAGTGTGATCAAGCTGAGGGAGTCCGTAATGGCACTGACTGCAGTAGAACATGATGAGCTCACCGGAGTTTATACCAGACAGGCGTTTTTCTATCATGCAAAATCTTTTATGAAAACCAGACCGGAGGAGAAAATTCATCTTGTAATTGCTGACATCAGGGATTTCAAACTGATCAACAGCAGTTACGGGGAGAAGGTAGGAGATGAAATCCTCTGCTATCTGGCAGGAATTTATACAAAGATGCTGAAAACAGGTCTGGTGTCCAGATATGGGAGTGATCAGTTCGTATGTATGACGTGTGATGACTGTGATCTGTCTTTGGAAACAGTGACAAAGATAGAAAAAGAAATCGCAGAGCATGCACCTGTTCCCAATCTTATGGTTAAATATGGAGTTTATCAGGATATTGATAAATCTTTACCTGTTTCTGTAATCTGTGACAGAGGATTTATGGCAATCAGAAGTATCCGCGATAACTATGAGTGTAATATTGCCTATTATACAGAGAAAATGAAACAGAAGCAGATGCAGGACCGTTTGCTGGAGAACAGATTTGAATCTGCGATTAAAAATAAAGAATTTGTGGCATATTTCCAGCCGAAATATGATGTAAAAACAGAAAAGATCACAGGAGCGGAATCACTGGTGCGATGGATCAATCCGGATGGCTCCATGGTAATGCCCGGAGATTTCATCCCGTTATATGAAAAGGACGGACTGATCGTAAAGCTGGACGAATACATATTCCGGTATGTCTGCGAATTTCAGCGTGAACTGATGGAGAAGGGGCAGGAGCTGATTCCGATTTCTGTAAATCTGTCGCGTACAAGCATCCATCATTCCGATCTTGTTGAACGTTATATGAAGATTGTAGAGGAGAATGGGATCCCGTTTTCCTGTGTGCCTGTTGAACTGACGGAAACAGCTACTCTGAATAATGTTATGATCAGAGATTTTACAGAGAAACTGGTAAATTCAGGATTTTCACTGCACATGGATGATTTTGGTTCAGGATATTCTTCACTGATCACATTGAGTGAATTACCGTTTAATACACTGAAGATTGATAAGAGTCTGATTGACTGTATTCACCAGCAGAAGGGAAGAATGGTCGTGCAGCAGGTGATCATCCTGGCACATGGACTTGGCATGAAGGTGGTTGCAGAAGGTGTGGAGACTGCAGATCAGGTTGAACTTCTGAAGGAGATGGAATGTGACAATATTCAGGGATTCTATTATTCCAGACCATTGCCGAAAGCAGAGTTTGTTAAGAAGTCAGAAGAGAATTAGAAAAGAAAACAGAAAAATCATCATAAGGAACTTCCTGATAATATTTATCGGAGTTCTGTATGATGATTTTGTTATGTTATAGGAAATTACTCCGTAATGTTCCTATAACATAACAAAGCCCTGCAAGCAGGATTCTTTCTTGTAGCACTCCTCCTGAATGTATTATTGAAGAGGAGTGCTATAGTTTGAAACCGCTTTTTGCGGTTGGATCTTGGCTTGTGTATTTTTTGCTTTCTGATGAAATCAGATGTTTAACAGGTCACTGTATACTTTCAGTGCTCCGTCAGTGTCATGTGCAAGAACACGTTTTGCAAGGACTTTACCAAGCTGAACACCTTCCTGGTCGAAGCTGTTTAAGTTCCATACGAATCCCTGGAACATGATTTTGTTCTCGAAGTGAGCAAGTAATGCACCCAGAGATGCAGGGGTAAGTTCTTCACCTGTGATGATGCTGGAAGGACGTCCGCCCTTGAAGTTCTTGTTCAGGTTCTCATCCTTTTTACCGCATGCAAATGCTACGATCTGAGCAGCAACGTTTGCACAGAGTTTCTGCTGGCTTGTGCTGTTCTCGATATCTACGTCTACACCAAGCTGGCTCTTCTTAAAGCCGATGAACTGAAGCGGAACGATGTCAGTTCCCTGATGTAATAACTGATAGAAGGAATGCTGTCCGTTTGTACCTGGTTCACCGAAGATAACAGGTCCTGTTACATAGTCTACAGGTTCACCGAAACGGTTTACGGATTTACCATTGGATTCCATATCACACTGCTGTAAGTGTGCAGGGAAACGGCTTAAGGCCTGAGAGTATGGGAGAACTGCTGTAGCAGGATATCCCTGTACGTTTCTCTCATAAACACCGATCAGTGCATCCAGCATATCCGGGTTCTCAAGGATATTTTTATTTGTAGCAAGCTTGTCCTCGGCAGCAGCTCCATCGAGGATCTGTGCAAATACTTCAGGACCGAAAGCAAGAGAAAGGATCGCACCGCCTACACCGGAAACGGAAGAGTAACGTCCGCCGATATAGTCATCCATAAAGATTGCTGTAAGATAATCTTCGCTCTTTGCCAGAGGTGATGTCTCGCTTGTTACGGCAAGCATATGTTTGGATGGATTTAATCCTGCTTTAACCAGAGCATTCTTTACGAAGGCTTCATTTGTCAGTGTTTCAAGAGTTGTACCGGATTTGGACACAACGATGAACAGAGCATGAGCAAGGTCTACGGAAGCAAGAACAGCAGCTGCGTCATCAGGATCTACGTTGCTGATAAATTTAGCTTCCATCTTGGATGTGTTGTTTGCTTTAGCCCAATTCTCAAGAGCAATATATAATGCACGAGGACCTAAATCACTTCCACCGATACCGATCTGTACAACAGTTGTGAATTTCTCGCCGTTTTCGTTAGTAATCTCACCTGCGTGAACTTTATTTGCAAAGTCTGCGGCTTTCTTCTGCTGTGCAACGTAGAATTCACGTTTGTTGACACCATCAACTACTACGTCTTCGCCAAGCTGTGTACGTGCAAGGTGATGAAGAACCATACGTTTTTCTCCTGTGTTGATCACAGCACCGTTGTATAATTCCTGGAATTTGTCAATAAGCTCAGCCTCATCTGCCAGTTTTGCAAGTGCATCCAGAACTGTCTCATCAACCTGTTTTGCAGCGTAGTTGTAAGTTAAGCCGGCTGCCATCGGTGTGCTGTATTTCTTTACACGTTCAGCACCTTTCTCGCCTGCCATGGCATCTGCAATATTTACATGACCTTTCAGTTCGGCAAGCTTGCTGTAGGAAGCAAGAGTGTCGAGATTTTTCCATGTTGCCATAATAATATTCCTCCTTTAAGTGACTGTAGCTGTATGGCCACAGTTATTAACTATAATTATACTGAATAATTGTTCTAATTTCAATGCACGAATGTATGTGATTCAGAGATATTTCGGCACTGCTGCGCGAAAATTTTGTGAATATTTCTCTGTCCCGCTTTCGTTACTGTGAACGGAGTGAACAGTAACCCGCTTTCCTGACAGCACAACTGTAAAATCAGTATATATTTGCAATAAGACCGGCAAAATGATATTATGTATAAAGTTACAGGCAGACAGTAATTTTACAGGGAGATAATTAAAAATGGAATTTTGGGATATTTATGATGAAAATAAGAAACCGACAGGACGCACAATGAAAAGAAATGACTGGTGTCTGAAGGACGGGGAGTATCACCTGACCGTACTTGGTGTCGTCGGCAGACCAGATGGTACATTCTTGATTACCAAACGTGTGATGACCAAGGCATGGGCTCCCGGCTGGTGGGAAGTATCAGGGGGTGCAGCCCAGGCAGGTGAGGAATCCTGCGAGGCTGTCCTTCGTGAAGTAAAAGAAGAAACAGGACTGGATGTACGAAATGCGGAAGGCGGATATCTGTTTACTTATAAGAGAGAGAATCCGGGTGAGGGAGATAACTACTTCGTGGATGTGTACCGTTTTGTCATGGATATTGATGAGAGTGACCTGCACCTGCAGACAGAGGAAACAGACGGATATATGTTTGCCACTGTTGATGAGATCAAAGCCTTTGCAGTAGAAGGGAAATTCTTGCATTATGACAGTATAAAAAAGGCGTTTGAATAAAAATTTTGGAGTAAAAAGTCATAAAATAATATAGAGAGAAAGAGTTTTTGATGTAAGTAAGAAATATTTATTAACGTATATGAAGAAATAATGTCGATTACGAAAGATATTAAGGGGCTTTTGTATTTAATGAAATTTCTGCGAGATATGGGATTATTTATTGCTAAATGATTATATCTTGTGGAAATTTTTTTATTGTAATAATTCATTTTCATTGAGTATATCAAAGTTATCAGACGGTATTTTCATTAAGAATTATGTAGCTTCAAAATAACATAATAATGTTTAATGAATTAACTAAAAATAGTTGACAAAATAAAAAAAATAGATAAAATAAAAAATATAATAATTATATAGTTTAACGAATGAACCAAATAGAAAAGAAAGGAGGATATTATGGTTCGTGGAATGAATAGTGCAGAAATGCAGAAAAATAACAGAACACTTGTGTTTAAGCTTTTACAAGAACGCGGAATGATCACGCGAGCGGAAATAGCAGTGGAATTAAATCTTCAAAAAGCAACGATTACCAATATAATTAATGAATTTTTTGATATGGGAATTGTTGAAGGAGACGGAGATGGAGCTGTTGGAAGACGTGGAGAGAAATTAAGACTAAAAGTAGATAATATTTATACAATGTCTATAGGAATTACACGTAAGGACTTTCAGTTTGGGATTTTTGATTTAAGAGGACAGCAGTTAAAACATTGCAGATATCAATTTAAAAAAGAAGAATCTTTTAGAGAAGTTCTGGACAAAATGAAAGAAGAAGCTATTTCTCTGGTAGAGGAATATGGTGATAATCGCATTCTGGGAGTATGCCTTGCTGTACCAGGATTATTTATTAATCGTCCGGAAAGAGGCGAAGAAATTTTTATGGTTTCAGAGTTTGAAGAATTAAGCAATATAGATGTACATACAGAATTGGAAGAAGCTCTGGGTAGAAAGATACTAATTAAGCATGATGCAAAACTTTCCGCATATGCTGAATGGCATTGTGCGGAAGAAATAAAAGGAATAGACAGAGGGAGTCTGGCTATTGTACGTTCCAGAGGATATGGGATTGGATGCGGATTTGTTGTAAATGGCAATATTGTAAATGGTCATCTGGGGCTTGCCGGAGAGGCAGGATACATGGGAATCAATTTTAATAGACATAAAAAGGGAGAAGAAGGAAGAGGAACTCTGGAATACTCTGCAGGAGTTGAAAGCGTAGTACGTTATATGAAAGAACGTTTATACGAATTTCCGGAAAGTCCATTAAATGAAAATAGTAATTATATGGATGTGTTTGAAGCGTATAAACATGGTGATGAACTGGCAGACTGGGCTGTCAGTAAAGTTGCCTGGATGCTGGGATATGGAATAGCAAACATTATATATATTATTAATCCGGATTGTATTATTATTGGGCCAGATTATCCAGACACGGAAGATTTTATTAACAAAATACGTAGTGCAGTAAGGAATTTTGTACCGGAATTTGTGGAGCGTAACGCAATTATTCGTTATTCAAAAATAAACGAGGATTCTTTCATGCTGGGAGGATATTATTACACCCTTGAAACATTATGTAAACGGGGAAATATATTTGAACTTATTCGGACTGCGAAAGCATTACCGTGATATAAGTTATATAAAAGTAAAATGATGAAGGAGTAAGTAGGTTATGGAATGTAGTAAAAAAAGAGAACTGGATCTAATGGCAGCTAAAATTCGAAAAACTGCTTTGCAGACAATTCAAGCCGCTGGATCCGGGCATATTGGGGGATCTTTTTCAATCGCAGATATTTTATCTGTGCTATATTTTGAAAAAATGAATGTTGATCCGATGAGGCCAGATGATCCTGATAGAGATAGATTGGTATTATCTAAGGGACATTGCTCACCGGCTATGTATGCAACGCTGGCATTAAAGGGCTTTTTCTTAAAGGAGCATTTATCTACATTCCGAAAGTTGGACAGTGATCTTTCGGGTCATGTGGAAATCCATGTACCTGGTGTAGATATGTCTTCAGGATCTCTTGGACAGGGGCTTTCTGTTGCATTGGGAATGGCTATGTATGCAAAAGCCAGAAAGAAAAGATATCGGACTTTCTGTATTCTTGGAGACGGTGAAATCCAGGAAGGGCAGGTATGGGAAGCAGCAATGTGTGCCGGATTTTATAAGGTAGATAATCTGATTGCATTTGTAGATAACAATAAATTACAGTTGGATGGTTCACTTGAAGAAATTATGTCGTCTTATCCTATTGGTGATAAGTTCAGAGCTTTTGGATGGAATGTGCTGGAAGTGAATGGACATGATGTGGAACAGATTTCAGATGCAGTTGAATTTGCGTTTTCTATGAAAGGAAAGCCAACAGTTATCGTTGCAGATACAGTTAAGGGTAAAGGTGTAACTCTGTTTGAAAATAATGTTAATTTTCATGGAAGTCAACCTAAAGCTGAAGAGTGGTCTGATTGTTATGCGCAATTGGATGCCAAGATCGCAGAATTGGAGGGGTAAAAATGGGAGAAAATATTTCGACAAGAGTAGCATACGGTAAAGCATTGGCAGAATTTGGTACAGATGAAAAGCTGTTTGTGTTTGACGCAGATTTGAAGAAGTGTACGATGACTCTTTATTTTGCCGAGAAGTATCCGGAGAGATTTTTTAATATTGGAATTGCGGAAGCTAATATGGTAGATATAGCTGCGGGATTTGCGACATGTGGCGCAACAGCGCTGGTACATACTTTTGCAATATTTGCAACAGGACGTACTTATGATCAGATTCGTAATAGTGTATGTTATCCGGGATTGAATGTTAAAATTGTAGGAAGTCATGGAGGATTAACAGTTGGGGAAGATGGCGCAACTCATCAGGCTTTAGAAGATATTAGCCTTATGAGAGGAATACCTGGAATGACTGTGATTATTCCATGTGATTCTTATGAAGCTCGTCTGGCTACAAAAGCCATGCTTGAGAAAAAAGGGCCTTGTTATTTCCGAACATGTCGTCCGGCAGTGGAATGCGTAACTGATCAATTTAAAAACTATAACTTTGAAATAGGTAAAGGTGTTCAATTGACAGAAGGTACAGATGTGACGATTATTGCCTGTGGAATTATGGTTCAAGAAGCATTAAAAGCGCAGAAACTTCTTGAAGAAGAAAACATATATGCAAGAGTAATTGATATGCATACAATAAAACCGATTGACAGGGAAATAATCATTAAGGCAGCAAAAGAAACGGGAGCTATCGTAACAGTGGAAGAACATAATACGATAGGTGGACTTGGATCGGCTGTTGCAGAAGTGCTTGTACAGACTGAAATAGTTCCAGTGGAATTTGTGGGAGTCCAGGATCAGTTTGGACATTCGGGTTCACCGTCTATTTTATTAAAACATTATGGCCTTTGTTCGGAGAATATTGTCTGCAAGGCAAAAAAGGTAATTGAGAGAAAATAAGGCTGACAGTATGTTGAAGAAGCAGTCTGCTAATATGTGAAAAAATGAAACAATTGTTCATAGAATGAACTTACAGGATGTGTGGCAGTATGCTCCACATCCTTATTTTTTTATATGTTGTACAAAATATGTGAAAAAGTATATATTGTGAAAAATGCATAGTTTAATCAGTGAACTTTTGTACATATAAAACATTGACTTTTTACGCTGAAAAATGTATTATACAGACATAAGCAGAGAGATAAAGTTAAAAGAATTAACATTTAGAGTTAAAACAATTAACTAAAGGAGGGGAATATGAAGTGTGCAGTATTTAATGGGAAATGTAATATGACTATTGATGAAAGAGAAATTCCAGAACCTGCAGCAGATGAAGTTTTGATTAAGATAATGGCCTGTGGAGTTTGCGGATCAGATGTTCACATTTTTTTTGGAGATCAAGGTTCAACATCTTCAATTCCACCACTTATACAGGGACATGAATTTTCCGGTGTGGTGGTTAAAATCGGAAAGGATGTCGTAGAATGTAAAGTTGGAGATAAAGTTTGTGCAGATCCGGCAGATAACTGTAATGACTGTTATTATTGTGCAAATGGCATGATGAGTCATTGTGAGAATATGGGGGCTATTGGCACAAATCGTGATGGTGGATTTTCACAATATTGTGTTGTACCATCCAGATTGATTCATTTGCTGGGTGAAGATGTTACTTTTGTAGAGGGAGCAATGGCAGAACCACTTGCATGTTGTATTAATGGAGCAGATCGAAGTGATATCAAAGTTGGGGACAATGTTGTTGTATACGGCGCTGGTGCAATTGGAATACTGTTAATGCAGTTGGCAAGAATGCGAGGAGCTGCAAGGGTTATTGTTATAGAACCGTCAGAAGAAAAAAGAAAAATGGCGGAAAAACTTGGGGCAACACTTACGATCAATCCGATGGAAAACAAAGTAGCAGATGTATTAAAAGAACATAAGTTAGAGCATATTCAGGTAGTTATTGAAACCTGTGGGCTTAAGAGTACATCTGAGGAAGCAATGGAAATTGTTGACAGGCAGGGAACGGTTGTATTATTTGCAGTAACTGCTCTTGATGCAACAATTTCGTTGAAGACGTATAATCTCTTTCAGAGAGAAATTACAATAAAAGGTTCTTTCTGCAGTCCGTATGATATGGGAAGAGCGGCAGAGTTGATCAATGCGCATGCCATTGATGTAACTACTATGCTGGCAGGATTTGAACCACTGGAAAAATTACCGGAAATTCTTGCGTCCCGAGAACTCAGAGCAAAAGGTAAATATGTTATTCTTCCAAATGGAGAAGAAGGAAAAGGAACAAATATTACAATGTAACTTTTAGCTACGGCTATAAAGATAAAAAAGGGAGGTTTTTAAACATGAAAAAATTAGTAGTATTAGGGTTAGCAGCAGTTATGGCATTAGGAGCACCATTTTCTGTATGCGCAGCAGAAGAGGAAACAACAGTTGAACATCCATCAGGACTTAAAATCGGATGTGCAGTTCAGACCATGAGTAATCAGGTTTGGGCTCAGCAGATGGAAGAAATCACAAAAGATGCGAAGGAAGATGGAAATGAAGTTACTGTAGTTGAATGTAAACTTTACCTATGAGTCTTGCGTTGGATAAAGAACTGACATTTAAAACTGTTTTCCGTTATCGTCATATTTATCCTGTTGCAATTGAAGCAGTTGCAGCTGGAAGCATAAATGTAAAGGGGATTGTATCAAATGTCTGGGATTTTGATGACATTGAAAATGCAATGATTCAGAGTGTGAAAGATAAAGCGAACATTGTTAAATCAGTAATTAAGATTGGATAATAAGGAAACTTGCAGATGGAAAGAAAATACGTAATCGGATTAGATTATGGAACATTATCAGGACGGGCTATTATAGCTGACTGCAAAGATGGTACAGTTCTGGCTTCTGCAGTAAAGGAATATGATCATGGAGTCATGAGTGAATATCTTCCGGATGGAACAGAACTTACAGGTACAGGATGGGCTTTACAGAATCCAAAGGATTATATAGATGTTTTAAAATATATTATTCCAGAGGCAGTAGCACAATCGGGAGTTTCTTCAAAAGATATTATAGGAATAGGATTGGATTTTACTTCCTGTACTATGCTACCGGTAGATGAAAATAATGTTCCATTATGTTTATTAGTAAAAAACGTTTCAAGACCTCATGCATGGGTAAAATTATGGAAACATCATGGAGCTCAGAAACAGGCAGATGAAATAAATGAATTGTTAAAAAAGAGAGGCGAAATTGACAACATTCAATTTGGAGGAAAAATATCCTCTGAACTTCTTCTTCCTAAAATTTTACAGATTGTAGAAGAGGATCCTGAACTTTATGATGAGGCAGCAAGTTTTCTTGAAGTTGGGGACTGGCTTACACAGATTTTAACGAATGGTCGTAAGAGATCTGGAAATTTGGCAGGGTATAAGGCAATGTGGACGCCGGAAACCGGATATCCTTCAAAAGATTTCTTGTTGCAGTTGTCACCCAAACTGGAAAATCTGACAGAAGATAAATTGGGAGATGATATTACACTGGCAGGACAGCCAGTGGGATATTTGACAAAAGACTGGGCAAAAGAGTTGGGACTTTGTGCAGGTATACCAATAGCAACAGCAGTAATTGATTCTCATGCAGGAATGCCTGGCAGTGGTGTAAGCAAATCTGATCAGATGATGATGGTGCTTGGTACTTCCAGTGTAATGCTGGCTTTATCTGAGAATGGATATAGTAAAAATGGTGTTGTAAGTGGAATAAAAGGCGCAATTTTACCGAAACAATATGCATTAGAATCAGGACTTGCGGCTGTTGGAGATATGTTGGGATGGTTTGTTGATAATTGTGTATCCTGGGAATATAAACAAATGGCAGATCAACAAGGTATGGATTTACATTCATGGTTAACCAGAAAAGCCGAAAAACTTTCACCAGGTGGACATGGACTGCTTGCATTAGACTGGTGGAATGGAAACAAAACTCCATACGTAGATGGACGATTGTCGGGAGTGCTTGTGGGTTGTACCTTACTTACCAAACCAGAAGAAATTTATCGTGCTCTCATTGAATCTACTGCATTTGGTACAAAAAAGATTATGCAGTTATTTGCAGAATCAGGAGTCAAAATTCATACTATAATAGCCAGCGGTGGAATTGCAGAGAAAAATTCCCTTTTAATGCAGATTTATGCAGACGTTTTGAATTGCGAAATCCACATATCAGGCACAGAACAAACGGCTGCACTTGGAGCTGCCATATATGCATCTGTTGCTGCGGGTAAAGATCTAGGTGGATATGAGACGATTCAGGAAGCAGTTGCAAACATGAGTCATTTGAAAGATATTGTTTACAAACCGAATCCCCCAATGGTAGAAAAATATGTGGAACTTTATCAGATGTATTGTAATTTAGTGGAAATGTTTAATCCTCAAAAAAATACCACTATGATTACATTAAGTCAATTGCATTAAAAGTCAGAATATCTTTGGAAAAACAGCGACAATGAAATTAAAATAAGTAATATCTAATAATTAGAAAAATCTGCAGGAGATACAATCAGGTATCTTATCTGCAGATTTTTTATCTGTTTGAGGTTATTTCATTGCATTCTTAATCGCGGCCAGCAGTTCGTCATATTCTTCGTATGCCGGGATCTCCGGATAATCTGCCTTGATCTTGTCTGTACTGCGGAAGAGAAATCCTGCCTTGCTTGCCTGGATCATACCCAGGTCATTGTAGGAATCACCGCTTGCAATGGTATCGAATCCTATAGACTGTAAAGCTTTTACAGTAGTTAACTTGGATTGTTCCACTCTCATCTTAAAGCCTGTGATCTCACCATTGTCTGCAACTTCAAGAGTATTGCAGAATAAGGTAGGTCTGCCAAGTTTCTCCATGAGCGGTGCTGCAAACTGTGTGAAAGTATCGCTGATCAGAATTACCTGAGAGAAAGAACGAAGTTCATCCAGGAATTCTTTTGCGCCCGGAAGCGGATCAATTTTTGCAATCACATCCTGAATTTCTTTCAGTCCGAGACCATGCTCTTTCAGAATACCAAGTCTCCAGTTCATCAGCTTATCATAGTCCGGCTCATCACGTGTGGTTTTTTTCAGCTCCGGGATTCCGCTTGCTTCTGCAAATGCGATCCAGATTTCAGGTACCAGTACGCCCTCTACGTCAAGACATGTAATATACATAATAGAAATCCTCCTTTGTGTAAAACCTCTTTATTTTTGAAAATCCTTTAATGCTTTATTTAGTGAAATCATTCTAACATATTCTGAGAGTCCTTGCAAATTTAATTTTTGGTTACTGTTCACTGGTAATATCCCGCGAGGTGTTTTTTGTGAGCGAAGGTCACCTACAGAACCTGCCACTGGCAGCTTCTTACGGATGCTTGGCAACAGAAAACCCGAGATATACCGTGCGAATTTATGCGATTAGCATAAATTAAGTTTGCGAAGCAAACGATACTCCTTGGGCATTGCACAAGGAGGTTCATATTTCCTGCATCGCGAAGCGTGTTACTGAGAACGGAGTGAACAGTAACAATTTTTGAGTAGTTCAAAAGGAGAAATAAAAACGAGTATTGACATAAAAAAACTAAAGCCATATAATAGTTAGGCAACTAATGGATAGCAACCTAACTATTATATGGCTTTGCAATAGTATGGGTACTGATTTTAGGAGGTGCGGCGAGATAGACGAGGAAATGAAACAGAAGCTGAATGAGATGCATGTAGGCAGGCTGATACATATTTTATCCCATACAATGAAACGGCATAATCCGACAGAGGTGATGGAGAATGACGATCTGACGACCATGCAGAAGCATGTGCTGAAATTTATCCTTCTGGAAACCATGCACAGAGATCTCTATCAGAAAGATATTGAAGAGGAATTCCAGATCAGGAAACCTACAGTGACAGGGATCCTGAAGCTGATGGAGAAGAACGGTTATATTTACAGAGAGAGTGCGAAACAGGATGCACGCCTGAAACAGATCATTCCTACAGAGAAAGCAGAGAAGATCCGTCCTGCGATCCTGAAGAGTATTGAAGAAAGTGAAGCTAAAATGCTCAGGGGAATACCGAATGAGGATGTGGAACTGTGCAAACAGGTTCTCTGGCAGATGTATGAAAACCAGAAAAAATCCTGCGATAGCAGGAATGATTTTTAACAGAAATAATGAGACATAAGGAGGACATCGACAAAGATGAATAAGAAACTTTTACGTTCAGTCCGGGAATACAAGAAGCAGTCTGTACTGGCTCCGATCCTTGTAATCCTGGAAGTACTGATGGAAGTTCTGATTCCACTGGAGATGGCAAAGATCATCGACGTAGGTATTGCCAACGGAGATATGAGCTATATTATCCAACGTGGAGTCATCCTTGTTGCAATGGCAATGCTTTCCCTGTTCTTTGGCGTACAGGCCGGAAATATGGCGGCAGTTGCAGCAGCAGGATATGCGAAGAATTTACGACACGATATTTTTTATAAGGTGCAGGACTTTTCTTTCAAAAATATCGATCAATTTTCAACCTCAGGTCTGGTCACACGACTGACTACTGATATCACAAATGTACAGCAGGCATACATGATGAGCATCCGCCTTCTTGCCAGGGCACCGTTTATGATCATCCTGTCATGGATCATGACACTGACGATCAACAAACCGATCGCAATGTTGTTCCTAATAGTTGTTCCACTTCTGGGTGGTACACTGATCTTTATTGCGAAGAAGGCACATCCACATTTCATCAAGGTATTTGATGAATATGACAACCTGAACAATTCCGTTCAGGAGAATGTAAATGCCTCACGTGTAGTTAAGGCTTTCGTAAGAGAGGACTATGAGATTGAGAAATTCCATGGAATTTCCAGATACGTTTATAATCTGTTTACAAAAGCAGAGAAAATCGTTGCATGGAACTCACCGGTTATGATGTTTGCCATGTATACTGTAATCATTATCATTGTTGCGATTGGTGGAAGAGGAATTGTTCTCGGCGGCATGGAGACCGGTGAGCTGACAAGTATCATTGTCTATGCACTTCAGATTCTCATGTCCCTGAACATGGTAACCTTCGTGTTTGTTATGATCATGATAGCAGAAGCATCTACAGACCGTATTGTAGGGGTTCTGGATGAAGTTCCTGAAATGCAGGATAAAGCTGATGCAGTGAAAAATGTGGCAGATGGTTCCATTGACTTTAATCATGTAGATTTCAGCTATGCAGGAGAGGGAGGAAATCTTTCTCTGAAGGATGTAAACCTTCATATTAAATCCGGGCAGACAGTAGGTATCATCGGCGGAACCGGAAGTGCCAAGTCTACCCTGGTGCAGCTGATCCCCAGACTCTATGATGTCACAAAGGGTAATGTCCAGGTGGGAGGCGTGGATGTACGCAACTACAATCTGGAAGTACTTCGTGACCAGGTTTCCATGGTACTTCAAAAAAATGTGCTGTTCTCAGGAAGCATCTATGACAATATTCGCTGGGGTGATGAACATGCCAGTGAGGAAGAAGTTCGGAGGGTCTGTAAGCTGGCCCAGGCAGATGGATTCGTCAGTGAGTTCCCGGATGGCTACGATACAATGATCGTTCAGGGCGGTAACAACGTATCCGGCGGTCAGAAGCAGCGTCTGTGTATTGCAAGGGCTCTTCTCAAGAAACCGAAGATCCTGATCCTGGATGACTCTACCAGTGCAGTAGATACAAGAACAGATGCCCTGATACGTAAGGCTTTCCGCGAGGAGATTCCGAACACAACAAAGATTATTATCGCACAGCGAGTTTCTTCTATTGAAGATGCAGATCAGATCATCGTACTGGATGACGGTAAGATCGCAGGTGTGGGTACTTCAGAAGAACTGCTGAAGACAAATGATATTTACAGAGAAGTATATGAATCACAGGTCAAAGGAGGCGGAGACGATGAATAAGAAGAAAAAATTAGATCAGAACACCATCCAAACTGCCAAAAGACTTCTGAAATATATGACAGGAACCCATAAGATACAGTTTATCATCGTATTTATCTGCATCTTTATCAGTTCCGCAGCAAGTATTGCAGTATCCCTGTCCCTGAAATTTCTGCTGGATGACTTTATCATCCCGCTGATCGGACAGACAGATCCGAATTTTGCAGAACTCTATAAAGCACTTGCAGTCCTTGGCTGTATTTTCGCACTTGGTGTTATTGCAACATTTATTTATACCCGAATGATGGTTTATATCGGTCAGGGCGTGCTTAAAAGTGTCCGTGATGATATGTTCGAGCATATGCAGACTCTTCCAATCCGCTATTTCGACCAGAATACAAACGGATCTGTCATGAGCCTCTATACCAACGATACAGATACCCTGCGTCAGATGATCAGTCAGGCAATCCCGCAGGCACTGATGGCACTGTTTACGATCGTGGTTACCTTTATTTCCATGTTATTGTTAAGCCCGCTGCTTACGATTCTGGCAGTTGTGATCATTTTTATTATGCTGAAGGTTACCAATAAGATTGGTTCCAACAGTGGCAAATATTTTATCCGTCAGCAGGTATCTCTGGCAGATGTGACCGGTTTCGTGGAAGAACGAATGAATGGTCAGCGTGTGGTAAAAGTTTTCAACCACGAAGATAAATCAAAAGAAGAATTCGATAAACTCAATGAAGCACTTTTCGAGAGCTCCGCAAGCGCCAATAAATACGGAAACATGATGGGACCTGTGATCGGTAACATCGGTAACCTGCAGTTCGTACTGACAGCAGTACTTGGGGGACTTCTTTCTGTAACAGGTGTGGGCGGCATCACCCTCGGTGTTATGGCTTCCTATTTACAGTTCACCAAGAGCTTTACCCAGCCATTCATGCAGGTGGCACAGCAGTTCAACGCCATCGTTATGGCACTTGCAGGTGCAGAACGTATTTTCAGGCTCATTGACGAGAAGCCGGAAGAGGATGAAGGTTACGTAGAACTTGTTAATGCAAGAAAGGATGCCAACGGCAATATCACAGAATGCAAAGAGAGAACAGGCATGTGGGCATGGAAGCATCCACATTCTGCAGATGGCTCCGTTACTTATACAGAACTGACAGGAGATGTCCGATTCGAAGATGTTACATTCGGATATAACCCGGACAAAGTTATTTTGAAAGACATCAGTCTTTTCGCCAAGCCGGGACAGAAACTTGCTTTCGTAGGTTCCACAGGTGCAGGAAAGACAACGATCACAAATCTGATCAACCGTTTCTACGATATTCAGAAAGGTAAGATCCGCTACGATGGAATCAACATTACCAAGATTAAGAAGGACGACCTGAGACGTTCTCTGGGAATCGTACTCCAGGATACTCACCTGTTTACAGGAACTATTAAAGAAAACATCCGCTACGGTAAACTGGATGCCACAGATGAGGAAGTATACGAGGCAGCAAGACTGGCTCATGCAGACCAGTTTATCAAAATGCTTCCAAAAGGTTACGATACCATGTTAAGCGGAGACGGTGAGGAACTGTCCCAGGGACAGCGCCAGCTTCTCTCCATTGCAAGAGCAGCAGTAGCCAATCCGCCTGTACTGATCCTGGATGAAGCAACCTCAAGTATTGATACCCGTACAGAGAGTATTGTACAGAAAGGTATGGATAACCTGATGAAAGGCCGTACTGTATTTGTGATCGCCCATCGACTTTCAACCATCAGAAACAGCGATGCCATCATTGTACTGGATCATGGAAAGATCATTGAAAGAGGCGACCATGAAGATCTCATTAAGTTAAAAGGAACTTATTATCAGCTTTATACCGGTAAGCTGGAATTGTCATAAGGAACTATCAGAAAGACTGCAATTATTTCAGAACATGAATAATTGTGGTCTTTCTTTGCGGGCGTTGCGTTTTCTGCGTTATAATGCTATGATCGTACAGGTATGTGGATCACAGATGATGAAGTTCCGGTTTACGGATAAAAAAGAAAAATTATGCAGCAGCAAGGGAGAGATATACGATGGTAAAGATAGATCTGATCACTGGTTTTCTTGGTTCAGGGAAGACGACGTTTATCAGGAAGTATGCGCAGTATCTGATGGATGCTGGTAATAATATTGGGATTCTGGAGAATGATTACGGGGCTGTGAATGTGGATATGATGTTGCTTCAGGATCTGATGGGAGAGAACTGTGAGCTGGAGATGATCTCAGGAGGGTGTGATAAGGACTGCCACAGGAGGAGATTTAAGACGAAACTGATTGCTATGGGTATGTGCGGTTATGACCGTGTGATCGTGGAGCCGTCTGGGATTTTTGATGTGGATGAGTTCTTTGATATTCTTCATGAGGAGCCGTTAAACCGTTGGTATCAGATTGGGAATGTGATTGCAATTGTGGATTCTAAGCTGGAGCGTGATCTGTCAGAGGAGGCGGATTTCATTCTGGCTTCTGAGGTGGCAGATGCCGGATGCATTGTGATGAGCAAGAGCCAGGACGCATCACCCGAGGAAATCCAGGGTACGATTGAGCATGTGAATCAGGCGTTGGAGAAGGTTCATTGCAGCAGGAGATTTCATTGTGAAATGAATGGTGTGGATACTGCTAATGTCATCCACAAGAATTGGGATGAGATGTCGAAAGAGGACTTTGACAGAATCGCATCCTGTGGATATGTGATGGCAAGCTACAGGAAACCGGAGTTTGAGGCAGAGGATGCCTTTACTTCTCTGTACTTTATGAATGTGAAGATGACTGAGAAGGAGCTGCGGGAAGCAGCTGAGAAGATTCTGTCTGATTCTGAATGCGGGCGTGTGTTCCGAATGAAGGGATTTATGAGAGTAGACAGTGACAGCGAAGACGGTTCTGGAAAGTCTGCTCAGACAGATAGCGAAGAACAGCAGTGGATTGAATTAAATGCTACCAAGAATGAAATTACAATCCGTCCGCTTCATGTAGGGCAGGAGGTTCTGATCGTGATCGGGGAAGAACTGCAGGAGGAGAAAATCAAGTCTTACCTGAAGATCTGAGATTTGAACGCAGGTCGCGAAGTGACTGCGTTCATGAGCAAGTAGCGAAGCGGATTGCGAATGTCGTTACTGTTCACTCCGTTCACAGTAACGTAGCCAAAATTCATTCCAGATTGCCTGCGGCAATGGAATTTTGGCTTGTATATCTCGGGATTTTGGCATATTCATGCCAAAACACCTCGCGGGACAGTGGTGTGTGAACAGTAACCGAATGTCTGCTTTACTTTATAAAAAAGGGCACTTGAAAAATCAGGTGCCCCATTGTATAATCTACTTAGAAGATGACCGGAAGCGTGTTCCGGTTGCCCTCTGTGATTAATTATAATGTTAAAAAGAAAGTAAGCATCTCACTTTGAGCGGGGGGATGCTTATTTCTTTTTATGTTGATCTATGTAAGTCAATGCCGTAAAAATTACTAACAGTAAAGTAAGAACTTCCATTGTATTCATCGGGCATCACCCTCCTTTCGTGAAACTGGAGGGCAGGGGTCGAAACTTTGCATCCGGGTCTGTTCAATTATACTTGTTCAGTATAACGTGAAAAATAGAAGATATCAAGTACTTTACGTTCTATATTATTAAAAACAAAACAGGGTATGAAGTTCATCGTAATCTGATGAAACTTCATACCCTGTTCGTTTATTTTTATGGAGTTTTGGTAACCGTAAGGATTATTTGGTAAACAGATCAACCAGATCCTGGCCGTCTTCGTAGCCCTGGCTCTTCAGCTCATTTACGAACCAGTCGTCTACGCCGTCTACAGCTTTCTTGAAGGAATCGATATCCATATCAGCTTTCTCTGTGAAGGTTACGCCGTTTTTGGATTCCCAGCGTTCTTTAATCTCATTGTCGCTGGAACGGTTGATGTAACGTTCGTATTCAACTGCCTTCTGACCGCATTCATCAACAACTGCCTGCTGTTGTGGTGTGAGGCCGTCGTAGATATCCTGATTGATGCAGAAGAACAGACAGTCATAAATTGCATCCCACATGGAACAGTAAGGCTGAACCTCCTGAACGCTTGCTGCGTCAATAGCAGGAAGTGGATTTTCCTCACCTTCAACCGTGTTCTGCTGAAGTGCTGTGTAAGTTTCTGACCAGTTCATGTTTGTGGCATCAGCACCCCATCTCTTGTAGCATTCCATCAGAAGGTTGGAACCTGCTACACGGACCTTCAGGTTCTTCATATCATCTACAGATTTGATTTCATGTTTGCTGTTTGTGATCTCGCGGAAACCGTTTTCTGCGATACCCATGCAGTGGAGTCCGTATTCGCCAAGGATTTCTTTCAGTTTTTCACCAGCTTCGCCATCGAATTTCGCATCTGCATCGTCGTAAGAATCATAGACGAATGGAAGAGAAACAACGTTGAAACGTGGATCAAATGCAGAGTAGATCAGGTTGGAGTGCATGGAGATCTGAACCGGGTCCCCATTCATCAGAGCCTGAATACCTTCGGACTGGTTGCCGTTTGTAAGCTGGTCAGCTGCATAAATATTGACTTTAACCTTTCCGCCTGTAGCTTTTTCCATCAGTTCACCGAACTTACGTCCGCCGTCAGCCCAGGTACTTGTCTCAGTAGTGGAGCATGCGAAGTTCCAGGTTGTTTCCGGCCAGTCCAGATTACTGTAATCTTCCACTGTGTTGAAGGAGTCCTTTGTGAAAAGATCAACCAGATCCTGGGCATCGTCATAACCCTGGCTCTTCAGTTCGTTTACAAACCAGTCATCGATACCGTCAACTGCTTCTTTGAAGGAGTCGATGTCCATGTCTTCTTTTTCTGTAATTGTTACACCGTTCTGGCTTGCCCAGCGTTCTTTGATCTCGTCATCTCCGGAGCGGTTGATGTAACGCTCATATTCAACTGCTTTTTGTCCTGCCTCGTCAACAACTTCCTGCTGTTGTGGTGTGAGACTGTTGTAGATGTCTTCGTTGATACAGAAGAACAGGCAGTCATAAATTGCATCCCACATAGAGCAGTAAGGCTGAACCTCCTGAACACTTGCAGCGTCGATAGCGGGAAGCGGATTCTCCTGACCTTCTACTGTGTTCTGCTGAAGTGCTGTGTAAGTTTCAGACCAGTTCATGTTTGTGGCATCAGCGCCCCATCTCTTGTAGCATTCCATCAGAAGGTTGGAGCCTGCTACACGAACCTTCAGGTTCTTCATATCGTCTACAGACTTAATCTCATGTTTGCTGTTTGTGATTTCGCGGAAACCGTTCTCTGCGATACCCATGCAGTGGAGTCCGTACTCACTGAGGATTTCTTTCAGCTTTGCACCTGCTTCGCCATCGAATTTTGCATCTGCATCGTCGTAAGAATCATAGACGAATGGAAGAGAAACAACGTTGAAACGTGGATCAAATGCAGAGTAGATCAGGTTGGAGTGCATGGAGATCTGAACCGGGTCCCCATTCATCAGAGCCTGAATACCTTCGGACTGGTTGCCGTTTGTAAGCTGGTCAGCAGCGTAAATGTTGACTTTGACTTTGCCGCCTGTGGCTTTTTCCATCAGTTCACCGAACTTACGTCCGCCATCAGCCCATGTACTTGTCTCAGTAGTGGAGCATGCGAAGTTCCAGGTCATTTCCGGCCAGTCAAGGTCGCTGTAATCTGCGATTGTGTCAAAGGAGTTATTGCCGTCTCCTGCCTCCTTGGAAGCTGTGCCAGAGGAAGCGGAGGACTGATCACCTGTGTAGGAGCCTTCTTTTGCAAGAGCTTTCGGAAGGAAGGTGGAGGTGATCGGGATGTATGTAACAATCAGAAGAACTGCAACGCAGGCTGCGATCATTGGCACAACTGCTCTTGAGATCTCCTGCAGAGTAACTTCCAGACCTTTTTTGATCTTGATGCTGATTGCTACGAAGAGGTTTACGCCTACAGGAGGAGTTACCTGTCCGATTGCAAGGTTTACAGTTGCCATAACGCCGAATGCTACCACATCGTATCCCAGTGCTTTACATACAGGAAGCATGATCGGAATAAAGATGTACATAGCGGAGTTTGCATCGATGAAGCATCCTGCGATCAGGAAGATGATGTTTACGATCAGCAGGAAGGTAAACTGGTTATGTGCGATGCTTCCAAGTAAATTGGAGGCTGCATCTGCAATACCGAACTTGGTACATACAAAGGAGAACAGGGAGGCACTTGCTACGATGAGCATGATACCGCCGGTTGTTTTTGCTGAGTCTACCAGGATGTCAAACATATCGTGGATGGAAACCTCGCGGTAGATGACCATACCTACGAAGAGTCCGTATACAACGGATACGGCTGCGGCTTCTGTTGGTGTGAAGATACCACCGTAGATACCGCCCAGGATGATGACCGGCATCAGGAATCCCCAGAAAGCATCTTTGAAAGCGTCCCAGCGTTCTTTGCCTGAGGCTTTTTCTCTGGATGGTTTGATATTGTGTTTCTTTGCTTCCAGCATTACTACGATTACCAGTGCCACGCCCATAAGAAGACCTGGTACGATACCTGCCATGAACATGTCTGCGATGGATGTGCCTGTGATGGAGGCATATACAACGAAGGCGATACTTGGCGGGATGACGATGGCGATGGAGCTTGAGGTTGCCATCAGTGCTGTGGAGAATGGTGCGGAGAAACCGCCCTGTTCTACCATTGCAGGGATCAGTACGGCTCCAAGAGCTGCAACAGTTGCAGGGCCGGAACCGGAGATGGCGCCGAAGAAGCAGGCTACGATAACACATACGATGGCGATACCGCCTTTTTTGTGGCCTACGCAGGTATCAACGAATTTGATCAGTCGTTTGGAGATACCGGCTTTTGCCATGATGTTTCCTGACAGTACGAAGAATGGGATTGCCAGGAGCAGGAATTTGCTGATTCCTGAGTACATGTTGGTTGCTACGATCGTCAGGGATGTACCGGAGTAGAGGATTGCGCATACGGAGGAAAGTCCGAGGCAGATTCCGATGGGTACACCCAGGATCAGGAATATGAAGAAGGAGATAAATAAGATTGCACTGATCATTTATTTGGCCTCCTTTTTGTCTGTTGTGATTGTGTTCATGTTACTTTTTGTGCTGTTGTCGGTATTTTTGGCACTGTCGGTTTTGCAGCAGAAGTCCAGACAGAATTCAATGAAGTGAAGAATCATGCATCCTGCACCGATGGGTACGAAGGACCAGAAGATCCATTCAGGCCAGTTTAATACGAAGGTTCTTTTTCCATTCTGAAGCTGAGTGATTACTTTGTCCATTCCGTATTTGAAAAGGATGACGCTGAAGATGATGCTCAGGACTGTGATCAGGATTACGGATGGTTTCTTCAGTTTCTTCGGAAGGCGGTCTGTAACCAGTGTCAGGCTGACCAGTTCTCCTTCGCGGCAGGCCAGTGCGGCTGCCAGCAGGGTGATGAGTACGAATACCGCTACTACAAGTTCTTCTGTGAAGGACCAGGAACGGTGGATGACTTTACGGGAAAATACGTTTCCCACAGTCAGCACCAGAATCAGCAGTGTGGAGATTACAAGGACGATCTTTTCTACTGCAGCCAGTGCGTTCATGATTTTTTTGTAGATTTTCATGCTCTCTACTCCTCTCAAAAATTTTTGCTGCTTTTTTTCGAAATGTAGGGCAGATTCATCTGTGGTGAATTCTACTGTTTTCAAAAAGCAGAAGTAGTGTTTCGGTTTCAGATCGACAGCCTGGTAAAGAAAGTATGTCTCGTGTGTTAGGGCATTTTTGACATAAAAAAAGTCCGCCCCACGCAGGGACGGACATATAATATTCCGTAACCACCCTGTTTCATCTTTGAAACAAGTACGATTCTGCAACGTACCGATATACGCGGCTCCTGTAACGGGGGGCGGCCGGGGAAGCTTACTGTGAATGCGGCGATATCTGTGATGGCTGTATTCAAGGTTCGGCTTTCCTTCTCGGGGATGATATTCGAAACAGGTCTGTCGCTGCATTTCACCGGACTGCAGCTCTCTGGGGACAGGGGGACTGTTTTTACTGGTTCCCTTCGTTGAATTTATGCGTTATAGGTTTAGCTGTTTAAAAAGCTAAAGCAATTTTAACGCTGTTTGTTTTGAAAGTCAAGAGGTTTTTGTAAGTATTTGGGGGAGGTTTGTTGGTGTGGGGCGTACACAGACAATAAGGGACGCGCGAAGCAGCATCTCTCTGCAGGTTCAGTTCTAGGGGCTAAGTAACTCTAAGGTGGGGAAAATCCGCTAAAAGCATGAAGAAAAATGCAAAACTCGCTCCGTTGCAGACTCCGCTCAGACAGGTTGCTATTTTTCTTCATAACGCGGATTTCCCCCACCTAAGAGTTACTAAGCCCCCTCCAAATTCACCTGCAGAGAGATGCTGCTTCGCGCTGGGGATTGGCTGTGTAAGAGGGAACAGTAATGACTGCAATGCTGGATGTAAAGATGTTGATTCTGTTAGAGAAAAGATTTACAATTATAAATATATAAGATGATTTATAGGTATTCTAGAGGAGTGATAGGATGTTTTCAAATTATGGAACGGCTATGGGGACGTTGTTTAAAGGGATTTTGATGCTTGCAGCCTGTTCGGGGTGTTATCTGGTTTGGTGGGGTGTGGCTTTTTATCCGGAGAGACATGTTCCGTTGTGGCTGTCGGGAATTTTGCTGGTGGCGACGGCGGCTTGTGGGATTATGGCGGTAAACTGGATGGCGCAGGGCATTTTTCAGGCAGAGAAGGTGCGTGCAGGAATTCCTGGTGGATGGATTCTGGCTGGTGGTGTGATTGGTTATGTTGTTTTGTTGGTAATCAGTAATATTATTTTTCATCGTATGGTGACGACGGAGTTGTTTCTGATTATCGGATGGGCGGTTTTGAATCTAATCACAGTTGATACGCTGTATGCCAGTGGATTGTTTTCAGCTGGAGTTTCTGTTGCATTTGTGGTGTTGACCTTGGTTGTGGTTGTGGCGAGTTTGTATTGTTATATGATTTATTATGAGCTGGAAACTTGGAAGGGGTATATAGACGGATTTCTGCCGTTGGTAATGGTGGGAATCGTGATGCTGGTTCTGGCTGGGGGGATGTTTGGGAGAAAATGATATAAGATTGGTAATAATTGCAGTTTTGTATGTTTTATGATATTTTGGAGTAAGAGAAAAGGGAAATTGTCCAGAAAGGAGACTGTCCACATGGGAATTTATTTAAACAGCGTATCTCCGTATACGTTATATAAAAGTGAAGTATGTAGTCCGTATTTTGTGGATAAATCGCAGATGCTAAGAGAACTGATTCCATTGGCTGAGGTTGGAAATCGTCATGTGTGTGTGACACGTCCCCGCAGATTTGGAAAAACAGTGATGGCAAATATGATTGGCGCTTTTTTGGGGAAAGATGTTGCGTCGGAGGATGTATTTGAGACATTGAAAATCTCAGAATTTGCTGATTACAGAAGGCATTTGAACCAGTATAATACAATTTATATTGATTTTAGCGTGGTTGATGATGAATGTATAAGTTATAAGGAATATATAGATGAGATAAAGGGGAATTTAAAAGAGGATTTAAAGAGGGGATATCCGGATATTGATTTTCGTGAGAATGGTTCTGTAAGAGAAGACCTACAGAGGATTTTTGCGGAAAAAAAAGAACGTTTTGTCTTTGTCTTTGATGAATGGGATTCGGTATTTCATATGCCGTTTGTGACAGAGGATGATAAAAAGTCTTATTTGCTATTTTTGAAGGGATTGTTAAAGGATAAGCCGTATGTTGCATTGGCATATATGACGGGAATATTGCCAATCGCCAAGTATTCCAGTGGATCTGAATTAAACATGTTCATGGAGTATACGATGGCTTCGGAGTCTAAGTTTGGTAATGTATTTGGATTTTCAGATAAAGAAGTTGATATGCTTTATGAAAGATATTGCGAGAACAATGCCGGAAAAGAAGAAACGCTGAATGTGACCAGGGAAGGATTACGTGAATGGTATGATGGATATTTTACTAAAAATGGGGAGAGAATGTATAATCCAAGATCGGTTGTGGCAGCCTTAGAGAATAATAATCTGGGCAGTTACTGGACAAGTTCAGGACCATATGATGAAATATTCTATTACGTTGAGAATAATATTGCAGATGTGCGTAAAGATATTGCGCTTATGATTTCTGGTGAGGGTGTCAAGGCGAAGATTCAGGAGTATGCGGCCACTTCTCTGAATCTGCTGACCAGAGAAGAAATTTTATCTGCCATGGTAGTATATGGTTTTTTAAGCTACTATAATGGAAAGGTGTATATTCCTAATAAAGAATTGATGGACAAATTTGATGAGATGGTTCAGAAAGAAGCTTCATTGGGATATGTATACAGATTGGCGAAAGAATCTGAGCGTATGCTGGAGGCCACACTTCATGGGGATACAGAAACTATGGAGAATATATTGGCTTATGTTCACAATACAGAGACCCCAATCCTTTCTTACAATAATGAAACAGAATTATCAGTGGTTGTGAATCTTGTTTATTTGGCAGCGAGAGATAGATACCGTGTGGAGAGAGAGGATAAGTCAGGGAAGGGGTTTGTTGATTTTATTTTTTATCCAGAAGACAGATCGGACACATGTATTATTTTAGAATTAAAAGTGGACCATACACCGGAAGAAGCCATTGAACAGATTAGAGATAAGGATTATATGCTACGGTTTATGGGAAAATTAGGTGAATTACCGAAATATACTGGTGAGATTTTAGGTGTTGGAATTAGTTATAGTAAAATCGATAAAATACACAGATGTAAAACGGAGATTCTCAGAAACAGAATTTAACCGAATTAAGTAAGTAGCGAAATTGGATTGCGAGTATCTGTCTGGTTTTATGAATAAAAATATAAAAAACCATCCTGTATGATATCATTGATATGATTAGAAACAGGATGGTTTTTATATTATTTAAACAGGTGAGTTTTCCTAATCCTGGGCTGTGGTGGCGAATAGGTGGCGGAAGATGAAGCGGCAGAGTGGTCCGACAATCAGGACCTGGAGTGGGTAGTAACAAAAACTCCATATAAATGCAAAAATGCCGCCTGCTCGTCTGACGTTGTGTAAGCGACATTTTATGTCGTATTTATTTTATCAGGTATTAGAGTTCTATGTCATGGGAATTTTGTACAAAATAGAAAAGCAAATAAAAAGAATTTATAACGGCTATTGACAATTAAATTGTTTTCTGAGTATATTGTAGAAAAATGAGCCATGTAGCAGAAGCGGATTGCGAATATCCGATTGACTAGAAGGGAGCAAATGATTATGGACTTAAAGAACTATTCAACAGGTGTACAGCATATCGGGATTCCGACGAATGATATTGACAAAACGGTGGAGTTTTATCATAAGCTGGGATTTGAGACGGCGTTTGAGACTGTGAATGAGGAAGCGAATGAGAAGGTTGTTTTTCTGAAGCTGGGAACTTTGGTTGTGGAGACTTATGAGAATCATGCGGCGAAGATGGAGCATGGGGCGATTGATCATGTTGCGCTTGATGTGAGAGATATTGAGGAGATTTTCCAGTATATTAATGAAGCTGGTTTAAACTCCACACAGGATACCATTCATTTCCTGCCATTCTGGGAAAATGGTGTAAAATTCTTTACCATTGAGGGTCCGAATAGGGAGAAAGTGGAATTCAGTCAGTATCTGTAAAACAGAAAAAGTTACGGAATATACCTACATAATAAAATTCCGAACATAATAAAATGAAGCAGTAAAGCCGATACATTGACTGGAAACAGTGTGTCGGCTTTTTCACTGTCCGAAATAGACTGTAGCAGTAAAAACCGGGAAAAATAAAGGGATATTAAAGGGAAGAGAAAGATGAAATATTTAAAGAAGTGGTATATTAATCTGTCAATACAGAGAAAAATTCTGTATTGTACATTAGGGGTAGCATTGGTTGTTTTGCTGGCTGCCAGTGTTTCGCAGTATATGTCTGCATCTTCAATTGTGACAGAACAGACAAGGAAGCAGTCTGCGGGAGTGGTGAACGAGTTGTCGGTGAATTTGGATCATTATTTTGATATGGTGAGGAATTCATTTGAGTATATTGCAAATAACAATACGGTTCAGGAGGAATTGGAGTCTGATGAACCATATAAATCGGATGGTACAGAGCTGTATTCCTATTATTCAAGATCGGGGCAGATCAGAAGGCTGCTTTTGCAGGGATATACAAGTATTTATATGAATGATATCCAGCTGTATGGTTATAACGGAGCAAATCATCTGCTGGCAAATAATCGTGAGATTCATGAAAAGACCGCTCAGATATCCTGTGAACTGGCGGAGCAGGCAAAAGGGCGCTGTATTTATTATAATGCTTCTGAGGAAGGCCTGATGTATATGGCAAAGCAGATCAAAGATTCTCTGGCTATGAAGCCAGTGGGAATATTGAGAGCATCTATTAAACTGAGTTATCTGAAAAAAATGACGATCACAGCCAGAGATTCTTTGTCTGCACATATTTTTCTTCTGGACAATGACAAAAATGTTCTGATAGAGAGTGCAGAGAATGATGCGACGATCAGTGACAGAAGCTGGATAGAAAAAATATCAGGCAACACAGGAGATTTTCTGTTTACTGCAGATGGACAGGGTTATGACTGTGTATATCAGAGAAGTTCTGACACAGGACTTACAGTTGTAGGAATGATTCCTATGAGTTTCTTGCAGAAAACAGCCAGAGGATTACAGAAAACGACAATCATGCTTATTCTGGCAAGTTTGATGTTGTGTATTTTTCTTGCTAATATTCTGGCAAAGGGAATCGCCGGTCCGATCGAGCGTACAAGTAAAGCAATGCAGCAGTTTGCGGAGGGTGACTTTTCTGTCCGTCTTCCGGAAGGAAGAAGGGATGAGATTGGAGCCATGAATTCTGTTTTCAACCAGACGATAGAGAAAATAGAGCAGCTGATAAAACAGGTTGTGGAGATGGAAACAGTTAACAAAGATATTGAATTCCAGGCTTTGCAGGCACAGATCAATCCGCATTTTCTTTATAATGTACTGGATACAATCAACTGGATGGCGCGAAAGAAGGGCGAGGATAATATTTGTCATATGGTTACTTCTATCAGCAGTCTGATGCGTGCAAGTATCAGTAATAAAAGAAGTATGGTTTATATTCGTGAGGAAATAAAATATGTACAGGATTATCTTTACATACAGGAAACCAGATATGGAGATAAATTTACATCTTATATTGAAGTGGATGAGAGATTAAATGAATTAGAGATTCCGAAGATGACTATTCAGACACTGGTGGAAAATGCGGTGGTTCATGGTGTGGAAAATGCGACATGGGATTGTTTCCTTTATGTTTCAGGAGAAATTACAGATGGAATGGCAGTATTTACAGTAAAGGATGATGGCGTTGGAATGTCACAGGAGCAGTTGGAGAAATTGATGGGGACAGAGGAAGAGCCAGATCATGAAGCAGAGCGGACACATACCCATCTGGGAGTATATGCGGTGAGAAAGAGACTGGATTATGTATATCAGAACAAAGCAAGGATGAGCATTACATCAGAACCGGGGAAGGGAACCCAGGTGATACTGGAAATTCCGATGAACGGTAATGTCGGAGTTACTTACAGGAAATACGATGAAACTGTCAATGAAAATAACAAAAAAAGAGGAGATGAGAGATAATGGAATTGCAGGTAATGATATTAGATGATGAATATATTATTCTGGATGGCTTATGTTCGTTCCCATGGAGTGATTATGGATACCGTATATCCGCAACTGCAAGGAACGGATTGGAAGGTCTAGAGAAACTGGATCAGGCGAAACCGGATCTGATTCTTACAGATGTGAAGATGCCGGGAATGGATGGACTGGATTTTGCAGAAAAAGCACATGAGATTTATCCCAATGCGGTTATAGTGATACTGACAGGATATGACAGTTTTGCCTACGCTCAGAAAGCAATCAGTATTGGTGTGGAAGAATATCTTCTCAAACCGGTGGACTATGATGAGTTAAAGGCAATGGCTGCCCGGATTGCAGGGAAAATTCATGCAAAGAAGGAAAAACAGCAGGAAATCCGGGATTTGAAGAAATATTTCAACAGGTCAGTTCCGCAGCTGAGATCCAAATTTGCGGGAAATCTTCTGTATGGAAGAATCCAGGGAAAAGGAGTTGTAAAAGAGCAGGCAGAATCTCTGAATCTGACAATAGAGAAATATATTGTGTGTGTAGGGCGAAAAGTTGTTGGAGAAAATAAAATCCATACAGGAGATAAATGGATAGAGGAATTTGCATGCATCAATATTTTTGAGGAAATTTTTAATGATTTTGGAATTCAGGTTTTGAGCGATTATAATACAGCAACTGCAGAATATAATTTTATTCTTTTGTTTGAAAAGGAAGAAGAAAATGCAGTATGTATGGAAAAAGCATTGCAGGCATGCAGTAAGATACAGGTAGAAGTAGAACGGTATCTGAAAGCACATATGAATTTTGGATTGAGCGATGTAGAAGTGGATGAATATCAGGCAAATGCACAGTACCGTAAGGCACAGACAGCATGCAGGCAATGTGTTTATCTGGGTACGAATATCATACTCAGATACGAAGATCTGCAATATGAAAAGCAGACAGATTTTGTGATTACTTCCGGTGAAAAAACACATTTTATGATGACTTTGTTTCAGGACAGTTTTGAGAAAGCGGAGGATGAACTTCACCAGATGTTTCGAAACGCACCGGGAGATGTATCTCCGGTGAAATTTGCAGCAATGGATTTACTTTTGGGATGTATGAAATTTCCATATATCTGTGCAGTTGACAGTGAAATTCATAATAAAAACTGGAATCTTTCTGTGCTTCAGGATGGAATAAAAAGAATCTGTCAGTGCGAGAACACAGAAGAGGTGTTGAATTGTCTGCTGAATCTGTTTGGAACGCTGATTAAACAGAATACAGAAGGAACTGATGAACGGAACCGGAAGCTGGTTCAGAGTGTTCTTTCTTACATTGAGAAGAATTATTCAGGAGATTTATCTATGGATGATCTGACTGAGAAATTCCATGTAAGCAGAACCTATATCAGCCGCCTTCTTAAGAAATATGCCGGAAAGAGTTTTCTGGAATATCTGACAGATGTCCGGTTTCAACAGGTGGAGAAACTGATTGCAGATAATAAATATAAACAATATGAAATCGCAGAAATGGTAGGATACAAAGACTTTGGATACTACATAAAAGTATTCAAAAAGCGTTACGGCATTACACCTAATGAATTCAGGAAACACATATAAACAACGAGGCCAACTGTATCAGATAAGTTATTTAACCGAATCAGGTAAGCGGCTAGGCGGATGATTTTATCTGCCAGACGATAGAATAGGAGATTTGTGCACAATCGAAAATTTGTGCACAAATCTCCTATTTTTACTTTTATTTCCAATTGTTTATAAAAGGCAGAAAGACTAAAATAAAATCATCAAGAACGAGGAAACACAAATTAAAAGGAGGAAACAAGTAAATGAGGAACATGAAAAAAGTGTTATCACTTGCCATGACGGCAGCTATGACAGCCAGTCTTCTGACAGGCATGGGAGCAGTTACAGCTTCTGCGAAGAAATCGGACGATGGAAAAAGAACGAAGATTACTGCTTTATTAAACTCAACAGAATCGACAGAACAGTATCAGGTTTATGACTATTTGTTGAAAAATTTCTGTGATGAGAAAGGCATTGACTATGAAATAGAAATGGTTAATGATAAACAAGATTATTTTACGAAATTACAGATGTATATCAATAGTGATACATTACCAGATATCTTCGGATGCCCCAATGGAACACTTTCTAAAGCATGTAAAGACATTGATGCATTAGTGGATTTAGGTGCTGAGTTAGATCGAAATGGATATGCGGATAAGATGAATGGTGCGGTACGAGATTTCCTTACAGATGCAGATGATGGTAATTTGTATCTTTTCCCACAGGGATTATATTGTGAATTCTTTATGTATAGGAAGGATCTCTTTGAAAAAGCCGGTATTAAAGAAACTCCGACAACATGGAAAGAATTTGAAGAAGACTGTCAGAAACTTGCGGATATAGGAGAAATTCCGGTTATTATCGGTGGTTCAGATGTATGGCAGATTATGAGATATCTTTCATTCTCTCCATGGAGAGTAACAGGTCCGGAATTTATCACTGGATATCAGGCTGGAACAGACTCTTTTGGCAAAAATGAAGCTGCCAAATATGGTGTAAATCTGGTTTATGATCTTGGAACAAAAGGATATTTTGAACCAGGATTTGCAAGTGTAGATTACACTTCAGCCACAGACTTATTCTATGGTGGCACTGGTGGGATTTTCTACAGTGGTTCAGGTCAGATCAATCTTGCTGAGGATATGTATGATGCAGGTCAGATAGGATTTTTCCCTGTGCCTGACACAGAAGAAATGGATAATATGGAGACAAATATTCCAATTCACGCAGGATTTGGTATTGGATATAATAAGGCTACATATGACGACACTATGCAGGAATTCTTTGATTATGCATGTGAACATTATTCAGAGGCTTGTTACAACAAAGGAAATATTTTCTCACCGTTTAACGATGATATTCCAGAAGGACTTCCACAGCTTTTCTATGATCTTCAGCCGTTATTTGAAAATGCTGAAACAGCATGGACCTCATGGGATGATAAGCTTGATTCAGAAAATCTGACCCAAATTGCAGATGAACAGCAGAAACTGGCTCAGGGAATTACCACTCCGGATGAATTTATCGAAACCTGTGATTCTTTTGTAAAAAGTAAGTGATTTTTCAATAATAATAAACAGAGACTGACAGCTGCCTTGTCAGTCTCTTTCAGAGAAAGAGAGGAGGGAGAATTGTGCAGAAAGCATTTGGAAAAAAGTCAGTCATCCTTTTATTCATCTTTCCAGCATTTCTTATTTATACAGCATTTGTAATTGTTTCCATCATATGGGCTGGTTATTATAGCTTTTTTGACTGGAGTGGTGTTGGAGAGAAAGTATTTGTAGGATTAAAAAACTATATAGAACTTGTTACGCAGGATGAAGTTTTCAGAGCTACAATAGGGCATACTCTTGTTTATACTGTAATTAATGTGGCAATTCAGGTATTTGGAGGATTATTATTTGCAATACTCTTGAGTAGAATAAAAAAAGGTAGGATTGCATTACAGACTTTATATTATATTCCTGTAGTTATATCATCGGTGGCAATTTGTCAGATTTTTACTAAATTATTATCTGTAACACCTACAGGTATCGTAAATCAGGTGTTATCACTGATTAATCCATCTTGGAAGTTAATGGAATGGATTTCTAACCCTCAAGTATCACTTTATGTAACAGCTTTTGTAGAAGCATATAAATACCTGGGACTGTATATGGTTATCTTTTATGCAGCACTGATCGGTGTTCCGGATGAGCTGGGAGAAGCAGCACTGATCGATGGAGCATCAACATGGCAGGAATATCTTTATGTAAGAATTCCTTATATTAAACCGGTTATCATTGCAAACTGTCTGCTGGTACTGAATGGTTCCCTGAGATCTTTCGAGTTCTCTTATCTGTTAACACATGGAGGACCGGGAAATGCTTCTGAACTTATGACAACTTATATGTATAAACAGGCGTTCAGCAGTATGAAATATGGTTACGGAAGTTCTGTAGCGATCATGATCGTAATCATCTGTATGGTAGTTGGAATGTTATTCCGTAAATTTACAGGAGGAGGGGATGACGAATGAAAAAGAAAAAAACAACCATTCCGAGCATCATTAAATGGGTTATCGCATTAATCCTTGTTGTGATGCAGGTTTATCCTTTCTTCTATGTATTTACTTCAAGTTTTAAGTCACTGGATGATTTCAGACAGTTACCGGCATATGCACTCCCGTCAAAATGGGTGCTGACAAACTTTATCAATGTTTTTACAAAAAGCCATATGCTGACTTATTTTAAAAACAGTATCATTGTTTTGATCGGTGTACTGATTCCTCTGCTTTTATTTGCACTGATGGCTGGATTTGCATTAAGCAAAATCAAATTCAAAGGCAGAAAATTTGTCCTTAATTATTTCCTTCTTGGATTGATGCTTCCTATGCAGGTTGCACTGATTCCATTGTTTACTATTTTTAATAAGATGGGACTGATCAATACATACCCGGCAATTATTTTGCCACAGATTGCTTTTTCACTGTCTTATTCCATTCAGCTGTTTTATTCATTTAGCAAATTCTTCCCTGAAGAAATGCTGGAAGCAGCGATCATTGATGGATGTTCACCGATAGGATGTTTCTTTAAGATGGTGGTTCCGATGTCACTGAACTCTATTATCACAGTAGCAACCATGCAGGCAGTATTCTGCTGGAATGAGTATATTAATGCTTATACATTTACCAGATCTACAGATATGAAAACCATTACACTTGGTTTAAATGACTTCGTAGGAAGCATGGGACTGACAGACTGGGGTGGTACATTTGCAGCCATCACTGTAACAGTACTTCCGGTATTTATTTTCTACTTCTTCAGTAGCAAGAAGATGTTGGCAGGTATGACAGCAGGTGCAGTAAAAGGTTGATAATATGCAAGAATTACCTGATAACAGTAGTTTGATTTATGAGTAAATAACAGGCTTGCCGGAAAAGTACAAGCAGGCCTGTAAAGTGAAATAAAGTATAAAAAAGGAGATTAAGACTATGCAGAAATTATACTATCAGTTCCCGGGAACATGGTTTGGCGATTGCATGCCATTTGGACATGGAGATAAATTCTATTTATATCATCAGAGAGATACCAGAAAACCGGGACCATTTGGAGAACCCTTTGGTTGGGATCTGGCAACAACTTCCGACTTTGTACATTACGAAGATAAAGGCGTGGCAATTCCGAGAGGAACAGATGAAGAACAGGATCAGTTTATCTTTGCAGGAAGTGTTTTCGAGGCAGAAGGACAGTATCATATTTTCTATACAGGTTATAACCGTGATTATCCGGCACTTGGAAAACCATCTCAGGTTCTGATGCATGCATACAGTGATGATCTTGTAACATGGCACAAAACTCAGGATGCACTTACCTTCACTCCACAGGAAGGCTATGACCCGGATGACTGGAGAGATCCATGGGTGATCCGCGATGAGGAAAATGATCAGTATCTGCTGATCCTTGGCGCAAGATTACAGGGACCAAAGACAAGACAGACAGGAAGAACTGTTAAATTCACATCCAAAGATCTGAAAAACTGGAAGTTTGAAGGAGATTTCTGGGCGCCGGATCTCTATACTATGCATGAGATGCCGGACTTATTTAAGATTGGTGACTGGTGGTATCATATTGTGACAGAATACAGTGACAGAAGTAAAATGGTATACCGTATGAGCAAGAGTCTGGAAGGTCCATGGATCGCACCGAAAGATGATGCATTTGACGGCAGATCTTATTATGCAGGACGTACTTTTGAACTGAACGGACAGAGAATCCTCTTTGGCTGGGTTGCTACCAAGGATCAGGATGATGATGACAATAACTTCATCTGGGCAGGAACATTTATGGCACATGAGGTTTACCAGAGAGAAGATGGAACCCTTGGTGTAAGAATTCCAGAAACTGTATGGAATGCATTTGATAAAGAAGAAAAAACAGAAGATTTTGTAATTGATACTCCAACTAAGAGTACAGAAAAAGTAGTTACAAAAGATACAGGAGATATCTTCAAATTCGAAGCAGATGTGGAATTCACAGAAGGAACCAGAACTTTCGGTGTGAGATTCTATGAAGATGAGGATAAAGCTGAATCTTATCAGTTCGTATTTAATGTAACAGAAGACAGATATGTATTTGAGAAAAAACCAAACTGGCCATGGCCTGCAAATCAGAATATTGGACTTGAAAGACCGCTTGAGCTGGTACCCGGTAAGAAGTATAATATCAAAATGATCGTAGATGATACAATTGCTACAATCTATGTAGACGGTGTTGCATTAAATGCAAGAGCATATAAACGTCCGGGAGAAAGCCTGTCACTCTTTGCTTCTGAAGGAAGCCTTAAGGTAACTAACTGCAAGGTTACAACCGGATTAAAGAAATAGAGCCAGATAGCAGTCTAACCAATAAACTAGGAGCAGTTATTCGGTGTAGATTAACATGACGAAAAAGATTGCTGTAAATAAAAAAGTTGCTGTGCGTTTCAGTTATAGAAATGCACAGCAACTTTTTGGCATTAAATCGATTAGAAACAATAGCTTTTCTTTTTGCGTTTAATCTTCCAATTTAATTTTTTCCTTCAGAACCACACATCCGGCCATATCACCGATAACGTTGACGCAGGTTGCGCCCATATCGCAGAGAGTGTTGATGCTGATGTAAACGCCCATAACTCCTGCGGGAAGTCCTGCCATGGTTGCCAGGGCTGCGAAGGATGCGATAGCGCCGCCTGGGATTCCCGGGGTTCCTACTGACAGGAGTACGTTTGCCAGAAGGATTATGATCATCATGGAAATGCTTATGTTAATTCCGCATGCATTGGCGAAGAACATGATCATGAATGACATCAGGATGGATACGGCATCCATGTTTACAGTAGCGCCAAGAGGAATGGCAATACTTGTGATCTTGTTGGATACGCCCATTTCGTCTTCCATACGCTGTTTACTGATCGGAATGGTCGCTGAACTGGAACAGGTTCCGAATGCGTTCAGAGCTGCAGGAAGCATTGCTTTGAAGAATTTCACAGGGCTTTCTTTGCCGATGAATTTCACGGAGCCGCCGTAAATGACCAGGGCAAATCCGAAGAATGCCACATACAGGATGATCAGCTGAGTTGCCAGTGAAATGATGGTTTCTGTACCGTTGGCTTCTACAACAGGAACGATAGTACAGAATACACCGATAGGTGTGAAGTACATAACTGTGCTGATGACTTTCAGACAGACTTCGTTACAGGAATCGATGACTTTCAGAAGTGCAGTACCCTTTTCGCCGATGGCGATAAGTGTGAAGCCTACGATGACTGCGAATACAAGTACCTGAAGCATATTTCCGTTTGCGAAAGCTGCAACCGGATTGGATGGGATCAGGTTTTTGATGGTGTCCAGAATGCTGGTCATCTCAGTTGCCTGGATGTCGGAAGTTGCCATCTCGAATTTAACACCCTCACCGAGATGGATCAGCCGCGGGATGATCAGTCCTGCCAGGCTGGCAAGTGCTGTGGTGCACAGGAAAAAGATCATGGCGCCGGCTGTGATCTTGCCGGTTGTGCGGGCATTACCGATGCTAGAGATACCCATGATAATGGAACAGAAGACCAGTGGAAAGATCATCATGTTCAGGGCATTCATGTAAATGCTTCCTATGAGACTTGTGACGGTAAGAACCGGTTCGAAACGGTTTGCCAGAAACAGTCCGGTAATGATACCCAGGATCAGTCCGGTAAAGATTGCTGCGGTAATATGTTTTTTATACCACGAATAGAATTTTTTCATTTGTTCCCTCCTCTTTATTTTCGTTCCCTGATACCCGAAGGACTATATTGGCAGATGGATTGAGTGATGCGCAGATTTGGTAAAATGCTGCGGTCTATAGCTTTGATAAGATACTGGGTTCAGGAAAATAACACGACAATACTTTACCACAATAATGTGTGAATTACAATATTTCCCGCTGTTTTCTTATTTGAGTGGGAGTGTTTCCGAAGTGCTCAAGGAACATCCTGCGAAATAGTTTGTAATTGGTAAAGCCATGCCGCTCCAGAATGACATGAACGGGATCTCTGGTTGTGATCAGATCACGATAAATAAAGGAAAGACGGTATTCATTCTGATATTCGAGAAATGTAATTCCCATTTTTTTCTTGAAGAAGCGGCAGAAATATCCTGTCTGGAGACAGGCGACTTCTGCAATCTCATTAAGGGAGATGGGTTCTCTGTAATGTTCGGAAATATAGTCCAGCACAGGTTCCAGACGGTCCATGTCTTTTTTTTCCTGACTGGTATTGTTTTGGAGGATTTTGACTGCAAAATTGTGATACAGCTGGAATAGAAGCTCAAACATCAGGCTGTTGAAGCGGAGCAGATATCCATCCGGGCGCACATCATTAATGATCTGAAGCTGTTCCAGAATGGTCTTAAACATACTCTGTTTGGTCTGTTGTCTCTGATCTTTTGTACGAAAATCAAAGAGAAAAATAAGCTTCCCAGGATTAGGAATATATTTTTCCATAAAATCCAGAGGAATCTGAAGGAGGATTGCTGTGTTTGGCGAAGTGCATTTCGTAGAATGCAGAACATTGCCGTTGATCACAATGCAGTCTCCTTTTTGGATAGTAAAGTTTTCAGATTCTATTGTTACATCCAGAGAACCTTCCTGCATATAAATGATTTCAACTGCACGATGCCAGTGCATGGGGATGTAGCTTCCCGGATCAGTGGAAGTACGGAATTTGACATTGGTATCAACAGGCACATCTATAATTTCATGTGAAATTTCTTTACTCTTCATTTTTATCATTCTCCCTGTTTATATAGTGATTTTTGTAGATACTGTATATGGCTTTTGTTTATCAAAATGTGAAATCATCAGAACATAAAATTTTCGGATTTCAATATAAAAAGAGAATATTAACCTATATATTAGCTCTTTTTATACCTTATACACTTGTACAAGGTATGATATTATAATACCATAAAATACAGCCATGGCCAGTGATAAAATAAAAAAACAGGAAAATCAGGAGATAAAAAGAGGGAGAAAAACAATGAACCAAAAGAGTAAATTAACCTTTGGAAAAATTTTTGAACGATTTGCATATGGATGTGGGGATTTCGGCTGTAATATCATTTATACGGCAATGTCGGCATTTCTGCTGTTTTATTATACAGACTATGCAGGAGTCAGTGCAATGGCAGTTGGAACGATTATGATGATCTCAAGGATTTTTGACGGAATCAGCGATATTGTCATGGGAGTTATTGTTGACCGTACTCATTCCAGATTTGGAAAGGCAAGACCATGGATTCTGCGTATGTGTATTCCGTTTGCAATATCAGGAGTCCTAATGTTCTCTGTTCCGGCTTCCTGGACATCTACACCGAAGTTGGTTTATGTGTTTATCACTTATAATCTGGTATCTACTATCATCTATACTGCGATCAATGTACCGTATTCTGCGTTAAATGCATTGATGACACAGGATCCATATGAGAGATCTGTATTAAGTATTTTCAGAAATCTGCTTGCAACAGCAGGAACACTTACAATAAATACATTTACATTGCCGTTGGTAGAATACTTTGGAAACAATGCATCTGCATGGACAAAAACATTTGTTATATTTGGATTTGTTTCTGTTGCCGCTTTTCTCTGCACCTTCTTTGGGACAAAAGAAAGAGTAAGAGCAACAGAAACGGGAGAACAGAAAGTAGAAAAAAATGTTCCCTTTGTGACTGGAATCAAGGCTCTTTTTCAGAATAAATACTGGATTATGATGACAGGAATGCTGGCACTTTTCTTTCTGATGTATTCTGTAAACGGTGGCGCAACTGTATATTATGCAAAAGATATTCTGGGGGATAAAAATCTTGTAAGTACCATCAATGGAATCTTTAACGTCGTACAGATTCTGGCAATGTTCTTCATTGCAATGCTGGTAAAAAAATATGGAAAAAGAAATGTATTTTCAATAGGACTTATCCTGGATATTATAGGAATGCTTGTCTTAAATTTCTCAGGAGGTTTCATGTCGATGATCGTGGTCTCCAGCGTCATCCGAGGAATTGGAAATGCCTGTGGTGGTGCAACTATGTGGGCAATGGTATCTGATACTATTGATTACGGAGAGTGGAAAACAGGATATCGTACAGAAGGACTCGTAAACAGTGCCTGCAGTTTTGGGTATAAGATCGGAAACGGTATCGGTTCTGCACTTCTGGGGGTAATTCTGGAAGTTGGCGGATATGTTGGAAATGCAGCGGCACAGACAGCTTCCGCACTGACATCTATCAGAATTTGTTTTGTATGGATTCCCATTGCAGTTTATGTATGTGGTCTGATCATTATGAAATTTTATCATCTGGACAGAGAGTTTGACGGTATTATTGCCGATCTGAAAGAACGTAATAAATAACAGGAAACAATGGAGGTTTGGCCAAAATGAAGATTAAAGGAGTTAATCTTGGAAACTGGCTGGTTCTGGAAAAATGGATGAATCCGGCTTTGTTTGAAGGCACAACAGCGGAAGATGAATATTATCTTCCGCGCCAGCTTTCCCCGGAAGTGTATGAGGCAAGGATTAAGATCCATCGTTCAGAATACATTACAGAACGTGATTTTATAACAATCAAAAGAATGGGACTTGATTCAGTGAGGATTCCGGTACCATATTTTATTTTTGGAGACAGAGAACCGTTTATCGGCTGTATTGAGGAACTGGATAAAGCATTTAACTGGGCAGAAAAATATGGACTGACAATTCTGATTGATCTTCATACTGTTCCGTTAAGTCAGAATGGTTTTGATAACGGGGGATTGAGCGGTATATGTAAATGGGCACAGAATCCAGATGAAGTAGAATTTGTGCTTGGCGTACTGGAACGTCTTGCAAAACGATATGGTGAAAGAAAAGGTCTTATGGGAATCCAGCCTCTGAATGAGCCAATTACGGAAAAGATGTGGAATACTATGGATGTGCAGCATCGATATCCTCCGGTTGATGCGGAACTTGCAGAAGGATCAGCACCGATTACTATGGAGTTTCTCCGTAAATTTTATCTGGATGCTTATGATTGTATCAGCAGATATATGCCGAAAGAGAAATATGTGGTTATCCATGATGGATTTGATCTCATGGCGTGGAAAGATTTTATGCAGGAAGAAAAATATTCCAATGTAATTCTGGATACCCATCAGTATCTGATGTTTGCTGAATCCGAAGGCTGTGAACAGACTCTGGAGGCTTATAAGAAATATATCAAAGAGGAATTAGAACCAAAGATTGTGGAAATGGAGAACTATTTCCCGGTTATCTGTGGAGAGTGGTGTCTGTTTAATTCTCTTGCCTGTGGCTGTGATACAAAAGGTGGCCAGAGCGTTCTGAATGGAGTGGAAGGAAATTCAGAAGAGACAGTCAGTGCCGGAGAAAAGAAAAAAATATATAATGCTCTGGCAAAGGCTCAGTTTGAGACATGGAACAGAGGCAGCGGTTACTATTACTGGAGCTACAAACTTCTCACAGATACAGTAAATACACCCGGATGGATCGGGTGGGACAGCTGGGATCTGGGACGTAGTGTTGATTTTGGATGGATTGTGATGGAATGATACAAGGAGGAAAATATAAAATGATAAAAAATCCAATACTTCCGGGATTTAATCCGGATCCATGCATCTGCCGTAAAGGCGATGATTATTATATGGCAGTTTCTACCTTTGAATGGTTCCCTGGAATCCCCATTTATCATTCCAGAGATCTGAAAAACTGGGAGTTATATACACATGTGCTGACAGATGATGAAGAAGTAGATCTGAAGAAGCTTCCCAGTGCCAAGGGAATCTGGGCGCCATGTCTGACTTACTGTGAAGCAGAGGATATGTTTTATGTAGTTTATGGTGTAATGAATTCCATGAATGCCAGATATTTTGATGTGGACAATTTCCTGATCTGTTCCAGAGATATTAAAGGTCCATGGAGCAAACCTGTTTATCTGCATTCTTCCGGATTTGATGCGTCTTTATTTCATGATACCAACGGAAAGAAGTATATTGTTTCGCTGGAATGGGAAACAAGAGAAGGATATGAAAAACCAGGTGCAATCTGTATGGTAGAATATTCTCCGGAAAATCAGGAAATCGTAGGATATCCAAAAAGAATCTGGAGAGGCGGTACAGACAGAGGCTGCATCGAAGCTCCTCATCTGACAAAGCGCGGAGAATATTATTATATTATGTGTGCGGAAGGCGGTACAGGATATAACCACTGTGTTACCATGGGGCGTTCCAAAAATGTCTGGGGACCATATGAAAAAGATCCGAAGAATCCTATTGTGACCAGTGTACCCGGAGAATCCTATGAGAGACAGGATCCGGATCATCTGAAGCCGAAGTATTATAATCCGGATTCTGTTCTTCAGAAATCCGGACATGGAAGCTATGTTGAGCTTCCTACCGGTGAGGTGTATCTGGTACATCTCTGCGCCAGACCTTTTGTACCGGAACTGCGCTGTACTCTGGGAAGAGAAACTGCAATCCAGAAAATGATGTGGACAGAGGATAACTGGCTGCGTATGGCAGATGGCAGTAATCTGGCAAAGCTGGAAGTACCTGAGAGTTCTTTGCCGGAATATCCAGTGGAGAAAACACCGGATTTTGATGATTTTGACGGGGACGAGCTTGGCAATTTCTATTATTCACCCCGCATTATGCCGCAGAGATTTGCTGATGTAAAAGCAAGAAAAGGTTATGTCCGTATTCGGGGGCAGGAGTCAAGGACTTCTCTGAATAAAGTCAGCATTCTGGCAAGAAAGCTTACCAGTGTTTATGCAAGAATCACCACAAAGATGGAATTTGTGCCGGAAGTTCACCAGCACAGTGCGGGACTGATCCTGTATTATGACAATATGAACTATATCAATCTTCGCAAATATTACAGCGAAACTCTGGGCCAGAGTGCATTGTCCATTATCCATCTGGAAAATGGTGTGAAAACAGAATTTCTGAATACCAGAATCCCTGTAGAGGATAAGCCTATTTATCTGCGCCTTTATATCGAAGGAAGAAGATCCTGGTTTGAGTGGAGCTATGATGGGGAAAATTATGAGAAGATTGGACGTATTTTTGATACTACAAGATTTTCGGATGAGTACTGTAAATACGGTGAATTCACAGGAACTATGGTAGGCATTACCTGCGCAGACCGTGTGCTTCATAAGAAATGCGCTGACTTTGATTTCTTTGAGTATAAAGCGGATGAAAGCCGTATGGTGGAATAATGTAAAAATAATTGTAACACAGAAAAAACAGGCATCGATGAAACAGATATCGAAGCCTGTTTTTCTGCGTTGCGGGAAGATTACAGAAGTTGTTAGAGTGTGTTTGAAAAATGCTTTTCGCACCCCCCGCAGGCAATCTGGAATGAATTTTGGCTACGTTACTATGAACGGAGTGAACAGTAACGATTTACTTGATTCGGTTAAAACACAGAGTATGTGTTATTGTCAGGTTCAGGGGAAGAGAGTATAATAGCTGTAATTATTCAGAATAGCAGGAGGAGTGTCCATATGAAACCAACTATTTTATTAATAAATTTTCAGAATCAGCAGAAGCTTCGCAAGTTAAAGATGGCGTTGCTGCCTTTCAAGATACGTTTAAAAACTGTAGAACCCCAGGACTATGGTCAGCCAATCGGATATCTGGCAGGAGTGAAAGAGGTTTCCCAGGTACAGATTCCGTCAGCACTGATTCCTCAGGAGCAGATGGAGAAGGAAATGCTGATCCTTGCAGGAATCACGGGGAATCTGTTTGACCAGGTGCTCTATACTTTGCGGAAAGCAGGTACACCTGTGGATTACAAGGCGGTTCTGACGGAGCATAATCAGAACTGGAACTGTATGCAACTTTATAAAGAATTGGAGAAAGAACATAATATGTATCATCCGTCTTAAATGTGAACTTCCAGTAATTTTTCCACCTAAAGAAAAAAGAACAAAATAAAATTATAAAAAATCCCGGGTTTCTGCGGTTTTCCATTGCAGATAGCCGGGAAATATAGCCTAATTAATTTAGGCGAATAACCGCCTAAAAGGAGGGCGCTATGTATCTGGATTTTTTAGTGAAAGTATCAACCGTAAAAGGCAAGATCACACGGAGAAAAAAGTCAAATGTTGTATATATAGAGTATGAGTATGACCGGGTTTATGATCCATCCCGGAAGTATACTTTTCCCAAAAGAGTAACGATCGGAAAACTATCAGATACGGATCCGGAACTCATGAAACCGAATCAAAATTTCCTGAAATATTTCCCCGATGCAGAACTTCCGGAAAGCAAAAACAGGACTTCCAGAAGCAGCTGTCTCAGGGGAGGAGCATACTTTGTACTGCGTAAGATCATAGAAGAATGCAGTTTAAAAGATATCCTTGGAAAGTATTTTGGATCACGTGATATGGGTCTGTTTTTAGATCTGGCTGTTTATTTGATTATAGCAGAAAACAATGCAGCACAGTACTATTCGGATTATACATACAACCATCCACTTTTTACGGAAAAGATGAAACAATACAGCGATTCAACCGTATCAGATTTCCTGAATTCAGTAACAGATGACCAGAGTACAGGCTTTCTGAATACATGGAATGAGTCACGGAATTACCGTGAAAAGATTTATATTTCTTATGATTCAACGAATAAAAACTGTCAGGCTGGAGATATAAAAATGGTTGAATTTGGACATCCGAAAGT
>ENA-OQHZ01000209-OQHZ01000209.1-human-gut-metagenome-genome-assembly--contig:-NODE-209-length-48608-cov-5.763265_pt1 | contig 48608 bp, 40 predicted proteins | sample MGYA00242642_ERZ504734 | MGnify/ENA primary metagenome ERZ504734 (study PRJEB26092, sample SAMD00036210) | human gut metagenome | host: Homo sapiens | study: EMG produced TPA metagenomics assembly of...
GTATGTTCACAGCTATATCAGAAAAATGGTACTAAGTTTTTTGGGGGCAGTTGCAGTCACATCTTGCTTTAGCTTCCTTGATGAGTGGCATAAACAGTTTATAGACGGAAGACATTTTCAGATGGAAGAAGTTGCTTTGAATGTGTGCAGCGGGATTGTCGTGATTGCGATAGCGTGCGCGGTGAAGAGGGCTTGGAATGGAAAATATGATTAGATAAAAAGTCGATGGTATATCTGCTTCTGTAGGACTTCCTACCTGGAATGCTTTGATTAGGGAAAAGGGCGATTAAGGGTTTACAAAAGGATAAATGATAAACTCTAATAATCATTATGGAAGGGATTTAAGGATGAAACAATCCGGCGAATTATTTTGTGTTTTATTGTGAGGTGACATTTAGATGGAGATTAAGGAAATAGATGATATCAATATAGAGAGATTAATTCAAGGCTATCAATATTCTTATTTACCGGAAGGATTTCTATTGAATGGGATAGAAAAGAATATGAAGAGAACTGTTACTAAAATCCTTAATGAGATTAATGAAAATGAAGATGAGATATATTGCTATAAAGTGAAGAATGGGTTAATTGATTTAGAAAGTTTGACCGAGATATCTTCGCCAAGCTATATCTTTAATTTCGGAGCAGAACCGATTAGTTTTTTTGATTTTAAAAAGAATGGATCATATCGAGAAATACAAATTCCTAATTTGATTTTTTACGTAGCTTTTATGTATAACTCAATTGTTTCCTCGGAAGAGATATTTAATAAAATTTATATGGGAGAAAATGATTTTGTTAAGTACTCAAATTCATATGTTGTTTTTGAAAAAGAATTTACAATTTATAATAATTACGAGGGGATAGAAGATACGATTCTTTGTGGAGAGTTTGCGCCAAGAAACAGTAAGATGGTTAACCAATTAACAGCAGAGAATAAGGCGATTAATTATCTGGAAAAAATGTCATCGAAGCTTTATGTTTTAAAAATGGATATAGAATCGTTTTATCCTAATATTTATACCCATTTATTAGCACAAATAAAAAATAAAAATCCATATAAGGATTTGATTGCAGATGATCATTATTACTTTGATTTTTTAGATAAATATAATATGAAGATTAATTCAAATCAAACCAAAGGGATAATGTCAGGTTGCTTTTCCTCTAGGATAGCATCTGAATTATTGATGCTTTGCGTAGATTATGAAATATCAACTTATATTAGAGATAAAGATGTGGAATATATTCGTTATGTTGATGATTTTACTTTCTTTTCAGATTCAAAAGAGCAATTACAATCAATCATAGCTTATGTTCAAAAGATATTAAACAAATACAAATTGAGGATAAATCATTCAAAAACAGAAATAAGTGAAAATATACTATTTGAAAATGCTCTAGATTTTAATAGTATTGACCATGATTTTGAGTTGATTAAAGAAATTTGGAATAATTACGAAGATTTTATTCAACTAAAAGGAATTTTTAAAACATATTTAAAATTAAATAAAATTTCCGAATTAAAAGTTATTCTTTCTAGAATTGCAAAAAAAATAAAAAAGGAAGAGTTTGGTTTTGAATTATTTAAGGAAGATAAAATGTCTAAGTACATGATTAATTATCTTTTGCAGCTTGTATTTTATGATCCGAATTTAGCGGTTAATTGCTATAAAGTATTGTATGAATTGTTTGAATATTATAAGTCTCACTTTTTAAAGATTGACCAATTAATAGAATGTATGACGAACAAAACAAAGAAAATAAATGAACAATATTCGAATACACTTATTCAAATTTGGCATTACTATCTGTTGAATAAATTTGGTCCTCAAAAAGATATTCCTGATTACTTTTTTAGTTTATTAAATCAAACGGATGAACAAAATGAAACGGTTAATCCGTTGGTATTAATGACTTTTATTGAAAAAGGAGACAATAAAAACAAAGAGATATTTAAATACATAATTGATGCATATAAGAAGGATATTGATGTTGATACTGATGATGGTTGGAAAAGTACTATTATGTTATCAAAATGGTGGCTGCCACTAATGCAAATTAGACATCTTGATAATAAGGACTATCACAAATTTTATAGTTCTAAGCATTATCATTCAATACGGCATGAATTAAGTGAGTTCTTGCTATAGTGCACAGCGGGATAAATTGGAGCTCAATATAGAAGATTTGAAACATAAATTAAATGATAAATTCACAATATAGAGATGATAAATTAAACCACGACAAACGCATGAATGAATAAATTATGAACACCCTGTCCGGATTTTTTGATATAATCAAAGAAAAAAGGATGGGGTGTTCCTATGAAAGAGATTTTAGACTATGCAGGTACGGTGATGGACATAAGACAGGAGAAGAAAGTTTTGCATAAGATGGCGGATATTATCCTGCTTGTATTTTTTGCTACGCTTGCAAATGCAGATGATTGGGTAGAGATTGAGATGTTTGGAAAAGAACATGAAGATTTTTTGCAAAATTATCTGGAACTTCCAAATGGAATCCCTTCCCATGATACACTCCAAAGAGTTTTTGCAATGGTGCCCACTGAATTTCTGGAAAGTTTTCAGCAAAAGTGGAATGAAATGTTAAGCAGCGATGAGGGGGAGAAAGTAAAGCGCCTGCTTGCGATTGACGGAAAAACCCAGAGAGGGAACGGAAATAAGAACCAGAGACCGAATCATATTGTCAGTGCTGTAGATGAAAGAGGCTTTTGCCTGGGACAGAAACGAGTAGAAGAAAAAACAAATGAGATCAAAGCAATCCCAGAACTGTTGGACCATCTGAATATAAAAGGGACAATCATAACAACAGATGCCATGGGAACCCAGGTGGCTATTGTAAAGAAAATCCGCCAAAAGCGTGCGGATTATGTTCTGGCATTAAAGGCAAACCAGGGGAGTCTTCTGGAAGATGTGAGGGAATATTTTGCAGATAAAGAACTTCGTGAGAAATGCGCTTATAAAAACCAGATAGAAAAGGCCAGGGGGAACCTTGAGAAACGGGAATACTGGCAGACAGAAGACATCAGCTGGTTAAGCCGGAAGAAAGAATGGGCAGGATTAAAAAGCATTATCATGACTCGTAATACAATAGCAGGGACAGATGGCAGTACAACAGTAGAAGAAAGATATTTCATAAGCAGCCTGTCGACCAATATAGAAGAAGCAGAGCGAGCTGTGCGTGGTCATTGGATGATAGAAAGCTATCATTGGCATTTAGATGTAACCTTTCGAGAAGATGGGAATCACACATTAGAAAAGCAGGCATCCTATAATCTGAACATTATAAGAAAACTGGCTTTGAATATGTTAAAAATTTTAGAGGTAGGAAGCCGTCCGTTAAGCATGAAAAAGAAACGGTATGTGATTGGAACAAATCCAGAAAAGCATTTAGAGAAGATTATGTCTTTATAATTTTTGAATTTAGTATATGGTGTGGTTGAGGAGCACATTCATGCGTTTGGCTTGTAAATTAAACGCCTACACATTGTAATTGAAAAAAAAGTATGCTATTATATATTTTGATTTTTATTAATAATATACAAGGGAAAATGGAAAGGGAATAAAGATGCAGGAAAAATATGAATATCAGAATTCGGATGAGCTACAAATTGATTTGGCAGAATTGTTTCATGTGCTATTGAAAAAGGCATGGATGATAATTCTGTGTTTCGTTGTCGGAGCAGTGGTTATGGGAAGCTACACGAAGATTTTTATGACACCACAGTATACCGCATCTTCATCAATATATATTTTAGGTTCGACAGCGAATATTTCTAATATTAGTTTGACGCTCAGCAGTCAGTTGACGGCAGATTTTACGATTCTGGCAAAAAGCAGACCGGTAGTTGAGAATGTAATTGAAGAATTGGATTTGGATATGTCGTATGAACAGTTGTCGAATAACATTGCAGTTGAGAATCCGAGTGAGACGACAATCTTAAAAATTACGGCAACAGATACAGATCCTAAGATGGCGAAGTCTATCGCCAATGCAATGGCGGATGCGACTGCAACACGTGTGGCGAATGTTATGAATATAGATAAGCCGAATGTTGTGGAGAAAGCGGTGGAACCGAAGAATCCAGCCAGTCCTAGTATGACGAAGAATGTTGTATTAGGGGGAATGATTGGCGCGATTCTTATGATTGGAATTCTTGTAGTGCTATATATGATGGATGATACAATCAAGGATTCAGAAGATGTGAGAAAATATCTGAATCTGGACACATTGGCGGCATTTCCGGCAGGAAAAAGAAGCAGAAGATAGGCGAGTATTATGAATGGAAAAGTAAAGAGAATTTTATTTTGGAGCTGCATCGTTGTCTGCATTGGAGGTGTGGCATATATCGGATACGATTATCTGCATAAGGAAAAAAATAATGATATCTACAAAAAAGTACAAAAAGAGGTAGAAGAGCAGATAAAAGAGCCGATGACTGAAGAAGAACAAAAGGATCAGATACCAATCGACTTTGCTTCTCTAAAAGAGACGAATGAAGATATTTATGCATGGATAGATATTCCGGATACGAATATTCATTATCCGATTGTGCAAAGCCAGACGGATGATTCCTATTATCTGAACCATACGATTGAGGGGGCAGAAGGGTATCCGGGTTCGATTTATACAGAACGTTTGAATGCGAAAGATTTTTCGGATTTTAATACAGTTATATATGGACATGATATGAAGGATGGTTCCATGTTTAAGGATTTGCATAAGTTTGAGGATGCTGACTTTTTTAATCAACATGAAGAAGTTGTAATCTATACAGAGACGGAGAAAAAAGTCTATAAGATTTTTGCGGCAGTTGTCTATGATGACAGACATATTTTGTATTATTACAATAATCAGAATGTGGAAGACCGAAAGGATTTTCTGCAGTCGATTTATGAATCTCGGAATATGAAGAATCAGATCCGTAGTGATGTGTCTGTCGATGAAAATAGTCATATCATTACGCTCAGTACATGCATTAGCGGACAGCCGGAGAATCGATTTATTGTGGGAGCGGTAGAGGTAGATGAATAAGCAGAAAAAAGTGATAATTGGAAGTGTGCTGGTGATAGTCCTTCTGGTTGGCGGTTTGTTTGGATATGGTGAATGGAATAGACGCAAAGGGGAAGAAACCAATGCTGATGCAGGAGAACGTACACAGGAAGATCTCTATGTAACCTATCAGGGGAAACAATATGAATATAATCATAATTTGAAAAATATTTTGTTCATAGGTGTCGATAAATCAGATGAGTTTACAGAACAGCAAGTGGGAAAAGGCGGTCAGTCAGATGCTCTGATTCTGCTTAGTACGAATAAAGAGGATAAGACGACAACTCTTTTGGAGATTTCTAGAGATTCCATGACAGATGTTAAGACGTATGATCTGAATGGAGAGTATCTCGGAAAGGAGCGTGCCCAGATTACGATACAGTATGCGTATGGAGATGGGGAGGCAGAGAGCTGCCAGTTGACGAAAGAGGCGGTTTCCAATCTGTTGTACGAAATTCCAATCAGTTCTTATTTGGCTCTTAGTATAGAGGGAGTCAAGGAGTTGACAGATGCAGTAGGCGGCGTACAGATTACTGTGCCGGAGGATTATACGGAGATCAATCCGCTGTTTGAAAAAGGAGCCACACTTGTACTGAATGGAGAACAGGCAGAGCAGTATGTAAGGAAGCGTGATATCGATAAGACAGGAAGTAACAATGAGCGTATGGAGCGGCAGTCACAGTTTATTGAAGCAGTGGTATATCAGCTTCAAGGAAAGGACACAAGCTGGTATCGACAGATATTTAAAGAGATCGAAGAGTATGTTGTTACTGATATGTCGATAGATGAGATGGAACGTCTGTCCGGATATGAGATGAAGAAACCGATTGAAGTGGTTCCGGGAGAAGTGCAGGCGGGAGAAAAACATGACGAGTTCATTGTGGATAATCAAAAATTACAAGAAATGATCATAAAACTATTTTACAAACAGAAGAAATAGTGCTACAATAAAAATTGTTTAGATTTATAAAAAATATATACAAAGGAGAGTATGTGAGATGAAGAAGAAAATTATGGGAGTTATTCTCGCAGCTATGATGGTATCTATGATGGGAATGAGTGCACTTGCAGCACCAAGTAAGCGTATAGATTCCGTAGTTACAGAGACAGAAAAAGCAGTAGACAAGAATGGGAATGCAGTTGAGGTTAAGATTTCAGATGTTCCGGAAGCGAATAAAGCAGCTGCAGACGAGATTAAGAATGTAGCAAAAGTAAAAGAAGTATTAAAAGACAGTTTCGTAGAAGGTATGGAAGTTGTTGATGTTCGTGAAGTGACTGTTACAGGGGACAATGTAGAATTTCCACTTACAATCACATTCAAAGTACCAGGAGTATTAGAGACAACAAAAGTTGCAGTACTTCACTATGTAGACGGTGCATGGAAACAAGAGACAGCAAAAGCTGGACAGGGAACAATCACAGCAACATTTGATTCTTTATCACCGGTTGCTTTTGTAGTAGATAAGAATACAGCAGCATCTTCTTCTACGTCACCGAAGACAGGTGAGAGTATGGCAGTGACAATGGCAGCAGTAGTTGTTGTAGTTGCAGCAGCAGGAGCTTTTGCATTCAGAAAAAAAGAGAGTGTAAGATAATAATAGCATAGCGAAACAGATTAAAAAATCTCTTCTTGCTAGGAAAGCCTAGAAGAAGAGATTTTTCTAAATACGGGAAAGTAGCAGAAAGAGAGAGCCTTTATGCGAGGAATGATTGATGTGCACTGTCATATTGTCCCAGCGGTAGACGATGGTGCTGCATCCAAAAAGGAAGTCAGGAATCTGCTTTTGCAAGAGTATAAAAGTGGTGTCAGAGAGCTGATATTGACGCCGCACTATAGAAAAGGAATGTTTGAGACACCGAGAGATATTGTTGAGAGACGGGCAGAATATGTTGCGCGTGAGGTTGACAGGCTTAGACTGGATATGCAGGTATATCTCGGATGTGAATACCATGCCAATGCAGATATGCTCATGGAATTATGTAAGGAAGAGCGCTTTAGGATGAATGGCGGAAGATATGTGCTGGTCGAGTTTTCGGGCAGACATGATTATCAAAGAGTGCGTAACTATATCTATCAGTTGCAGCAGGAAGGGTATTATCCTGTTGTGGCTCATGTGGAGCGATATCCTCAAGTGATAAAACAACTGGAGCAGGTAGAAGAGTTGATTGAGTTGGGAGCGATGATACAGGTCAATGCAGGCTCTCTGCTTGGGGAGAATGGATTTAGAATGAAGAATGTATCTCGCAGATTGCTGAAGAAAAGATGGATACATTTCATTGCGAGTGATGCACATGATTCTAAAACGCGTTATCCAAACTTGGGAGAATGTGCAAAATATGTGTTAAAAAAAATGGGAAAAGAGTACGCAGAAACAGTATTTGTGAAGAACCCGAAAAAAATGCTGGATGGAAGACGATAAAGTAGGAGAAAGCATATGAATAGATTAAATATCGAATTAGAAGATTTAAATTATGATATGGAAGAAGAGTTTAAGACACTCAGAACGAATCTCATGTTTTGTGGAGTGGATAAAAAAGTTATTTTGATTACAAGCACGTTTCCGGGAGAAGGGAAGACAGAAAAGTCAGTATATCTTTCGGCAACATTGGCGAAGATGAATAAAAAAGTGTTATTGCTGGATATGGACTTGAGAAAGTCTGTGCTGGTTTCTCGTTTTGAAATGGGAAAAGTACAATATGGAATGTCTCATTTTTTATCCGGGCAATGTCCGTTGAGTGATGTAATCTGTGCGACAAACGTTCCAAAATTGCATGTTGCAGTGGCAGGACCATCCACACCGAACACGACAGAGCTTTTGGCATCGGAGAAGTTTCACAAGATGTTGGAGTCTTTGAAAGATGTCTATGATTATATTATTATAGACAGCGCGCCGCTTGGTCTTGTGATTGATGCTGCGATCATCGCAAAAGAATGTGACGGAGCCGTGCTCGTTATTGAATCTGGGAAGACGAAGTATCGTCTGGTTCAAGAAGTGAAAGCGAAAATTGAAAATAGCGGCTGCCCGGTACTTGGTGCTGTGCTGAGTAAAGTGGAAGTTCGCAAAGGCGGATATTATGGCAAAAAGCATAGGCAATATTACGGTCATAATGAATAGGAGAGGCGCAAGAGGATGTGTACAGTCACATTCTCTTTTTTTGAAAAAAAAATGATTGACAAGCCTGTTTTTTTATGATAGGGTTAAAGATGCACTATTGTGGAGTAGTATGGACTATTGAATGCAATGTAACCCAGAAAAAAATATATACGAGGAGTGAAACGTCAATGGAGAAAAACAGAATTCGTCCCATCACAAACGGAAAAAGTTCGCGTATGAGCTATGCAAGGCAAAAAGAAGTATTGCAGATGCCGAATTTAATTGAAGTTCAGAAAGATTCTTATCAGTGGTTTTTGGACGCCGGATTAAAAGAAGTATTTGAAGATATTTCGCCAATCTCTGACTACAGCGGTCATCTGAGCCTTGAGTTCGTAGATTTTACACTATGCGAAGATGATGTAAAGTACACGATTGAAGAATGCAAAGAGCGTGATGCGACTTACGCGGCACCTTTGAAAGTGAGAGTAAGACTTTATAATAAAGAAACAGATGAAATTAACGAGCACGAGATTTTCATGGGAGATCTTCCGCTTATGACAGCGACAGGTACTTTTGTTATCAATGGTGCCGAGCGTGTTATCGTAAGCCAGTTAGTTCGTTCTCCTGGAATCTACTATGCAATTGCACATGATAAGGTGGGAAAAGAATTATATTCTTCTACAGTAATCCCGAACCGTGGTGCATGGCTGGAGTATGAGACAGATTCGAATGACGTATTTTACGTTCGTGTTGATAGAACAAGAAAAGTACCGATTACAGTGTTGATTCGTGCACTTGGTATCGGAACAAATCCAGAGATCTTAGAATTATTCGGTGAGGAACCTAAGATTTTAGCAAGCTTTGGAAAGGACGTTGCTGAGAATTATCAGGAAGGTCTGTTAGAGTTATACAAAAAGATTCGTCCGGGTGAGCCTCTTGCAGTGGACAGCGCAGAGAGTCTTATCACAAGTATGTTCTTTGATGCAAGACGTTATGATCTTGCAAAAGTAGGACGTTACAAATTCAATAAGAAGTTAGCGCTTCAGAACCGTATCACAGGTCAGGTGTTGGCAGAGGATGTTGTGAATGCCATCACAGGTGAAGTGATTGCTGAAAAAGGTGAGAAATTATCGAGAGAAAAAGCGACAGCAATCCAGAATGCGGCTGTTCCATATGTATGGATTGACGTAGACGGTGAGGAACGTAATATCAAAGTGCTTTCTAATATGATGGTAGATTTAGGAGCAGTTGTAGATATCGATCCGGAAGAAGTTGGCGTAACAGAGGCAGTGTACTATCCGGTACTTGCTGGATTATTGGAAGAAACAGCTGGGGACATTGACGAATTAAAAGAAGAGATCCATAAAAATATACATGAATTGATTCCAAAACATATTACAAAAGAAGATATTTTAGCTTCTATTAACTACAATATTCATTTGGAATATGGAATGGGAACAGATGATGACATTGACCACTTAGGTAACAGACGTATCCGTGCGGTTGGCGAATTGCTTCAGAACCAGTACAGAATCGGTCTGTCAAGATTAGAGAGAGTGGTTCGTGAGAGAATGACAACTCAGGATTTAGAAGGAGTTTCACCACAGTCATTGATCAATATCAAGCCGGTAACAGCAGCTGTAAAAGAATTCTTTGGTTCTTCACAGTTGTCACAGTTCATGGATCAGAACAACCCGCTTGGTGAGTTGACACATAAGAGACGTTTATCTGCACTTGGTCCAGGTGGTCTTTCGCGAGACAGAGCCGGATTCGAGGTGCGTGACGTTCACTATTCTCACTATGGAAGAATGTGTCCGATCGAGACACCTGAAGGTCCGAACATCGGTCTGATCAACTCGCTTGCAACTTATGCGAGAATCAACGAATATGGATTCATTGAAGCTCCATATCGTAAGATTGACAAAACAGATCCGATGAACCCGATCGTTACAGAAGATGTTGTGTATATGACAGCAGATGAAGAGGACAACTATCATGTAGCACAGGCGAATACACCACTGGATGAGGAAGGACACTTCCTGCATAAGAATGTATCCGGTCGTTATCGTGAAGAGACACAGGAATATGAGAGAAGCAAATTTGATTATATGGACGTGTCTCCGCAGATGGTATTCTCTGTTGCGACAGCATTGATCCCATTCCTTGAGAATGACGATGCCAACCGTGCGCTGATGGGATCCAACATGCAGCGTCAGGCAGTGCCGCTTCTTACAACAGAAGCTCCGGCAGTCGGAACAGGTATGGAAGTAAAAGCAGCGGTAGACTCCGGTGTATGTATGGTTGCAGAGAGAGCTGGTGTGGTAGAGAGCTCTACATCTACAAGTATTACGATCAAACATGACGATGGAACAAAGAAAACATATAAACTGACAAAATTCTTAAGAAGTAACCAGAGCAACTGCTACAATCAGGTGCCGATCGTAGACAAGGGAGAACGTGTGGAAGCCGGACAGGTGATCGCAGACGGACCGTCTACATCCAATGGAGAGATGGCTCTTGGAAAGAACCCGCTGATCGGTTTCATGACATGGGAAGGTTACAACTACGAGGATGCTGTTCTGTTAAGCGAGCGTCTCGTTGCAGAAGACGTTTATACATCTGTTCATATCGAAGAATATGAAGCAGAAGCAAGAGATACAAAACTGGGACCTGAGGAGATTACAAGAGATATCCCTGGTGTCGGTGACGATGCACTCAAAGATCTGGATGAGAGAGGTATCATCCGTATCGGTGCAGAAGTACGTGCAGGAGATATTCTGGTCGGAAAGGTAACTCCGAAGGGAGAGACAGAGCTGACAGCAGAAGAGAGACTGCTTCGCGCGATCTTTGGCGAAAAAGCACGTGAAGTAAGAGATACTTCTCTGAAGGTACCGCACGGTGAATATGGTATTATCGTAGACGCAAAAGTATTTACAAGAGAGAACGGAGACGAACTTTCACCTGGAGTAAACCAGTCCGTACGCATCTATATCGCACAGAAGAGAAAAATTTCTGTTGGTGATAAGATGGCCGGACGTCATGGTAACAAGGGTGTTGTCTCCAGAGTGCTTCCGGTAGAAGATATGCCATATCTTCCAAATGGACGTCCTCTGGATATCGTGCTGAACCCACTGGGTGTGCCTTCCCGTATGAATATCGGGCAGGTGCTCGAGATCCACTTAAGTCTTGCAGCAAAAGCACTTGGCTTTAATGTTGCAACACCGGTATTCGGCGGAGCAAACGAGAATGACATCATGGATACGCTGGATCTGGCAAATGATTATGTAAATATGGAATGGGAAGACTTTGAAAAGAAACACGGAGAGGAATTACTTCCGGAAGTGCTTCAGTATCTGTCTGACAATCGTGAACACAGAGCGCTGTGGAAAGGAGTACCGCTTTCAAGAGACGGTAAAGTACGCCTGCGTGACGGACGTACCGGAGAATATTTTGACAGCCCGGTAACAATTGGACACATGCATTACTTAAAACTTCATCATCTGGTAGATGATAAGATCCATGCACGTTCAACAGGTCCTTACTCACTGGTAACACAGCAGCCGCTGGGTGGTAAAGCTCAGTTCGGTGGACAGCGTTTCGGAGAGATGGAGGTTTGGGCTTTAGAGGCCTACGGTGCATCTTATACACTGCAGGAGATCCTGACAGTCAAATCCGATGATGTTGTGGGACGTGTCAAGACATACGAAGCAATCATCAAAGGAGAGAACATTCCGGAACCAGGTATTCCTGAGTCCTTCAAGGTACTGCTCAAAGAGCTTCAGTCCCTTGCCCTGGATGTGCGTGTACTTCGTGATGACAACACAGAAGTGGAAATCATGGAGACTGTAGATTACGGCGAGACAGACCTGCGCTCGATCATCGAAGGAAAGAAATACCGCGATGAAAAAGAATCTTTCGGAGCACATGGATTCACAGAGCAGGAATTCGTCGGGGAAGAACTGGAGAACGTAGAACCACAGGAGGAAGAGGATTTCGCTCCTGATATGGAATTGGAATTTGATGAATTCATGGATGATGAAGAATAGGAGGAGCCGTTTATATGCCAGCAAGCAATAATGAACAACAATATCAGCCGTTAACTTTTGATGCGATCAAAATCGGACTGGCTTCACCGGAAAAGATCATGGAATGGTCAAGAGGCGAGGTTACAAAACCGGAGACCATTAACTATAGAACGTTAAAACCAGAAAAAGACGGTCTTTTCTGCGAGCGAATTTTCGGACCAAGTAAGGACTGGGAATGTCACTGTGGAAAATACAAAAAAATCCGTTACAAAGGTGTTGTTTGTGACAGATGTGGAGTGGAAGTAACAAAAGCATCTGTACGCCGTGAGCGCATGGGCCATATCGCCCTTGCGGCTCCGGTATCCCATATCTGGTATTTCAAGGGAATCCCAAGCCGTATGGGACTGATCCTGGACATCTCCCCAAGAACACTGGAGAGAGTTCTTTACTTTGCATCTTATATCGTACTGGACAAAGGGGAGACAGACCTTCAGTACAAACAGATCCTGTCAGAGGCAGAGTATCAGGAAGAAAAAGAAAAATGGGGAAGCAAAGCATTCCGCGTAGGTATGGGAGCTGAGGCAATTCAGGAATTGCTGCAATCCATTGATCTGGAAAAAGAATATGCAGAACTGCAGGCAGGACTTGTCAATGCCACAGGTCAGAAGAGAGCAAGAATCGTAAAACGTCTGGAGGTTGTAGAAGCATTCCGTGAATCCGGAAACAAACCGGAGTGGATGATTCTTTCCGCGATCCCGGTCATTCCGCCGGATCTGCGTCCGATGGTACAGCTGGATGGTGGACGTTTTGCAACATCTGACTTAAATGATTTGTACAGAAGAATTATCAACCGTAATAACCGTCTGAGAAGACTGCTTGAACTGGGAGCGCCGGATATTATCGTACGCAACGAGAAACGTATGCTTCAGGAAGCAGTTGATGCTCTGATCGACAACGGCCGCCGCGGTCGTCCTGTTACAGGTCCTGGAAACAGAGCTCTGAAATCTCTGTCAGACATGTTAAAAGGTAAGTCCGGACGTTTCCGTCAGAACCTGCTCGGAAAACGTGTTGACTATTCTGGACGTTCCGTTATCGTCGTAGGACCGGAATTGAAGATCTATCAGTGCGGTCTGCCGAAAGAGATGGCGATTGAATTATTCAAACCGTTTGTTATGAAAGAACTGGTGGCAAACGGAACTGCTCATAATATTAAGAATGCCAAGAAAATGGTAGAGAGACTCCAGCCGGAGGTTTGGGATGTGCTCGAAGAAGTGATCAAAGAGCATCCGGTTATGTTGAACCGTGCCCCCACACTGCACAGACTTGGTATTCAGGCGTTTGAGCCAATCCTTGTAGAAGGTAAGGCGATCAAGCTGCATCCATTGGTATGTACAGCTTACAACGCCGATTTCGATGGTGACCAGATGGCTGTCCATGTACCGCTGTCAGTAGAAGCACAGGCAGAATGCCGTTTCCTGCTTCTTTCACCGAACAACCTGCTGAAACCGTCCGATGGTGGACCGGTAGCCGTTCCTTCTCAGGATATGGTACTTGGTATTTACTATCTGACACAGGAAAGACCGGGAGCAACAGGTGAGGGTATGTTCTTTAAGAACTTAAACGAAGCACTCCTGGCATATGAAAATGGATATGTGACACTGCATTCCAGAATCAAAGTCCGTGTTTCCAGAGAGATGCCGGACGGAACGGTGAAGACAGGCACGATCGATGGAACACTTGGAAGAATGTTGTTCAATGAGATTATTCCGCAGGATCTTGGATTCGTAGACCGTGAAGTAGATGGAAACGAACTGCTTCTGGAAGTAGATTTCCACGTAGGAAAGAAACAGCTCAAACAGATCCTGGAAAAAGTAATCAATACACACGGAGCAACTCAGACAGCAGAAGTTCTGGATGATGTAAAAGCGATTGGTTACAAGTTCTCTACAAGAGCAGCGATGACCGTATCGATTTCTGATATGACAGTACCGCCGCAGAAACCGGAGATGATCCAGACTGCACAGGATACTGTAGACAAGATCACAAAGAACTACAAACGTGGTCTGATCACAGAAGAAGAACGTTACAAAGAAGTTGTTGAGACATGGAAAGCAACCGATGACAAATTGACAGAAGCTCTGCTTTCCGGGCTGGATAAATACAATAACATCTTCATGATGGCAGATTCCGGAGCCCGTGGTTCTGACAAGCAGATCAAACAGCTTGCAGGTATGCGTGGTTTGATGGCGGATACAGCAGGTCGTACGATCGAGCTGCCGATCAAGTCCAACTTCCGTGAGGGTCTGGACGTACTGGAATACTTTATGTCTGCGCATGGAGCTCGTAAGGGAATGTCCGATACCGCGCTTCGTACAGCCGATTCAGGATACCTGACAAGACGTCTGGTTGATGTTTCTCAGGAGCTTATCATTCACGACAGTGACTGTGCGGCAGAAGGAAAAGAGATTCCGGGAATGTATGTAAAAGCATTCATGGACGGAAATGAAGAAATCGAAAGTCTGCAGGAGCGTATCACAGGAAGATTCTCTTGTGAAGATCTGAAAGACAAGGATGGAAATATCATCGTCAAAGCAAATCACATGATCACACCGAAGCGTGCAGAAAGAGTCATGAAAAAAGCGGTTGACGAAAACGGTGAACCACTGGATACAGTGAAGATCCGTACAATCCTTACATGTAAATGTAAGAATGGTGTTTGTGCAAAATGTTACGGTGCAAACATGGCAACAGGGGAAGCCGTTCAGGTTGGTGAAGCAGTCGGTATCATTGCTGCTCAGTCCATCGGTGAACCTGGTACACAGCTGACCATGCGTACATTCCATACGGGTGGAGTTGCCGGTGACGATATCACACAGGGTCTTCCTCGTGTCGAAGAGCTTTTTGAGGCAAGAAAGCCGAAAGGACTTGCGATTATCACAGAGTTTGCCGGTACGGCAACAATCAGCGATACAAAGAAAAAGCGTGAGATCATTGTAACAAATGATCAGACAGGAGAATCCAAAGCATACCTGATCCCATACGGTTCCCGTATCAAGATTCAGGATGGTGTATATCTGGAGGCCGGAGATGAGCTGACAGAAGGTAGTGTAAATCCTCACGATATCCTGAAGATCAAAGGACTTCGTGCCGTACAGGATTACATGATCCAGGAAGTACAGCGAGTTTACCGTTTGCAGGGTGTAGAAATCAATGACAAGCATATCGAGGTTATTGTACGCCAGATGCTGAAGAAGATTCGTATCGAGGAAAGAGGAGATACCGAATTCCTGCCTGGAACTATGGTAGATGTTCTGGAGTTCAACGAAGTGAACGAGCAGATGGAAGCAGAAGGAAAAGAGCCTGCAACAGGTGAACAGATCATGCTTGGTATCACAAAAGCATCTCTGGCTACAGAATCCTTCCTGTCTGCAGCATCCTTCCAGGAGACAACAAAAGTCCTGACAGAAGCTGCGATCAAAGGTAAGGTGGACCACCTGATCGGTCTGAAAGAGAACGTCATCATCGGTAAACATATTCCTGCAGGTACAGGTATGAAGAAGTACCGTGATGTTCAGTTAAACACAGAACTGGAAGCAGAAGAAGAGGCTGAAGAACTGGATGAAAGCGATGCAGTGGAAACAGAAGCAGTGGAGACAGCAGAATCAGCAGATCTGGAAGAAGTAGTTCTGGACGAAGAATAAAATAAAATACGATTGATAACAAGGGGAGCTTGTGTGACAGGCTGAGAGGAAGTTGTGAACTTCGACCTATAACCTGATTTGGATAATGCCAACGTAGGAACTGTAATCTCGTTTATACAAGGAACTCCTCCTTGTTTTCAATCACGAAAACAAGGAGGAGTTTTTTATGTTGAACTTTATGGTAAATGCAGAAGGCGGTCTGACGACTGCAGGATATGCAATTTGTATTGTGCTGGGAATCGTTGTATTTGGTATTGCATTGTTTTTTGCCGGTAAAAATTCAGAAAAAAATAAAATGTCCGCGAAACAGCTTGCGTGCTGTGCGATGGCAATGGCACTTGCTTTTATTACTTCTTATATCAAGATTTTCTCTCTGCCATGGGGCGGCAGTGTGACGCTGTGCAGCATGCTCTTTATCGTGTTGGTAGCAAACTGGTATGGAGTAAGAACAGGAATTCTGGTTGGATTTACATATGGAATGCTCCAGTTTTTACAGGAGCCATACGTACTTTCTCTGTTCCAGGTATGCTGTGATTATGTATTGGCTTTCGCAGCACTTGGTGTGGCAGGTTTCTTTGCAAAGCAAAAGAATGGACTGCTCAAAGGCTATATCGTAGCTGTTCTCGCCAGGGGAGCGTTTCATGCGCTGGGAGGATATTTGTACTGGATGGACTACATGCCGGACAATTTCCCGAAATCACTTGCAGCCGTATATCCGATCGCATATAACTACAGTTTCCTTCTGGCAGAAGGACTGATTACAATCGTGATCATCTCCATTCCGGCAGTACAGAAAGCACTTGGACGGGTAAAAAAAATAGCAGTAGAATAAAGCGAAAAACAACGACTGTAAGATTCTCGGGAATTTTACGGTCGTTGTTTTTATAAGGTAAGAGGTTTAATAAAATTAGTTAATCGGTTAATTTATATCCGTAACGTGCTTTGCGGATAAATTTTTGGATAATGGTTACCGGCAGACTGATCAAAATGAACAGTGTGGAAAAAATTCCTGCAGAACCACCGATGATCATCAAAAGTATCATTACGATATTATTGCCCATTACTGTCACTCCTTTGAATGAAATTGCCCTTGTATCGGACCAGATTCTATTTTAGTGACAAAGGCATAAAAAGAAAAGAGATTTGAGGCCTTTTTAGCGCAATCTTAGCATAAGAGATTACTGCTAATCGTTTTCTGATGAATCCTCCTGCATTCGGTATCCAACGCCTACTTCTGTAAAGATATATTTAGGCTGTGCAGGGTCTTTTTCCAGCTTTCTTCGGATATTTGCCATATTGACGCGCAGGATTTTATTGTCGTCGTCTGCGTATGGTCCCCAGACATTGGAAATGATGGCGGCGTATGTCATGACTTTTCCGGAATTCTGTGCCAGATAGGATACAATTTTGTATTCAATAGGGGTCAGATGAACCGGCTGTTTGTCTAAGGTCAGTTCCCGTTTGGAAAAATCCAATACCAGATCTTCGTAGCGATAGGGCCGGATATAAAGAGAATCTGTAGTATATAAGCGGTTGCTGTGTCTTAAGGAGGTACGGATGCGGGCAAGCAGTTCTGAGGTTCCGAATGGCTTGGTAATGTAATCATCCGCTCCCTGATCCAATGCGAGAACCTTTTCCTTTTCGGCACTTCGTGCGGAGATGACAATGATCGGGGTACTGGTCCAGGTCCGGACTTCCTGGATAATATCATTTCCATTCATATCAGGCAGACCAAGGTCTAAAATAATTACGTCTGGACATTGGGAATGGATCAGATTCAGTCCTTCTTTCCCGCAGTCCGCATACAGTACACGGTAATCCTGTTTTTTCAGGATCTTTCCTACAAAGGTCTGAATATTTTTTTCGTCTTCTATAATCAATACAGTGAATTTAGGCATAGTTTGCGTTCTCCTTTTCTTTTGGAAGGGTAAAGGAGAATTCGGCTCCTTTATCCAGATTGGCAGCGTGGATCACGCCGTCGTGAGCATGAATGATCGTCCGGCAGATAGACAGTCCGATGCCGATTCCTTTGTGTCCGTCAGCGGTATCAGAGCTGTACTGTCCGTCAAAAATAAAAGGGATCTGGTCGGGATCCAGTCCGATTCCATAGTCCCGGACTGCAAATGTGACACAGTCCGGCTGATCGGTGATCAAAAGGTCGATGGGATCAGAGCTCGAGGAATGGACATAGGCATTTTCCATCAAGTTGATCAGCACCTGTTCGATCAAAGTAGCATCCATTGAGATCATCAGAAAATCTTCCGGCATAGAAACCCGGATCTGGATTTTAGGAAGGCGTTTCTGAAGTCGGACAATTGATTCGGAGACGACTTCTTCCACAATTTCCTGCGACTTTTTGACTTTGCTGGATTCATTTTGAATCTTCGTTACAGAGAGCAGGTTTTCCACCATATTCAGCAGCCACTGTGCATCCTCGTTAATATTCGAAATCAGCTCCATACGTTCTTGCTCGGACATATTCTGGGCATCGTCCAGATAAGAGGCAGAAGAGCCGATTATGCTCGTCAGAGGGGTACGCAGATCATGTGATACGGCGCGCAGAAGATTGGCATGAATTTTCTCGCGCTCTGCTTCTGCAAGCTTTCGTTCCCGTTCGGAGGCAATGGCTTTTTGTTTTTTGAGCATACTGGCGGTCGCGCTGGTGATAAGAGAAATAGCCAGCATGCCGATAAATGTGACCGGATATCCGTCCAGTATGAAGTTTAGTTTGAAATAGGGATATGTAAAAAAATAGTTTGCTGCGATGACACAAAAAACGGAGGCGGCAGCACCATACCAGTAACTGGTCGTATTCTGAGCGATCAGGATCAGAGCCAGAATATAAATCAGGGCAGTGTTGACAGAATTTTTTTGTCCTAGGTTAAAAAAGAAAAATGCCAGTATCGTGGAGATACCAAGGCAAAGGAAAGTAAACGTCAGATTTTTAAAAAATGTCTTCATACATATAACACCTCTCTGAAACCAGATTACCATAATAAAAGGAAAAAATCCATACTGTGTAATAAAAAACAAAAAATGAAAGAAATAAAAAATTAACTTGCAAAAATGAGATAATACTGTGAAGAAAAAGATTGAGAAATAAATAACAAATATACAAAATAAACAAAAAATGGACATATAAAAAGGATAATGGATTTTAAATATCAATTTTAGATGGAAAAATAAACAAAACAGCTAAAAAGAAAAATAAGAGGAATGAATATAAAATGAATTTCTATGTTGAAAATTATTCATTTGTTTGGTAAACTATAGAAGCAGTGTCATCTGTATAAGATGGAGGTACAGATGCACAGAAAATCCCAAAATTGAGATTGAGGAGGAGAAAATGGAAAATTTAATGTACGTAGTTCCTGTCGTATCGGTTCTCGCGTTACTATTTGCCGGATATCTGGCTGTAAAAGTTGCGAAGCAGGAAGAAGGAACAGAGAAAATGAAAGAGATCGCATCTGCGATCAGTGAGGGTGCACGCGCATTCCTTACTGCAGAATACAAGATTCTGATCGTATTTGTGATCGTATTGTTTTTACTGATCGGATTCGGGATCGGTAACTGGGTAACAGCAATCTGTTTTGTTGTGGGAGCTTTGTTTTCTACACTGGCAGGTTACTTTGGCATGAATGTTGCAACAAAGGCGAATGTAAGAACAGCGAATGCTGCCAGAGAAAGTGGAATGAATAAGGCGCTTTCCATCGCATTTTCAGGCGGAGCCGTTATGGGAATGTGTGTAGCAGGTCTGGGAGCGCTTGGAGTCAGCGTTGTATATATTCTGACGAAAGATGTAGACGTGCTGTCCGGATTCAGTTTGGGAGCATCTTCAATTGCGCTGTTTGCGCGTGTTGGCGGTGGTATCTATACAAAAGCTGCAGACGTAGGGGCTGATCTGGTTGGAAAAGTAGAAGCCGGAATCCCTGAGGATGATCCGCGTAACCCTGCAGTAATCGCAGACAACGTAGGGGATAATGTAGGAGATGTTGCAGGAATGGGAGCCGACTTATTTGAATCTTATGTAGGATCTCTCGTTTCTGCACTGACACTTGGTGTTGCGGTTTCTGCAATTTCCGGAGTTGTATTCCCGCTTGCGATCGCGGGATGTGGACTTGTAGCATCCATTATCGGTACATTCTTTGTAAAAGGGGATGAGAAAGTAAGTCCGCAGAAAGCCCTGAAGATGGGAAGCAATATTGCGGCGCTTCTGGTTGTGATCGTGTCTCTTGTACTGAGTAAGGTTTTATTTGGAAACTTTGACGGAGCAATCGCCGTAATCGCAGGTCTGATTGTAGGTGTTCTCATTGGTCTGATCACAGAATACTATACATCAGCAGATTACAATCCGGTGAAGAAGATCGGAGAGCAGTCTGAGACAGGACCGGCAACCACGATCATCAGTGGAATCGCAGTCGGAATGCAGTCAACAGCAATCCCGCTGATCCTGATCTGCATCGGTATTTTTGTAGCATATCAGGTAGACGGATTGTACGGAATTGCTCTGGCAGCAGTGGGAATGCTTTCTACAACTGGAATTACAGTTGCGGTGGATGCATATGGTCCGATCGCCGATAATGCCGGCGGAATCGCAGAAATGTCAGGTCTGGACAAATCGGTACGTGAAATCACTGATAAACTGGATTCTGTAGGAAATACAACAGCAGCTATGGGAAAAGGCTTTGCAATCGGTTCTGCTGCGCTGACAGCACTGGCACTGTTTGCTTCGTATTCTCAGGCAGTACATCTGGAAAGTATCAATGTGCTGGATTATCGTGTGATCATCGGATTGTTTATCGGAGGAATGCTTACATTCCTGTTCTCTGCATTTACCATGGAATCCGTATCTAAGGCAGCATATAAGATGATCGAGGAAGTAAGACGTCAGTTCCGTGAGAAACCGGGAATTATGAAAGGAACGGAAAAACCGGATTATAAGTCTTGCGTATCTATCTCTACGACAGCTGCACTTCATGAGATGCTTCTTCCGGGAGCAATGGCAGTTGTTGTGCCGATCCTGGTCGGAATCGTGTTAGGAGTGGAAGCTCTTGGCGGACTTCAGGCAGGTGCGCTTGTGACAGGTGTTCTCATGGCGATCTTTATGGCAAACTCAGGTGGTGCCTGGGATAATGCCAAGAAGTACATCGAAGAAGGAAATCACGGCGGAAAAGGAAGCGAGGCTCACAAGGCAGCGGTTGTCGGAGACACTGTTGGAGATCCGTTTAAAGATACATCAGGACCATCCATCAATATCCTGATCAAACTGATGACAGTTGTGTCACTTGTATTTGCGCCATTGTTTATGGCGATCGGTGGATTACTGTAAGATATTTCATAGAACAGTCGATTTTCAGCTTGAAAATTGGCTGTTTTTATGCTGATTCTGCTGGCTGCAAGAAACACTGGTGGATCGGATTTTGTTATCAGGGGGAATGAAAACCAGATTTCCACCATATGAAATAAAGAGGGAAACTGTCAATTAATGAAACAGTTTCCCTCTTTTTTAATTAAATCGTTTCTCCGTTTTTATATTTCTGCAGTACATGCTGGATTCTCTCATCCGGGCTTAAGATACTGCTGATAGAACCGTCGTGGTTCAGTGTATCGATGATCAGAGCGATATATTTGCTCATGTCACAGTTGATATAGTATGGTCTTGATAATAATTCCGGTGTCTGATAGATCAGGTTAGTTGTCAGAATACCGGAGATTGTTCCGTCCTCATATGCCTGATCGAACTTGTCCAGACCGTTTGTGAAAAGACCAAATGTAGCTGCAGCAAAGATTCGTTTTGCTTTTCTGCGTTTCAGCTCTGTTGCAACTTCGATGATAGAATCTCCGGAAGAGATCATGTCATCGATAATGATCACGTCTTTGCCTTCTACAGAGCTTCCTAAGAATTCGTGGGCAACGATCGGGTTGCGTCCGTTGACGATCTGTGTATAATCACGGCGTTTGTAGAACATACCCATATCCAGTCCAAGTACGTTTGCAAGGTAGATCGCACGGTTCGTACCACCTTCATCCGGGCTGATCGCCATCATGTGGTCACTGTCGATCTGCAGATCTTTTACATTGCGCAGAAGTCCTTTGACAAACTGGTAAGTTGGAGGAACTGTCTCAAATCCGCTCAGCGGGATGGCATTGGATACACGAGGATCGTGCGCATCAAAAGTAATGATGTTATCAACGCCCATGCGTACCAGTTCCTGAAGTCCGAGTGCGCAGTCTAAAGACTCGCGGCTTGTTCTTTTGTGCTGACGGCTTTCGTAAAGGAATGGCATGATCACATTGATGCGGCGCGCCTTTCCTCCGACTGCAGCGATTACACGCTTTAAGTTCTGGAAATGGTCATCCGGTGACATATGGTTTGTGTTTCCTGTCAGAGAATAGGTGAGGCTGTAGTTGCATACGTCGACCATCAGATAGAGATCTTTTCCACGAACAGACTCTTTGATGATTCCTTTTGCCTCTCCGGAACCGAATCTCGGAACATCGGCATCAATGATAAAAGTATCTCTGTCATAACCGGTGAAAGCGACATCTCCTTTATGTTCAGAACCGCTTTCTTTGCGCCATTTTACCAGATAATCATTGACCTTGTCTCCAAGACCTTCGCATCCTCTGACCGGAATCAGTCCGAGCGCTCCTACTGGAATATTTTCTAAGTTTCTTTCTTTTCGACGTAACATTAATTTTCCTCCCTGTTTTTTAATTTCTTTTTGATTCGGATGTCATCGCCTATCAGTTTCAACATGATATAATTACTTGTGATTCTGGAAAAGGACCGTTCTGTATAAAGATCAGCCAGAGTGTCCAGTGACAAGTTTGTTGATATAATTGTAGAACGGCTGTTAAGCAGTCGTTCGTTGATGCATGTGAAGAACTGGGATGCAATAAAATTGTTCGTATATTCGGTTCCCAGATCATCAATGATCAGACAGTCACAGTTGTAGATCAGTTCAAACATATTCTGCGCATCTACATCTTGCTTGTCAAACGCATGTTTTGCAAGATTGGAAAAGAACTTGGATGCAGAAAAGTAAAGAACAGAATACTCTTTATCCATCAGTTCCTTTGCAATGCAGTTGGACAAAAAGGTCTTGCCCACACCAACATCTCCATACAGAAAAAGATTCTGGAAATCTGTTCCGAAAGAGGTGACGAAATTCCGGCAGATCCGCAGGGCATCTTCAATTACCTGGCGGGAAGAACGGCCGGTCTTCGGGTCAATAAAGTTGGTGGAATAGTAGTCCAGAGCAAAGTTGCTGAAGTTTTCTTTTTTGAGAATTTCTTTTAAGTTTGACTGTTCATAAAGCAAGTCAATGATGGCTTTTTTGAAACAGTGACATTTTTGGTTTCCGATATATCCGGTATCTTTACAATTCGGACAATCATAGACCGGTTCCAGATAATCAGCCGGAAAACCACTGGATCGTAAAAGCTCCTGCTTGCTGGCGCGTAAAATGGCAAGCTCTTCTTTTAAAGAAGAAATTGCTTTTTGATCGCCGTTTAACAGGCGTTTTCCATATTGAACAGACAAAATGGAAATGGAATCATCCAGTGATTTAAATTCAGGCAGCTGACGGTAGACCTCTTCATAATGCTGTGTCAGTATATCATGGTTTCGGAGTTGTTTTTGCTCGTACTTACGCATAATCGCCTGATATTGTGAATTTTTTAGTCCCACGACAGTGCTCTCCTTCTAATTGCTGTTTAATAGTTGCTCCTCCAGAGAATCCATGTCATATGAACGGCGTTCGAAATTGTTCAGATTTCTGGAGACAGGTTTTGCCTTTGGAGCTGAGGCAGCCGAAACGGCTTTTTGTTTCTGGTATGCATCATCCAACACCGAAATATCTTTCAAATGATGTACATGGCTGTTGTGCCATCTGGTCAGGATCGTGTCTGCATATTCAAAGCTTGGCTGATGAGTTGCAGAAATTGTTCTGCTGCAGGCTTCTTCGATGATGTCCAGAGTAAATCCATAGGTATCGGTCCATTTCTGGATATACGAAACCTCAGATGCGGCAGGTCCCCGATTTTTGATTCCGAAAGCATTCAGAACAGTGTAGCAGTTTTTGTTATAACTGCGGGATTGCTGTTTTGCCTGCTCTTTGGTAGTGATCCCGCTGTCTGCCCAGGATAAAGCGACCTTCTGAATATAATGAATACTTTTGTGGCCGTTTTCCACGCAGGATTCGATCAGATATTCGATCAGGTCAGCCGACATGCCGAGATGATCATAAAAATAAGTGATCGCATCCATATCTGTCTTTGTCAGAGTCTTACCAAGATACTGTTCCGCAATGAACAGGAGCGATTTTAGCTGCTTTTGCGCCTTTGCGGCATCTGCGTGCGCCGCCGGGCGGGAAACAGAAGCTGCCACAGCTTTGGGAGTAGCAGGCTTGACAGAGACGACCGGTGCGGAAGGCTTTTTGGCCGCAGTGATCGGTATCTGTGCTTGGGTCTGGGGAATCTGGATCAGTTCCAGTTCACAGACATGTCCCTCTGCATCACATTCCATCTGAAGAAGTCCTTTGGATTCCCAGTATTTGAATGCGCGCAGGATATCATTTTCTGTGTTGTTCAGACAGTCTGCAACTGCAGAAACTGTCAGAGAAGAGCCGGCATTATCCAAATGTCTTAAAAGGAACAGATATACTTTTACAAATTCGCCGTTTGCCTGCACCATATAGTGATCGATAAAGTCGTTCGCAACCAGTGTGGCATTTGTCTGGAATTTATTTTTTAACGTAAATGTCTTCATAGTCCTCTCCCTGTTTTCCGGAATTCATACGCTGCTCTCTCATGCGCAAAGGTATTATAGCATCTTATCTGAACGGGCAAAAGCCTTTTTTCAAGGGAAAATCTGCTTTTTTGTGAATAACCCATGTGGATAATGTGGATAAGTCCTATTTTAAGAGATCTTCTCCAATTTTTACTACATCTCCGGCACCCATTGTAAGAACAAGATCTCCTGCATTCCAGTTTTCTTTGAGAAATGTTTCGATCTCTGCAAAGGATGGAAAATAGTGAGAATCTGTTCCAAGGCTGCGGATCGCGTCTGAGAGCGCTTCAGAGGATACCCCAAGAGTATCTGTTTCCCGTGCGGCATAAATATCGGCAAGAATCACATGATCTGCATGGGAAAGAGCTTCTGCAAATTCCTGGAAAAATGCTTTGGTCCTTGTGTATGTGTGCGGCTGGAATACGCACCAGAGTTTGCGGTGCGGATAGTGCTTCGCAGCCTTTAAAGTTGCTTTGATCTCTGTCGGATGATGTGCATAGTCATCTACGATGGTGACATCATCGATCGTTCCCTTGTATTCAAAACGGCGGTCCGTTCCGGAGAAGGAAAGCAGGCCTTTCTGGATCGTATCCATGGAAAGTCCCAGCAGCTCGGCTGTTGCGATCGCGGAAAGGGCGTTGGACACATTGTGATCTCCGGTCACGGAAAGGACGATGTGTGTGTCCATCTTTCCGTTTCGGAAGAAATCAAATGCAACCCGACCTTTTTCATCGTAGGTGATATTCTGCGCACTGTAGTCAAATTCCGGAGACATTCCGTAAGTTATCACGCTGCAGTCCAGACCTTCGCAGATTTCCTGATACTGATCGATCTCTCCGTTAATGATCAGTGTTCCGTCAGATGGCAGCAGGGCTGCAAACTGATGAAAGGAGTGACGGATATCTTCCAGATCTTTAAAGAAATCCAGATGATCGGCTTCAATGTTCAGGATGATGCTGATCTTCGGGAAAAAGTGCAGGAAGCTGTTTGTATATTCACAGGCCTCTGTGACGAAGATGCCGGAGCTTCCGACCCGGATATTTCCGCCGATGGCCTGCAGAATCCCGCCCACAGAGATGGTAGGATCTGTGGCACCTGCCAGCAGAACATGAGAGATCATGGAAGTTGTTGTCGTCTTGCCATGAGTTCCTGATACTGCGATCGGAGTTTTGTAATTAGCCATCAGCTGTCCAAGCAGCTCCGCACGGGTCAGCATTGGGATTTTTTTTGCAACAGCTTCCATCAGCTCTGCATTTTCTCTGCGGATCGCGGCAGTGTATACGACGCAGTCGATCCCGTCGATGATATTGGATGCTTTCTGACCATAAAAAATCTGAGCCCCTTTTGCTTCCAGATGTTCGGTAAGCGGAGAGACTTTCGAGTCAGAACCGGATACGGTAAATCCTTCTTTTAGAAGAATCTCGGCAAGACCGCTCATGCTGATGCCGCCGATACCGATAAAATGAACGTGAATAGGCTGTTTGAAATTGATTTTATACATATGATGATTACCTTCCCTTACTATGAAAATAGTTGAAAATCTTGTGTGTTTTATTTTAAAAGTAAAAAGTTTATTAAATTTAGTCATAAAATTTCTTTGCAGTTTATATTATACTATATATGGGGAAAATTAAAAGAAGTTCTTTTTGTACCAAATAAACAAAAAGGAAAAAGATTATGCAAAATTTTTGTAAAAAACATGTACGGATGAGAAAAATATGGTATAATAACAGCAATCAACTAGAAATGAGGTGACTACATGATTAAGAAGGAAATGATTGCCATGCTGCTTGCAGGCGGACAAGGCAGTCGATTGGGAGTTCTCACTGCAAAGGTTGCAAAACCGGCAGTGGCTTTTGGAGGGAAATATCGGATCATTGATTTTCCATTGAGTAACTGTATTAATTCAGGAGTAGACACGGTGGGTGTATTGACGCAGTATCAGCCGCTGCGTTTGAATACCCATATTGGAATCGGGATCCCGTGGGATCTGGACCGTAATATCGGCGGAGTTACAATCCTTCCTCCTTATGAGAAGAGCGCGAACAGCGAGTGGTATACCGGAACGGCTAATGCCATTTATCAGAATCTGGATTACATGGAGACTTACAATCCGGATTATGTGCTGATTCTTTCAGGAGATCATATTTATAAGATGGATTATGAAGTAATGCTGGATTTCCACAAGGCAAATCATGCGGATGTTACGATCGCAGCGATGCCGGTGCCGATGGAAGAGGCAAGCAGATTTGGAATTGTAGTCACAGATGAAGAAAGCAAGATTAAAGAATTTGAAGAGAAGCCGGAGAAGCCAAGCAGTAATCTGGCATCCATGGGAATTTATATATTCAGCTGGCCGGTATTGAAAGAAGCTCTTCTGAAATTATCCGAGCAGCCGAATTGTGATTTTGGAAAACATATCATTCCATATTGTCACGAAAACGGAAGAAGAATGTTTGCTTATGAATACAACGGATATTGGAAGGATGTCGGAACATTGAGTTCTTACTGGGAAGCGAATATGGAGCTGATTGACATCATTCCGGAATTCAATCTGTATGAAGAGTTCTGGAAGATTTATACAAACAGTGCCAATATTCCGCCCCAGTATATCTCGGATCAGTCTGTGGTAGACCGTTGCATCATCAGCAATGGTTCTGAGATTTACGGAGAAGTACATAATTCCGTATTAGGCGGAGGAGTTACGATCGGAAAAGGCAGTATCGTGCGGGATTCTATCCTGATGCGTGATGTTGTGATCGGAGATAATTGCGTGATAGACAAGGCGATTATTGCGGAAGGCACTGAGATTGGCAACAATGTTGTGATCGGAATCGGAAGCGAGGTTCCGAACAAAGAAAAACCGAATATTTACAGTGGCGGACTGGCTACGATTGGAGAAAACTCCAGAATTCCATCCAATGTACAGATTGGCAAAAATACTGCAATCAGTGGTTATACCGTGCCGGAAGATTACAGCGATGGAGTACTTGCAGGCGGCGAGACATTAATAAAGGCAGGTGAACGTTCATGAGAGCAGTAGGGATTATCTTGGCAGGTGGAAGCAGCAGAAAAATGAGGGAGCTGACAGCGAAACGTGCAGCTGCGGCGATGCCGGTGGCAAGCAGTTACAGAGCGATTGATTTTGCACTCAGCAATATGACAAATTCGCATATACAGAAAGTGGCAGTTCTGACACAGTATAATGCGAGATCTTTAAATGAACATCTGAATTCCTCAAAATGGTGGGATTTCGGAAGAAAACAGGGTGGTCTGTATGTATTTACACCGACGATCACTGCGAATAACGGGGACTGGTACAGAGGAACAGCCGATGCGATCTATCAGAATCTGGATTTCCTGAAAAAGTGTCACGAACCATATGTGATCATTACATCCGGAGACGCGGTGTACAAGCTTGATTATAATAAAGTCCTTGAATACCATATTGCAAAGAAAGCGGATATTACAGTTGTGTGTAAGGATCTGGATGACAGAGAAGATGCGACTCGTTTTGGTACGGTACGCATGAACGAATCTGCCAGAATTGAAGAGTTCGAAGAAAAGCCTATGGTGGCAAAATCCCAGACGATCTCTACAGGAATTTATGTAATCAGAAGAAGGCTTCTGATCGATCTGATAGAGCATTGCGCAGAGGAAGAGAGACATGATTTTGTAACCGATATTCTGATTCGTTATAAGAATCTGAAGAAAATTTACGGTTATAAGATAAACAGCTACTGGAACAACATCTCAACAGTGGATGCATATTACCAGACAAATATGGATTTCCTGAAGCCGGAAGTGAGAAAGTATTTCTTTAAGGATGCTCCGAGTGTGTATTCCAAGGTGAGCGATCTGCCGCCTGCAAAATACAATCCGGGAGCCGCCGTCAAGAACAGCCTTATAGGAAGCGGAAGTATCATCAATGGAACTGTGGAAAACTCCATTATCTTCAAAAAAGTATTTGTCGGCAATAACTGTGTGATCAAAAATTCAATCATTTTAAATGATGTATATCTCGGGGACAATACATATATTGAAAATTGTATTGTAGAGAGCAGAGATACGATCAGAGCCAATACACGTCATGTTGGTGAGAGTGGTGTAAAAGTGGTAGTTGAAAAAAACGAGAGGTATGCATTATAAGGAATTGAGACAGTAATGCAGGCGGAGAAAGGAGACTTGAACAGTATGCAGATTACAGATGTTCGTGTGCGCAAGGTGACAAAAGAGGGAAAATTAAAAGCAGTTGTTTCGATTACGATTGATAATGAATTCGTAGTTCATGATATCAAGGTGATCGAAGGGGAAAAAGGCTTGTTTATCGCAATGCCGAGCAAAAAAGCTCTGGATGGGGAATATCGCGATATCGCACATCCGATCAATTCCGGTACAAGAGAAAAGATTCAGAATACGATATTGGATCGGTATCAGGAATCTCTGGAAGCAGATACGGAAGAATCTGGGGAAATGTAAGAAGAGGAAAATAAGAGCAGCGGCTGTCTCATGGATAAACGATGAGGCAGCCGCTGTTTTTAAAAAGAGAGAAAAATTGCGAAAGAACGGAATTCCTGTTAAAATGGTAAAGTATTAAAATCAGAAGGAGGGACAGGATGAATCAATTGTTATTACTGGCAGGAGTGGTGATCGTGGCCTGCATTTTAATGAACCGCATCGCTGCTAAACTTCCGCTGCCGTCACTGTTATTGTTTATCGGTCTTGGAATGTGCTTTGGAGTAGATGGTTTTTTCAAGATTCCGTTCGATGATTATGAACTGTCAGAGGCAATCTGTTCGGTCAGTCTGTTGTTTGTCATGTTCTATGGTGGTTTTGGAACAAATCTAAAGACTGCAAAACCGGTAATGGGAAAAGCGTTCCTGCTTTCCACAGCCGGCGTAGTGATGACCGCAGCGCTGGTAGGGGCAGCAGCGCATGTGCTGTTGGGAGTGGGCTGGATGGAAGGGATTTTGATCGGATCGGTCATTGCATCTACAGATGCAGCGTCCGTATTTAATGTACTGAGATCCAAGCAGCTCTCTCTGAAGTACAATACAGATTCTCTGTTGGAGCTGGAGTCGGGATCTAACGATCCGATATCTTACATGATGACGATCCTGATGATCTCTCTTGTTTCCGGAGAGCAGATCTCGGTAGCCGGTCTTCTGCTGAAACAGATTCTGATCGGAGCAGCCTGCGGCTTCTTGATCGGAAAAGCTTCTGTCTTTATTTTGAATCAGATTGATTTTGGGATGAAACAGGGAAGAACGATCTTTTTATTTGCAGCAGTGATCGTTGGATATGCGTTGCCGTCTGTTGCCGGTGGAAATGGATATCTGAGTGTATATCTGTGCGGAATTCTGATTGGAAATCGGTTTATACCGGACAAAAAAGAGATGGTCCACTTTTTTGATATTCTGACAGAGATTGCACAGATGGTTATTTTCTTCTTGCTGGGATTGCTTGTAACGCCGTCACAGCTGCCGGAAGTGTTTGTTCCCGCATTGCTTTTATGTCTTTTTATGCTGTTTATCGGGCGTCCGGTGTCAGTGCTTGCGATATTAAAGCCGTTTGGTGCATCCTGGCAGCAGATCGGCGTTGTTTCCTGGGCCGGATTGCGGGGAGTGGCATCGATTGTGTTTTCTATTTATGTTGTCTTATCCGGCATTCCGATGACATACAATTTGTTTAACATGGTATTTGTGATTGTACTGCTGTCTCTTGCGGTTCAGGGTACCTTACTTCCGGCTGTATCCAGAAAGCTGGAAATGATCGATAAGAATGCCAATGTCATGCGGACGTTTAATGACTATCAGGATGAAAATGATATTTCTTTTGTCAAGATCAAGATTACTGACAATCATCCGTTTGCAGGAAAAACACTAAAAGAAATCGAAATGCCGCCGGGAGTTTTAGTGGTACTGCTGTTTCGGGGACAGGAGACAATGATGCCGAATGGTGATACATCTTTAGAAGGCGGCGATCTGCTGATTTGTGCAGCCCCGGCCTTTGAAGACCGGGAAAATCTGACATTGTATGAGGTGGAAATTGACAAAAATCATAAATGGCGGGATAAACCAGTGAATGAGCTGGACCAGAAAGCAGGGGTGCTCATTGTCATGGTCAAAAGAGAAGGAAGCACTCTCATTCCCAATGGAAATACGATTATCCGACAGGATGATCTGCTGGTGTTTCGTCGGCAAAAACACGCAAAACAGGCGCATGGGTAAATTCCATGTGCTTTTTTGTTTTTGGATGTGCGAATTCCAGACGGCAGGCAAAGAGCTGCAGTTGGGAAAAAGAAGTCTGGTTCGGATCATATTTTCGGTCTCCTGCGATGGGACAGCCAAGGTGAGCCATTTGTACCCGGATCTGGTGATGACGTCCGGTATCCAGATGAATCTCTGCCAGTGAAAATTCCGCTGTTGTTTTTGCAATATGGTAGGAAAGGCGTGCAACTTTGGCGCCCGGCGTCTCTTCTGTACAGATTCTGGAAGTGTTCGTGCGCCCGTCTTTGACAAGATAATCTTCTAAAATTCCGTCAGCAGTCTGTGGGCATCCGAGAAGAACCGCCTGATAATATTTGCCGAAGCCAAAACTCTGGAGCTGACGGTTCAGCTCTTTGGCAGCGGCAGGTGTTTTGGCAAATACAAGCAGCCCTTCTACCGGCTGATCCAGCCGATGGATTACTGCAAGGTAAGGTTGTTTTTTGTGTGCGCTGTTCTGATAGATATGATTTTTTAAAATGCTGACCATATCCGGAAGCCCGGGGCGGCTTGTCTGAGTCGGGATACCGGCAGGTTTCAGACATACGATGATGTCCTGGTCTTCATATAAAATATGTGGCTTCATTTTGATACGCTCCTCTTGTGAAATCTGCTACAATTATCATATAAAACAAAAGAGTGGTCAAGGGATTCTTGACTTTTACAGAAAACATCTCTAAACTAATTTACATAGAGTGATCTGCTGGAAATCAGAGACAGGATACTTTAGGAATTGACTGGCGGCAGGAGGTTGAAGATATGAGGACAAATTGGGAGTGGGAACAGTTCGGTGAGGATATCAGACGGACCGTGCAGGATGCAGTGGACTCCAGAGATTTTCGGAGATTGAATCAGACCATTACAGATACAGTAAACAGTGCCTTTCATGAATTTACAGACGGGATGAGAAACCCCCGCGGAGGATATCAGTATCAGAAAGCGGACTATGGTACCGGGAGGCAAAAGGACAGGACAAAGGGTGCCTGGCAGAATCTGGATTTGAATCAGTTAAAACGCCCCACATTGTATGCTGGGACGAGAGCGAAAAAAGCAGCAGGACTGACGATGACGATCACAGGTTATACGATTGCAGGATGTCTTTTGATCGGCGGACTGATCACAGGTGTGACCGGGATGCTGCTTGGAGCGGGAGTCGGCGTATCCGTCGCACTTAGTATACAGGTGATCCTTCTGGCAGTATTTACCGCGCTTGGAATCACTGGGACAAAACTTTTAAGCAGGGTGAAGCGGTTTCAGACTTATATAGAAGAGCTGCAGGGCAGAGAATATGGAAATGTGAAAGATCTGGCGCTGAGGGTACAGAAAAAAGAAAAATTTGTAGTAAAAGATCTGGAAACTATGATCAGAAAAGGATGGTTTCTTCAGGGGCATCTGGATGAGCAGAAAGCGTGTCTGATGACCAGCAGGGAAGCATTTGAGCAGTATCAGGAACTGATGGCACAGGCAAGGCAACAGAAAGCCAGAGAGCAGGAGTCAAAAGAGAGACAAAAAGCAGACGCTGACAGAAGAGCAGGTCTGGATCCGAAAGTACAGGAAGTGATTGAAGCGGGAAATGCATATATCCGCAAAATCCGGGAATGTAATGATGCAATTCCGGGAGAAGTGGTATCAGAAAAGATGTCCCGAATGGAGCTTTTGACAAAACGGATCTTTGCGCGGGTAGAACAGAACCCGGAAGTGGTGACCGATATTCGCAGGCTGATGGAATATTATCTTCCGACGGCAGTCAAGCTTTTAGAGGCATATGAGGAGCTGGATGCACAGCCTGTGCAGGGGGAGAATATTCTTTCTTCGAAAAAGGAGATTGAGGATACACTGGATACATTGAATATCGCATTTGAAAAGCTTCTGGATGATCTGTTTCAGGAGACAGCGTGGGATGTGTCCTCTGATATTTCTGTGCTGAAGACAATGCTGGCGCAGGAAGGACTTACGAAAAATGACTTTTCAACAGGAGGAAAATGATGAGCGAAGAATTGAAAGATTTTCAGACAGCACCGACACTGACACTGAATCCATTTGCGGAGGAAGAAAAAGCACAGCCGGAAGTGAAAAAAGAAGAGCCTCTGATGGATGAAAATGTTCTGTCAGAAGAAGAGAGAAAGATGGCAGATCAGTTTGCAAATCAGATCGACCTGACCAATTCTGCCATGATCCTGCAGTATGGTGCGGGAACTCAGAGCAAGATGGCGGATTTTTCAGAGACTGCACTGGAAAATGTAAAGACGAAGGACTTGGGGGAAGTGGGAGAACTTCTCGGGAATGTTGTGAAGGAGCTGAAAAATTTTGACGAGGAAGAAGAAAAAGGATTTTTCGGAATCTTCAAAAAGCAGGCAAATAAGATTCAGGCACTGAAAACAAAATATGCCAAGGCGGAGACGAATATCAACCAGATCTGCCAGGCTCTGGAGGGACATCAGGTACAGCTGATGAAAGATGTTGCGATTCTGGATAAGATGTATGAATTGAACCTGACATATTTTAAAGAGCTGACGATGTATATTCTGGCAGGAAAGAAAAAGCTGGAAGAAGTGCAGGAGGGACAGTTGAAGGAACTCCTGACGAAAGCGCAGGCCAGCGGACTTGCAGAGGATGCACAGGCGGCCAGAGATCTGGAGGCGATGTGCGGAAGATTTGAAAAGAAGGTTCATGATCTGGAACTGACGAGAATGATCTCCATCCAGACAGCACCGCAGATCCGACTGGTACAGAACAATGATACCGTGATGGTGGAAAAGATCCAGTCCACGATCGTGAATACAATTCCGCTGTGGAAGAGCCAGATGGTACTGGCGCTCGGTGTGGCGCATTCTGCACAGGCGGCAGCAGCTCAGAGGAAAGTGACGGATATGACAAACGAACTGCTGAAAAAGAATGCGGATACATTGAAGATGGCGACGCTGGAAACTGCAAGAGAATCTGAGCGTGGAATCGTGGATATGGAAACACTAAAAGCGACAAATGAATCCTTAATCTCTACGTTGGATGAAGTGATGCAGATTCAGCAGGAAGGAAGGCAAAAACGTCAGGAAGCAGAGGCAGAGATGCAGCGTCTGGAAAATGAATTGAAACAGAAATTGCTGCAGGTGCGCTGATTGCTTGACAATCGTGAGAAATTCAGTTAGAATTCACGATGAATATGTTAGATGGGTGAAGAACAGGATTAGTATATATCAGAGAACGGCACAGAGAAGAAGCAGTCAGGTGAGAGGCTTCTGCGGAAAGGGTATAGAACCGGCCTGGGAGCTTTCGTATGAAAATGCGGCGTAGAACCGGCGTTAACGGTGTAAGAGAGAATCACAGAGATACTGTGGTTAATCAGGGTGGTACCGCCGAGTCTTTCGGTCCCTTATCGGGAAGGAAGGCTCGGCTTTTTTACGAAAAAATACAGGGCAGGATACTTCCCAGAAGAAACAAAAACAGAGAAGAAAGAAGAGGAGAACATTATGGCAAAAGAAAAAAAACTGGTAGAATCCATTACGGCCAGAGAAGTAGATTTTGCACAGTGGTACACAGATGTGGTGCGCGAAGCAAAATTGTGTGATTATTCAGGAGTAAAAGGATGTTTGAATTATCTTCCGAACGGATATGCGATCTGGGAGAATATTCAGGCAAATCTGGACAAACGTTTTAAAGAGACAGGTGTAGAAAACGTGTATCTTCCGGTATTGATTCCGGAAAATCTGCTTCAGAAAGAAAAAGATCATATCGAAGGATTTGCACCGGAAGTAGCGTGGGTAACACATGGAGGAATGGAAGAACTGCAGGAGAGATTCTGTATCCGTCCGACATCTGAGACTTTATTCTGCGATCTGTGGAGCAAAACAGTACAGTCTTACAGAGATCTTCCAAAAGTTTGGAATCAGTGGTGCTCTGTGCTGAGATGGGAAAAGACAACAAGACCGTTCCTTCGTTCCAGAGAATTCTTATGGCAGGAAGGTCATACGATCCACGCAACATATGAAGAAGCAGAAGAAAGAACACTTTTGATGCGTGATGTATACAAGAGTTTCGTAGAAGACGATCTGGCAATTCCGCTTGTGACAGGAAGAAAGACACCAAGTGAGAAATTTGCAGGAGCACAGGATACGTATACAATTGAAGCGCTGATGCATGACGGAAAAGCACTCCAGTCAGGAACCAGTCATTTCTTCGGAAATGCGTTTGCGGATGCGTACGGAATCAGCTATTCTGATAAAGAAAACAAACTGCACAGCGTATATGAGACATCCTGGGGACTGTCCACACGTATCATCGGAGCTATCATCATGGTGCATGGAGATGACAGTGGTCTGGTACTTCCTCCGCACATTGCACCGGTTCAGACAAGAGTGATCCCGATCGCACAGCACAAAGAAGGTGTGCTTGATAAAGCTAATGAACTGCTTGCAGCATTGAAGGCAGCAGGATACAGAGCTTCCATCGATGATTCTGAAAAGAGCCCGGGATGGAAATTCAGCGAGCAGGAAATGGTCGGAATCCCGACACGTATCGAAATCGGACCAAAAGATATTGAAAATGGTCAGGTTGTTGTCGTTCGCCGTGACACAAGAGAAAAAATTGTAGTGGCAATGGATGAGCTGACAGAAAAACTGTCCGAAATCCTGGAGACAATTCAGAAAGATATGTTTGAGAGAGCGAAAGCATTCCTTGATTCTCATATCCACACAGCAGCAAATATGGATGAGATGGTGAAAGTGGCACAGGAAGAGATCGGATTTATCAAAGCAATGTGGTGTGGAGATGATGCCTGTGAAGAAGAAATCAAAGCTCAGACAGGCGGAGTGACATCCAGATGTATTCCAGAGGAACAGGAACAGATTTCAGATGTGTGTGTATGCTGTGGAAAACCGGCGAAGCACATGGTATATTGGGGTAAAGCGTACTAAAAATGGCATTTCAGAATATGGTGAACATGCAGCTGATGATGTTTCTGTTGGTTGCAGTCGGATTTCTGGTGAGAAAAAAGAATATCATTGGAGAGACAGGACGCAAAGACATGGTCAATTTCTGTCTGTATGTTACACTGCCGTTTAATATCTTCCATTCCTTTCAGATGGAATGGGAGTGGAGCATGCTCAAAAGCTTTGCCCAGGTTCTGTTTCTTGCGACAGGGTATTGTATTCTTTCTATAATAATGAGCTGTATCTTTTACAGAAAGGCTGAACCGGATAAGAGAAAGCCGCTTCGATATGGAACAATCGTTTCAAATGGCGGTTTTCTCGGAAATCCTGTGATCGAAGGGATTTATGGAACGAACGGATTGTTTTATGCTTCCGTGTTTATGCTTCCGGTGAGGATCGTTATGTGGAGTGTGGGAACATCCTGTTTTATGAAAGAAAAAAGTGAAAGTCTGGTAAAAAAGGTGCTGACACATCCATGTATTGTGGCCATCTATCTGGGACTTTTCGTCATGATCGCAGGAATGTCCTTCCCGGTAAGTGTGGAAAATACGATTTCAGGGATCAGCAGCTGTAATACACCCCTCAGTATGATGTTGGTGGGCATGATGCTGGCAGAGATGAATCCGAAAGGAATACTGGATGGAACAATGGTGCTTTACACCATTGTCCGACTGATCCTGATCCCGGCAATTTTATTCGGGCTTACCGCACTGCTTCCGATTCCTGCATTACTTCGGGGAATTACGGTTATTATTGCGGGGATGCCGACACCGGTGACAACTGCACTGCTGTCTGCCAAATATCATGGGAATGAGGGATATGCAACAGGAATGATCTTTGTCACCACCATCCTGTCATTATTCACACTGCCGATATGGTGCTGGCTCCTCGAATAAAAAAGAGAGAATAGTTGCAGAAAATCTTAGAAAATCCCTTGACTTTCGGGAAAAAACGTAATACACTAGTTTAGCGTGCACAGGAGAAATTCTGTTTTTGTGCGCAAATATCAGATAATGAACCATTATCTGCAGCCCTTTCGGCATAAGCCGGAAGACAACGAGTGAAATCATAGGAGGTGAAAAAGAATGCCAACATTTAACCAGTTAGTTAGAAAAGGACGTCAGACTTCTGAAAAGAAATCTACAGCACCGGCACTTCAGAAAGGATGGAACTCCCTTCAGAAGCGTGCAACTGATGTATCTGCACCACAGAAGAGAGGTGTTTGTACAGCAGTTAAGACAGCTACACCTAAGAAGCCTAACTCAGCTCTGAGAAAAATCGCCAGAGTTCGTCTTTCTAACGGAATCGAAGTAACAAGCTACATCCCAGGAGAAGGACACAACCTTCAGGAGCATAGCGTTGTTCTGATCCGTGGAGGAAGAGTTAAGGACCTGCCAGGTACAAGATACCACATCGTCAGAGGTACACTTGATACAGCAGGTGTTGCTAAGAGAAGACAGGCTCGTTCTAAATACGGCGCTAAGAGACCAAAAGACGCTAAATAAGAAACAGAGCGCTTAGCAAAGAAGTAACTAAATAGTTAAATCGTATCACAAACAGAACTATGATTATCGTACCTTATTGGACGATACGTTCAATAAGTTAGGGCTGCGGATTTAGATACAATCGTCCCGCGGCCGCGACACATGAATTGTGATTCCATAGAAAGACACATGTGAGTACCGATGAATTAATCCCGGAAAGAATCCGGAAATTATGATTAAGGAGGGAAGGACCGTGCCACGTAAAGGACATACTCAGAAAAGAGACGTATTAGCGGATCCAATATACAACAATAAAGTTGTTACCAAACTTATCAACAACATCATGTTAGATGGTAAGAAAGGTGTAGCACAGAAGATTGTATACGGAGCATTTGAAAGAGTTGAAGCAAAAGCTGAAAAACCGGCGATCGAAGTATTCGAAGAGGCTATGAACAACATCATGCCAGTACTCGAAGTAAAAGCAAGACGTATCGGTGGAGCTACTTATCAGGTGCCGATCGAAGTCAGAGCTGACAGAAGACAGGCTCTCGCACTTCGCTGGATCACATTGTACTCCCGTCAGAGAGGCGAGAAGACAATGGAAGAAAGATTAGCTAACGAAATCCTGGATGCTGCTAACAACACAGGAGCATCTGTAAAGAAAAAAGAAGATATGCACAAAATGGCAGAAGCAAACAAAGCGTTTGCTCACTACCGTTTCTAAGAGCCAAAGCGGCAGCCGCAGATTGGCGGCTTAAGCAAATGGCATGTTCTCCGGGACTTTTTGTTTCGGGGAACTACAATATATTAGGAGGAAAAAACCTTGGCTGGAAGAGAATATCCATTAGAGAGAACCAGAAATATCGGTATTATGGCTCATATTGATGCAGGTAAAACTACAACAACAGAGCGTATTCTTTACTATACCGGTGTTAATCATAAGATTGGTAATACTCATGAAGGTAATGCTACCATGGACTGGATGGAGCAGGAACAGGAAAGAGGTATTACAATTACTTCTGCTGCTACAACTTGCCACTGGACTCTGCAGGAAAACTGCAAACCAAAAGAGGGCGCTTTAGAGCACCGTATCAACATCATTGATACTCCGGGACACGTTGACTTTACAGTAGAAGTTGAGCGTTCCCTTCGTGTACTGGACGGCGCTGTCGGCGTTTTCTGTGCAAAGGGTGGTGTTGAGCCACAGTCTGAAAACGTATGGCGTCAGGCAGACACTTACAATGTACCAAGAATGGCATTCATCAACAAGATGGACATCTTAGGTGCAAACTTCTACGGAACAGTAGAACAGATCAAGACAAGACTTGGTAAAAATGCAATCTGCATTCAGCTTCCAATTGGAAAAGAAGATGAATTCAAAGGAATCATCGACCTTTTTGAAATGAAAGCATATATCTACAACGATGATAAAGGTGATGATATTTCTATCATTGATATCCCGGAAGAGATGCAGGAAGATGCAGAACTGTATCATACAGAGCTGGTTGAAAAGATCTGTGAATTAGATGACGATCTGATGATGGCATATCTGGAAGGAGAAGAGCCTTCTGTAGAGGAACTGAAAGCGGCACTGAGAAAAGCTACATGTACATGTGATGCGATTCCGGTTTGCTGTGGTACAGCTTACAGAAATAAAGGTGTTCAGAAACTTCTGGATGCAGTTATCGAATTCATGCCATCTCCATTAGACATCCCGGCTATCACAGGTGTGGATGAAGATGGAAACGAAGTAGAGAGACATTCTTCAGACGACGAACCATTCTCTGCTCTCGTATTTAAGATTATGACAGACCCATTCGTTGGAAAACTGGCATACTTCAGAGTGTACTCAGGAACAATGAACTCAGGTTCTTATGTTCTGAATGCAACAAAAGAGAAAAAAGAGCGTGTTGGACGTATCCTTCAGATGCATGCCAACAAGCGTGAAGAACTTGATAAAGTTTACTCAGGAGATATCGCAGCTGCAATCGGATTTAAATATTCTACAACTGGAGATACAATCTGTGACGAGCAGCATCCGGTTATCTTAGAGTCCATGGAATTCCCAGAGCCGGTTATCGAGCTCGCTATCGAGCCTAAGACAAAAGCTTCTCAGGGTAAACTTGGAGAATCTCTTGCAAAACTTGCAGAAGAAGATCCAACATTCCGTGCGCATACAGATCAGGAAACTGGTCAGACAATCATTGCTGGTATGGGTGAGCTTCACCTTGAGATCATCGTAGACAGACTTCTGCGTGAATTCAAAGTAGAAGCAAACGTAGGTGCTCCACAGGTTGCTTACAAAGAATCCATCACAAAAGCAGTGGATATCGACAGCAAATATGCAAAACAGTCCGGTGGACGTGGACAGTACGGACACTGTAAAGTTAAATTCGAGCCAATGGATGTCAACGGTGAGGAAGTATACAAATTTGAATCTACTGTTGTCGGTGGTGCAATTCCGAAAGAATACATCCCAGCAGTTGGCGAAGGTATCGAAGAGGCAATGAAATCTGGTATCCTTGGAGGATTCCCGGTTGTCGGTGTACACGCAAATGTATACGATGGTTCTTACCATGAAGTCGATTCCAATGAAATGGCATTCCACATTGCCGGATCTCTGGCATTCAAGGATGCTATGAAACAGGCTTCTCCTGTACTTCTTGAGCCAATCATGAAGGTAGAGGTAACAATGCCTGAGGAATACATGGGAGATATCATTGGAGATATCAACTCCCGTCGTGGACGTATTGAAGGTATGGATGACCTTGGTGGTGGTAAGATCGTTCGTGCATTCGTTCCATTGTCCGAAATGTTTGGATATTCTACAGACCTTCGTTCCAGAACACAGGGACGTGGTAACTACTCTATGTTCTTCGACAGCTATGAGCAGGTACCGAAGTCTGTACAGGAAAAAGTATTATCCAATAAAAATGCGTAAAAATCGCAAAAATGCTTGCTATTCGGCTGATTTTGAAATATAATCAGAATTAGCCGATTTAAAAGCGAAACCAATAAAATTGCCGTTTCAGGCGACAGATTTAAGGAGGATATTCAAAATGGCTAAAGCTAAATTTGAAAGAACAAAACCACATGCTAATATTGGTACTATCGGTCACGTTGACCATGGTAAAACAACATTAACAGCTGCTATTACAAAAACTCTTTCTGTAAGAGTAGAAGGAAACGCAGCAGTTGATTTCGAAAACATCGACAAAGCTCCAGAAGAGAGAGAGCGTGGAATCACAATCTCTACAGCTCACGTTGAGTACGAAACAGAGAAACGTCACTATGCACACGTTGACTGCCCAGGACATGCTGACTATGTAAAGAACATGATCACAGGTGCTGCTCAGATGGACGGAGCTATCCTTGTTGTAGCTGCTACTGACGGAGTTATGGCTCAGACAAAAGAGCACATCCTTCTGTCTCGTCAGGTAGGTGTACCTTACATCGTAGTATTCATGAACAAATGTGACATGGTAGACGATGAAGAACTTCTTGAATTAGTAGAAATGGAAATCCGTGAACTCCTGAACGAGTACGAATTCCCAGGAGATGACACTCCAGTTATCCAGGGATCTGCTCTGAAAGCTCTTGAAGATCCAAACGGAGAGTGGGGAGATAAGATCATGGAACTTATGGACGCTGTTGATGAGTGGATTCCAGACCCACAGCGTGACACTGACAAACCATTCCTGATGCCAGTAGAGGACGTATTCTCTATCACAGGACGTGGTACAGTTGCTACAGGTAGAGTTGAGCGTGGTGTTCTTCACGTATCTGACGAAGTTGAAATCGTTGGTATCCACGAAGACGTTAAGAAAACAGTTGTTACAGGAATCGAAATGTTCCGTAAACTTCTTGACGAAGCACAGGCTGGAGACAACATCGGAGCTCTGCTTCGTGGTGTTCAGAGAACAGAAATCGAAAGAGGACAGGTTCTCATCAAACCAGGCAGCGTAACATGCCACAAAAAATTCACAGCTCAGGTTTACGTTCTGACAAAAGATGAAGGTGGACGTCATACACCATTCTTCAACAACTACAGACCACAGTTCTACTTCAGAACAACTGACGTAACAGGTGTTTGCGAGCTTCCAGAAGGAACAGAAATGTGCATGCCTGGAGATCACGTAACAATGACAGTTGAACTGATTCACCCAGTAGCTATGGAAGAGGGTCTTGGATTCGCTATCCGTGAAGGTGGACGTACAGTAGGATCTGGAAAGGTTGCTACAATCATCGAGTAATACAATCTGAATATAGATTTGTTATCGCAAGATGACATTATGTTCAAATATAAGATACCCCGGAAACCGTAAGGTTTCTGGGGTTTTTCTGTTTTTGATGAAATCAATGGCAGGAAAGTGTGTAAGACCATGATAAAACCAGGGGGAAAGTTTCTGGATTTATTCAATTGAAAAAGAAAGCCCTATCAACCATGAGACAAAAGCTGTAAAAATCTACGTTGAATTTTACAGCTTATTGTGTATAATAGAAGTATCAGAAACAATTTAAAATCAAAGGAAGGGGTTGAAAGAATATGGCAAATATTTTACCAGTATCTGATTTGAGAAATTATAATGAAGTCCTGAAAAACTGTCATAAAGGAGATCCGGTATATTTGACTAAGAATGGCAGAGGACGTTTTGTAGTCATGGATATTGAAGATTATGAACGTGATCGAGCAGAGAAAAAGCTTCTGATGAAGTTACAGGAAGCTGAAGAAGCAGTGAAAGATGGAGATGGTTGGTTGAATCTAGATGAATTGAAGGCACTGATGGGGGAATAAAATGTTAAAACTGCGGATTAATCCGATTGTTGTAAGAGATCTGAAGAATATCAGGGATTATATTGCCGAAGATAACGAAGAATATGCTACGAAGACTATAAAAGAGCTTTATGGTAAATTTGAGAATCTTCAGATGTTTCCGAAAATGGGATCGAATCTCTCCAAACGAGTCAGCTTTCGGACAGACTATAAATATGCGATATGGGAAGAATATGTGATTCTCTACAAGATTGGTAACGAGTACGTAGAGATTTATCGTATAATCAACCGATATCAGGATATCACAAGACTTTTTGATTGATAACAAAATTCCTAAAAACCACATGGACACAGTGGAAAATCCGGATTTTACCCCAAAAATCATACCGTAAAAGCTGTTCTTTGAGCAAAGCTGAATTGATTATAAAATGGATACCAACAGGAGGAATTTGCATGGAACTACGGGAATACACAGATTTCAATCAGGAAGAAATTTTATCACTTTACACCAGTGTTGGCTGGGAAAATTATACAAGGAATCCTCAAATGCTGGAGCGTGCATATGAGAATTCATTTTTAAAGATTGCTGCTTTTGAAGGAAAGCAATTGATCGGCATGGTCAGAGTTGTTGGGGATGGTGCATCGGTCATTTTAATTCAGGATTTACTGGTGCGTCCGGAATATCAACGAAAGGGCATCGGGAGTCAACTAATGCGTGCGGTTTTAGAGCGATGTGAGGATGTGTATCAGATTGAACTGATGACAGACAATACAGAAAAGACGATTTTATTTTATCAGTCGTTGGGACTGAAAAAGGTAGATGAAATCGGTTGTTGTGCTTTTTTGAAAATGTGATGAGCAGTAGGAGGAACAGGATATGACGGATTCATATACATTCAACACCCCGATTGGTTTTCTTACCATACGGGAAGAAGAAAAGAAGCTGACAAAGCTCTTTTGGGAAGCAAATTCTGTGCAAACCATGAAGAATGAATTGCATTCTGATTTTCTGTATGAGGTCTATACGCAGGTGAATGAATATTTGACGGGTAGAAGGAAGCAATTCGATGTGCCGTTGAAATATCAGGGAACGCAATTCCAACAGAGTGTCTGGCAGGAGCTGCAGAAGATACCATATGGAGAGACGAGAAGCTATCAGGAGATTGTGGCTGTAATCGGAAATGAGAAGGCAGTACGTGCTGTAGGGCAGGCCAATAATAAGAATCCGATTTTGCTGATTATCCCATGTCACAGAGTAATTCATAAGAGCGGAGATATTTCAGGATTTGCTTGTGGAGTAGAGGTAAAGCGATATCTGTTGGAATTAGAAAAAGGGATGAGAATTTAGGGAAATGGAAAATATGTTTTCAGGATTTCTGAGAAAAGAGCGGGAAAAGCGGGGGATCAGTCAAGAGCGGTTATGCAGAGGAGTGTGTGCTGTTTCCGCTCTTTCGCGTTATGAAAATGGAGAGCGGATACCGGATCGGCTGTTGATGAATACGCTGATTGAACGTTTGGGAAAATCATCCGATAAGTTAGTTACGATGATTTCCTGTCAGGAGTATGCGTATTTTGAGTGGAAAAGCAAGGTAAAAGAGACTTTAAGAAAGAAAAATATTGCTCTGGTACAGGAACTCATTTTGAGAAAAGAAGCACGGGACGCAAGTGTCAACCTGGTTTTGCAGGAGCAGTTTTATCAGTATATACAGGAAATCGTCAATGGGAAAGAGGGGGAGATTTCTTCTCTGGAGGAGGCGATCCGGTTGACAAATCCAGATTTTACAGGAAGGATTGCTGCTGAGGGATTGTTTAGTATACAAGAATTAGACTTCTGCTTTTATATGCACAGCGTCAGATGGAAACGCGGGCAGGACAGGGTGCCAAATTGCTGGAAGATGTTCTAAGTTATATTCAGGAACATATGACGGATATTCAGGCAAAAAATCAGATTTTTCCGCGAGCGGTGTGTCTATATTGTCGGTATGTGACTGGAGAGGCAAATGCACAGAAACGGTATTTGTTGTGCAGAGAAGCATTTGAAAACAGCAGAAAAGATCAGAGGTTTGAGTATACGGTGGAATTGCTTGGGTATATGAGGAAGGATGCAATCTGTCTGGGAAAAGAGTTCGAGGCTGTTTCTTATCAAGTTTGGAAAAAGATTTTGGAAGCGATGTATCAGGAATATGGCGTGGAAATTCCGCAGGCAGAATGGGGAATTGAGATCCCACAGAATCTTTTTTTAATACCTGAAATTTTGCTTTCAGCCAGAGTGGAGCAAGGAGCGTCTCAGGAAGAAATCAGCGAAGGAATCTGTACGCCGGAGACGTATTCCAGAATCGAAACAGGAAAGCGAAGTCCGAGTCTGAAAAATCTGGAAGCATTGAAGTCCAGGTTGAAAATACGGTCGGGGTACTATATGGGAGAGGTGTGGACTGAGGATTTTGCGGTGCTGGAGTTGGTGCAAGAACTAAGAGCAGCGGTGTCGGCTTCCAATCTGAAAGCCTGGGAGATGTGCCAGCAAAGGCTGGAAGAAAAACTGGATTTGAGTAAAAAGATTAACAGACAGTATACGGAAGGATACAGAACCTGTCTGGAGTACCAAAAGGGAAAGTTTTTAGAAGATGAATGGATCAGACGGCATAGAAAAACATTGTCTTACACACGGAAAGAACCGATGGAACAACGGATGTTTTGTGAAGAGCGTGCACATGTATTTACAAATACAGAGACAATACTTTTGCAGCAGATTGCTCTTGCAGAAAAAATCCGTGGTGAAAAAGAGAAAGCAGTAGAAATCTGGGAGCTGCTTTTGAAGGATTATGGAAGAAGTAGGATCAGGATGGAAAATCATTTCAAAGAAGTGATGCTGATCTGGAGCAATCTGGCAAACACACTTCCTGATGTTGGAAAAACCAAAGAAGGAATTGCACTGGCAGATCAGGGAATCCGAATGGTTTTGGAAAAAGGACAGGGACCGTTGAATATGCTGTTTGCAAACCGGATCTATGCCATGAAAGAGGCCGGGCAGGATGTGAGAAAAGAGCAATTTGAACAGGCATATGCTTTGAGTGAAATGTTCGGTGATCTGGAATTGCAAAATTCTTTGAAATATTATATACAGAAAAACTGGCCATCGAAGGAAAAGATACATTAACATACAATAAGAAAGAATTCCATGACGAAATCGGGAAAGATGTTTTTCGATTACGTCATGGGATTTTTTTGCGTTTTCTTTGATAATGAGAACTGTGAAAGGGGAAATGTGATATGCAAGAACAGATTTTCGTACACGGCTACTTCGGAAGAAATAAGGGGATCCTTACAGGATTTGTTATTTTTTCAATCATGAGTGGAACCTCTTACATGCTCTGGTCATTTTTATTTGAACAGGCCAGTGGATTTGCAGGAGGAACGGCAGACACCTCCATCCAGCAATTATGTCTGTCTGCAGGATTGTGTCTGCTGTATTTTGTGGTCAGTCAACAGCTGATGTTTTATTTTCAGAGAAGGTTGTTAAAACAGATCAATACACAATTGAAACAGGATGTATTCCATGCGCTGATGAAAAAAGGTGTGGCAAAGTTTACGGAGAAAAACAGCGCGGTATATCTGTCTGTGTTAAACAATGACGTAACAAATCTGGAGAACAACTATTTTGCGAAGATTCCGGAGATTTTACAAAATGGATTTGTATTTCTGACTTGTGCGGGTGTACTCTGCTATTATGACGTCAGGATCGTGTGTCTGGTGATTTTGACGGCATTACTCCCGGTGGCGGTTCCATTTTTAATCGGAGAGAAATTGTCACAGAAGACCAAAGCATTATATGAAGAACTTGAGAATTACAATCGGAAGCTGAAAGACTGGATGGGTGGTTTTGAAGTGATTCATAGTTTTCAGGTTGAGGACGAAGTGAAAAAACGGTTTGCGAAAAGTGTGGAAGATGTGGAGAAACGGCGTTATGAGGGAAGACGATATCAGAATCCATACGGAATATTGACGTTATTGCTGACGTATCTGATCTTGAGTATACAGCTAGTTGTCTCAGCGTATCTGGTATTTATCGGAAGTATTTCAGAGCGGATGCTGCTGAGTATTTTTTATTTGATCTCCAGTGTCAACAATCCCATCCGGGAGATTGCATATCTGCTTTTGGATGTCAAGGCAGCAATTCCAAATGCAAGAAAGGTGGAGACGCTTTTCAAGGAAAGACCGGAAGAATCGAAGAAAACAGGGGAATCGGTAAAATCAGTCATGCCGTTGGAGTTGAAAGAGGTACGATTTGGCTACACGAAAGCAAAAGAGGTCTTACATGGGGTGAATATGTGCTTTGAGAAAGGGAAAAAGTATGCCATTGTGGGAAGCAGCGGATGCGGAAAATCAACGTTGTTGAAGCTGCTGGCGAACTATTATAAAGACTACGAGGGAGAAATTCTCATAGGAGAACAGGAACTTCGGATGATAGAAAGAAAAAGTCTAAGTCGGAAAATAGCCATGATCCATCAGAATGTGTTTTTGTTTGAAGATACATTGCGGGCAAACATTACGATGTTTCAGGAATATCCGGATGAAGAAATCAAAGCTGCAGTAAAAAAGGCAGGACTTGAGAAAATCGTAGAAGACAATCCATTGGGGACAGAGCAGATGGTTTGCGAAAATGGCAATAATTTTTCCGGTGGGGAAAAACAGCGGATCGCGATTGCAAGGGCAATTTTAACCAGGGCAGAAGTGTTATTGCTGGATGAGGCAACGTCCAGTCTGGATGCAGAACTTTCCATGCAGATCGAGCAGTTGATCTTAAGTCAAAAAGAGACCACCATATTGAATGTAACACATCGATTTCATGAGTCGATTTTGAGACAGTATGACTGCATTTTGACCATGCATCAGGGAAAGATTGTGGAGATGGGGACATTTGAAGAGTTGATGAAGAAAAAGCAATTTTTCTATAGCCTCTATACCGTGAATCATTAGCAGGGGAGGACATTATGATACAGAAAACAGGTTCGATTCATGTTTATTTTCAAAGAAATAAGGGGCATCTGGCAGGTGTGATCTTATGTTCCATTCTGGCGGGAATGGGGGAAACGATGTGGGCATTTGTGTTTCAGAAAATTGGAGAATTGCCGGGAGATATGACAAAGGCAGCGATTTTGAGACTGGCAGGGATTCTTTTGTTTACTGTTTTTTATTATGCAGTCAGTCAGAATGCCTGCGCTTACTTTCGGAGGACATTTCTGAAGCGGATCAATATACAGCTGAAGAGGGATGTGTTCGATGCAGTGCTGGATCAGGATATGATCCAGTTTACGAGCAACAACAGTGGGATGTATCTCTCAATACTGAATAATGATGTAACAAATTTGGAGAATAACTATTTTGCGAAGATTCCGGAGATTATTCAGCGGAGCTTTGTTTTTCTTGGCTGTCTGGCAGTACTTTGCTCTTACGATGGCCGGGTGGCAGGTATGGTTCTGCTGACAGTGTGGATACCGGTTGCAGTACCGTTTTTATTTGGAAATGTGATTTCCGAAGCTGAGGGAAGGTTTTACCGGAACTTAGAACAGTATACAGGGAAACTGAAAGATTTCTTTGGAGGATTTGAAGTGATTCAATGTTTTCAAATTGGAAAAGAAACGGAAGAGTTGTTTGGAAGTTGTGTAAAGGATGTGGAAGAGTCTCGTTATCACTCTCGATTCTGTGAAAGCAGCGGTGAAGTGTTTGCTCTCTCATTGACATATGGGACGTTGTTTTTTCAGATTTTATTCTGTGCCTGGACGGCTGCAAAAGGAAAAGTATCTGCAAATGCAATGCTGAGTATTTTATACTTACTTTCCAGTATCAACAATCCGGTGCAGAATGCAGTACAGGCGTTTCTTTCTGTGAAATCAGCCGGACCAAATGTGGAAAAAGTGGAGAAATTATTGGCAAAACCTAAAAAAAGAACCCATCCGTCTGTTGACCGGAAGTGAAGAATAAGAAACAAAATATCCGCAAATCCGTATAATGTCGGAATTTGTCTAAAATAAACAGGTTTCCATGATTTGATTGTCGAAAAAAGAAAAATAAATTGTGTAAAAGTGATAAAAAATATAAAGTTATACTTATTAAAATGACTTGATTTACAAAGAAAAAAGTTTTTATTAAAAAAACTAAGGTGAAATAGCAATAATTATAAAATCCAAGCCAACTTCCGAATAGAAAAATATAGGCAAATGAGCTATCATAAAGTTATCAAATCGACAGGGAGGATATAAGATGAAAAAGAAAGTGGTTAGAAAACTGATGGCACTCGCACTTGTTTCCGCCATGGCAACTTCTATGCTGGCCGGATGCGGATCAGGTGATGATTCAGGCAAGGATTCAGGAAAAGATGCTGACAAAGGCTCAGAAGAGACAGTCCTGAAAGTTGCTGCGTTCGAAGGTGGTAACGGAACTCAGATCTGGGAAGATATCGCGAAAGCATTT
>ENA-OQHZ01000235-OQHZ01000235.1-human-gut-metagenome-genome-assembly--contig:-NODE-235-length-43392-cov-7.346693_pt1 | contig 43392 bp, 35 predicted proteins | sample MGYA00242642_ERZ504734 | MGnify/ENA primary metagenome ERZ504734 (study PRJEB26092, sample SAMD00036210) | human gut metagenome | host: Homo sapiens | study: EMG produced TPA metagenomics assembly of...
CTTCGACGTTAATTGAAGGGTACCGCCTCGCGGTGACATCGTTTTTATGTCAACCTTGGTCTAACAGAGCCAAAAGATTTGGAACATGCTGCGGCAAAAACCTATCGAGCCGCCTTATTGCGCGATGCGAACTTACGTGCCATGGGTCATAACGTCATTCATTTCAAGCTATCGGACACATATGATGTCGAAGAGTTTGGCGCTATGATGCGCGGCTACGGTATCCCAACTACAAAGCCTTTTGCGGATTCCTGATAGCAGAGACAACCGACTCCGCCGCCCAACAATAAGTTGCGGTGAAATACGGACTAAAGGCTACTCAGAGACATAAAACAGTCCGTATTTCACCGCAACTTAGGAGGGGATGGGGTTAGCTGCGGGGGCGGTGACGGAGTTTGTCGATGGTGGAGTCAGTGCTTCGGCTGTGGGCTTCGGCGGCGCGGTCGCGAGCGTCGGCGGCGGTTTGGCGCTTGCGGCGGTAATCGATCATGCCTTGGATGATGGGCTTACCAAAGCTCACGACATCATCGTTGTAGATGGCGGTTCGGGCTGCGAGGAGGCAGTCGGTAAAGTCCATATGGGTCTTGCCAAAAAGTTTGACGGCAAGGGCGACAACGGTGGGCTCGTCGACCATGACGTCATCGAGCAGCCTTTTCATGGCCGCAGCAATCTCAACGCGGGGAACCTTATAGACGTCGCGCAGCGTGACCACGACGCGCGTGATGATTTCGGGATAGACACGAGCGGTGCGCGTGGCGATGACCTTGGCGGCGCGCGGTGACAGGACTTCGTCGTCGTCAAGCAGGTAGCGTAGGATGACGGTCTCGTCGATGATGGTGCTACTCATGGATATCTACTTCCTCGGGACCCAAAACCGAATCGTCGCTTTCTGTGGCAAGGTATTCAATCCAGGCATTGCGCTCCTCGGAGCGGCGATTGGGGTCACCGTATGCTTTGAGCGATCCATAGGCGGCGGTGCCGTCCTTTGAGCGCACGGCGACCGGCTGAAAGGGGAGCTTGCGCATCAAAATGCTCTGCGCGACAAATAGGCGGACGGCCTCGGCGAGCGAGGTGCCCACGCGTCGTAGAGGCGCTCGGCATGCTGCTTGTCATCTTCGCGGATGCGCACCTGCAGGATGGCTCTTTTTTGAGTCGATGACATCGCTGGCCTCCCTTTATTAGCGTGCAATATGGATGGTCAAATACGGCACGTGCCGATACTTGGCAATCATATATCCAATACTTTATTGCACTCAAGTTTATGAGTGTAAACATTACTACAAGCGTAGTACATCTTTAAAAGAAGAGCGCGAAATCTCTCGCGGCGTACGCGTGTAATACACTCATCTCTATATCTAAGCAAGAATAATCCTAACCAGCCCAAACCCCTGCAATACACACGTATTGCAGGGGTTACGCTCAAGTTTACCCCCTGCAACTGCGTATATTCAACCTGTATACCGTTGGAGAAATTCTACCGAGTGCCTGTTTCGCCGCATGCATTCGATACACCGATGCCAGGCCACGGGCGGCTTGGGACAACGTCGACAGGGTCTCTCCGGCATGGGATTCAGGAGGGAGTGAACAACATGGGCAATAAACGAGTCGTAGCCGATTCCTCACGCTGCATTGGGTGCCAAACCTGCATGGCGGCGTGCATCGAGGCGCACGACATCCCCGGTAACATCGCCGCGCCGCGCCTGCGCGTGACGCGTACGTACGAGATCTCCGCACCGGTGGCTTGCCATCACTGCGAGGACGCCCCGTGCGCCAAGGCCTGCCCCACGGGTGCCTTGTTCTTTGATCCAAAGAACCATCGCATCGGCGTTAACGAGGACAACTGCATCGGCTGCAAGAGCTGCGTCATGGCTTGTCCCTTTGGCGCCGTGAGCGTGGCGACCACGCAGGTCCCCGTCTTGATGGGCGACGTGCGCGTGGGTTCGCAGACCAAGAGCTTCGTGCTCAAGTGCGACCTGTGCGTGGACCGTCCCGGCGGTCCGGCGTGTGCCGAGGCGTGCCCGACCAAGGGCCTCACCCTGGTAGACGAGGAGCGCCTGGCGGAACTGACCGCCGAGCGTGCCCGCGCCACCATCGAAAACGAGGCGTAGGCGGGCGGCTATATAGGCCCAACGATTGTCAAATACGTACCGATTAATCGGTAGCAGAGAAAGGAAGGAGGGTGTCATGGAGAAGCATAAAGTGATCTGCCCGTACTGCGGCGCCGGTTGCCAGTTTAACCTCCTGGTCCAAAACGGCCAGGTTGTGGGCACCGAACCGCTCAACGGCATCACCAATCAGGGCGAGCTGTGCCTTAAGGGCATGAGCGGCTACGACTTCATCAACGACACCAAGATCTTGACTCCTCGCGTACTGCACCCGATGATCCGCCGCACTAAGGGCGCGGATCTTGAGCGCGTAAGCTGGGACGAGGCACTGGATTTCACCGCATCTAAGATGCAGGCCATAATTGACGAATATGGTCCTAACGCTGTCATGACTACCGGCTCTTCGCGAGGCGGCGGCAATGAGGCGAACTACGTCATGCAGAAGTTTACGCGTGCGTGCATCGGCACCCACAGCGTGGACAACTGCGCCCGTACTTGACACGGCCCTACTGTCCTCGGTCTGATGGACACGGTTGGTTCAGGTTGCATGTCATGCTCCATCCCCGGTATGGAGGATGCGGGCTGCATTTTCCTCTTCGGCTATAACCCTGCCGATTCGCACCCCATCGTCGCAAGGCGTATCGTGCGAGCCAAAGAAAAGGGTTGCAAGATCATCGTCGCCGACCCGCGCCATATCGAAACCGCGCGTATCGCCGATCTCTACCTTCCGATCAAGAACGGTTGCAACGTTGCGTTCCTCAACGCCTTTGCCAACTGCTTGGTCAACGATGGCCTCTACGACAAGGAATTCGTCGCCGAGCACACGAACGGCTTTGACGAGTGGTGGGAGACCATCAAGAACTACACTCCCGAATCCGTACAGGACATCACGGGTGTCGAGCCCGCGTTGATCCACCAAGCTGCCGAGATGTACGCCACGGCGAAGCCTTCTGCCATCATTGGCTGGGGCATGGGCGTATGCCAGCAGAAGCAGAACCTGAAGACGGTGCACACCATCGCCTCCATCGCCTGCGTTGCCGGCCAGATCGGCAAACCCAATTCCGGCCTCGCGCCCGTGCGCGGTCAGAACAACGTCCAGGGCTCCTGCGATATGGGCATGCTGCCCAACCTGTACCCTGGCTACCAGAAGGTCACCGACCCGGCTGTGCGTGCCAAGTTTGCCAAGGCTTGGGGCGTGCCCGAGGAAAAGCTCCCGCTCGAGGAGGGCTATAAGCTCACCGACCTGGGCCACCTGGTCGACGAGGGCAAGGTGCACTGCTTCTACAACTACGGCGAGGACCCGGTACAGACCGAGCCCGATTCGGCCGGTATGCGCAAGACGCTCTCCGAGCTGGATCTGTTCATTTGCCAGGACATCTTTATGACGCAGACGACCATGCTCGCCGACGTCATCCTGCCTGCCACCTCTTGGGGCGAGCACGAGGGTGTCTTTACCGCATCCGACCGTAGCTTCCAGCACTTTGACGCGGCCGTTCCGCCCAAGGGCGAGTGCCGCCACGACTGGGAGATCTTCGCGGACCTGTCCACGCGTATGGGATACCCCATGCACTACGACAACACCGAGCAGATCTGGAACGAGTGCATTAGCCTGTGCCCCAACTTTGTGGGCGCGACCTACGAGAAGATGGCTCCCGAGGGCGGTTACGCTCAGTGGCCCGTCAAGAGCACCGATGTGAACGACCACGGTACGCCCGACATGTTCGCTGGTGGCAAGTTCACCACCAAGGACGGCCGCGCCAACCTGATGGCGCACGACTGGGAGGCGCCCTCCGAGCTTCCCGACGATGAGTACCCGCTCATCCTGTGCACCGTCCGTGAGGTCGGCCACTACAGCTGCCGCTCGATGACTGGCAACTGCAAGACGCTGGCGCTGCTCGCCGACGAGCCCGGCTTTGTCCGCATGAATCCCGCGGACGCCCAGGCGCGCGGTATCAAGAACGGCGACATCGTCTCGATTCACAGCCGCCGCGGCCAGGTATACAGCCGCGCCGACGTGAGCGACCGTATCAACAAGGGCACGGTCTATATGACCTACCAGTGGTGGATCGGCAAGTGCAACGAGCTGACCATGCACAAGGTCGACCCGGTCTCGCATACGCCCGAGGACAAGTTCTCCGCCTGCCAGGTCGACGCGATTGCCGACCAGGTTTGGGCCGAGGGCGAAGTCGAGCGTCAGTACACCGAGCTCAAGCAGGCTCTGGTGGACGCCGCCGCTCCCCAGGACGTTGAGCCCGGCGCCGCCAAGTTCGACGACGAGACGCACGTGAATCAAATCGTGTAGTCCCGTTCTCGTTGGCTTTTTGGGTCGGGCGTCCCGTACGTTCGGGAGCCCGGCCCGTTATTTTGAAAGGAAGTGGGGATGAACCGCTTCATCGACATCAACCCGGAGAGGTGCATCGGCTGCGGAACATGCCAGTCCGCCTGTGCCGACGCCCACCGGATGCAGGGTCTTCAGGATACGCCGCGCCTAGCGCTCGTGAAGACCGGCGGTATTTCGGCCGCCCTTGCCTGCCACCATTGCGAGGGTGCCCCCTGCGCCGAGGTTTGCCCGGTGAATGCCATCGAGCACGATGGCGACCGCATCCACGTCAAGGAGCAGGAGTGCATTGGGTGCAGGCTGTGCGCCATCGCGTGCCCCTTCGGAGCCATCCATCCCGATGGCACGTCTATCGCCGGTGTCGCAGGCATGTGCGACCCGACGCCTTCGTATCCTAAGTCCCTGAGCAGCCTGCTTACGTGGGCTCCTGGCCAGTACACCTGCGCCGTTAAGTGCGACCTGTGCGCCTTCGATCCGGACGGCCCGCATTGTGTGGCGGCGTGCCCCACCAAGGCGCTGACCGTCATGGGCGGCGCGGCCGATCGCGAGCTCGACGAGGCCAAGCGCCTGCGCTCGATCGAAAACGGCCCGACTGTCGACGTTACCGCCGTGGCCCAGGGCCTGTCCGAGAAAGCAGAAGGGAGCGTAAACAATGGATAGCATGACGCTGTTTATCGCATCGCTTGCCGTCTCGTGCATCGGTGCGCTCGCCTCGGTTCTGCTGATCAAGGCCGATAATGCCGCCAAGACCGCCGGCTGCCTTATCGGCGCCGTCGCTGCGGTGCTTTCGTTTGTGGCCGGTATCCAGGCCATGCTGGGCGATGTCACGTCGGTCGACACCATCGTGTTCTTCCCGTTTGCCCATTTCCAGCTGCTGCTCAATCAGCTGTCCGGCCTGTTCGTGGCGCTCATCTCGGTGCTTGCGTTTGCCGGTTCGATCTACGGTCTCAACTACTTTGATGAGTACCCGGGCAAAAAGGGCCGCGCCGGCTTCTTCTTTAACATCTTCGTGGCGTCCATGATGCTCGTCATCACCGCCGACAACGTGTTTTGGTTCCTGGTCGCCTTTGAGCTCATGTCGCTGACCTCGTACTTCCTGGTCGTGATCGAGGAGAACGAGAACTCCATCCATGGCGGTTGGCTCTACTTTGTAATCGCGCACGTGGGCTTTGTGCTCATCATGGCGAGCTTCCTCACCATGACCAACTTCGCCGGTGGTTCGTTTGCCTTTGCGGATTTCCGCGCTACGCAGTTTAGCCCCGCGGTCGCATCCGTGTGCTTCGTGCTCGCCTTCTTTGGCTTTGGCGCCAAGGCCGGTATCATCCCGCTGCACGGCTGGCTGCCCAAGGCACATCCCGAGGCGCCGTCCAACGTGAGTGCCCTCATGTCCGGCGGCATGATCAAGATCGGTATCTTCGGCATCCTCAAGGTTGGTCTCGACCTGCTCTCCGCCTCGGGCGTTCAGGTCTGGTGGGGCCTTATGGTCATGGTCTTCGGTGCGATCTCGTCGGTCCTCGGCGTGGCCTTCGCCCTGCAGGAGCATGACATCAAGCGCCTGCTGGCCTATCACTCCGTCGAGAACATCGGCATCATTCTGCTCGGCGTCGGCGCTTCCATGGCCGCCATGGCGCTCAACTCGGTCGGCATCGCCGTCCTGGCTCTGATGGCCGCCCTCTACCACACGTTTAACCACGCGATGTTTAAGGGCGAGCTGTTCTTGGGCGCCGGTGCGCTGCTGTACTCCACGGGTACGCGCAATATGGAGAAGATGGGCGGCCTGTTCCGTCGTATGCCGGCAACGGCCATCTGCTTCCTCGTTGGCGCGCTTGCCATCTCGGCTATCCCGCCCTTCAACGGCTTTGTGTCCGAGTGGTTTACCTACCAGTCGCTCTTTAACGCCGCCATGCAGGGCGACAAGGCCGTCATGATCGTGGCCGTGTTCGCTGCCGTCGCGCTTGCCGTTACCGGCGCGCTGGCTGTCACGTGCTTCGTCAAGGCCTATGGTGTCTCCTTTGCCTCCGCGCCCCGCTCCGAGGCCGCGGCCAATGCCAAGGAGGTTCCCGCCCCCATGGTGTTTGCGCAGGGCCTGCTCGCGGCCATCTGCGTCGTGCTGGGCATTGGCGCTCCCGTGATTGCGCCCGTGCTGGTCGATGTCGCCGCGTCCGTGCTGCATCCGTACGGTGGCGTGTTTGCCGCCGAGGGCATGGAGCTCATGAACCAATACTCCGGCGCTGCCACCTCCACGCCCGCGATCGCCATTGCGCTCGTGGTGCTCGTCGGCCTTGCCTGCGGTTATCGCAAGCTCAAGACCGTCGGCAAGGTGCAGAAGTCTCAGCCGTGGGCATGCGGTTATGCTCCCAACGAGCATATGCCCGTCGTGGCCACGACCTTTGCCTCCGAGGTGTCCTGGTTTATGCAGCCGCTCTACACGCTGCGCGACCGTTGCACGGCCGTCTGCTGGTCCATCGCGCACTTCTTCCAGAAGCTCACCGGCGTGGCCGAGGCTGTGGAGCCCGTACCCGACAAGGTTCTCGTCGATGCCCCGCATAAGGGCGTCGAGAAGCTCGCCGACCTCGCGACTAAGCTCGAGGGCGGCAACTACAGCATCTATATCTGCTACATCGTCGCGGCACTCGTGGTGTTCCTCGTGCTCGCCGTGCAAATGGGTTAAGGAGGGGAGAGCATGAACAACATCGTACTTGCCGTTCTGCAGGGCGTGGTCGTCATGGCCGTCGCACCGTTCTTCTCCGGTCTCGGCCGCGTGATCCGCGCCAAGATGCACAACCGTCGCGGCCCCAGCATCATGCAGGACTACCGCGACCTGGCCAAGCTCTTTGCGCGCCCCGAGTCCCAGAGCGAGGATGCGAGCTTTGCGCTGCGCATTATGCCGCCGCTGTTCTTCGCCGTCGCCTTTATGCTCGCGATGGGTCTGCCGCTCTTTACGGCACAAAGCCCCATCCCGGTCTTTGGTGACGCCATCACCATCATGTACAGCCTGGCGCTCGCCCGCTTCTTCTTCGCCCTCTGCGGTGTGGATTCGTCCAACGCTTACGCCGGTATCGGCGGCGTCCGCGAGCTGCTCATGAGCGTGCTCATCGAGCCGTCCATGCTGCTGGCGCTGTTTGCCGCCGCCCTGGTGTGCGGCTCCACCGACATCGCCACCATGGGTCAGCACATCATGACGGGCGCCATCGACGCGCCGGTCGCCGTGATCCTCGCCGGCATCGCCTTTGCGATTGCCTGCTACATGGAACTCGGCAAGCTGCCCTTTGATCAGGCCGAGGCCGAGCAGGAGCTTCAGGAAGGCCCGCTCGCCGAGCTTTCCGGCCCGTCGCTCGCCATGGCCAAGCTCGCCATGTCCATGAAGCAGGTCCTGGTCGTTGCCTGGTTCTGCGCGATCTTCGTCCCCTGGGGCGAGCCCGCGGCCGTGGGTATCGCGGCCGTTCTGGGCGCGGTCATCTTCCTGGTGAAGTGCCTGATCGACTTTGTCGTATGCGGCGTGATCGAGAACTCCTGCTCGCGCTCGCGTTTTAAGGTGCTTGGCAATCAGACCTGGGCCGTCGTGGGCATCGCCGTTCTGGCGTTTGTCTTCGTGGTCGTCGGCGTGTAGGAGAAGGGAGAAACAATGTCATTTGCAGTCAGTCTGTCCCTTCTCGGCTTGGTCGCTATTGCGGCCCCGATGGTGGCCTCGGTGCTCGTCGCCCTGTTCCCCCGTCCGTACGCCAAGTGGTTCAGCGTTTTGGGTGCCGCCGTCTCGACGGTCTGCACCGTCGCCCTCGCCGCGAATTTCGCTGGCGCCGGCATGCCCGACACGCAGGTCTCCCTGATCTCGTTTGGGCAGACCCTCGTCATGGGATTCACCTTCGATCGCATGAGCACACTGCTCGCGCCCGCCTTTGTGGGTATCGGCCTGCTTGTCGTGATCTATTCGATTCCCTATATGAGCGAGAATAACCGTGAGCATCCCGACGCACCGCGTCGTCGCTTCTACGCGTACCTCGCGACCTTCATCGGCGCCATGGCCGGCCTTGTGTACAGCTCGACCCTTTTGGGCCAGCTCGTGTTCTTTGAGATCACGGGTGCGTGCTCTTGGGGCCTCATTAGCTACTACATGTCGCCTACCGCCAAGAAGGCCGGCATGAAGGCCCTGATTATTACGCATATCGGTGCGCTCGGCCTGTATCTGGGCGCCGCCATCGTGTTTGCCCACACCGGCACCTTCGCCATCACCGCGATTGCCGGCCTCGACGCCAAGCTCAAGGCTATCGTCCTTTTGCTCGTGCTGTTTGCGGCTTGGGCAAAGTCCGCACAGGTCCCCATGTACATGTGGCTGCCTTCGGCCATGGAGGCACCGACGCCTGTTTCGGCCTACCTGCATGGCGCCTCGATGGTTAAGGTCGGCGTGTGCGTGTTCGCGCGTGCACTCGTCTCTGCCGGCGAGATTCCCGAGATCGTGGGCTGGGTCGCCATTATCGACGCCATGGTCACCATGCTCTTTGGTTTCCTTATGTACCTGCCGCAAAAGGACATGAAGCGCCTGCTGGCCTTCTCCACGATCGCCCAGCTCTCCTATGTGTTCTTTGGTTTGGGCCTTTCGGTCTTTGGCAGCCAGCTGGCCTTTGACGGTGCCGTGTGCCACATCTTTAACCACGCTTTCGCCAAGACCCTGTTCTTCCTGATCGCCGGTTCGTTCTCCTTTACCCTCGGCACGCGTATGCTGCCCAAGCTTCGCGGCATCGTAAAGAAGTACCCGATCTCGGGCGTGGGCTTTGGTGTCGCGGCGCTCGCCATTGCCGGCGTGCCGCCCATGAACACGTTCTTCTCGAAGTTCCAGATCATCGCCGGCGGCTTTTCTGTGGGTGCCGGCAACGTTGCGATCCTGGTGCTCGTGTGCATCATGGTCGCCGAGACCGTCGCCACCTTTGCCTGGTTCCTTAAGTGGATGGGCTATTGCCTGCCCGGCGAGCCGAGCGACGAGGTCGCTGCGGGAGCCCCGCTTCCCCGAGCGATGGCGTTCGTGTTCATCGTGCTCATCATCATGGTTATCGTCAGCGGCCCGCTTTCGGCCAGCTGGATCGGTTAGGAGGTAGAACGACATGGGTTATTCGATCGTCAACATCCTTGGCGGCCTTCTGATCGTCACGTCCACCATGGTGGTCGTCTCAAAGAACATCAAGCACGCCATCAGCTGGTATGCGGTGCAGTCACTGGTGCTCGTGGGACTGCTCGCTACGCTCGGTGCCACCACCGGTGCGCAGGAGCTGCTTATGTGGGCTGGATCTGCCTTTATCACCAAGGTCGTCCTGGTCCCTTACATTCTCAACCGCGCATACAAGAAGATGGGCGAGCCGAGCGACGCATCGCTCAAGGCCGGCCTTAAGCCCGCGTGGGCCATTTGCATCATCGCCGTCGAGGTCGCGATTTGCTTTGCCGTCGTGACGCAGATCAGCCTGCCCACGGCCGAGGTTGCAACGCCAGCGCTCGCCATTAGCTTCGCTCACTTCTTCGTGGGCCTCACCTGCATCATCTCGCAGCGCAACATCATGAAGCAGATCTTTGGATACTGCCTTATGGAAAACGGCAGCCATGTGACGCTCGCGCTTTTGGCCCCCACCGCTCCCGAGATCATCGAGATCGGTATCGCCACCGACGCCATCTTTGCCGTCATCATCATGTCCATCGTCGTGCGTCGCATTTGGGACGACTCCCACTCGCTCGATGCGCGCGACCTGTCCGAGCTGAGGGGGTAGTCCATGGAAACGTTGATTCTCGCCCTGCTCGCGACTCCTTTGCTGTTCTCGCTGGTCATGGCGTTTTTGCCCAAGAACACGTCCTATAACGTGTTTGCCGGTCTCAACCTGGTCTCCGTCGCAGCCGTCCTGGTGCTGTCGATTATGACGGCCGGTTACGTCCTTATGAGCGGCGACACCGCGAGCGCTTTTGGCCTGTGGTTCCACCTCGATTCGCTGGGCGCCATCTTTGTGATGCTCATCGGCTTTATCGGTTTTCTCACGGGGCTGTTCTCGCTGCCCTATGTAAAGGCCGATATCGAGGAGGGCTCCATGCCCGCCGAGCGCGCCAAGCAGTATTTTGCGCTGTTTAGCCTGTTTGTGTTCACCATGCTGCTTGCGTGTCTGTCCAACAACATGATCCTCACGTGGGCCGCCGTGGAGGCAACAACGCTTTCCACCGTGTTCCTGGTGGGTATCTACAAGAACAAGACGGCTCTCGAGGCTTCTTGGAAGTATGCGATGGTCTGCACCGCCGGCGTGGCCTTCGGCCTGTTCGGTACGCTGCTGATCTACGCCAACGCCGCCGACGTGATTCCCAACGCCCATGAGGCCGCATTCCTGTCGTGCGTGCTGCCGTATGCCGACCAGTTCGACCCGACGCTCATGCGCCTCGCCTTTGCGTTTGTCGTGATTGGCTTTGGCACCAAGGCCGGCCTGTTCCCCATGCACACTTGGCTGCCCGATGCCCACTCCCAGGCCCCGAGCCCTGTCTCGGCCCTGCTCTCGGGCGTGCTGCTTAAGTGCGCCATGCTTGTGATCATGCGCTTCTACGGCTTTACTATCCAGGCCGTGGGCGCCGAGTATCCGCAACTTTTGCTGCTGATCGTCGGCACGCTGTCCATTTTGGTGGCGGCACTCTCGATGTTTCGCCAGGACGATCTCAAGCGCCGCTTTGCGTACTCGTCTGTGGAGAACGTGGGCGTTATCGCCCTGTGCCTGGGTATCGGCGGCCCGCTGGGTATCGCCGCGGCCCTGCTGCACTGCGTGTTCCACGGCTTTACCAAGACGCTTGCCTTCTGCGTTTCCGGCAACATCCAGCACGCCTTTGGCACGCGTAGCCTGGCCAAGATCCAGGGTGTCGTCGAGGTTGCTCCCGCAACCGCCGCGCTCGCCATCCTGGCGCTGCTCGGTCTTGGCGCCTTCCCGCCCTTTGGCATGTTTATCTCCGAGTTCCTGACTTTTGTCGCCGGTGTTACCTCCGGTCCCATGTGGCTGGTCGTCGTGGTCGCCCTCGGTCTTACCGTGGCCATCTCCGCGCTCACCCGCATCGCACTCAAGTCGGTATTCGGCCACGCGCCTCAAGGCATGGGCAAGCATGAGGCCCCGGCGCTCATACTTATCCCCGAAATCATCCTGGCTGTCATGATCTTGTGGTTTGGCATCGCCACCCCGCTGCCCCTTGTGCACGGTGTGGAGACCGCGACCGGCATCGTGCTCGAGCAGAGCACCGAGGAACTTCACGCGACGCCGATGTACCGCGCTGTGTTCGGTACCGAGACCGCTCAGAGCGAGGTGGAGTAACGAATGATTGAAACTGAGAACAAGGTGTACGCCCGTCGCTGCGAGAGCCATGTCGAGGCCCTGCGCCGCGCCGTTCCAGGCTGCATCGAGAAGGTCGAGTGGCAGTGCGAGGACCAGCTGACGATTACCGTCAAGCAGGACAAGCTGCCCGAGGCCGTCCACTACCTGTATTACGAGCGCTACGGCTGGATTCCCGTGATCATCGGCAATGATGAGCGCAGTCTGTGCGGCCGTTACGCTGTGTACTACGTCATCTCCATGGAGGGGGAGGACCCCGGTTGGGTGACCGTGCGCACCGAGGTCGATCCCGCCAAGATGACGTTCCCGTCCGTGACGCCGTTCGTCCCCGCCTGCGTGTGGGGCGAGCGCGAGCTTCGCGACATGTTCGGCCTGATCCCCGAGGGCCTGCCCGATCGTCGTCGCCTGGTGCTGCCCGACGATTGGCCCAGCGGCCTGTACCCGCTGCGCAAGGACTCCATGGACTACCGTTTCCGTCCCGCTCCCGCGAGCGACATGGAAAACTACGAGTTCTTGGCCGATACCAAGGGCAAGGAGACGACGCTCGTCCCCATGGGCCCGCTGCACATCACCTCCGACGAGCCCGGCCACTTCCGCCTGTTCGTTGAGGGCGAGACGATCGTCGACGCCGACTACCGTCTGTTCTACGTGCACCGCGGCATGGAGAAGGTCGCCGAGACGCGCCTGAACTATGATGCCGTGACGTTCCTCGCCGACCGCATCTGCGGCATCTGCGGCTGCGCCCACTCGGTGGCCTATGCCGAGGCCGTCGAGCGCGCCCAGGGCATTCATGTTCCGCCGCGCGCCCAGTACATCCGCGCCATCATGCTCGAGGTCGAGCGCCTGCACTCGCATCTGCTCAACATTGGCCTGGCGTCGCACTACACGGGCTTCGACTCCGGCTTCCAGCAGTTCTTCCGCGTCCGCGAGAAGTCCATGGACCTGGCCGAGAAGCTCTCCGGTCACCGCAAGACCTACGGCCTCAACGTGATCGGCGGCGTGCGTCGCGACATTTTGGCCGAGCAGAAGCTTTCCACGCTCACGACCATTCACCAGCTGCGCTCCGAGGTTCAGGAGCTCGTCGACGTCTTGCTCTCCACGCCCAACTTTATTGAGCGTACGAGTGGCATCGGCATCTTGGACCGCAAGATCGCACGCGACTTCTCGCCGGTCGGCCCGCTCATGCGTGGCTCGGGCTATGCCCGCGACGTGCGCTTTGACCATCCCTTCGACGGCTACGCCGATCCGGATATTCAGAAGATGCACGCCGCCACGGCCGACACCTGCGACGCCTTCGGCCGTACCGCCGTTCGCATCCAGGAGGTCTACGATTCGATCGACATGATCGAGACCATGCTCGAGAACTGCCCGTCGGGCCCCATCCTCACCACGGATTGGGAGTACACCCCGCACAAGTACGCCATCGGCGCCACTGAGGCGCCGCGCGGCGAGGACGTGCACTGGGCGATGCTCGGCAACAACCAGAAGTGCTACCGCTGGCGCGCCAAGGCCGCCACGTACAGCAACTGGCCGGTCCTGCGCTACATGTTCCGCGGCAACACCGTGGGCGACGCGGCGCTGATCGTCGGTTCGCTCGACCCGTGCTACTCCTGCACCGACCGCGTGACGGTGACCGATGTCGCCGCCAAGCGCGACCACGTGCTCGACAAGGAGCAGTTCGAGAACGTCTGGCGCGACAAGTCGCCGCTTGCGGGCGAGGGCACCATGGCCGCTCCGCTCGATGAGGAGGCGCTCTAATATGCTGAAGCTTTGGAAGGTTAACGCCAAGGCCGGCGACGCGACGGTCAAGTACCCGTTTGCGCCGTTCCTCACCAACAAGGACATGCGCGGCAAGCCCGAGCACAACGCGGAGCTCTGCATCGCCTGCGGTGCCTGCGGCGTGGCGTGCCCGGCCGATGCCATTCGCATGGACACCGACCTTGCGGCCGATACCATCACCTGGTCGATCGACTACGGTCGCTGCATCTTCTGCGGCCGCTGCGAGGAAGCCTGCCCCATGGAGGCCATCAAGCTTACCGAGGAGTTTGAGCTGGCCGTCATGAGCAAGGACGACCTCACCAGCAAGAGCGTCTATACGCTCGAGCACTGCTCGCGTTGCGGTAAGCCGTTTGCCCCGCACAAGGAGATCGACTACGCCAAGCGCCTGCTGCAAAAGGTCGGCGGCATGGAGGCCATCCAGGCCGCCCGTACCGTTGGTATGTGCCAGGAGTGCAAGCGCGAGCTCGACGCCCTGCGCGCCGCCTCGGCCGTAAAGACCGGTAACGCGCGCGGCATGGCTGCCAACGAGACGCTTGCGTCCGGTGAGCCCCAGGGCCCCGGCATGGAGTATCTGGGCGGCCACGGTGTGAATCCGGAGTATGTCGACCGCGAGCTCAACCCCGATGCGCCCGAGATCCCCGCTGGACCTGCACCGGTCGAGGGCATCATCATGGATTTTGAAACGAAGGAGGAGTAACCATGGCCGAACCCACGCTTTTGCCCGAGCGGCTCCAGTACCGCCCGACCAAGATCGAGCTCGACGAGAGCATCGAGAAGGCCAAGGCGACCCTTCTTAAGAAGATCAAGCGCTCGGTGTACGTCTACCGTGTTGACTGCGGCGGCTGCAACGGCTGCGAGATCGAGATCTTCGGTTCCATCACGCCCGTCTTCGACGTCGAGCGTTTTGGCATCAAGGTCGTGCCCTCGCCCCGTCACGCCGATGTGCTGCTGTACACCGGCGCCGTGACGCGCGCCATGCGCATGCCGGCCCTGCGCGCCTTTGAGGCCGCGCCCGATCCCATGATCGTGGTGTCCTATGGCGCGTGCGGCTGCACCGGCGGCATCTTCTACGACAACTACTGCGTCTGGGGCGGAACGGATAAGATCCTGCCGGTCGATGTCTACATCCCCGGCTGCCCGCCCAGCCCCGCGCAGACCATCTACGGCTTTGCCATGGCGCTTGGTCTGCTGGACCAAAAGCTCCATGCCGAGACCACGGTGGAGGCTACCGGCGAGCAGGCCGATATCCTGCACCCCGGCGTGCCGTACAAGCTGCGCGTTGCCATCGAGCGCGAGGCTCGCGCCATGAGCGGCTACCGTTACGGCCGCGACCTGGCCAACGAGTTTATGGATACGCTCGAGGGTGCGCCCAAGGGCGATATCCGCGGTGCCATGGCGCTACTCATCGACAAGCAGGACGATCCGCGCCGCGTCGAGGTGTACTCGGCGCTGCAGGATCTGGTGCTGGCCGGAGGTCGCTAGATGGAGCTCACGGACCGCTCTGGTTACTTTGCGGGCCCCGGCATGCTCGGCGGCTCTTTTGGCGATGCCTCGCGCGCAAGCGACGAGGCCGCCGAGGGCGTCGCCGACCCATCCCTGGGCCATGCGCCCGACCAGGTGGTCTTTTACGAGCTCACGCGTAAGTTTGTGGAGACCGAGGAAGACGTTCCCCAGGAGGCCTGCGACGTGCTGTACTACACGCTCGCCGTGGGCCACCACACCGGCGTGCTCGACTGCTTTGAGCCGCGCCTGTCGGTGCCGGTGAACGTCTTCTATTCGCTCGTCGACGCGCTGCCGGAGGGGGAGGCCAAAACCAAGTTTGAGGCCATCCGCTCCTTTGGTGAGTGCCAGCTCGACAAGGCGGCGGTGCCGTCGCTGCTCGATGCCTGCGATGCGTTGCTCGACGAGCGCGGTTTTCGCGGGTCGGCCAAGGCCGGCATCTCGGTGTTCGACGACGACTTTGGCCTGCATGCCCAGCAGGTCGCGTTTTTGATGAAGTTCCGTGATCTGGTTGAGCGCGTGCGCGATGTGTCGGGCGTGTATCTGACGGGGAGGTTGCAGTAATGGGTCGCGTTGTGGATGGACGTGTGAACGGAGCCCCGTTTGCGGGTATCGTGCTCACGGCGGGAAGCGTACTGCGTGCCGACGATGCCGCCGGCCCCGTGCTCTCCAAAAAGATGGAGGACGCACCCATCGCCGGTTGGTACACCATCGACGGCGGCCAAACGCCCGAGGATGACATCATCGAGGTCAAGCGCGAGCGTCCGCCTCGCCTGGTCTTGGTCGATGCCGCCGACATGGCGCTGCCCGTCGGGTCCATCCGCTTGCTCGACAAGCGCGATGTGGCCCGCAAGTCGATGTTCACCACGCATTCGCTTCCCTTGTCGATTCTGATCGAGGAAATCGAGCAATCGTGCGATGATATCGTCTTCGTCGGGATTCAGCCGGGTGACACGGAGTTCTACAACCCCATGTCCCCGGAAGTCTTTGACGCCGTCGACGCCGTGTACGACGCCGTGGCCGCCAACGACTTTTCCCACTTTGTCCGCTTGGGGCAAGAGCAATAGGAGCGCTTGTCTCTGCTGATTAGGAAAGAAGTGATTGACATGGCAGATTCCAAGGTGGAGCACCCCGCTCCCGATTGCCTGGCGCCCGCCGCGATCGAGGCCAAGACCGAGACCGCCGGCGTGACCAAGGCTAACCTGCCGGTCGCTAAGGCCTTTCTGTTGGCAATGTTCGCCGGCGCTTTTATCGCCTTCGGCGGCCTGTTCTTTACGGTGTTCTTGAGCGACAGCACGCTCGGTTGGGGTGCCCAGCGCGTCGTGGGCGGCCTGTGCTTTTGCCTGGGCCTGGTGCTGGTACTGGTGTGCGGCGCCGAGCTGTTCACCGGCAATTCTCTTATGGTCTGCGCGCTCAAGAGCAAAAAGATCACCCTGGCTCAGATGCTCAAGGCTTGGGTCGTCGTATGGGTCGGTAATTTTGTCGGTGCTCTGTTCATTGTCTTTTTGGTGTACATGGCCGGCATTTACAAGCTCAACGGCGAGGCGGTTGCCAATTCCATGGTGAGCGTCGCCGCCGGCAAGGTGACGATCGACTGGGTGACGATCTTCTTCCGCGGCATCCTGTGCAACATCTTTGTGTGCCTGGCCGTGTGGATCGGTACCGCCGGCAAGACCGTGGTCGATAAGGTCGTGGGTATTTTGCTGCCGATCGCTGCCTTTGTGGCCTGCGGTTTTGAGCACTGCGTTGCCAACATGTACTTTTTGCCCATGGGTGCCGTGATGCACGCGTGCGGCCATGGTGCTGACGTCGCCGGCGCCGATGCGCTCAACGCTGCGGGCATTGCGTTTAACCTGTCCGCCGCCACGCTGGGCAACATCGTGGGCGGCGCGGTTCTGGTCGCGCTCGGCTACTGGTTTATCTACGCCAAGAAGTCCGAGGCGTAAGGTGCCGTCTGTTTGACGTTGGGCCTCCCGCGGGGCGTTGCCGTGCGGGAGGCTTTTTTGGCCTGGGACTCGTTGCCGGGCTTTTGGCCTGTTGTGTTTGGCTGATGAAAGGGGTAATCGAGATGGCATCTGCTGTGAAGCGTGACGGTCGCGCCGTGGTGACTACATGCGGGGGATGCTATGCCGATTGCGCCTTTGCGGCACGCGTTGAGGTCGGTCGCGTGGTGGCCGAGCTGCCGGTTGTGGGGCATCCGTGCGCGGCGCGTGCCCTGTGCGCCCGCGGTCGGCATCGCCTGTCGATGCCGTTTGACGAGCGCGATCGCATTGTGCACCCCATGCGCCGACGAGCTGATGGCTCGGGGTTCGATGCGATTTCGTGGGACGAAGCGTTTGCCCAGATTGCCGAGCGTCTTTTGGGGATTGTTGACGAACGTGGCCCCCGTGCGCTGGGCATGACGCTCGGAGTGCCCTCGTTCGACCGCTACTGGGCATATCGCCTTATGCATGCGCTGGGCTCGCCCAACGTGTATGGTGCCGACGGTGCCTGCGAGGTAAGCCGTCTCACCGGCTGGGAGCACAGCCTGGGTTACAGCCCCGCCTCCGACCTGTCGCATACCGATTGCATCATGTATCTGGGGCGTTCCATCGTCGATTCGTCGACGATGGGGGCTGTTGATGCGCTCAACGATGCCCGTCGCCGTGGGGCGAAGATTATCGTGGTCGACCCCCGGCGCAGCGGCTCGGCCGCGCTTGCCGACCGCTGGCTGCGCGTGCGCCCGGGCTGCGACCTGGCCTTGCTGCTGGGCATTGCGCATGTCTTGATTGCCGAGGACCTGTATGACCACGAGTTTGTTGCCCGCTATACCACGGGCTTTGACGAGTTGGCGCAGGCGGCTCGTGCTTGGACGCCCGAGTGGGCCGAGTCGATGTGCGACGTGCCGGCCGCAGAGATTGTCGCCACGGCGCGCGATCTCGCTGTCGCCGCGCCTGCCGCTGTGGTGGATGCGGGCTTTCATGGTGGCATCGGTATCGCGTATGCCAATAGCACCCAGACCGCACGCGCTATCTGCCTGGTGGATGTACTGTTGGGCTGCATCGGACGCGCGGGCGGTGCCCTCAACCCGCCCGCACCGCTTGCGCTGGGCGACTTGGACCCCGCGCGTTTCGCGACGCCGTTAACGCCGCGTGGGCCCAAGCTGGGGTCCGAGCGCTATCCACTGGTCGATCCGGTGCGCGGCCTGTGCACGACCATTGGTCAGTCGATTCTGGCCGGCGATTTGCGCGGGCTCATCGTCTATGCCAGTAACCCCGGTGCGGGCTATGGCAATGCGCAGGTTTGGTTGGGTATTTTGCAACAGCTCGACTTGCTCGTGACGATTGATATTCGCTGGTCCGAGACAGCGCGCGCTTCTGACTTCGTGCTGCCCGATGTGACGTATCTGGAGGCCGACCGCGGCGTGGGAACGGTGATGGGCTTTAACGATGCGCGTGTGTTCTACCGCAACGCCGTGCTGCCTGCGCAGCATGACGACACACGTCCCGGTCGGGAGATTTTTGCCGGTCTGGCGCAGGCGTGTGGGGCTGGCGAGTACTTCCGGTTTACGTCTGACGACCTGGCGGCTGCCCAGGTGGCGCCTTTTGGGATCGATCTGGACGAGCTCAAGGAGCGCGGCTGGGCCGACACGGGTGTTGCGTTGCCGTCGCGTACGGGCGAGCCGGCGATTCCCTTGGATGGCGGCAAAATTGCGCTGGCAAGCGACGTATGGGAACGAGCTGGCCTGGGTCGTGTACCCAACTGGATCGCCCCCATGGTGGAGCCGGGCCCGGGGATGTTTCGCCTCATTAGCGGCAACCGTCCCTTTGAGTCGCATACCTCGCGAAGGCTTGCAGCCCAAGGTGCCGCCGAGGCTGGGTCGGACCTGGATGCCGTGCAGATGAATGCCGATGCTGCCGCGCACATGGGCATCGCCGACGGCGAGATCGTCGAACTCGTGAGTGATATGGGCCGCGACCGCGTGCGCGTGGAGACGACGCCGTATCTGCATCCGGCGTGCATCTTCACCTCGGCCGCCCCCGGTGGGCGTTCGTTTGGTGCCGATGCCGGTGGCGCTCAAGCCTTGGGCGTGGGCCCGCTCGACCATACGCCGTTACGTTGGGACCCGTTGACGGGTGCTGCGCTCACCCAGGAAAACGCCGTTCGCGTGGAAAAGATCGCGGCGCGCGAGGATAATAACGAGTAATTGACTCAGCTGATGCATTCGACTGATCCACGTTTCTTTTGAAAGGCCGCACATGAGCGATAGCCAGAACATGTCCGATGAGGTACGCGCCCGCCTGCGCGCCATTCCTTCCGTCAACGAGCTGCTTGCCGAGTGGCCGGTAGTGAAGGCGGCGGGGGAGACCTGCGACGCGGTGGTGCATGCCGCCGTGACGGCCGAGCTCGACGAGGAGCGCGCAGCCATTCGCGCCGGTGCCGCCCCGCGCTCTAAGCGCGACCTAGCCTCGGCCATCGAGTGGCGTGCGCACCGCTCCGCGTTGCCGAGCCTGCGCCCTGCCGTCAACGCTACGGGCGTGGTCATCCATACCAACTTGGGCCGCGCCCCGCTCGCGGAGTCGGCCGCCAAGGCCGTGGCCGAGGTCGCGCGCGGCTACAGCACGCTCGAGTACAGCGTGGACACCTGCTCGCGTGGGTCGCGCAAAGAGCATGCCGCGCAACTCATCCGCTCGCTTACCGGTGCCGAGGATGCGCTGGTCGTCAACAACAACGCCGCCGCGGTGCTGCTGGTGCTGGCGACTCACGCTGTGGGCAAAGAGGTTATCGTCAGTCGCGGCGAGCTTGTCGAGATTGGCGGCAGCTTCCGCATCCCCGATGTCATGGCGGCTTCGGGCGCCAAACTCGTCGAGGTCGGCGCCACCAATCGCACGCACCTGACAGATTATGAGCAAGCCATCACGCCCGATACGGCGATGATCCTTAAGGTCCATCCTTCCAACTATCGCATCGAGGGTTTTCACGAGGAGGTGGGTTCTCGGGAGCTTGCCTCCCTGGCCCACAAGCATGGTCTGCTGTTCTACGAGGACCAGGGGTCGGGCGCGCTGTTGCCCGACGACATCTTGGTGCGCGGAGGCGAAGAAACCACGCCGGCTTCGGTTTCGGCAGGGCTCGATATCGTGTCGTGCTCGGGTGATAAGCTGCTGGGTGCCGCGCAGGCGGGCATTATCATGGGCCGTCGCGATCTGGTCCAGGCCTGTGGGTCGCATCCGCTTATGCGCGCCCTGCGCCCGGGTAAGCTCGCGCTGGCGGCACTCGAGGCCACACTGCGCATCTACATGGACGGGGCGGATGTGGCCCATCGTGAGGTGCCGGTGCTCAACATGCTTACGCTGCCGCAGGCTCATCTGGAGCGTCGCGCGCGTAAGCTGCGCGAGCTGATGGTGGCGGGTCTCGATAAGGCTGGCTGCCCGTGCGCCCTGAAGGCGGAAATCGTCGAGGAATCGTCGACCCCCGGTGGCGGCTCGCTGCCTACCGTGGAGCTGCCCACCATGTGCGTGGCCGTGCGTCTTGTCGATGAGCGTCTTTCCGTTGACGCGCTCAAGCGCTCACTCGTCCAAGACTTCGATACGCCGGTCGTCACGCGTACCTCGCACGATCGCATTCTGTTTGATGTGCGCACGCTCGTGGGCGACCGCGATATCGAGACGGCGGCGTCGACGCTCGTCGCGTGCGTTAAGAAGGCGATTGCTCGATGAGTGAGGTTCAAACGCTGGTGGAGTGTCCCGTTATCGTTGGCACGGCGGGTCACGTCGACCACGGTAAGTCGGCACTGATCGAGGCGTTGACCGGCAAGAATCCCGATCGCCTGGAGGTCGAGCGTCGTCGCGGCATGACCGTGGAGCTGGGCTTTGGCGAGCTGGCGCTGCCGAGCGGCAAGATCGTCGGCCTGGTCGACGTGCCGGGCCACGCGCATTACCTGCGCGCCATGGTGCAGGGTGCCACGGGCATTGATGTTGCCGTGTTGGTGGTCTCTGCCATCGAGGGCGTGATGCCGCAGACCCGCGAGCACGTGCACGTGCTGGAGCTGCTGGGCGTCACGCATATGGTGGTGGCGCTGACTATGTGTGATCTGGCCGACGCCGAGATGACCGAGCTTGCCGAGCTCGATGTCGACGACTTTTTGTCGGGTACCGTGTTTGCGGACGCGCCGATCGTGCCCGTGTCGTCCAAGACCGGTGCGGGAATCGATGACCTGTTAGCTGCGCTCGACGAGCAGGTTGCCGCTTGCTGGGATGCCTGCCGTGCCCGTGCCGAGCTCACCGATGCCGCGCCGCGCTTGCCGATTGACCGCTGCTTTACGATCAAGGGCGCCGGTACTGTGGTGACGGGAACGCTGCACGATGCGCCGGTTGCGGTGGGCGATGAGCTCGTCGCGCTGCCGTCGCGCACGGCCTGTCGCGTGCGTGGGATCCAAGTGCATGGCGACACTCAGCAGGCGCTGCCCGGTCAGCGTGTGGCGCTCAACCTAGTTGGTGACGGTGTCGCGGCGCTTGACCGTGGCGAGATGCTGGGCGTGGCGGACCGCTTTGGCCAGACGTTGCGCTTTATGATGACGTTCACCTACCTGGGCCGCGAGGGCACCAAGCCACGCGTGCTCGAGTCGGGCGCGCGTGTGCATGTGATGGCCGGAACGGCCGAGGTCGTCGGCCGCATCATGCTTTTGGAGGGCGAGGCCCCCATGGCGGTGGGCGAGACCCGTACCGTGCAGGTGCGCCTGGAGGAGCCGCTGCCGCTGTGTGCCGGAGACCATGCCGTGGTGCTGTCGTATTCGCCCGTTATGCTCATCGGCGGCGGGCGCGTGCTGCTTTCGCGCTGCCGTCGCTCGCGCGAGCTTTCTGCCGGCGAGCGCGCACTGTTTGCGGCGCTTGAGTCCGGCGATACCGCGGGCGGTGTGGGCGCTTGGCTGGCGCTGCAGATGCTGCCGGTTACGGCGGTTGATGTTACTGACGCTTTGGATCTTGGTGTCGGCGAGGTCGATGCCGCACTGCGCGGGTTGGTGCCGCAGGGCTCTGTTCGCAAGCTTGCTGTGGGTGATGCGGACTACTTGGCGGACGCCGTGGTGCTCGACGCTGCGATGGATGCACTGGCGGCGACCCTGTCAGCCATGCACGCGGCGTCTCCCAAGGAGACGGGCTTTACGCCCGGCGCCGTTGCCCATGCTGCGTGGCCTGCCGCTGATGATGGCGTTGCCGCGGCTCTGATTGCCGAGGGCTGCTCGCGTGGCGTGTGTGCCGCCGAGGGTGCCGAGGTATTCGATCCGCATTCGGCCGCCGCGGCGGCACGCGTGGTGCGAGAGGCTTGCGAGCGCATCGTCGCGCTGCTTGACGAGGCCGGCCTGGATGCACCGGCGCTTCCCGAGGTGGGCGAGCAGTTGCAGCTCGATCGCGACACCATGACGCGTGCCCTGCGCGAGCTTTCGCTCAATCGCTCGATCGTGAAGGTCGAGCGCGACGTTGCCCTGTCTGCTGCCGCCGAGGCCCATGCGCGCGAGCTCGTCGCCGCCGCCATTGAGGCAGCCGGCGGTGCTGCCACCACGAGCGTACTGCGCGAGGCCCTGGGTGTGTCGCGCAAACGTGCCATCAGCATCTTGGAGCACCTGGATGCCGTGCGCTTTACGGTGCTCGACAAGGACGCCGGCGGCCTGAGGTCCCTGCGCTAGGCCGGTCACTCGCTCCCGCCACCTCAGTTGCGGTGAAATAGTTCCTATTTGGAGGCTTTGGCAGCAAATACAGGAACTATTCCACCGCAACTTCTTGCTCGTCTTTTTGGGATGGGGACCGCTCGGTTTGGTAAAATACCGCCGCACTTGGGAACGGATGGGCTCCGGTGGGCTCCGCGGTCCTCAAAACCGTTGCGAGGCGTGCAAAACGTCTTGGATGTGTTCGATTCACATACGTTCCCGCCATACGCTACCAGCGCTTTTGTGCTCGCGGTCTTGCTGCGTGCCGCAAAGGCGCTGTTTTGTTTTTGCACGAGCTTTTCGTAGCGCTGCTATTTCGGTGGCTGTATTTAGCTTCGTGCACCGGGCTTCGAGCATGCCGATGGAGGTGTTTTGCCGTATGACTACCGTAAGACGTGCCGATCTTTCTTGTGTCGTCCAAGCGGGTGGGCTGTCCTCGCGCATGGGCTGCGACAAGGCATGCATGGCGTTTTGCGGCGAGCCGCTCATCGAACGCGTGCTGGGTCGGCTGGCGCCAGTTGCCGGCGAGTTGGTCGTGACGACTTCGCGTCCCAGCGAGCTCGCCTACCTTGAGGAGCGCGCGTTTGGCGGCCTGGTGCCGCGAATAGTGTCGGACCTTGAGGGGCCGGCGGGCGCCATGCGCGGCATCGCGAGTTCGCTGACTGCGGCCCGGCTGCCTCTCGTTGCTATCGTCGCCTGTGATATGCCGTTTGTCTCTTCGGAGCTAATCGGTGCCCTTGCTGGCTGTGTTGAGGCCGAGGCGCTCGACGTGTGCGTGCCGCGCGAGGAGCGGGGAATTGAGCCGCTTTGCGCCGTCTGGCGCCGTGACGCGTGTGCGCCGGTTGCCCAAGAACTGCTCGCCGGTGACCGTCAGCGAATCCGCTGCCTGATCGACCGGGTGAACGCCGGGTATTTGGACGAGCCTCAGATTGTCACGGTCGCCGGCTCGACGCTCTGCTTCGAGAACGTCAATACGCCCGAGGAGTTTGCGGCGGCCGAGTTACTCGCCTAGACGATTGGAGTTGCCATGTCTCACGATATTTGTCCCGACACGGGAGAACCTTGCACTTGCGACGGGTCCGAACCCTGTACCTGCGGTTGCGGTGGCTGTGGACATACTGCGGAAGAGGAAGCGGCCGCCGCGGCGTATCGCGATGCACACCGCGAAGGCCCGTCCGGTGATGCTCTCGACCACGAACGCAAGATCATCGTTTCGTTCGATAGCACCTTCGATGTGATGGAATGCGAGCAGCTGTGCCTTGCCGCCGGTGTGCCCGGGCGCATCATGCCGCTGCCCGGCTCCATCACCGCCGGCTGCGGACTGTGCTGGGCCATGCCGTTCTCGGGCGATGCCCTCGCCGCCTTCCGCGCCGCCACCGAGGGCTGCATAACCCCCGCCGACTATCATCAGCTCGTCCTCTAACCACCAACATCACCACAAAGGTGCCTGTCCCCAATGTGGTGGTTTGGAACACGTGGACGAAACAGGTTTGAAACACGGGTTTTGCACGTCAGGCACTCAAAAACGCTTCTACCTGCATCGTAATCAAAACGAAACATCCGCTCGTCGGCTTATGCGAAACTTTGCCGCAACAGTGCGATATTATCCATACACGATAAAGCTCGCGGCGCATGGGGTGCCGCGACCAACATTTTCGTTTCCCATCATTGGAGGAAGCATGAGCTACACGCAGAAAGTTCTCGAAGAGCTCAAGGCCCGCTATCCCGAGCAGCCTGAGTTCATCCAAGCCGCGACCGAGATCCTCGGCACCATCCAGCCGGCGCTCGACGCCCACCCCGAGTACGAGGAGGCCGCCCTGCTGGAGCGTCTCGTCGAGCCCGAGCGCATCGTCATGTTCCGTGTTCCCTGGGTCGACGACCAGGGCAAGGTTCAGGTCAACCGCGGCTATCGCGTCGAGTTCAACTCTGCCATTGGACCCTACAAGGGCGGCCTGCGCTTTAACCCGACGGTCACCCTGGGTATGCTCAAGTTCCTGGGCCTGGAGCAGATCCTCAAGAACAGCCTGACCACCCTTCCCATGGGCGGCGGCAAGGGCGGGTCCGACTTTGACCCCAAGGGCAAGTCCAACAACGAGATCATGCACTTCTGCCAGTCCTTCATGACCGAGCTCTATCGCCACATCGGCCCCAACACCGACGTTCCCGCCGGCGACCTGGGCGTTGGCGGCCGCGAGGTTGCCTACCTGTTCGGTCAGTACAAGCGCCTGACTAACGAGTGGACCGGCGTCCTCACCGGCAAGGGCCTCTCCTTTGGCGGCTCGCTCGCCCGTACCGAGGCCACCGGCTACGGCCTGGCCTACTTTGTGGACGAGTACCTCAAGAGCCGCGGCGACTCCTTCGAGGGCAAGAACGTCGTCGTTCATGGCTCCGGCAACGTCGCCATCTACGCCGTCCAGAAGGTCTCCCAGCTCGGCGGCAAGGTGCTCGCCTGCTCCGATACCCACGGCTGGGTCGAGGATCCCGACGGCATCGACTACACCGTGCTCGAGCACGTCTACAACAAGAAGCGCTCCGGCCACGACAAGGGCGTTACGCTCGCCATGTACGTTGACGAGAAGCCCAACGCCGTGTGGCACGAGGGCGACGGCCGCGGCGTGTGGCAGCTGCCCTGCGACATTGCGCTGCCCTGCGCTCGCGAGAACACGCTGCTGCTCGAGGACGCCCAGGCGCTCGTCGCCAACGGCTGCAAGGTGGTCGGCGAGGGCGCGAACATGCCCACGACCATCGAGGCCACAACCTACTTCCAGGAGAACGGTGTTGCCTTTATGCCCGGTAAGGCTGCCAACGCCGGCGGCGTGCTCGTGTCCGGCCTGGAGATGAGCCAGAACGCCGAGCACCTGTCCTGGACCTTCGAGGAGGTCGACGGCAAGCTCGAGCAGCTCATGCGCGGCATGTTCCACAACGTGGACGACACCGCCAAGGAGTACGGCCAGGAGGGCAACTTTGTCATGGGCGCCAACATCGCCGGCTTCCTGAAGGTCGCCGACGCCATGCTCGCCCAGGGCGTCTGCTAAATCTTCGCTCGACATAGCATGTTATAAGGCTCCCAGTCATTCCGGCTGGGAGCCTTTTTTGATCCGTTGGGGACGGAGGAAAACGGATCATTATGTCTCGGCCCTCTGCCGGCCGCCCCTTAAGTTGCGGTGAAATACGGACTGTTGGGCGCCCTAAGCCCGACAAACAGTCCGTATTTCACCGCAAGTTATGGATGGGAGGGAGGTTTTTGTGCTGTGGAAGGTCGCGGCCCTTCGTTTGGTACACTTAAAAGTACTGGACAAGTAAAGAGATGGGGGAGAACGTGCTCAAGTTCGGTACCTACGTCCGTGTTGGAAACGCGGCCGAAGCCTATGAGCTCTTACAGAAGAACCGCAACAACAAGATTGTGGGCGGCGGCATCTGGATGCGCCTGGGTTCGCGTCGTGTGGCGACGGCGATTGACCTTTCGGCCTGCGGACTCGATCAGATCGAGGAGACCGAGACCGAGTTTCGCATCGGTGCCATGTGCACCCTGCGCCAGCTCGAGCGTCATGCCGGGCTCAACGCGCTTGTCAATAATGTCTTTGAGTTCGCCGTCCACGACATCGTGGGCGTGCAGCTGCGCAACACCGCCACGGTGGGCGGCAGCATCTACGGCCGCTTTGGCTTCTCGGACGTTCTCTCCGCCTTTCTCGCGCTCGATTCCTATGTTGAGCTGACGGGCGCCGGCCGCGTGCCGCTCGCGGAGTTCGTGCGGATGGGCTACGTGCGCGACGTGATCGAGCATGTCGTGGTCGTCAAGCACGAGTACCGTGCGAGCTACGAGGCCGTGCGCAAGGCCGCGACCGACTTCCCCTCGCTGAACGTCACCGCCGCTTGGTGGGACGGCTCCTGGCACGTCAACGTGGGCGCCCGCCCGCTGCGCGCGACCCTGCTGCAGGGCGAGGCGTGTGGCCTCACCAGCGAGCAGCCTTCCGAGGACGAGCTGCGCGCCCTGGCCGCGTCCGTACGCGCGCTGAGCTATGGCACCAACCTGTGGGGCTCGGCTGACTACCGCCGCCGCATCTCGGCCCCGCTTGCCGTCCAGGCTGTGCGTCGCGCCGCCGGCATCGAGCTTTCGGCCGCGCTTGCCCACGAGCTCGAGTGCGTGCAGATTCCTAAGTTTGCCACGGACGAGTATTCCTGCCGCCGCGTGCCCGGCGTCGATTCTAGCGAGGTGCGCTAATGGCTGCCAAACTCATCGATCTTTCCTTTACGCTCAACGGCCGCAAGGTCAAGGTTCAGATTGCCCCCGACACCATGCTCTTTGCGCTGCTGCGCGAGCAGGGTTGCGCGTCGGTGCGCTGCGCCTGCGAAACCACCAACTGCGGTTTGTGCACGGTGTGGCTCGACGGCGACCCGGTGCTGAGCTGCTCGGTTCCCGCCGCCCGTGTTGAGGGCCACACCATCACTACGCTTGAGGGTCTCAAGGCCGAGTCCGAGGCGCTTGCCCGCGCTATGGCTGCCGAAGGCGCCGAGCAGTGCGGTTTTTGCGCCCCCGGCCTTATCATGAACGTGCTGGCGCTTGCCCGCTCCGCCAAGGAGGATCCGAGCCTCGTCGCCACGCGCGAGGAGCTCTCGCGCCAGCTCGCCGGCAACCTTTGCCGCTGCAGCGGCTACGAGAGTCAGCTGCGCGCCATCGTGCGCTTCCTCAACGAGTCCGGCGTGCAGGTGGGCTTTGAGATGCCCGAGCTGCCGGTCAACGACACCAGCTGCGACGGCGTCACCTACAAGCAGATTACCCACAAGCAGCCCAAGAAGGACTCGAAGGCCCTGCTCGAGGGCCGTCCCGTCTACACGGGCGATATGGTGCCCGCCGGTGCGCTCATCGTCAAACTCAAGCGCAGCCCCTATGCCCGCGCCAAGATCCGCTCCATCGATACGTCGCGCGCCCTGAAGGTGCCCGGCGTGGTGGGCGTCTATACCTACGAGGACGTGCCCCAGCTTCGCTTTACCATCGCCGGCCAGAGCTACCCGCAGCCGAGTCCCTACGACCGCCTGATCCTCGAGAACCTCGTGCGCTATCAAAACGAGGAGGTGGCGATTGTCGCCGCCGAGACCGAGGAGGCCGCCGACAAGGCGCTCAAGCTCATCAAGGTCGACTACGAGGTGCTCGAGCCGCTGCTCGACTTTACCCAAGCACTCGATAACGACATCGTGGTCCACCCCGAGGGCGACGTGACCTTTATGTTCCCGCAGGGCGGCGACGTCCCGCGCAACCTGGTGTGCAGCGGTACCAGCGATTACGGCGATCTGGACGAGGCCTTCGCCCAGAGCGACATCGTCTTTGAGCGCACCTACACCAGCCAGGCCACGCAGACCGCGCCCATGGAGACCTTCCGCGCCTTCGCGACGACCGACGCGTTTGGGCGCATCTCCGTGACCACTTCCACGCAGGTGCCCTTCCACGTGCGCCGCATGGTCGCGCAGTCGCTCGACATTCCGCAGTCGCAGGTGCAGGTCATTAAGCCGCGCATCGGCGGCGGCTTTGGCTCCAAGCAGACGGGCTGCTGCGAGATCTTCGTGGCGTTCGTCACCCAGCAGACTGGCCGTCCGAGCTACTGCTGCTACACCCGCGAGGAGACCATCACCGCGGGCAACTCGCGCCACCAGATGCAGATGACCGTCAAGTTGGGCGCCATGAACGACGGCACCATCACGGCCATCGATCTGCATACGCTGTCCAACGCCGGTGCGTACGGCGAGCACGCTACCACGACGATCGGCCTGTCGGGCCACAAGAGCCTGCCCATCTACAACCACGTGAAGGCGAGCCGCTTTAGCTGGGACGCCGTCTACACCAATACCAACCGCGGCGGCGCGTATCGCGGCTACGGTGCCACCCAGGGCCAGTTTGCCGTGGAGAGCGCCGTCAACGAGCTTGCCGACATGCTGCACATGGACCCCGCCGACCTGCGCCTTAAGAACATCGTGCGCGAGGGCGAGATCATGCCGCAGTACTACAACGAGAAGCTCAACGCCTGCGCGCTCGACCGCTGCCTGCTGCGCGCGATGGACATGATCGGCTGGCGCGACAAGCCGCTGGCAGCGGACCTGGGCGACCGCGTGCGTGCTCTGGGCTGTGCGCTCACCATGCAGGGCTCGGGCATTTCCAACGTTGATATCGCCGGCATCGACATGCGCCTGGAAGAGGACGGCTTCATTACCATCGGCACCGGCGCCACCGATAACGGCATGGGCGTCGACACGATCCTGGCGCAGATTGCCGCCGAGGAGCTGGGCGTGGAGAGCTCGCTGATCGTGGTGCGCGGCGTGGACACCGACGTGTCGCCGTTCGACGCCGGTTCGTACGCGAGCTCCGGTACCTACGTGACGGGCCTTGCCGCCAAGAACGCCGCGACCGAGCTGCGTGAGAAGATTTGTGCCAAGGCCGCCCAGATGTGGGATGTGGACGCCGCCGACGTGGTCTTCGATGGCCAGTACGTGCGTCTGTCCGACGAGCGCGCCGCGCGCGAGCAGAACCGCTACCTCACGCTGCGCGACTTTGCCAACCTGTGCGTCAAGAACATCGCGGGCGGCGACGCGCTGACCTCGCACGCCTCTGCCTGCCTGCCCGTTTCGCCTCCGCCGTTTATGGCCGGCATTGCCGAGGTCGAGGTCGACAAGGCCACCGGCAAGGTGACTGTGGTGGACTACGCGGCGGCTGTGGACTGCGGCACCGTGATCAACGAGGCACTCGCGCGCGTCCAGGCCGAGGGCGGCATTGCCCAAGGTGTCGGCCACGCGCTCTACGAGATTGTTGAGCATGACGATCGCGGACGCCTGCGTACCGGCAACTTTATGAGCTATAAGCTGCCCACGCGCCTGGATATCGGCAGCATTCGCGTGGCCTTTGAGCCGAGCTATGAGCCGACGGGCCCGTTTGGTGCCAAGTCGATCGGCGAGGTCGTCATCAACACGCCGCTCGCCGCCGTGGCCTCGGCTGTGGCACACGCCACCGGCCACCAGGTTCGCTCGCTGCCGATCACGCCGGAGAAAGCGCTGCTGGGGGAGTAGGCGAGGCGACGCAGCCGCCGCTCTTTGCCTAGCCCGAGGAAACTGCAGCCCACTTTTCGACCGAATTGTGGGCTGCAGTTTCCGTTTGAGGCCCTTGGCGGAAAGTGCATCCCGGAATATAGCGTCAAACCGGGACACGCTTTCCGGTTGAGGCTCTCGGCGGAAATCTCATCCCATTCCGAGGCCTCAAACCGGGACACGCTTTCCGGCGCATGGCCAGCACCGCCAGACTGCCGGGTCCCACCGAAGTTGCGGTGGAATAGGGACTGTTTTGGAGGACTGGAGCCCCAAACAGTCCCTATTCCACCGCAACATACCATGGGGCGGAGGGGGATCCGATGCGTACTCGTGGTGAGGTCGTGAGCCTGTAAAACGTGTGCGTGCGCTTGTCGTTCGTATCTGCTATCATTCCTAGTCTGTGCGCTCATGCGGGCGTGGCGGAATTGGTAGACGCGCCAGATTTAGGTTCTGGTGGGATTCCCGTGAAGGTTCGAGTCCTTTCGCCCGCACCAACGCATCTGCGTCGGCTTCGGCCGTCGCGACTCTTTGTTGCATAAAGGTACCAGCACCTCAGATAAGCTGGGCAGTATGAGGAGGAACGTGTTGAACATCACCGCTTCTGACGTCAAGGACGCCAAGCTCACCGCTACGGTCACCATCCCGGCCGCCGACGTCGACGCCGCGATCAAGAAGGCCTACAAGGACACCGCCAAGAAGTACCGCTTCCCGGGCTTCCGTGCCGGCAAGGCTCCCCGTCCGGTCATCGATTCCGCTCTTGGCGCCGAGGCTACCCTCGCTCAGGCCACCAACGACCTGATCGCCGCCAACGAGCCCGCCGTCCTCAACGAGCTGGACATCGTCCCCACCAAGAGCGGTGACTACAAGGAGCTCGACCTCGCCAAGGATCACGAGGACTACACCTACACCGTCGAGTTCTCCCTGCGTCCCGCCGCTGAGCTCTCCTCCTTCGACGCTGTCGAGATCGAGATGCCCCCTGCGGAGGTCACCGAGTCCGAGATCAACAACCAGGTCGAGATGCTCCTCAACTACCGTGCCACCTTCGAGGACGTCGAGGGCCGCGCTGTCGAGTCCGAGGACTACGTTACCGTCGACCTCAAGGCCGTCGAGAACGCCGACAACTTTGCCGCCGAGGGCCGTATGCTCATCGCCGGTAGCGACAGCAACCCCGCCGAGTTCAACGAGGCTCTGATCGGCGCCAACGTTGACGACGTCAAGTCCGTCACCTGGACCGACGAGGCCGAGGAGGGCGAGGAGGCCGAGACCCACACCGTCGAGGTCACCGTCAAGGGCATCAAGGTCCGCAACACCCCCGAGCTCACCGACGAGCTCGTCAAGTCCGACTTTGGCTTCGACAGCATCGACGCTATGCGCGACGCCATCAAGATCGAGATCGAGCAGGACAAGGCTTCCCGCCTCCCGGCCGAGAAGGAGAACCGTTGCGTCTCCGCTCTCGCCGAGCGCCTGCAGCTCGACGAGATGGACGCCGACTACGAGCAGTCCGTCTTTGAGGAGCTTGGCCAGAACTTCCTGTCCAACCTCGCTGCCCGCGGCATGACGCTGGACACCTGGCTGCCCGCTTCCGGCCTGACCATGGAGCAGTTCATCGGCGACCTGCACAAGCAGGCCAACGACGTTGCCCGTGAGTCCCTGGCGCTCGACGCTCTCGCCCGTGAGCTCAAGATTGAGGTCACCGAGGACGACATCAACGCCGAGTTCGAGAAGGCTGGCGTCAAGGACGTCGAGGCTTCCAAGGCCGAGTTCATCGCCGATGGCCGCATGCCTGCCGTCCGCGAGTCCATCCGTCGCTCCAAGGCCGTCGATCACCTGGTCGAGAACGCCAAGGTGACTGAGGTCGACGAGACCGCCAAGGACGCCGAGTAATTCTCGCCACCTTGCACGCGAGCGCATGTATGTGCCCGTGATGGGGTAAAGTTATAAGCCGGTTATCCGGTTGCTTCGTACGGTGCCAGCCAATGCATAGCATGCGGGCACCGTACGTTTGTCTAGAGCCACTATTGGTCCGTAAGAGAAATGGAGATGCGTATGATCGCTAAGTTCGACTCCGCCCTCGTGCCATACGTTATCGAGCAGACGCCGCGCGGCGAGCGCAGCTACGATATCTATTCGCGCCTGCTCAACGACCGCATCATCTTCTTGGGCGAGGAGATCAACTCCGTCAGCGCCAACCTGGTCGTTGCCCAGCTGCTGCATCTTGAGAGCCAGGATGCCGAGAAGGATATCTCGCTCTACATCAATTCGCCCGGTGGCGAGGTTTACTCTGGCCTGGCGATTCTTGACACCATGAACTTCATCAAGCCGCAGGTCTCCACCATCTGCGTCGGTATGGCCGCGTCTATGGCTGCCGTGCTGCTTTCGGCCGGCGCCAAGGGCAAGCGCTTCTGCCTGCCGCACTCCAAGGTCATGATTCACCAGCCCAGCGGCGGTGCTCAAGGTCAGCAGACCGAGATCGAGATCGTGGCCGAGGAGATCAAGAAGACCCGCCGCGAGCTCAACCAGATCCTGTCCGATGCCTCGGGCCAGCCGATCGAGAAGGTCCAGGCCGACACCGAGCGCGACAACTACCTGACCGCTGCCGAGGCCCTCGACTACGGCCTGATCGACCGTATCGTCACCTCGCGCGATCTCGCCGCGAAGGACGCCTAGGATGGCAGGAAACATGCAGGACAACTTTGACGAGAATGGCAACCCCATCCGCTGCTCCTTTTGCGGAAAAGAGCAGGGGCAGGTTCGTCGCCTCGTAAAGGGTCCGACCAACATCTTTATCTGTGACGAGTGCGTCGCCGCCTGCTCCGAGATCCTTGAGGAGTCGCTGGCTTCGGACTTTATGGACGCTGCCCGCAACGGCAAGCTGCCGGGCTTCCTCAACGACCACGGCCAGGCTGCATCCCAGCCCGCCGTGGACCCCGAGGCCGAGGGCTTTGAGCTCGAGGACGACCGCCAGGTCATCACGCACGTGCCGACGCCGCACGAGATCTATGACGAGCTTTCGGCCTATGTTATGGGTCAGGAGGACGCCAAGCGCGCCATGTCGGTGGCCGTGTACAACCACTATCGCCGCGTGATCGAGGGTGGCGCCGCGGTGTCTGCCTTTGACGGCGGCATGGGCTCGCAGTTTGACGACGATATGGACGAGGTAGAGCTTGCCAAGTCCAACATCCTGCTGCTCGGTCCCACCGGTACCGGCAAGACCTTGTTGGCCCAGACGCTCGCGCGCATCCTCGAGGTGCCGTTTGCCATCGCCGATGCCACCGCGCTCACCGAGGCCGGCTATGTGGGCGAGGACGTGGAGAACATCCTTCTCAAGCTCATCAATGCTGCCGATGGCGACATTGAGCGCGCTCAGGTGGGCATTATCTACGTTGACGAGATCGACAAGATTGCCCGCAAGGCCGAGAACCTCTCTATTACCCGTGATGTCTCGGGCGAGGGTGTTCAGCAGGCGCTGCTTAAGATTCTTGAGGGCACGGTGGCAAGCGTTCCGCCTACCGGCGGCCGCAAGCATCCCCAGCAGGAGCTGCTGCAGATCGACACGACCAACATCCTGTTCATCTGCGGCGGTGCCTTTGTGGGTCTGGACAAGATCATCGCCGATCGCGTGGGCAACAAGGGCGTGGGCTTTAACTCCGAGATCGCCGGCCCCACCTCGGTCGACGAGAACGACCTGCTGCGCCAGGTGCTTCCGCAGGACCTCAACGCCTTTGGCATGATCCCCGAGTTCGTGGGCCGTACGCCCGTTGTCACCCAGACGCAGGCGCTCGACGAGGACGACCTGGTCTCGATTCTGACCGAGCCCAAGAACGCCGTGGTGCGCCAGTACCGCAAGATGTTCCAGCTCGAGGATGTCGATCTTGAGTTTGAGGACGCTGCCCTGCACGAGATCGCCCGCATGGCGCTTGCCCGCAAGACCGGCGCCCGCGGCCTGCGCGCCATCTGCGAAGACGTGCTTCAGCAGACGATGTTCGACCTGCCCAGCGAGGAGGGCGTCGCCAAGGTCGTCGTAACCGAAGCCTCCGTAAAGGGCGAAGAGCAGCCCCAGCGCATCTACGGCTAAACCTGCCTAAAACGTGTTTGCCAATAGCCTCCGACCATCCGCGGTCGGAGGCTATTTTATATATACGCAATAACCCCAACTACCTGTGTTATTCTGTGTGTTTGTTTAAGCCTCAGCGAAGTCATATCAGACTGAAGTAATCGATACCTAAGGGGAGGAATGTAGGCCCGATTTTCGTAGATTCCGCACGAGCCGAAGAACACTTAATGTGTTCTTCGTGCGAGCCAGGACTTGACCGAGCGAAAATCGGGCCTACATTCCTCCCCGATGGGCAAGGGAGAGATATATGGAAGAGATGCCCAAGAATTACGATCCGTCGACCAACGAGCCGGCGATCCTGCAGAAGTGGCTCGACGGCGGCTACTACAAGCGCCGTGAGGGCGTGGGCGACTGTACCGTCACCATTCCGCCTCCCAACGTGACCGGCAAGCTCCACATGGGTCACGCTACCGACGACTCCATCCAGGACACCATCATCCGTATGGCCCGCATGCGCGGCAAGTCCACGCGCTGGGTGCTCGGCACCGACCACGCCGGTATCGCCACGCAGACCAAGGTCGACAAGAAGCTCAAGAGCGAGGGCATCAGCCGCCTGGAGATCGGTCGCGACAAGTTTGTCGACGCTTGTTGGGATTGGACCCACGAGTACGGTGGCATCATCGTCGAGCAGATCAAGCGCATGGGCTGCTCCGTCGACTTTGACAACGAGCGCTTTACCATGGACGAGGATTACGCCCAGGCCGTGCGTAAGGTCTTCTGTGACTGGTATCACGATGGTCTGATCTACCGTGGCAAGCGCATCGTCAACTGGTGTCCCAACTGCACCACCGCTATCTCGGACGACGAGGCCGAGTACAAGGACGAGAAGGGCCATCTGTGGCACCTGCGCTACCCGCTGACCGAGCCGGTCAACGGCCAGGACTACATCGTCGTCGCCACCACGCGCCCCGAGACCATGCTCGGCGACACGGGCGTCGCCGTCTCCCCGAAGGACCCCGAGAAGGCCGCCTTTGTGGGCAAGACCGTCAAGCTCCCCATCGTCGACCGCGAGATCCCCATCTTTGAGGATTGGCATGTCGACGCCAACTTTGGCTCCGGCTTCGTCAAGGTCACCCCGGCCCACGATCCCAACGACTATGCCATGGGTCAGGCCCACGACCTGCCGCAGATCAATATCTTCGACGAGCACGCGGTGGTCGTCGAGGGCTACGGTGAGTTCACCGGTATGACCCGCGAGGAGTGCCGCGAGGCCGTCATCAGGTGGTTCGAGGAGCACGACCTGCTCGATCACGTCGAGGACCTCGATCACTCCGTCATGCACTGCTACCGTTGCGACTCCGCCCTGGAGCCGTGGCTGTCCGAGCAGTGGTTTGTGGCCGTCGACAAGCTCAAGGGGCCGGCGCTCGACGCCGTCAACTCCGGCAAGGTCACCTTCCACCCCGCGCGCTGGACGCAGACCTACACCACTTGGATGGAGAACCTCAAGGACTGGTGCATCAGCCGCCAGCTGTGGTGGGGCCACCGCATTCCCGTGTTCTACTGCGAGGACTGCGGCTGGGAGGACGCCCTGACCGAAGACACCGACGTGTGCCCCAAGTGCGGCGGCCATCACGTGCATCAGGACGAGAACGTGCTGGACACCTGGTTCAGCTCGCAGCTGTGGACCTTCGCCACACAGGGCTGGCCGCAAAAGCCGGAGCTACTCGAGGGCCATCACCCCACGACGGCTCTCGTCACCGCGCGCGACATCATCGCGCTGTGGGTCGCCCGCATGGTCATGAGCTCGCTGTACTTCCTGGACGAGGTTCCGTTTAAGGACGTCGTCATCTACCCGACGATCCTTGCCAAGGACGGCAGCCGCATGTCCAAGTCTAAGGGCAACGGCGTTGACCCCATGGACCTCATTGGCATGTACGGCGCCGACGCCATGCGCTACAACCTGCTCACGCTGTGCACCAACAACCAGGATGTTAAGTTCGACGCGAACATCGACAAGAAGACCAAGAAGCTCATCGACAGCCCGCGCACCGAGCAGGCCAAGTCGTTTGTGACCAAGATCTGGAACGCCAGCCGCTTCCTGCTCATGAACATGGAGGGCTACACGCCCGGCGAGCCCGTTGTGGAGACGCCGGCCGACGCCTGGATGTTCAGCCGTCTGGCCAAGGCCGTGAAGATGGTCACCGAGGGTATTGAGAACTACACCTTTGGCGACATGGCCCGCAGCGTGCAGCAGTTCTTCTGGAACGAGGTCTGCGACTGGTATGTCGAGGTCACCAAGGCCCGTCTGAAGGGCGAGGGCCGTCTGCAGGCGCAGCGCAACCTGATCTTTGTGCTCGATACCTCCATTCGTCTGATGCACCCGCTCATGCCATTTGTCACCGAGGAGATCTGGGACAACATGCCGGCGAGCGTGCTCGACCTGGACGCCGAGGGCAACGTGGACCGCGCCGAGGCGCTCATGATCGCCAAGTGGCCCGAGCCCGCCGACTATGCCAAGTATGTCGACGAGGACGCCGAGCGCGCGTTTGAGCTGTGCCGCGCCGTCGTTTCCGCCGCCCGCGCCACGCGTTCGCGTTATCGCTTGAGCCCCAAGGCCGAGCTCGACGTGGTCGTGCGCGCCGGTGCCGAGGACATCGAGAAGCTCGAGAGCCTGCGTTCGACCATCGAGCCGCTGGCGAACGCCGCCTCGCTGATCATGGGTACCAACGTTGAGAAGCCGGCCGCGAGCATCGCCGTGGTCGACAGCGGCGTCGAGGTCTTTGTGGTGCTCGAGGGCAAGGTTGACCTTTCGGCCGAGAAGGCACGCCTGGAGAAGGAGATTGCCGCGGCGCAGAAGGAGCTCGCCGGCTGCGAGAAGACGCTGGCCAACGAGGGCTTTGTGGCCAAGGCCGCGCCCGCGGTGGTTCAGAAGAAGAGGGACCGTGCAGCTGAGCTCAGGGAGATCCTGGCGGCTTTGACTGCTCAGGTTGCTGACTTCTCGTAAGGTTTACTCGGGGGCGCGTCCCGATGCTTTGCTCTCCGCTGCGGACAGTCCTGCGCAAGGCGGACAGCACATTAAGTGCTGTCCTTTGCGTGCGGAACTTGCGGCGAGCAAAGCATCGGGCCGCTCCTAGTGCGGTTACGTGGTTGTTTGTAACTGGTGCGTTAGGGCCACTGGGTTGTGGCCCTGATTCTGCTGCAAAGCGGTGTTTGGCTGATATTTTGTATGGGAGGGGCTCGTTGTTTAGTACGGGCCTCTTTTTATGTTGAGGGGACTTTGGGTTATGGCTAAGCGTTCTGGGTCGTATGTCGTTCCTTTCTCGTTTGAGTTGCTTACGTTTGGTGAGGCTGTTGGGCTGGCTGCTGATACGGGGCGGATTTCTGGGGATGCTGGTCCTCTGCTCGAGACGGTTGTCGATATGCTCGATGAGCTGGAACGTCCGGATGAGTATTTCGATTGCATTCAGGTTGCCGGTACCAATGGCAAGACTTCGACTACGCGTTTTTCGGCTGCCATTCTTCGTGGTGAGGGACTCAAGACCGCGCTGTATACGTCGCCGCAGCTGGTGCGCTATCCCGAGCGCATGGAGGTCGATGGGCACGTCGTGAGCGATGAGGCGTTTGCCCGTGGCGTTTCCGCCGCCGTCGAGGCGGGGCGTCGCATGAATGCCCGTCGTGTGGCGGCGGGGGAGCGCGCCTATACCATCACGCCGTTTGACCTGCTGACGGCTGCCGCGCTTGTCGTGTTTGCCGAGGCCGCGGTGGATGTTGCCGTGCTCGAGGTTGGCATGGGCGGACGTTGGGACGCCACGAGTGCGACCGATCCCGTTGCCGTTGCCATTACGGGCATCGGGCTCGATCACACGCGCATTTTGGGCGATACGCTCGAGGCGATTGCGGGGGAGAAGGCTGCGGTCATCAAGCCCGGACGCCTGGTTGTGCTGGGCGAGGGCACGCACGAGGCGAGCGTTCAGCGCGTGATGGATGCACGTTGTCGCGAGTGCGGCATCGTGCCGCTCGTGGTGAACCATGCCACGACCAAGGTGCCGGCGCATGTGGGCGACACGGTTGAGTTTAGCTGCACCACGCCGCGTGCGGTCTATACGACGAGCATGGTTAAGCCGGCCTATCAGCCGCAGAATGCCGCGTGCGCGATTATGCTTTGCGAGGGGTATCTGGGTCGCGAGCTCGACCACGATGCGCTTGATGCGTCGCTTATGGGTTGCCCCACACCGGGTCGTTTTGACGTGCTGGGGACCGATCCGCTCAAGCTGATTGACGCCTGTCACAACCCCCAAAGCTGCGAGAACTTTGTAAGCGCACTGGACGAGATCGACCCGTGCGTAGAGAATCGCCCCGCGCTGCTGTGCGCCGCGCTGGCCGACAAGGACGCGGCGGGCATCGTCGACGTACTGATCCCGGCCTTCCCGCGCGTGGTCGTGACGCAGACCGATTCCGACCGCGCCTTGCCGGCAGAGGAGCTCGCCGCCCTGGTGGACGCCGATAAGCTCGCGGGCGTGTATCCGAGCGTACCCGAGGCCCTCGCCGCCTTCGAGGACGCGGGCGAGCCCTTCGTAGCGGCCGGCACCATCACCCTGGCCGGCGAAGTAGCCGGTCTGCTCCGCTAACCCCGCCAACGGGGCAGCCAATTTGGGCTGCTAGTCACGAAATGGGGCTATCTACTACGTTTGAGCGGTTGCCCTCGACCACACCGAGAATTGCGAAATGAAAACCGCAGGTAGATGGCTTACCAGTTTTGCGAAAACACGGGCATGGTCGACCCATGCGGGTTAAACGTAGTAGATAGGCCGTTTTTGTGGCGCGGTATTGGTGGGATGCGGCAAAGGGACAGCGCTTTTGCCGCATTGCCTAGTCCAGACGGACCGGATCGTGTGGGTAGGCGTTGAGAATCCCGACGCCGGTCTCGGTAACCAGGGCCAAGTCCTCGATGCGGACGCCGGTGTGGCCGGGGAGGTAGATGCCCGGCTCGATAGAGAAGGTCATGCCCGGCTCGACAACCTGCTCGTTGACGAGTGAGACGTCGCCCGGCTCGTGGTCTTGCAGGCCGATCGAGTGACCCAGGCGATGCGTAAAGTACTGCCCATAGCCCGCGTCTTCAATCACATCGCGCGCGGCACGGTCTAGGTCGCACATGCGCACGCCCGGTGCGATGAGCGCTTCGGCGGCCTCGTTGGCGCGGCACACGATGTCGTAGATGCGTGCCGTCTCCTCGTCCGGCTCGCCCCAAAAGAACGTGCGCGTCATGTCCGAGCAGTAGTTGCAGCGGCGTCCGCCAATGTCGAACAGCACCACGTCGCCGCGCTTGAGTACGGTGTCGTCGGGCTCGTGGTGCGGGTCGCCGGCGTTGGCGCCAAAGCTCACGATGGGCGGAAAGCTGAAGCCCTCGCAGCCGTGATTGCGGTACAGGCCGAGCATCTGGTCGGCGATTTCGCGCTCCGTCACGCCTTCGTGGACGAGTTTGATGGCATCGGCCATCACGGCGTCGTTGGCGGCGGAGGATACGCGCATGAGCTCCTGCTCGGTGGCATCCTTGTGGGTGCGCGCGGCGGTGACGGCAAAGTCACCCAGGAAAAACTCGCTGGCGGCGTGGCGATCCATGAGCGGCATCAAAAAGCCGGAGCGCATGACGGTGTCGATGCCGAGCGGTTTGGTCGGATCGACCTCGCGAACGATGGCGTCGGCCACGACGTCGGTATCGGTGTGATAGGCAACGCGTGCATTGTCATACTCGGGCAGCTGATGCAGCGCGTTGACCAGGATCACGGGCTCGGCATTGCGCGCGAGCAGCACGCCGCAAAAACGCTCGAACATATCGGCATAGAAGCCGGTCAGGTAATAAATCGACCACGGGTCGTTTACGAGCAACTGCGCGCCGGGGTGCTGAGCCTCGAGCGCATCGAGCACGCGCGCCACGCGCTGGTCTTCGACATGTGCCATGAAACATCCTTTCGCTAAGTTGCCACCATGGTATCCCATGCCTGGCAGATAGGAACGTTCCTTTTATGCCGGCACTTCGGGACACTCCTTGGCATGGCCAGCATGGAAAACATGCGGGCAAAAGTAGTCATAAGAGGCCTGTCCCAAATGGGCTGGTTTCAAAAGTATGGTGGATTACGGGGCTGAACCTGTATTACTTGACCATGGGAAATATCATGAAATTAAAACCGCAGGTAGACGGCTTATCAAAAAGCGAGAATTGCCGGTATGGATGGGGTTCTCCGAATCAGCCCCGTAATCCGGCATAGTTTTGAAATGGCACTATAGTAGGCACAAGCTAAATACCGATTCCAAGGATAGTTGCGGTGGAATAGTTCCTGGATGCCGGGGTTTTGCCGGAAATCAGGAACTATTTCACCGCAATTGAGGAGGGGCGGGGTGGATGGCGGAGTACCTAAAAGAGCGCCGTCCCAAATAAGCTACTTAGGTTGGGTTGATGTCCATGCTGGCGATGAGGTCGATGTTGGTGCCGAGGAGGTCTTCCAGCACGACGTCGCCCATGCGGATGGGGGCTTCGACGGCCAGGCCGCGGATGAGGTTCATGGCTTGGGCGTGAAGTGCCAGTGGGATGGCTTCGGCCGTGCGCACAGGCAGCAGCGCCTCGTCGCCGCCGGATACGGCCACGGTGGTGGTGAGCACGCGCATGGGGCAGGTTAGCTCCTGGTGCGCGAACTTGTTGCCACGCGGGCAGCTGTTGCCGGTTACGGAGCGCACCGCTGCCACGGCACCGTTGGCATCGCGCTCTACCTCAACAGTCAGGAGGCACTCGGATGGGCAGGTGGTGCAGTTGAACTGCAATGTCTCGGTTACATTCGTGCTCATGGCCTTACGCCTCTTCAACGGGATCGACGGACAGGACAATTTCGCTAACGCCCAGGTCGAGTGCGTGCTGAATCACCTTTGCCGGCAGCGGGAAGCTTTCCATGACGCTCGGCTTAAATGCACGGACCTTGCCGGAGAACAGCTCCTCGTCGCTTGCTAGAATGCGCACGCGGGCGGCGTTGACCGGTCGGCGCACGCGGAAGTTGAGCTTGGTGAGCGCCACAGCCGTAATGCGTCCCGGCAGTGCGTAGCCCGCAATGCCGGCAGGGGAGACCGTGAACTTGCAGCTCGGGTCCGCAGTACTCGCCCCGGCGTCGCCGCCCAACGCCCACGCCGCCGCAGCCGCACCGGCGCGCTCGGACTCGGTCGTTACGTTGTCGGCCAGGTCGTGCACGTGCAGCACGTTGCCGCAGGCAAAGATGCCCGGCACGCCTGTCTGGAGGCTCTGGTCCACCACGGCGCCGCGCGTGCGCGGGTCAAGCTCCACGCCTGCGGCAACCGAAAGCTCGTTCTCGGGAATCAGACCTACCGAAAGCAGCAGCGTGTCGCACGGAACGATGCGCTCCGTCCCGGCAATGGGCGCCAGGTGCTCGTCGACCTGGCTTACCTCGACGGCCTCCACACGGTCGTGCCCGATCACGCGCGTGACGGTGGTGGACAGGTGCAGCGGAATGCCAAAGTCGTCCAGGCAATTCTTGACGTTGCGACGCAGACCGTTGGCGTACGGCATGAGCTCGTACACGCCCTCGACGGAAATCCCCTCGAGCGTGCAGCGACGCGCCATGATAAGCCCGATGTCGCCCGAGCCCAAAATGACGGCACGCGAGCCAGGTTTGAGGTTTTCGATATTGATGTATCGCTGCGCCAGGCCGGCCGTAAACACGCCGGCGGGACGGCTACCGGGAATCTTGATCTCGCTGCGCGTGCGCTCGCGGCAGCCCATAGCAAGGACGACCGCTCGCCCGGTGAGCTGCAACATGCCGGCACGGCTCATGAGCGTGACGGTATGGACCGCGGCGGCTCCCGCACCCTCGTCCACGCTCGACGCGCCCGCGCCCTCGCTCGAATCGATCCCAAGTACCATGCTGTCCAAGAACAGCGTGATTTCGGTCTCGCGCACCTGGTTGATAAAGCGCTGCGCGTACTCGGGACCGGTGAGCTCCTGCTTAAAGTGTGAAAGGCCAAATCCGGGGTGGATGCACTGGCGCAGGATGCCGCCCAGATGCTGCTCGCGCTCCACGATGGCCACGCGTGTGCCGGCCTTGTGCGCGGCAAGCGCGGCCGCCATGCCGGCAGGTCCGCCGCCGATGACGACCACGTCGAAGGCCTGCGTTTGCACGGGCGCTGCAGCTCCGACCTCTGCGGCTCCGGCTTCCGCGCGTTCGTCGCGCATATCAAGCATCGCCATCCTAGCGCACCCCCTTCAGCGGTCCCTCAACCAACCAAGATCCGGTATCCTCCAGCAGCACCTCGCTGGGGCCACACCCCAGCTCGCGCGCCAGGATCGCCACCACGCGGCTTTGGCAAAAGCCACTTTGGCACCGACCCATGCCGGCGCGGCAGCGGCGCTTGACACCCTCGACTGAAACCGCGCCCGGACGGCGTCGAATCGAGGCTACAATCTCGGCCTCGGGCACCGTCTCGCAGCGGCAGACGATCTGCCCCCACGCGGGGTCGGACTCAATGAGCTTTTCCTTGCGCGCAAGCGGCGCGCGGTCAAAGTCGTCCGGCGCGCGGCGAATCGGGTCCCAATCGGCACGTTCGCGCAGGGCTACGCTGGCATCGCGCATCACCTGCTCCATGCGCTCGGCAATGGCCGGCGCGCTCGCCACGCCCGGCGACTGTATGCCCGACGCCCGGAACAGCCCCGGCACCACGGCCGACTGCCCAATAAAGAAGTCGTTCGTACCCTGAATGACCGGACGCCCGCCGGCAAACGCGCGCACCACGCGGCGCGTGTCCAGATCGGGCACCAGCTTGCGCGCGCCGGTCAGGAGCGCGTTGACATCGCCCGCATAGGTCTGCGTGTCGCCCGGCTCGCGCACGGCGGCGGTCGCGGTAATCACGGTGTTGCCGTGTACGGTACCCGTGACGATAACGCCCTTGGACACCGGCGTGGGAACGGGGTAGAGCGGCATGATCGCACGCGGTTCCTTGTCCAGCACCACGATGTTGCCCTGGCGCCAGACCATCTGAAACTCCTCGGCACCGGCCATATGCGAGATGTCCGCGGCTCCGTTGCCTGCGGCGTTGATCAGGTAACGGCAGTGCACGTCTCCAGCGGGCGTTGCCAGCGTAAAGCGTACAGCCCCGTCGGTAGCCTCGCCGCCAGCAACCTCAATCGCTTCCACCGGCGCAGACCGCATAAATGTCACGCCGTTGGCGACGGCGTTCTCCAGCGCGGCAATGGCGACCTCAAAGGGATCGACAAAGCCAGTCGAGGGGCACCATAGCGCGCACGTGGCCAGGGTACTCGCGCGCGGTTCCAGCTCGTGGATGCGCTCGGGGCCGATAATCGACAGCTCGGGAACGCCGTTGGCTATGCCATTCTGGCGCAGCTTCTCCAGATGCGTGCGGTCCTCGTCGCTAAACCCCAGCACCATCGAACCGGTGCGGCAAAACAAAAGGCTCTGTTAGACCAAGGTTGACATAAAAACGATGTCACCGCGAGGCGGTACCCTTCAATTAACGTC
>ENA-OQHZ01000254-OQHZ01000254.1-human-gut-metagenome-genome-assembly--contig:-NODE-254-length-41264-cov-9.790055_pt1 | contig 41264 bp, 30 predicted proteins | sample MGYA00242642_ERZ504734 | MGnify/ENA primary metagenome ERZ504734 (study PRJEB26092, sample SAMD00036210) | human gut metagenome | host: Homo sapiens | study: EMG produced TPA metagenomics assembly of...
ATCATAAAGTTACGAAAAATATTCCAATTAACCTACTGATTTACAACTAATTATAAATAAATTTAAACAGATTCTAAGAAATAGTCGTACCCGGTATCAGGTTAACATTTAATGTCGGGAATCCAGATACGCTCAACCAGTTGATAACCTTATTGCTGAAATCATTAGACATTCCATCACCGTTATGAGCAGCCGCGAAGACAGCCAGTCCGTCTGAATAAGTGTCACTGTATGTCTTGATTCCACTCATTACAAGCGGACAATATCCACACCAGGTACCTGTAGCCTGCAATAACAGTACACGTTTCACAAATCCTTCATAACGGTCCGGTTCCGGATCGGCAGGCATAACGAGATTTTCCGATTTGGTAGCACGTACTACAATTTCAGCAGAAGTTTCACCGTTATAGCGAGCTGAGAATTTATATTCACCTTCAGTATCTGTATAGAAGCGAGTTCCAGAAAAAACCTTTCCATCCTGCAAGATTTCTGCAGCAGCAGTTACATCCTGATTACCTTTTGTTACAGTAAATTCTGTTACATCTGCTCCATCCGCTTCAATCAGGAGTGAAGTAGCGTTCAAGACCAGCATTTCTGACTCGGGTTCATCAGAAGAATTACCAGAACATCCATACATTACCAAAACCAGCAAAAATGCCACAACAGAGGACAATGCCTTTCTGCAATTGTCTTTCCAATTAATCCATATACGTTCCATAATCGCAAACCATTTTTATTGTTTCCACAAATATAAATAGATATTTTTATTTTAAACTAATTTTATATAAAAAATATTCATCTAAATAAACATTTTTACACCATGCAAGCACAATACTTAGAAATAAATATACAAATAACAGCATTTATAAATCATAATGTAAGCAACAACCACCTCTTCACATAACTTTAGAACTAGCAAGAAGAAAGTAAACAACAGTTATATTTTACATATTTTAAACACATATTGCATAAAAAGTACAAAATAAGGTATTCATGCTGACACATTGTATTTTCACCTTCCGATCCATAAAAAAAGGCGGAATAATATCTCGCCCAAGATGAAAAAAAATTCCCCTCACCATCCGGTCGGCATGGTAAGGGGAATCTTATAAAGTATTTATTTCGACTTTAATACAAGTAATTCTTGGTGCATCAAGAATCAACGTTCGTATTGCGGCATATCCGGATTAAAATCGAGAACAGTCTGCGGAACTGGCATAATGTAGCGCAAATCGTTGGCTGGCAATGTCCAGGTCTCACCGTCGGCAGTGTGAACGATATCTTTACGGAACCAGTCTTCACGGTTCAGACGCTTCAAGTCTATCAGACGGGGAGCACCCAGCATAGCAAACTCACGACGACGTTCGTCGATTACCAGACGAAGAGCTTCCGTACGATTAGGAGCATCTGTAGCCATTTTTAATATGAAACAGTAGCGGTTTCCCACTTCGACTGCGGAATATTCACCCCATTGCGTGCCGCTTCGCTACGAGTTTTATGCATTTCTCTCTGTGCCTCACGCAAGAGTCGTTTCAACTGCGTATACTGAGCTGTATTCCAGTTACCTCCGGTAACTCCACTCTTATCGCCATTCCGACTCGTATATTTTCCTCCCAGAAGTGTCAACGACTCATAATTCGATTTAGCCTGACGTTCCCATCTGGAATAAATACTCTGATAGGTAGAAGTACTCATTCCCTGACCACTACTGCTGCCGGAAGAAACAGACGAATCTGTATCCGTAAATGAATAATCCATCGATCCGCCTTGTGAACTAGCCGAATAGCCATTGACAGCCGCATAAGTCTGCAAAATCATATTGCCAAAATTAGCCAAGGCTCCCCAGATATTATTCGATGTAGGCGATTCTGCCTGCTCTTGCTGAGTGGTCTTACGCTTCTCTATTTCACCCTTTATGATATTATAATTCTTTCGAGCCATAGCATTGTCCGGCTCCAGATCGAGTGCTATGGAGTAAGCCTCCAGCGCTTCATCATAATGACCTAACTGATAGATGCAATATCCATAATTCATGGCGGCAAGCACATTCTTCGGATCGTTCATCATGACACGATAATAAAAATCTTTTGCTTCACCGAAGTTCTTTTTCAGCTGCAACTGGTCACCTTCAGCCATCCACTTAGTGATTGTCCATGCAGAAGCATCTTTCTGATTGTAAGCATATTTCCCTTTCTCCATAGGGTTATAAACGTATCCATGTACTTTTCCGTGATCATACTTTTCGGCAAGAATCACTCCTTCCGAAAAACAATCGCCGATACTATTCAAATCAGACAGATTGAGCACGACCTTTCCCTGCGTATTGATAAACTCGTTATCGTTTACTTTGGCCAGTCCTCCGCGAAAAGGTTCACCATTCTCAAAATAACCGCCAATTTGCTTACCAGTCTTCAAATCCACATAATAACTCATTTTCCGTTCACTATTCCACAGCAGCAATATCCCGTTGCCTACATCCGAAGGATTTGAAAGTCCCGGGAATGACTTATTCCAACGTACATTATATGTATATGGCTGTGAACTGTCGGCGTATACATACCAGTCAGGTCCCAAGTGTATAGCCTCGTTTACATACACATAACGCGGTTCCAGCACAACCTTTCCGGTATAGGAAAACAAGCCGGTATTCGAATTATCATCGCATCCGGTCAGATATCCTATTCCACTATTGCCAAAAACTGAAGTAATCGGCTTTGCCGACTGAAATGGAATCTCTTGTCCTGAAGCATTAATAATCACATACGGATGGTCAAAATCTAACCTGCCCACCATTACGTCACCAATCCAGATATCATAATCCACTATCGTATACTTGGGCTGCACCACTACCTTTCCGGTCGAAGCCTGACGGAAGCCATACAGCCCTGTCTTTTCATCTCTAAATAACTGAATCCCCTTACTGCTGACCGAAGCCTTCTGCATATTTACGGGTTCACCTTTCAAGGTATAATATTGTCTTTCTGGTGTAGAAAAGATAGCATGCCCAAACAGATACAAAGGATGGGACTCCATGGTCTGACTGGTATAAAAGTTATAGGTATAATCTTTATTATTATAAGTATATTCTACAAAGGGAAAATGATCCGATTTTATTTTCTCATACTGTCCTAAAGGAAAAATCATCTGCCCATTGTAAAAAAGACCTTCCTTCTGATCCTGTTTCACCACATAAAGTCCCTGTATGTTTTCATCCTGTTCGATAGAAGTATAAACCAGTGGAAGGATAAATCCTCCCCGCGTATTAAGAATACCGTATTTACCATCCTTTTCTACCACAGAAAAGCCATTTATGAAATCGGTCATCGACTGGTATATGCACGGTATAACTAACTTTCCAGAGGTATCGATAGCTCCATAAAGCTGCGAAGCTCCGGCATCGTAATACCCTTGTTCATTCCAAGCGTCCTGTACAATAGCCATCCCATTATGAAACTCGCCCGTACAATTGTTATCGGTCTTATGAATAACATATTTCAAACCGACAAGCGCCCATTCTCCATCTGCTAGAGCCCAGAGATGGGAAACAACAAAAAACAAGAACAATAGATACTTTTTCATCTTTACATAAATTATTTATTATAAAAAACCATTTACTTTATTTTACAACATCTCCAAACCAAAGAAAAAAATCCATTTTTCATATACACAAAGATACGCCTTTTTAAAATTCTTTACATTGACAGATAGAAGTTTTTATTCAAGGAAGTAACATTCCTCCCATTCCCTTATCGTGCTGCTACCAAAAGTAGCTGCCACAGACTACAAATCGTAATGCTCCACGAACTCTAACCGACTTTTTTCATATCTTTACCCGGTATTATTCCTCACCATCAAACAACTGTTTGCTTCAAAAAATAAAAAAAATTGCTGCAAGCGTATAGTTTTTAAGCCGGTTTACGGTCTAACAAATAGAAACAAGAAATAAAATGGATACGAAAGAACAGCAATTTACGGAAATTATCCGAATGTATGAACGGACTATTTACACCGTCTGCCACATGTTTTCAGACAATACAGACGAGGTGAACGATCTGTACCAGGAAATTCTGGTCAGACTGTGGAAGGGCTTTGATGCCTTTAAAGGAAAAAGTGACATAAAGACCTGGATCTATCGTGTCAGCCTGAACTACTGTATCAACTTTCATAACAAACAGAAGAAAGAACAGGAACGGCTGACTTTAGGTATCGACCTTCACACTAGCAGCAATCTTGAAAAAAATCTGCAAATAAAGCAACTTTATGCACGAATCAACGCATTGGGACTGGTTGACAGAAGCGTTGTCCTGTTGTGGCTCGAAGGCCTGAGTTACGACGAGATTGGCGCTATCCTAGGTATTTCTGTCAAAAACGTTTCATTCAAGTTGGTCCGCATCAAGGAGCTGTTGAAAAAAATGTCTAACATCTAAAAAAAGAATCGTATGGAAATTGATATTGAACAAGAACTTCAGATTCTGAAATCGGAATATAACACACTCAAGAAGGAGCTGAAAAAACAGGATACCCTGAATGAAAAGTTTTTCAAATCTATCAGAAAGCAGCCTGCACTGGCTGTCAGCAAGGAAATCAAAAGCAGAATGTGGCTCGATATACTGACTATACCTGCGGTTATGATTATCTGTCTGAATACGAATTTTCCGATACTGTTCGGAATACTGGTATCGCTATGGGCACTGGCCGACCTGGGAATCAGCCTGTGGGTCAGCCGGAAACTGGGAATGGACGATCTGCTGAACGACGATGTACGGACGGTGACGGAAAAAATTGCCGGCTATCGCAAATTCTATGACTGGGCGCTCATCGGAAGCATTATTCCTCTGATCGTGATGCTTACCTATATCTTTATGCATCTGTATGCCCGTGCAGAAAACCTCGCTGCCGTTCAGCTCATCACCGTATCGGGTATTGTTTTCATCATTCTCGCCATTGCAAACACGCTGTTTCAGTATAAAAAGCATGTACAAAGGTGCAAGGAGCTGTTGAAACAATTCGAAGAGTAATGCTGAAGCAAGTACGTCACAGTAGTAATATAGAAGAATGCACAAGACTAGCGAGCTGCTGAACAACCAGAAGTAACGTGAGTTCAGAAAGCGATAAATATATTTTACTGATAATTAGAAACATAGCGATAAAATCACTAAATTTATAGTACTCAATTATAACATTTAAGCAATTACCACTATGTTTCAAAGTCTAAAATTACAGAGATTTATTGTATGGTCAATGATTCTTGCAATGAATTTGCATTGCAAGAGGATAAATACATGATTGAAGGATAGAACACTCACGAAATCGTTTTTCCAGCAATTTCATTGCCAACTCATTGTCAGTAATCGTAGTCTATTGTTTCTTTGAAAAGCAACCCGCCATTGAAGTAAACTTTATCAATGACGGGCAGCTTACTATCTTTTGATTATATGTCGCACTCACGTTGCTTATGGTATGGGTTTTAAAACCAGCATCATAGAACTACTTGTCTATACAACTCTTTCTTAGCCACCAAAAGCATCTAACAAAACCGTATATATTCCATAAATACGAGGGACAAGTATGAAAGCGATTACTATTTCATAGATCCATTTTCAAATTCAGAAACAAAAACTTTCCCGTCAACCAATTTTGCTTGAAAACGGCAACTCCCTTTGAGACCCATATCGCTGAAAAATACAGTATACCAATCATCCCCTTCTATCAATATAGATGTTACCTTAGATTTATCTTCTGGACCATCCTGCGCGCCAGTACGAAAAAGCCAAACTGCGTAGCCGCTACCATCATATTCATATTCATATGCCTTACGCAATTCAGTAAGAATCTTTTGGGAAAAATGTTCTACAACATCTTCAAAATTACCAACCTCATCGTTCCAGAAAACGTATTTGTCATATAGCTCTTGTAAAAAAGCATTCACTTGATTCTGTTCATTAACACTCACAGATTCCATGGTCGCCTCCATAGACTTTTTGAATGGTGTCTTTTGTAACAAACCGCCACACGATGCAAAGCCTACATAAGCATAAAGAATAAAAACACTAAAAATAATTCTTTTCATAACATTATAATTTAACGCGATTTCGATATAAGCGAATAAATATTTCATTGAAAATTAGCGACATAGCAATAAAAGTCTTAAATTTATAGTGACCAATTATAACATTTAAACAATTACCGCTATGTTCTCAGAGTCTGAAATTACAGAAATTTATTGTATGCCAATGATTTTTGCAAGGAATTTGCGTTGCGACAGGAAAAATATATGATTGAAGATAAGAAAGCCAGACATCGTAACAAGCCCAACCGTATGAGCGATGCAGAGATTATGATTATTCTCATTTTGTTCCACTCCGGCGGTTTCCGCTGCCTCAAGCATTATTACAAGGAATATGTATGCAAACACCTGAAACACCTGTTTACGCGCCTGGTGTCCTATAACCGTTTTGTAGAACTGGAGAAGGAAGTACTGCTTCCTCTGAGCATTTTCATTAAGAAAATCCTGTTGGGGATATGTACCAGCATCAGTTTTGTCGATTCTACAGTCCTGCGTGTCTGCCGCAACCAACGTATATTGAATCACAAGTCATTTGAGGGGCTTACCGAGCGTGGGAGAAGTTCAACGGGATGGTTCTTCGGATTCAAATTGCACCTGATAATCAACGAAAAGGGCGAAATCCTGAATTTCATATTCACTCCCGGAAATATGGATAACAGCGAGCCGTTGAAACAAGGCAAGCTCCTGAAAAACATAAAGGGAAAATTATGTGCCGACAAGGGATATATCGGGCAGGAACTGTTCGAGAATCTTTTCCTTAACGGCATACAGCTTGTCATCAAGATCAAAAACAATATGAAGAATTCCCTGATGAGTATAGCCGACAAGATTCTGCTCAGAAAAAGAGCTTTGATTGAAACGCTCAACGATGAACTAAAGAACATTACGCAGATTGAACATTCCAGACATCGTTCTTTTAATAACTTTATTGCAAATTCATTGTCGGCTATCGCAACATACTGCTTTTTTGAAAAGAAACCCACCATTGACGTAAATTTTGTCAATAACGGACAACTTGCTATTTTTTGATTTTATATCGAACTCACATAAAAGCATCATTTTTCACAGGAACTCTGCAAACCGTTCGACCGCTCCTTCCTCCTAACAAATAAAAAGTAGCCGGACTCTCTGTGGAAAACAAAGAATCCGGCTACTTTGGGTTTTGCCAGGCGGGATAATATCCGTTCTCCGGCAAATTCTCACTTTCAGATAAGGATTTCGTCTTCACGCAATCCTTTTTTATACTCTATATTCCTGCCCACCTTTCCCCTAAAAAACATCAGCACATTTTAGGAAAAACATGGGCAGGAATTATTCTTTTCTGTACAGATTTCAGCGAAAGATCATCATCTTTTGCTGACGGTTTCAGAGTGTGACGCCACGTTTCAGCTCATCTTCCACCACCGCCATCATACCTTCTACCTGAGCCAGGGCAAACATACGTCCGTGGAACGAGTAACCGGCGTTGTAGCCCTTGTCTTCGTCACCCAGCATCATGCGGCCGTGGTCCACACGCATGGGGAGTCCCGGATTCTCCTGCTCGAAGATACGGATCAGGTCGATAAGGTGACCGCGTCCCGACAGGTGCGAACTCTCGATGAAGTTACCTCCCGGCATGGCAGCCGTGCTGCGCAGGTGTACGAAGTGAGTACGCTTGGCAAACTTCTTTGCCAGCTCGCGCGTATCGTTATGCTCGCCTGCGCTGAGCGAACCCGCACAGAAGGTCAGACCGTTATGCGGATTGTCTACCGCACGGAGGAACCAGTCGATATCTTCTTCGTTGGTCACGATACGCGGCAGTCCCAGAATCTGGAAAGGAGGATCGTCTGGATGCACGCACATGTTTACGCCGTACTCCTCGCACACCGGCATGATAGCCGAAAGGAAATAGCGCATGTTTTCACGCAGTGCATCACGGTCGATACCGTCGTAGAGCGAGAGCAGACGTTTGAAGATAGCCACCGGATTCTTGTCGCCCTCACGGATATTGCCGTTCACGAAGCCCTGTGTCTTCACGATGATGGCATCTACCAGTTCGTCCTTTTCTGCTTCGGTAATTACCTTGTCCAGCTCTGCCACCTTGCGCAACTCTTCTTCCGTATAGTCCTTCTCAGCTCCCTCACGTTGCAGGATGCGTGTATCGAAGTAAGCAAAGCGTACACGGTCGTAGTACAGCGAGCTGCTGCCGTCGGGCCAAGGATGCTGCAAATCGGTTCGTACCCAGTCTATTACCGGCATGAAGTTGTAGCACACGGTCTTTACGCCGCACTTGCCCAGATTGGCAAGGCTCACCTTATAGTTTTCTATCAGCTGGTCGCGCTCCGGTCCTGCGTATTTGATAGCCTCGCATACCGGAAGACTTTCTACTACCGACCAGCGCATGCCGTACGATTCGATGTACTGCTTCAGGTCGTTTATCGCTTCCACCGTCCAGATTTCTCCGTTCGGCACATCGTGAAGGGCAGTTACGATACCCTCCACTCCTATCTGTCGGAGCATGGAAAGCGTGATTTTATCTTTCTTTCCAAACCATCTCCATGTTTTTTCCATCATAATGCTCTGTATGTTTATCGTTGCTGCCGGAGTAGCCTACACTACCCGCCTTCGCAAGGGGCGGATACGAACTACTCCGGCATGAACGCTCTTATTATCTTTTTATTTTATACTCGCCCGAAACATCAGTGCTGTAACGAGTGTTTTAGCTTTTACTTTCGGTTACAATAATTTAAACCTGCCCGAAGCATTAATACCGCAACGAGTTTTTAGCTTTTACTTTCGGTTACAATAATTTAAACCGACCCGAAACATCAATGCCGTAACGAGTGTTTCTGACCTCTTATTTTCTATCTCCTTATCTTATACCCCACTGAAAGCACTGAATCCACCGTCAACTGCCAGTACGGCTCCGGTAATGAAGCTTGCTGCATCACTACAGAGGAACTGCACTGCTCCGTTCAGTTCGGAGATATCACCGAAACGTTTCATCGGAGTCTTGGCAATCACCTTCTGGCTACGTTCAGTCAGCGAGCCGTCGGGATTGATCAGGATAGCACGATTCTGATTGCCGATGAAGAATCCCGGTGCAATGGCGTTCACACGGATCTTTTCGCTGAACTTGATAGCCATTTCCTGCGCCATCCAGCGGGTGAAGTTCTCTACCGCACTCTTCGCCATGGAGTAGCCCGGCACACGGGTAATCGACTCGTAGGCTGCCATCGATGATACGTTGACGATGGCTCCGTACTGCTGGCGTGCCATGATTTCACCGAATACCAGACAAGGGTATACCGTACCGTTGAGATTCAGGTCGACCACCTTGTCGAGATCTTCCACCTTCATATCAAAAATGTTCTGGTCGACAGTAAGTGTACCTCCGGGAATGTTTCCTCCGGCTGCATTTACCAGGATGTCGATGCGTCCCCACTGCGAAAGTACCTGCTCTTTCACAGCTTGCAGACTTTTGATATCAAGCACGTTGCACACCGTACCCGCTACCTCACTGCTCACCGTACGAAGGCGTTCGAGTGCCGCATCCACACGGTCCTGATGTGCTCCTATAATAATGACTTTGGCTCCTGCACGCAGAAAACCTTCGGCAATGTTGCTTCCCAATACGCCGGACCCGCCTGTTACTACGGCTACCTTTCCGGCTATGCTAAACTGTTCGTTCATGATCTGATTTGTTTTTTCGATTGTCTGTTGCAAAAATAGCGTGAATTTACAGACCTGGTTATGCGTATTTTTGCAAGAGTTTTGCGTATTTTTGCAGAGAATCCTTTACAGACTGCCATGAGAAAGATACTGAACGAACGCATTGCCATCTCCAGCTCGAACCCGATACGGGCACGTTTCTACGACTATCGCGGATTTACCTATCCGTGGCATTTCCACAGCGAATACGAACTGATGTACGTGGAGCAGGGCTACGGCAGGTGTCTGGTGGGCGACAGTATCATCGACTACCGGGCGGGCGACCTGATTTTCTTCGGGTCGGGACTTCCTCACTGCATGCAGAACTGTCCCGAATCGGACGAAAACGAAAAATACCGCGTATTCGGAGTAAATGTTCAGCTGGAAAAAGATTTCATGCAGTATTCGTTCTCGCACTACACACAGTTTGCCTCCATCCGTTCGCTGCTGGAGAAGGCACACCGCGGTATCCGTTTCCCGCTTGCCGGAAAAAGCGAGATAACCGACTGCCTGAAGCGTATTCCCGTATCACACGGAGTGGAGCAGATTATCCAGATTCTTACACTGCTGCAAGCTCTCTCGGCTTTCCCCCGCAAGCAGTTTGCAGCCTCTCCCAATTATATCCCCGACCCGTCGGTGTTCGGCGACAAGAAGATAGAGAAAATCATCGCTTACCTGAACAAGCGTTATACACAGCCTGTCAGCCTGAGCGAAATTGCCTCGTACACGGCTATGAACGAGGCGGCTTTCTGCCGGTACTTCAAGCAGGAAACCGGCAAGACATTCAAGCAGTACATCCTCGACATGCGTATCGGCTATGCCTGCAAACTCATTGCTGCCGAACGGATGAATATCTCGCAAATCAGTCTGGAATGCGGATTCGAATCGACGGCACACTTCAACCGTATCTTCAAGCGTACCACCGGCATGTCGCCTACCGAATACAAGGAGAGTATCTTGTAAACAAACCTTACATAAGAGTTAAAGGCTCTTAAAAATCGAGGTATATAAGGTTACAAGTTATCGGTGGTTTTTCTACCTTTGCCGGCAAAATTCAACAACAAGGGACACAACAATATGAAAGCTATCATTCTTGTCAATACAGTTCGCTACATCAATAAAATCCACGATTTCCATGCGTGGGGAGCAGCTGCATTGATTTGATTCTACCCCTCCCGCGCTTTATCCCGTTGTTTATATCAATTCAGTAAAAATCCAATAAACATTTTATTTGTATGAGCAAAAAAAGCAGGCTCATAGTGCTGTGTGGTGCAGTGCTATGCAGCCAGTATCTGTGTGCCCAGTCGCGTACGATGGGCATCGAAGAAATGTTTCGTCTTGCCGACGAGAACAGTAAGAGTATCCAGACGTTCCGCACCGGAAAGGAAGTTGCCGACGAGAACCTGAAAGCTGCCAAGGCACAGCGGTTGCCCGACATCAGCGCGTCGCTTTCGGGCAGCTACTGGGGAAACGGAAAGCTGTGGGACCGTGATTTCAGCAACGCTACCAAGATAGAGATGCCGCACTGGGGAAACAATTTCGCCCTCGAGGCACAGCTGGCGGTCTATGCCGGAGGAGCCATCAGCAGCGGTATCGAACTGGCGGAGCTGGAGAAGCAACTGGCGGAGATGGACTGGCAGAAGAATCGTCAGGATATCCGCTTCCTGCTCGTAGGACATTACCTCAATCTGTATAAGCTGAACAACCAGATCGAGGTGCTGCACAAGAATCTGGAACTGACCGACCAGATAATCGCCAACATGCAGGCACGGCTGGAACAGGGTACAGCACTGCAAAATGATATCACACGCTATGAGCTGCAACGGGAAACGCTCCGCCTGCAACTTGCCAAGGTGGAGGATGCCTGCAAGATAGCCAACCATCAGTTGGTCACTACCCTGCACTTGCCCGAAGGAACGGTGGTACAGCCGGACACTACGCTGAACGACAGTCAGATTCAGACGCTGAGCGAGGCTAGCTGGCAGGAACTGGCGGCACAGAACAACCTCAACTTGCAGCAGGCTGAAACGGGTATCAAAATCAACCGCCAGCGGGAGAAGCTGGAGCGTTCGGAACGGTTGCCGAAAATCTCACTCATGGCTGCCGAACACCTGGACGGACCGATTACCATCGAGGTTCCCGTGCTCGACAATAATTTCAACTACTGGTTTGTGGGTGTGGGCGTGAAGTACAACATCTCTTCACTCTTCAAGAACAACCGCAAGCTGAAGGCGGCCCGCCTCAACGTACGGAAGGCGCAGGAAACCTACGAGCTGGCTCAGGAGCAGACCAATCATGCGGTACAGGAGAGTTACGTCAATTTCCTCACATCGTTTACCGACCTGCGCACACAGCAGAAGAGCGTGGAGCTTGCCAACGAGAACTACAGCGTGACGAGCAACCGCTACCAAAACGATCTGGCTCTGCTGACGGATATGCTGGATGCCAGCAACATGAAGCTCAGTGCTGACATGGGACTGGTAAATGCGCGTATCAACTTGATTTTCAATTATTATAAGATGAAATATATTACCCACACTTTATAACAAACATACCATTATGTCTACAAGAAAAGTTCAGAAACTTACTTTCAATATCGTTATCATCTGCCTGCTGGCAGTGGCACTTATCTACGTGTGCTCACGCTTCGTTCATCCGGGCGTGGAATATACCGACAATGCTCAGGTGAAACAGCATATCACGCCCGTAAATACCCGTGTGCAGGGTTTCATCAAGCAGATTTGTTTCGAAGAGTATCAGCCGGTACACAAGGGCGATACGCTGGTCATCATCGAGGATGCCGAATTCAAGCTGCGTCTGGCTCAGGCAGAAGCCGACCTTGCCAACGCACTGTCGGGTCAGCAGGCTACCAGCATGGGTATCGCTACCACACAGAATAACCTGCGGGTGAGTGATGCCGGCATCGAGGAGGCACGCGTACAGATGGAAAATGCCAAACGTGACTACGAGCGTTACCAGAAGCTGTTGCAGCAGAAAGCGGTCACCCGTCAGCAGTACGACAATGTAAAGACAGCCTACGAAGCCAGTCAGGCACGCTACGAACAGGTGCTCCGTGCCAAACATTCTACCTCGCTGGTGAAAAGTGAACAGACTCACCGTCTGGGACAGAACGAAGCGGCTGTCCGTCTGGCACAGGCTGCTGTCGAACTGGCACAGCTCAACCTCAGCTATACGGTCATCGTAGCTACCTGCGACGGTGTGACGGGCAAGAAGGATATCCACGAGGGACAACTGGTGCAGCCGGGACAGACGATGGTAGATATCGTCGACGGAAGCGACCTCTGGGTAATCGCCAACTACCGTGAAACTCAGCTCCCCAACATCAAAGAGGGTTACAAAGTGACACTTACAGCCGATGCCGTACCGGGTGTGACCTACACGGGAGTAGTAGAATCGATTTCCGACGCTACCGGAGCGGCTTTCTCCCTCATCCCGCAAGACAATGCTACGGGCAACTTCGTAAAGGTGGAGCAGCGTGTACCCGTACGTATCAGCCTGAAAGAAAACAGTGCCGACAAGCTGAAACTGCTGCGTGCCGGATTCAATGTAGAATGTAAAGTGAAATACTGATATGGGAGCACCTGTACTGAACGGACCGTTTACGATGCCGATGTTCCGCAACTTCGTGCCTCGTAAGCTACAGCCGTGGCTGTATATCTTCATCGCCGTTACCTTCCAGCTCTCGGGCGGACTCTACATGGCCAACCTGAGTCACATGGTGGGCGAAACTTCCCTGATGCGCGAAGATCTTCAGATGTGCCTTTACTGCAACCTGGCGGGGATGGCTGTGTACTTTCCTCTGCTCTTCCGCATGAAGTTCCGCTTTACCAACAAGACGCTGCTCACGGCGGCTTCGTTGGGAGTGATTGTGTGCAACCTCATCGCACCGTATACGACCTTCCTGCCGCTGCTCTGGACGCTTTGCTTCATCGAGGGGATATGCAAGATTCAGGGAACCTTCGAGGCGATGTCTACCATCCAGTTGTGGATGACACCCAAGCGCGACTTTACCGTGTTCTTCCCCCTGCTGCACATCATCATTCTGGGCAGCATGCAGGTATCGAGCATCATCGCCACCCATCTGGGATATTACATGCACTGGAGCTATATGCACTGGTTCATAGCAGGATTGATGCTGACAGATCTGCTTATCGTACAAGGCTGTACGCGCCATTTCCGCATCGTCAAGAAGTTCCCGCTGTTCGGTATCGACTGGCTGGGAGCGGTTCTCTGGGCACTCCTGCTGCTGGAAGTCGCCTACTTCTTCGACTACGGTGAGTTTTACGACTGGTGGAACAGTCCGGTAATGCAGGGACTCGCCGTCGCTATCGTCATCACCCTGGGATTCTGCATCGGACGTATGCTGCACATCCGCCATCCGTACATCGAACCGGAGATGTGGAGCTACCGCCACCTGCTGCCCATTCTGATTCTCATTACGCTGGTGGAAGCCTTCCTTGCCACCGAACACGTACTCGAAGGCGTATTCCATGGCAGCGTAATGCACTACGAAGAGATGGTAGCCATGCAGCTCGACTGGCCCATGCTGGCAGGTGTAGTGGCAGGCAGCCTGTTCGCCTACTGGTGGATGCATGTACGCGGATTCAGCTACCTGCGCCTCATCACCGTAGGTATCGCCTCGCTGGCATGCTACCTGCTCACGTTCTATTTCGTCCTTTCGGCAGACATTCACATCTCGCAGCTCTTCCTGCCTACGCTGTGCCGAGGTTTCGCCTATGCCATCCTGAGCGCCACGTTCATGGTATGTCTGGAAGAGATTATGACCTTCCGCCACTTCTTTCAGGCACTGAGCGTATTCAACATGCTGCAAATGGTAGTGGGCGGTGTCATGGGAGGCGCCCTGTACGGCCGCTGGCTGTCGTACGCCGTATCCGACAACATGGCACGCTACGGAGCCGCTGTCGACCGCGTGTCGTTCAGCAGCCAACCTTTCGCCTTCGACCGCTTCATCGAGAGTTTCGTTCCCCAGATGATGGAAGTCAGCATCCGCCAGATTTACGGCTGGACCATCTACGCCTGCCTCTTCCTGCTATTGCTCTTCCTGCTCTACGATGCCCCCGTGCGCCGTGAGCTGAAGCTCATGCCCAGCTGGAGAAGCCTGCGCAAGGAAGCTGCCATGATGTTCGGGAAAAACAATAAGCCTTCGATTTAAAATCATTGTTGTCCGATAAAACTTTTAAGTCATCAATAATTTATTGATATACATAAAATTAAGCAACAAGTTTAACAAGAAAACTTACTTATAAGAATAACACTGATAACCAGGCCATTCAATATATTTATTGGACACTAATATTTTAAAATAAACTGAGACTGCCTCAAAAATGAAGTACAGTTACGAACAAAGGCTTATAATAGTTACAACATAAAAAAACTCCTGCTTTTAGTCCAGTCATTGAAATAAACAAAGACTAAAGCAGGAGATTTTTATTTCTGAATCATTGCTGCCCGACAAAACTTTTCAAGCCATCAATAACTTATTGATATACACAAAATTAAACACCAACTTTAGCAAGAAAACTTATCTATAAAAACAACACTGATAATCAGGCTAATTAATATGTTTATCGGACACTAATAGTTCTAAATTTCAATCTATAAGATTTTTACTTTCGCAGTTCCATTTTGAGACAACTCAAAGTGCCTAGCGCAAAATGTATACAGCGACTGTTTCAGACCTTATACATCCACTTATTCAACAGCCACTTGCCTTCACACCCGTCCAGCAATAAAAAAGTGAGGGCTACCCCTATCACTAGGAATAGCCCTCTAATGATTCTTTAAGAGAGAAATTAATAGAGAAAATTATTATTATTCATGATAACCAAACGGAGTTTCCTGATTGGTTACAACGATTACATTCCGTTCATTGCCAACTTCAGTCATCGTAATCTTGGTCGGATTTTCAATATCATCCGGTTCTACTTTAAATGTAACAGGATCAAAATAAGCAAACGGTATCACAGCATACAATAAACCAGCATTTGCAAATTCTACACCTTTTGAGTCTCCCATACCAGTCAAAGTAAGACTTATTGTATTTTCATCAACTGTAGTAGTATTCAATTCAAGCAAACCTTGTTCACCACCAACAACCATACTTACAGCTCCTGATCCCGGTGCAATAGTCAAATATTCCAAAGTCTTATTTGGATAAGCAGTAGCTGCCATTTCCATTGCTTTATCTGCATAAACTTTTCCAAAATCACCCATATTGTCATAAGTCAGATACCACGGACCTTCACCTTGGAATACAGAGGCAGGCGTAATATAAGGAACCAACTCAACTCCGTCAGCTTTCCACACATTAGCAGTTGCATCATAAGACAGTTCTGAAACAGAACCTCCACCTAATGTTATTGGAGTATAAAATTTAAGTCCAGTCGGTGTTTGAATATATGAAAACATTTCAGTTACTTTCTCACCATCTTTTACATAGCTAAATGATAATGTTCTATAAGATTTTGTTCCTACAAATTCTTCACCATTCACTTTGTATTTAAACTGGCTATACTTAACCAAAGCTTCAGCCTCAGCAATAGAAGTCAGATAAGCTTCCCATGTCACACTTTCCTGTAAAGGAGTCATACGAATATAGTTACCTGTCTTCTTACCCTTTAATACGACTTCTTCATTAGAAGCAGACATAACAGTAAATTCATAATCACCCCCCATACCAGTTCCGGTAGCTCCTATTCCAGAATTAGGTTCTGCAAAAAAATGAAAGATTTCATTATATGTATCAAACGTCAATACAGGTCCGGCTTGTTCTTTCAGTTTATAAAAGCTAGTAGCCTTTTGAGAAGCATCCACAATATCAGCAGAAATTGTAACATTCCCATCCTCAGTAAAAGAAGCCAAAACATTATATCCTCCATAAAGTAGCTGTGAAGAAGGATAATATTCCATCAACCATCCATTAGGAGCTGAAACCAATACTTCTTTAGCCTCCTCCAGTTCCTTTTCTATACGATCCGCAGAAGTTCCTTCAAACAAGCTCTCTGTTTCCGATGTACAACCAGCCAACCCGAACGAGCAGATCAGTACAACTAAATATATAAATTTCTTCATATTCATCTAGATTTAATTATTTTAAAGTGGTCCAGTCCATATCTGCTACATGAGATGCACGTTCTTGCACCAAATCATGCAATGCTTCAATATCTATTCCCCATGAATCTGTCAAATAAGTAGTGATCAAATCCAATTTTTGAAGAATCAGAGAACTACCGGTTTCTCCAGCATCTTTCAACAAAGCCTGCCATTGATCGTCAGGATAAACCACATAAGTAGCCAGTGTTTCTACAAAATCCTCATCCGGATCCTTTGCCGCATATCCTCTTACGAATCCTCTCTGACGGATTTTAAGAAGAGCATCACCATTCTCCCAGTTTACCCAGTCTTCACCAACATATTTTCCTGCTGTAATTTCATTGAAGTCAGTAGAATAGTTCTTAGTCTGATGCAGGATATGAGCAAACTCATGATGCATAGTTTTAAAATACCATTGATTCAATACATCTATGTCTGGATTTTCCACATCCAATGAGTTAACATTGAACAATGTAATTTTCATACCACCTTCAGCTGTACCAAGTACTACAGAACCATTAGATTCATATTCACCCGAACCAACAAAATGCATTACTTTCGGACAATATGTAGGAAGAAATTCCGGATAAGTCAGCTCCTCATATACATCCAGCCATAAATATTTCACCAACTGTGCCAGTGCTATAGACTTATTATAATCTGCCGGAGTTACATTATAGTTCAAATCCGATTCAATATCAGAAAAACGATATTTCAAATCAATATTGTACTGAGCTACATAATTTTCCAGAATCCAGTTATCAAATTCATTACGCTCCGGCGATTCAGTATTAAAAATACTGTTAGGATTCAGTTCATCTTCGCTACATGATACCATTGCCAATGCAGCGGCAAATATCCAACATAAATATTTTATCTTTTTCATAATACACTCCTTTCTTTTTGTTATCTAGGGTTAGCTTCCAATCCTGCTGCAATTACATCCTGCGGCAACTGGAATGCGCGACGTGGATCATCTTTCGATAAAACAACCGGATCCATTCCATCACGTACATGAGAAATCTCAATACCATAACGCTTGATATCCATCCAGCGAGAACCATCATGGATTAATTCCATACGACGCATCTGAAGCACACAGTGAATAAAGTTTTCCTGCTTGGTATTGACAAAGGCAAAAGGAGGATTCAGATGTTTCTTTACGGTACTCTTACTAACATCTGTCAAAGGCTGTGGAGCATAGTCCAAATCTGCATAAAAACTATTCACACTACTTTCTGTCAATGTTTTAGGAAGTCCGCTTGCACCATCGTTAACCTGAGCATTTACCCAATAATTCATATACTCTACAGCTTTTGCATAATCAGGCTGCTGTTTCAGAATATTAGCTTCAATACAACAAAGCAATGTTTCATTTGTACTGAATGGAACAATTACCGCATGACGATAGCCAATGCCGTTTACCTTATCCGTATATTCAAAGTACATACGGTATTTGAAAAAACACAATTTCTGAGTAAATCCATACAATCCGCTATAGAACATTATTGCAGAAGAATTTCCCCATGGACCACTTGCCCATAAAGTTTCTGACTGTGTCAGGGCCTGACTCATACCATATCTCCTTGACATATCATATGGACCATAAATATAAGGCCATGATGAATAAATCGGAGTAATCAGCAAGTTCGCCTTAGAAGATGCAGAGATATAAGCATCTGCTCTTTCTTCGATTTCTGTAATAGTACCCAAATCATTTTGGAGATAACGCAAGTTACTAGCCGGATTATTTCCTAATACCTGAGCTCCATATTCCAAAACCTTTTCATAATTCGATTTATCAGGCTGTACATAGAACAAATAGAAACGTGCAGCGAAGGCATATGCAGCTTTCTTGTTAAAATGATATTTAGGAACTGAATAAACATTGTCTTCTATAAGAGGAAGACCTTCAAGCAAATCGGCTTCAATTTTCTGATATGTTTCTGCAAGCGTTCCACGTTCATAAGAAACCGTAACAGTAGTTTCGGGTTCAGTTACATAAGGAATACCCAATTTAGCTACAGCTGTTGCCGGATCATAGGCTTCACAGAAGATATTAGCCAAAAGGAAATGTGCATAAGCACGACACAGCAGTGCTTCTCCCTTTTGTGGATTCAATGAAGTCGGATTTCCCATTTTTTCTATTGACTTCAAGGCCTGATTGGCAGCAGCAGCTGCTGCATAACATTTTTCCCATAAGCCTGTCGGGGAATCAGAATCTACATCGCTTTTAATATCATTCCACAAATAAGCATCTTCCTCCATCTGATATTCGAAACCATACATCGAACCATTATCAGTTGTATTATCCGAAGCTTTTTCGAAAATCAGCAATGGGTAAGTCTGTGGATAGGCAGAAACCAAAAGGCTTGCCACCTGTGATTCCGTATTAATTTCTGCACGGTTATCAGGCACTGTATCAAGGAAATCGCTACACGAAGCGAAAGCCCACGCCATCAATAAAGCAGCACTGTATGTTTTTATATTTTTCATCATAATTTTCTCTTTTAAATCAAATTAAATACCCAATCTCAAAGTCAAAGTAAACTGCTTAGGAACAGGAGCAGCCACACCACCAGTGTTGAAGAATTCCGGATCCTGACCATTCAGCTTCTTGTCGGCATAAATCAGGAACAGGTTGGTTGCCTGAAGTTTCAGTGACAGGTTGCTCAGTTTCATACGGCTGGCCAGTGATTTTGGGAAATCATAGTTCAGTGAAATTTCCTTCATACGGATGAAGTCACCTTTGGCGATACGTTCTGTAGAGTAGTTGTATGCATTGTATGCACGACTCAACTGAGAATCCTGACGGTTCATACGTGTATCGGCAATAACCGGTATATTTGTAATATTTTCGTCACCCGGCTTAGTCCAACGATTGATAAATTCTTTCGGAGTTGCATCCAAATCACTGTATGTGTTGCTGAATACCGGATCCAGACGGATTACATTTCCGAATGAGTAAGTGATAAATACATTCAACTTAAAGTTCTTGTAGGTAAATACGTTACCGAAACTACCGGTAATTGTCGGATCGGTCGGACCTTCGTAAACCAGATGATCTTTTACGTCTGTTTCCTGGAAATTAATATTACTTACTGTCACTTCACCGTTTTCATTGATGAATGTCGGAAGACCTTGTTCGTTCAGTCCCTGAAAATTCATAGAGAACAATGAACGTACCGGATAACCTTCCAAAGCAAAACCAGTACCCGAAATCATATCAATTACTCGTGAATTGGCATCCAAATCAGTAACCTCGTTCTTCGCGTTAGAGAAGATAAAGTCGGTATTCCATTTGAAGTCGCGTGTTACAATGTTTCTTGTAGACAATGTAAATTCTACACCGTGTGATTTCATGCTGGCAACATTGGCATATTTTGCAATTTCACCTCCCACACCTTGAGTATTTACAATACCGATCAAGTCGTAGTTATTACGCTTGTACCAGTCCATAGCCAGATTGATACGGTTATCCAGGAAACCGATTTCAGCACCGATATTCAACTCATGTTTCTTTTCGTAAGTCAGCTCATCATTTTCCAGCTGAGTAATCTGCATACCTGATTCTGTTACATTTGCAGAAGGACGATATGGATTATAACTGTTGATGATAGCCAAAGAGTTGGATACTTCAGCCGGACCACGGTCGGCAGTCAGTGAGTAAGAAGCCTTCAAAGTCAGATTAGACAGGGCCGGTCTCAGGTTTTCGAACCAGCTTTCTTCGTGTGCGTTCCATGCACCCGAAACGTTCCATGTAGGAAGCCAGCGTGCCGAACGGCTCTTACCCAGCTTGTTAGAACCTTCATAACGGATTGTACCGTTTACTGTATATTTACCCTGCCATGAATAAGTAGCTGTACCGAAGAAAGCCACGTCACGAGAACGGGTTGCTGTAACAGTATAATAAGCTGCATTTTCTTCCTGTCCTTGTTTGAAGTACAGATAGTCGTAAGAAGGAAGCATACCCATATCATACTGCAAACCTACACCCTGGAACCAAGTCTGTGTACGGTCGGTAGCGTTCAACTCCATACCACCGAAGAAGTTGAAGATATGGTTTTCATTAAATACGTCATTGTAGCTGGCAGTAGCACGGAAGTCGTAACTGTTCATGCCATATTTAGTTTCACGGTAAAAACCTCCCACCGGAAGAACTGTTTCAGGCAATGCATTCGAAACATCCGGATCAGTATACAGCCACGGGTTGGCGTCACGCATTGTCGCGTCATCCATTGCACGGTAAGCCCATGCCTGGTTAGAATAGTCAGTAATCTTGTGAGCCTGAGTAGTAGTAGAATACTTGTAAGCACCCAGCACACTCAGTTCTACCTTATTGATAGGTTTGTATTTCAATTCACCCTGGAATTTCATATCTACTACATCCAGGTCCATATAGTTGTTTTCCAGTTCATGCAAGATGTTGAACGGCGCATAGTTACGTACGTAGTATTCATTCGGGTCGAGTGCACGTGAAGTATTCAGCGCGTAAGAATACGGGTTGATATCGAAGTCACGTTTTACTTCACCACTTACAGGGTCCAGATTCGAGCTCAACGAACCCGGTGCACGCTGTTTACGGTAAGAAGCGTTACCGATCAGGTTCAATGAAACTTTCTTCGAAATATTATACAAAGCATTCAGGTTGGCAGTGTAACGCTGTACCTTGCTCTGTTTGGTCCATCCCGGATCGTTCATCACACTCAGTGAAGTATAGTACGAAGCCTTTTCAGTACCACTTGTCATACTGATTGCATGGTTCTGAGAAATACTGTTGTTGAACAAAACATCAAACCAGTCTGTATTTCTGTATTCAGCCTCGCGCAGATAAGCATTTCTTGCTTCCGGAGTGTTCGCCAGTCCAAATCCTGTGTTTGCGTCGTAACTGTTGATCAAATGATACATCTTACCATATACACCACTGTTGGAAGCACGGTATACATCCGAGAAGTTCAGGTAACCGTTGCTTTCCAGTGTCTTATATACGTCCATCTGTTCCTGAGAGTTCATGATGTTGAAGTTACGGTAGTTCGGTTTCAGACGCATGGTGAATTCACCTGTATAGCTGATCTTGTTAGAACCTGCCTTACCTTTCTTGGTAGTAACGACAATCACACCTGCCATGGCACGAGCACCATAGATAGAAGTAGCCGAACCATCCTTCAGGATCTGGAAGCTTTCGATATCGTCAGCATTCAAACCAGAGATAGCCGAACTGATCAGTGTAACGGCATCACCCGAAGACAAATCGTCAGCACCTACTTCCGTTACATCCTCCATGATGACACCATCTACTACCCACAACGGTTTAGAGCTACCGTAGATAGATGTGGCACCACGTACACGGATTTTCGGAGCTGTACCGAAAGTACCTGATACGTTCTGAACCGATACACCGGCTGCACGTCCTTCCAAGGCACGGCTGATTTCCGGCACACCGTCAAGTTTAGAGTCTTCGGCAGATATTTTTGTTGACGCACCTGTAAATAATCGCTTGTCCATACGCTGCATACCGGTAACTACGACTTCATCCAGTACCTCTGTATCCGATTCCAGTACCACCTTCATATTATTTTTGGCAGCTACTGTCTGCGATTTCATACCGATATAGCTGATTTCAAGTTTAGCCCCCTTGTTAACTTTCAGCGTAAACTTTCCGTCGATATCCGTAATTGTACCATTAGAAGTTCCCTTAACCAAAATAGAAGCTCCCACGACAGGCATGTCATCCTCCGCAGACACCACGACACCTGTCACTTGTACAGCCTGAGCTATCGCCAGACTTATGCCTATTAACAAAAAGGCACAAAAAAGTGTAATTCGCTTTTCCATATTCTAATAAAATTTTAATAACGGACGCAAATATACATATCATTTCATTAAAAAACAAAAAATTAAAGCAAAATACATAAATATTCTTGCATATTCTATAAATTATCAAATAGACAGTTTCAGCTTTATTTTTTACTATAAATACCGATATTTTACTAACATATTGAACATTTTTATGCCCTCTTCGAGAATCTATGGATAAAACCATATAAAAATAAACAATAACAAATATTTAAAAAATAAGGGACTCCTTAAAAGAGTCCCTTACCGCAAATCACTATAAACCAAATATTTATACAAGTGTTAAAATTTAATAATACACATATTTATTTTACATATTACATTTTGATAGCTTTTTAACATAAAAACATATCATTGTAACACTGTACATAAATTTTCTTATAATTCCGTCCCAACATCAAAGCAGGGACACACCTTCGTCCACTCTTCCGGTTCTATCACCCCGTCACCGTCCAGGTCCGGACTCAGGTCGCGATGTCCTACTATCCGGCGTGTCTGGAAGTCCATGGCAAGTACTCTCACCAGCACCCTGAGCGAACGCTTCTGAAGTTCCGTACGTGTGTCGGCAGGACGTCCCTGCTCGTCCAGTCCTCCTTCGTAACACACACCGATACTGTGCTGGTTGTATCCTTTGGCATGCGCTCCGGGGCGGTCTACCGGACGCATCGTACATATTTCTCCGTCGCGCCTTACATAATAATGATACCCGCATCCGTCGAACCCGCGCTTCCGGTGCATTTCCTCCAATTGACGGGGCGAGAGCGGAACATCCGCTCTCGTTGCCGAACAATGAATGACAATCATGTCAATCTTTCTCATCACATCCTCCTTTCTTTCCGGTCAGTATGCAGTACAGACACTTGATTATCCTGATCAGAATCCATTTTACCTTTCCAGTCATACATTCCTCCATATTACATTAAAGTCCCGGCACTTACTCTTCATTCTTTGTCTTTACCGGCACACGTTCGTAGCTCAGCGAAGTCAGAATGTCCGACAGATCGGCTCCCGGACGGAAGTTGATATGCGCCTTCTTTATCAGTCCGGTGTGATATTCTTCCTCCGTGGCACTACCCTCACCGTTCAGGCCGATCTGAAACGAACCCAGGTCGCCCAGACGCACGATTTCTCCGGCACACAGACCGTCACGCATCACCGTACCCAGCGAAATCAGCACCGCCATCGTATCGGCACGTGTCACCGTACACATCTGCTGAATACGGTCCGCCATTTCACGGATTCCCATCTCGCCGCGTGCCTGTGCCAGGGCATAATATTTGGCACTACCTTCCAGATCATTAGGTTTCTTTCTTGCTACTACCGAATAAGTCACTGCTCTTTCCATAATCTTTTTACTTTTTAAATGATTAAAACGAATACCTGTTGAAAGCTTTCAATCTCTTTTCTGTATCACAAAGATACATAGCCAGTTCCGGGCAGTGTCCGTCACCGTCCGCCTACAGGATTGCATTGTTACGATAAAAATAAAAAAGCCACAGGCCGTACAGCTCGACGCCTGCCGGTAGAAACCGTCTGCGTAAATGCTGTACAGCCTGTGGAACCTCTCTGCTACCGCACCTGTCAGTTGGCGCGGCTCAGTTTGATATTGTCGATAAACCAGCGGCGATAGACACTGCTGCCCGAAGTAGCGGCAGTTTCACCCCATGCATCCGACTTGATGGTGATGCGTGTATCTTTCGTGATGGAAACACCCTCCAGCACCACATCGGCATGCAGCCATTCCAGTTTGTCTACCTCATTCACAAAGTTATGTCCTATCGGATCCAGTTCGACTGTCTCGCTGCCGTTGGTTACGGTGATGATCAGCTGTACCGGGTCGAACTTTCTCGTACCGCCCACCATCGGCGCCCAGTCGAACGAAAGCATCACCTTCTCGCCTGACGGTATGCCGTCTACAGCCGGCAGTGTCAGTCCTGCCTGATAGTCTGTCTTACCAAACTTCAGGTAACATTTCTGCAGGTAGATAGAAGCACCGCGACTTTCTTCCAGTCCGTATCCGTGAGCCAGCAACGCTTCGGCAGCCGTCTGTCCCTCGTCGTTCTTCGCACTGTAAATCTGCGGAGCAGTACCCGATCCGTCGTTTTCCACTGTCTGTCCGGCACCGCTGTTCTCTGCCCAGGGCAACAGCCACTCAAAGTCTTCCGAGAAATAGATCACCTCTACCACACCCTTGTCTTCGATGCGTGCAGCCTGTATGCGCAGTGCCATCCCCCTTCATCATCTTGTAGAACTGAGGCAAGACTCCCTCGGCAGGAACTTCATATCCCGAAGGAACGGAGATAAACACATACCCCCATTTCTTTTCCGACTGAAGCTGGTAGATACCCCGTTCGTCGGTCACGCTCACCTCTACACCGTCCGATACCACAACACCCTGCACCGGACCGTCGGCTGTCGATACCACCCCGTACACCGTCGTTCCGGCATCCGGCGTGAAATCAATTCCCTCTACTATATTAATATAGGTAGTACCAATCTGTTTCTTGCGGTCACCACGCTTGATGAACACCCGGTACGTACCGCTTTCGCATCCGTCGGCAAGCTTTATGGTAAAACTGTTTTCCGAAACACTCACCAGCACACACGTATACGAGATTCCCCCTGTCGATTCCAGAATAATCACATCCGATTCCGCCGGCTTGTTACTCCCGGTCACCTGGAACGTATATTCCCCTCCCTTGGCCACTTCTATCAGCGAAGGGCATTCAAACTGTACATCAAAGCTGTCCGCTACAGCTTCCGTCATTCCATCGTTGCTGCACGCCATCAGCGGCAAGACAGCAATCAGCAAAAACCAAAGTAAATACGCTGCAATTTTTTTCATTTTATTTTTAAATTGTAAATTTTCCCAACCTGTTCCTTACCTTTTCATTACCAGCTATCTACATGACAACCAGTGTTTTTCAAGCAATTAAAATTCCTTAATTTTCATTGCGCAAAATTAAAGGCAGCGTATTTCAAAACAGAAACGCGCATGTGGCAATCCTGTTTCAAAACGGTTAAGTTTCCGATGCAGCATACACACAAAAAACGGGGTGTGAATACCTGGCTATGTCTTAAAAAGAATAAGAAGAATGCTATGAAAATAGCTTTGTACGGCACAGCATATTGCCGGCAGATAAAATCAAAGCGCAACAAAAGGCGCTTGTTTTCATAAAAAAGAGTAAATTTGTTTTTCAATTAAAAACAGCAATGGAAAAAGCATATACGATAGACCAGCAAATTGCCCAACTTAAATCAAACGGTATGATGTTTGATGATGAGGAGAAAGCAAAAGAAATTCTTCTTGACGTCGGTTATTATCGGCTAGGATTCTATTCTTTTCCTTATGAGATAAAATTCCCATGTCTGGAACACCGTGACCATAAGCTAAAACCGGGCACAACATTCAAGAGTGTGTATGATCTTTATGAGTTTGATACCAGACTCCGCAGACTTCTGCTTAACGCTCTCGACCGTATCGAGGTCAATATCCGCACAAAATTCATCTACAATATATCACTCCGGTATATTGACGATCCTTGCTGGTTTGTCAACCGTAAATATGTAACATCCAATTTTGTAAATGCCTTTGAAGAGCAGGTCTATGCTGCTATGCGTAAAAATCCCATAATCCAGCATCACCATGCAAATCATCCGGGGATATATGCTCCGGCATGGAAAACCATAGAGTTTATGACAATCGGCAATATCATTACATTATATGATTCGTTGAAAGAGACGGATGCAAAAGATTTGGTAGCCAATGCCTATGGCTGTTCAAGAGGTGTTTTTTACAATTATATGGAAACAATTCGTGTCCTTCGCAACAAATGTGCACACGGAGGCTGCATCTACCGCATGGACTTTCCCAGAGGTATTAAGCGCTTGCCTGCTGACATTTCTGCCGATTGCAGACACAACATTAAAGGTGGCATAGATGTTGTAAGATATATTCTGGGATGCATCTCACAAACCCGAAAAACGGAATTGGAGAACGAAATCCATAATCTTGTCTGCTCCATTCAGACAGATGAAGCTAAAAAAGTTGTGGCACAGACTTCTAAACTCGAATGTTGAACAGCCATACTGTTTGGCGGAATAAAAAATAATGCTTACCTTTGCAATACGAAAGTGCCCGTGCGAGCTTAGTCGTCGCATCTGCACTATAAAAAGGAATTAGAGAAGTCTCAGTCATTACGACTGGGACTTCTTGCTTTTAACAGTCATATCATCCTCAGAAAGTTTCTTTCAATCTATTCTTTCCTCATCCGATTCTGAAAAAGCGTCCAGGCTTCCGCCGTTAAGTTTCCGATGCAGCATACACACAAAAAACGGGGTGTGAACCACGCCGCGATACCGCAAACGTGAGGTTCACACCCCGTGTCAGTCAGATATTATATAATGATTTCTTTATTCCTCCCACCACAGTTTGGGATACTCAGTCTTTCCGTTTGTACCGAGATTCTTCCACCATTTAGAATTTGTTCCATCCGTGCTAACTCCCCAGTTTTCGTTTTGTGACTCGTCGGGCCATCCTGCTGTTGCCCCCTGAGGAACGGTAGTACCATCGCTAAAGTAATACACTTCCATAGACACGTCCTGAGTAACGGCCACAGCCTTCAGGTCGCTGCCCGACCAATAGCTTGCCAGAACACCACATTCACCGCTCATTTCAGCCATGACACCGCAAATAGCAGCCACATTGCTGTTTCCGCTCACTGCTCCTACAGAGAAGGAAGCTTCTATCAGACCCGACTGGCGCATTTCTCCTACCAGACCGCCGACATTTTCCGTACCCTCCACTTCGCCGTAGTTGGCACATGCCAGCACATATCCGTATGCAGCCATACCGCCGGTTATACCTCCGGTAACGCTTGTACCGGTAACTTTTGCATTGTTGCGTGAAGCAGAAATCGTACCATACGATGAACCAGCAATACCTCCTACAAAACCGTCAGTACCGGTAACACTACCATTGTTCAGGCCGAAACGGATCTTGCCATAGCCTTCTTCGTTGAAGCCGACAACTCCACCCACAAAGTTCTTACCTGCAACAGCAGCTTCGTTGGTGCACGAAAAGACATTACCAGCATTAAATCCTGCAATACCACCTGTATTTTCACCGTTGCTGCTGATATCGTCCAGGTTGATACAGTCGGTCACCCCGTCAAAGTACAGGTCGGCTTCCTGTGCATAACTCTTGGCAAGCATGTCCGGATCCGGCTCTTCGCCTGCCATGATAATTGCCTATATAAGTTACAGAATCATTTAAATACCCGCAAACTACCCACTATTCTTCTAAAATCTACGCATAAATGTAACGATTGGCAAAACCAGTATTTTCCTTTAGCCCGCCAATCCCATTCACACTTTTTAACCTTATAAAATTATAAGTCCGTCTTACCCCAGATCAATCCGGGTTCGATTTCTCTACATTTATTACATCCGTCAGCATTTGTCAAATTAAATAACATTATATACCTTTATGGCCCATACGGATACAACTCAACCTTTCACAAATCTTCTTTAATTCAGGCGGCATCAAGAAATCGCCTGCAGGATGGGGAGGAAGTAAAAACAAGACTAACGTCCTAAAGAGAAAATTTACTTATACACCTTAAACACATAGAAAACGATGAAATATTCTAGCTTAATCCTGAATTGCCTGACTGCGGTTATTCTCAGTGCCTGCTCACTGCAGAGCCAGAAACAAGACATTATAGAAAGCCGGGTAGAAGAATTGTTAGGCCAAATGACTCTTCAGGAAAAAATCGGACAGATGAATCAGTTAACTTCAACAGGTAATGTTGATGAAATGGTAACAATGGCGAAAGAAGGAAAGATAGGCTCTTTCCTGAATATAACCGATGCAAAAGTCGTAGACCGGATACAAAAAGCAGCGGTAGAAGAGTCACGTCTGGGCATACCAGTCCTGATGGCGCGCGATGTCATTCACGGCTACAAGACTATCTTTCCGATTCCTCTGGGACAAGCAGCCACCTTCAATCCTCAACTGGTGGAAGAAGGAGCACGCATTGCCGCCATTGAAGCCTCATCCGACGGAATCCGGTGGACGTTTGCTCCCATGATTGATGTATCGCGCGATGCCCGCTGGGGACGCATAGCTGAAAGTTGCGGAGAAGACCCTTACCTGAATGCGGTAATGGGCGTAGCAATGGTTAAAGGATTCCAAGGAGACTCTCTGAACAGTCCTACTTCGATAGCGGCTTGTGCCAAACATTTTGCTGGCTATGGAGCTTCCGAAGCCGGAAGAGACTACAACTCTACCTTCATCCCCGAACGCCTGTTACGTAACGTCTATCTTCCACCTTTCGAAGCAGCAGCAAAAGCAGGATGTGCCACGTTTATGACTTCGTTTAACGATAACGACGGAGTGCCCTCAACCGGTAACAGCTTTATATTAAAAGACATACTCCGCAACGAATGGAAATTTGACGGCATGGTAGTGACCGACTGGACTTCAACCACCGAAATGATAGCTCACGGATTCTGTAAGGATCGCAAAGAGGCAGCCATGAAAGCGGTCAATGCAGGTGTAGATATGGAAATGGGAAGTGCTTCGTTTATTGAACATCTGGAAGCACTGGTCGAGGAAGGAAAAGTGAGCGAAGCCAGCATCGACAATGCGGTGCGCAACATTCTGCGACTGAAATTCCGTCTGGGCCTGTTCGAACATCCTTATGTGACGACCGACCAATCGGTGAAGTACGCCCCCGAACATCTGGCCAAAGCAAAAGAAGCAGCCGGACAATCGGCCATTTTGCTGAAGAATACTGACGGAGTATTGCCTTTTGGTAAAAACGTACACACGCTGGCAGTCATAGGCCCTATGGCAGACGCACCTCACGACCAGCTGGGTACTTGGGTGTTCGATGGAGAAAAGTCGCACACACAAACTCCTCTGACAGCATTGCGTGAGATGTACGGCAAGCAAGTACAGATTATTTACGAACCCGGTCTGGCATATAGCCGCGACAAGCGTACAGAAGGAATCTCCAAAGCAGTGGCAACCGCTCGTCGTGCCGATGCGGTGGTAGCTTTTGTCGGTGAAGAATCCTTCCTTTCGGGAGAAGCACGGTCACTCGCCGACCTGGATCTGCGTGGAGCGCAAAAACAGCTCATCGCGGCTCTGGCACAAACCGGAAAACCGTTGGTCATGGTTGTAATGGCCGGACGGCCGCTGACCATTGCCGATGAAGTGAAAGCATCCAATGCCGTTCTTTACTCCTTTCATCCGGGAACGATGGGAGGACCGGCACTGGCCGACATCTTGTTCGGAAAAACAGTGCCCGGCGGAAAACTCCCGGTTTCTCTTCCCAAAATGGTAGGCCAACTCCCCATTTACTATGCACACAACCATACCGGACGCGCTCCCAACGGCAACGAAACGTTAATTGACGACATTCCTCTTGAAGTGGGACAAGTAACCTTAGGAAGCACCTCATTTTATATGGATGCCGGATTTGGTCCCTTGTTTCCTTTCGGCTATGGATTGTCTTACACTACTTTTAAATACAGCAACCTGCACCTTTCTTCCCATACTCTCAGGCAGGGCGAAACTCTGACAGCCTCGGTCGAACTGACCAACAGCGGCCAACGGGAAGGAACAGAAGTTGTTCAAATGTATGTCCGCGATAAAGTGGGTTCAGTAACCCGCCCCGTAAAAGAACTGAAAGGCTTCCGCCGTGTCACACTGCAACCCGGAGAACGTACAACCGTATCGTTCCAACTGCCGATATCCGATTTAGCTTTCTGGAACATCGACATGAAAAGAGTCGTAGAGCCGGGAGAGTTTACGCTTTGGCTAGGAACCAACAGCGATGAAGGACTTTCTGCCGACTTTGAAGTTATCGACGAGAAAGCCCGCCGTTAAGTTTCCGATGCAGCATACACACCTCTCGTATCAGTTACAGATTCCTTTCATATGCCTGATTCCTCAAAAAACGTGCAGACAAAAAAGCCCGATGCCCTGTACAGTTTCACGAACCGGCTCAAGCATTTTTACTGAATTCATTTACAAAAAATATACAAACACTATATTATAGATAATAAAAGAAAACTGCCTGATTAAAAAATATTAACTTTGCGTCCGAATCGGAAATGTCCCGAAACAGCGACATTTACAGCTCCACGATTACTCGACAGTCCTAATACCCTTACGGCAGCTGGAGGGCTTGAATTTTTTCTTAAAATTATGCAGAAAATTTTGATGTTTATCCTCCTCATTCTTACTTTGGGAAGTATCCACGCACAGGAGATGAAAAAAGAATTAAAAACAGAAGAAGACGGCTTCCAATGGTACGAACTGACATCCGGCAGTTTTTATGGAGCCGAATCAACCGACGGGAAATGCCTTATCCCTTTATCGAAGAAATACGATTTCGTCCTGTACAAGCCACCTTATCTTTCAGGATTATATCACTCCGACAAACCGGGTATCATTTATAAGACGGAGTACTATACACAAGACGGTAAGGAAATATTAGACAACAGTAAATACGACAACACCTGTTTGCTCGGCGGTAAAGACGGTGAGCCATATTGGTTCTCAACCGAAAAAGACGGAAAAGAAGGAGCATGCGACATTAACGGAAACGAAATTGTACCTCCGGTTTTCGAAGCCTGCTTTTACTCGGATGGAGAATTTACCATAAAAGACAACACGGGTTATCATAAATGGAGTGAATATAATAACCAGACAAATAATGCTCAGGCATCAACCAACAACAAAGCTGCAAGCATAAAGGAACTGTTCGACTTAGCTTACAACACTCCCGACACAGAGGCACAGACCAAGTACGACAGGTATATGCAAGTCATTAAGGCCGATCCATACAACAGTTATGGTTACAAGGCTCCGGCTTTGAACAACCTCGGAGTACTCTACGAAAGTCTGGGTGACCTGAACAATGCCAAAGCATGCTATGAGTATGCACTGCAAGCCTGTCCTACCTACGACATGGCAAAGCAGAACCTTAAGAGTGTAAAAGCCCAGCGCAGAAGTAAGCAATGGAGCACCATCGGAAACATACTCGGTACGGTAGGCGAGACATTAGGAACGATGAGTAATAGCCAGGCAGCAGGAACATACGGCACATATCAGGAAAATGGATCTTCCTACAGCGGTTCTTCTTCCGGAAGTTCTACAGGAAGCTCGATGTGTAAACGTTGCCACGGTTCAGGAAAATGTTCGTCAATGAGTGGAACCGCAGACAAATACTATTGCCATGGTTCTGGTAAATGCGGTTATTGTAACGGCAGCGGCATTGTACGTAATCTTGGTCAGAACATTGTCTGTACAGCTTGTAACGGACGTGGAAAATGCAGTTACTGCCATGGTTCAGGTAAATGCTCCGATTGCGGCGGATCAGGAAAAAGATAATGACAATCGGCTATATCATTACATCATATATATCCACTTGCCCGTCATTGACAAATTCACGTCAATGGCGGGTTTCTTTTTAAAGAAACAGCGCGCAGCAATAGCCGCGGAACAGGAACAGGCCATGAAGTTACAGAAAAAATAGTGCCTGGAATATCAAATCAAAAAACGGGGTGTGAACCACGCCGCGATACCGCAAACGTGAGGTTCACACCCCGTTGATAATCTCTCTCTCTACTTACCGTTGTTGTAACAGAATCTCATCATCTGGATGCTCCTGCATACTTCTGATAGAAGTAAGTGCTGTAAAGAGGCGTTCGTCACCCGGAGTCATCGGTGAATATTTTATATACACGCGCTCATCCATATCCAGCTTGAATTCTGTACGGAGTTCCAGCGTAAAGGTTCCGGTATTACCCTTATCCGGTGCAACTACGCTCAGCACACCGATACGCGTACCATCTTCACGTTCGAGCGACATAAACGGATTAGCCTGATCGAACACACCACTTTTCAGTGCAATTTTTCCTGTCAGACGCGTGTTGCTGATAGCTACCGTTTTCGGATAAAAGGCTACCTGATTACCTCGTTCGCTTACCGTAATCTCCTCTTCACAAGCCACATCACGCGTTACGAACTGGAACGTCATGTCACTTACGGTAGCTGCAAAGGTATATCCTCCTTCCACAGCAGTCAGTCGGGTTTCACCGGCAGCAGGTTCCAACGTATTGGTAGCGATAAATCCCGTAAAACCTTCCTGACGGTACGTCAGCACCTCCTGCGGAAAACTTACCTGCATCGCTACAGCCTGTCCGGGTCCGTATGGCATTTTCAGATCCTCACTGCCATTCAGCTTAACTCCGAAGTTATACGTTTCGGCATTCGAAATGGTCAGGATAGCCGAACGATATACTTTCATATCTTTAGGGAACGTACCGTCAGCATTCAGCTGCGACGAAACTCTCAGGTAGGTATTACAGTCGGAAGTCTGTGTCCGTACTGGTATCACTACACCTTCAGTATTATAATTATCTCTTAGCGTTTCAGGAACCGTATACGTATAATAATACCCCTTGTCCGGATCCCAAATAGGCTCTGCACTCAAATCCTGCCCCGTGGTTACTGGCTTCATTTTATTAACATTCATATAAATGCGTAACACATCACCTGGAGTTGGCTGCATTGCAGTTGTACCATTGTAAAACTTGAAGTGCAGGTCAAACTGCTGTCCGGCAGCCGGAGGTACCACAACCTCAGCCGAATTTCCTTCAGCCCATTCAAGATTATTACCTGTACCAACTGTACCAAGAGCAATACGATAATTCGTTTCATTTTCATGCATGTAAATCAGGCTTCGCACGGTAGTAAACGCTTCTGCCTCCAGGAAGAACTCGATGCGCGGATCTTCGCCCTCATTGGGATGATAATTATCAATCAGCGTCTTGAAGTTTACACGGTGCAACCCCGGACGGTCTACCGTATAGACATACTTGTGCGGCCAGTCGCGCTCATAAGTCTTTTCCTGTCCATCTTCCATGACCGTAAACTTACACTCTTCCACCACCACATCCAGATAAGTCTGCTGTCCAGCCATATTTACATTCGTTCCGTCATCATCGAACAAGTTACAGGCAATCTTCACGTCGAGCGGGAAAAGCTCCTGCGGAAAGTTGTCCGGAATGGTAAAGACAATCGCTACCGGCTCACCCGACTGCATCGGCAGACCGGAAGAAGTCCATACCGGCGTAAACGAGAAGTTCGACAGCGAAATCAGTTTCACCGTACGCACAAACTTACCTGCCTTGATCTGCAGGATACCGTACTGCGGATTTCCGATATTTGTCGGTTTAATCGTAATGATACCCGTACCCGGATTATCCAGACTGGTTCCAGCCGTAAAGTAATTGTCAATCTTGGCTTCAGCAATACCGCTGTTCTGCACCCATGTCACTTCAGGGACAATACCTGACTTCGTACCGTCGTACCAGTGGTATTCCAATTTATATGTTCCACCCGTCAACAGCGAAGCCTGCGTAATGATGCGGGTTGTTTCTCCCACTACGGCAAGGCTGCTTTGTCCGTCGGTAATGGCAGGAATCGTCTGGTCGATAGATACCCACACATTGTTTGCTGCCGCACCGGCTACTGCCTCTTTAAAAGTAGTATATCCTCCGTTGGCAGGTATTCCCTTGAAATTGATTACATAGTCATAGTTTCTCAGAACCGGCAGCTGATTACCCAAATCATCTACCAGCGCTATCTTGTAGTAGCGGTCGTCGTCATGCCAGTTTCCGTCATCCTCACTGCCGCCGCTTGTATTGATACGGAAAATCAGATACATCGGATCGTCCGCTTTGTTGGCATGTTCGAACACAAAGCGTCCCACACTGCCGCCTCCAAACTGAACAACATCCGTAGGGTCTACAGCCTCCAGCACATCCTCGTCGGCACACAAAGTAGGCTCCACGATGGACGACGCGTTGGCAAATGCAAACGGATCATCCCCACCCGCATTCCGGTTGAACGGAGCTACCGTACCCCGCGAATACTGATTCATGATAGACATTCCCTTGATACTTAAGTTTGTGCCACCGTCTGATCGCAGATAGCGGATACGTGCCTGATTGCGGAACATGCTCACCTTGCTGTCTGTTCCACCAGCAAAACTTGTCAAAGCATCTTCCGAAGCAAAACTCTTGTATCCCCAGTAACAAAGCAAACCCGAGGTAGTAGTAAACTGCGGAATGACCTCCGTATCCAACCGTCCCAGATTCGGAGTATCCTCAAAGTCGTTCACATTCAGGTTGGCAATGAAGTGTAGATGACGCGTTGCTCCCGGTATGGTAGCCGTAAAGCTACCACTTAAGTGATTTTCCGAAGAACCCTCATGAGCGACATCCGCCTGCACACGACCGATATAGTGACGGTACTGGTCGAAACAGAACAGCCACAGTGAGTTCACCCCATACCCGTCCGGGTCTACCGCACGCGTCTGTACCTGTTCCATATCAGGAATCTCGGTATTGAAGCAGAGGCGCACATTACCGTCGGCATCCAATCCTCCCGCTGGTCTGTTTACCGGCATATCATCCTGACAGGCCGCAAATACCACAGCCAACAAACTGAGTAATATATATTTCAATCGTTTCATAACAGACCTCCTTTATTCTTTATCTTCCACAATAGGTTCATTGGCTTTCACTGTACGGATGCAGCGGATGTAATGCATTTCATTGTCGTCAGCTTTTTCAATCGTTCCATTTTTCCAAGTAACATTTCCCCACCAATCTTCCTCCTCATTAGTAGCCATAACATTTCCACTTGCAGCCCAATACTTATCACCTGCCAGCACACGGTCAATGACAGAATTATCATCTCCCTGATAATAATCGATAATCAGTAACTCCGCTTCTGTCGGCAGACGCCAGTCCTCATACACCTGTCCGTCAAGAGATTTCTCGGCATACTGCTTGCAATGTTCTTTAGCATCATTAAACCGTTGCGGATAAACCGTACCCAGCTGCGAAGCTATCATAAAGGCAGGAGCTACCAGTTTGTTGTTTTCCGGTGAACTCTCTGTATATCCATCTTCATCCATGGCAGGAACAGAAAGCACATACTTATCGGAAGTCTTGGTTATACGGACAAAATACATGTTGTTGTTATGTTTACCTGTCTGATAAGTACCTAAAGATGGATTAGATGCATTTTTTTCCCAATAATAAGTATAAATACCTTCATCATTCCGTCTATCTCCTTCATAATAGACTTTTGACGAAAAATAATCATCAGAAACCTTTCTATTTCCCTTCACTTCATAAGTAGATCCGAAATCCGTGCGGTACGAATACCATCCCGGCACAGTCACGATATATTCCAGCGGATACTGCTTCACCGTAAACTCCTTGCTCAGTCCCTGTTCGTTGGTCACCGTCACCTTGATGTAACGGATACCGTTATTCGTAGGTATATTTGATTTTATCGTCAGGTTTCCGAAATTGCCCGATTCAGGAGATGCCGAAATGCCGTAACGCAAGTAATTACTTTCTAAAATAGTCTGCTTCGCTCCATACTTGTCGTAGTAATACACTTCGGTAATGCTGGCTGTCACCGGCGAAGAAGAGGTGAAATACTGCTCCAGCGATTCGTCGATATTCTTCATGATGATTTCCTCTTTCAGCAACTCCAGATAGTTCAGGTTGCCGCCATCCACATCAATGGTCACCGTTGTCCACGGTATCACCTCATAGGCCGGTTTCAGTTCAACCGGTTTGTCTACCTGCGGCTGTCCCATCCGGTCAATCGTTACATTCACCCGGTAAATGGTATTCCGGTTCAGCTGATGTGCCGTCACATCTCCCAGACGGACCGGTATCTTGTAATAGTTGGATTCCTTAAGTTCTCCTGATGCTGCACCCTCCTCCGTATAGTATCCGGGCATGTTCAGCAGCACAAATGTTTCCTGCAGCACATCACCTCCCCAGTTCGTGGGATAAGTGTAAAGCACCAGCTTGGCAGTGCCTGCCTCAGAATTCTTTTCCAGTGCAGCAACCATCGGATCATCCGCTCTGTTTCCGGCAATACCACGATCGGTATTTTTTAAGTTTACTTCCTTGTCGCTACGCCACAAGCCACGCGTAGCATAGTTTCGCAGGCTGCTGTAAAATCCTGTCGGCGTAAACTTTTTATTAAACTCATTGCTGAAGGTAATGTTTACTTCCACTTTGGCAGCCAATCTTTCCATCTGCACGGAAATCGTACATTCATCGTCCTTACTATTGGGCGCAAAACTTCTGCTCACTCCACTCATGGCAAAATGTTTGCCGGTATACTTCGGTTCGGAAGCGATATCCGCATATTCCATCTTCCAGACATCCGCATCCTCATCCACGGCATTCAGCAGACCGTCCAGTGTCATAACTTCATGCAGCGACGTACTGCCTCCGTGAGCGTTCGCCACGACATAGATATCGTACATTTCGTCAGGACCTTTGTCGAACAATCGTGCATCGTTTTTCCAGTCGCCGGTAGCAATCACCGCTTCCGTCTTGTCGTCAGTAAACTCAAACGAACGGTAGCCGTCGGCAGTCCTCTTCCCATCACTATTGAATATCAGCAGCTGTGCCTGACTGATGATATTTTCATTCAGGGCATCATTGCCCGCTTCAGTAGCTCTCGACAAGACACCGGGAGTTTCCAGACTGATAGTCAGGCCTTCAGCCGGCTTTACTGCCGGAGCCAGATCGTCATCAGCTGTACATGCCGGCAACAACACTGCCAACAAGGCAACCATGCTATAAACTAATCCATGCTTTTTCATATCTCAGCCCTCCTTTATTCTTTAATAGACACACTTTCCGTCAGTCCGTCGAACTCAGACTCGCTGACCTGCCGTATCTCAATCTCTGTTTCTGTTCCCGGGAAGCGGTATATGCCGTTTTCCTCCGGATTGATAACCTGAATACCGTCACTTCCTGCTCCACCAAACGGCTGTTCCACCGTGATGTACAGTTTGACACTTTTCGCATCCGTCGCAACATGTTCGAATTTCGGTTTCACGCCGAAAGTAACATCCACAGCATCTTTGGCTCCATAACCGGAGGTAGTACCGGTCAACTCAAACTCGGATGTATTCTCCAGGTGAGCAGTCCATCTTACTCCTACGGGCGAGAACATCTTGAACGAGAACGTTGCTTCTCTCTGGGTTCCATCATTGTCAGTAGCTACGGCCACCGCACCCTTATCGGCGATAAGCTTCACACTGCCTGCCGAAGCCGGATTCAGCAACCCGTTGAACTCGGTAGAGAAATCAAGTATCTGATCGTCTACCGTCCAGTCACTTACCGTAAGCGATACTTTCAGGCTGTTGGCTATCAGCAAGACATTCACGTTCAGCTGCTGCCCGTGCTGCAGCTTCTTCAACACTTCATTGTTCACCTTGAACACCGCTTCGTGAGGCGAACTTCCCCAGGTAGCAGTAAGCTTCCAGCCATCGTCATGATTCCACGGATACAGATAGCGTACGAACGGCGCCACATCGTCAACCTCTCCGGCAGGTACTGTCAGCGCACCTTCCGTTCCAAATTTTACTGTCCCCATACCTGCAGTTGGCGGATATTCAGGGCGCTTATCAACATCCTTGAACAAATATCCCTGATCTGCAGTACCATCTATTTGTACATTCGTCAAACCGACAGGCTCTCCTGTCTGGTTATCGAAATTCAGCACTACTTTGACAAGCGGGAAAAGCAGTTTCATCGAAGCCTTTTTCTGCTCATTCGGTCCCACCTTGATCGTCGTGAAAGCCGCCTGAGGAATCAGACTCAAAGCAGGGTTATTGAAATCTTTAGTAAGAATACGTGCTTTCAGCGCACCCAGATCCACGTTCTTTCCCTCCAGACTCTCCCCGCCGCTCAAGAACGCCTGTTCATTGGCTATGGCATAAAAATCAATATTTTCGCCCTCCTTCTTGACCGTCAGTTCCGAGAAGCGGATAGTCTTCTGCGTTTCATCAGGCTGAATCTGATAACTCACATTATAAATAATATCATTCGTACCCGAGCGCGCCACAATCACACGCAGGGTCTGCATCTGTTCGTTGTCCAGCAGGTTTCCGGCAGTAACATTATCCGAAACACGCGTAGTAAAAGTCATCGTGACCGAAGCTTTTTCACCTGCCGTCAGATCGCTATCCTTTATGCAGGATACAGATAGTAAAGCAACAGCCACTACTGCCGCTGCCAGCAGAGCATATGTTCTAAAAAGTTTTTTCATAGTAGTTCCTCCTTACATTACTGCCAGTCCGGTTCAACATCTTCTACATACCATTCCGGAAGCCTGATGCTTACTCCCACCTGATCGAACACAATAGATATGGGCAGCAATGCCTCCTGCTTGGTCACGTCAATATCATCTTTATATCTCTCCAGATAGTCAAGAATACTTTCTCTTACCAGTTCTTTACCGGTAATCTTATCTTTCAGCACCAGCTCGTGTGCGCACGTCGTTTTATCCAACATGGTTTCATGATCCAACCTGAACAAAGCGAAATCACTGGTATGATAGCAACCATGTTCCGCATCATAAAACAATTCCGGATAAATAGTTCCCTTTTCCTCCGTGTTAATCGCATTTTCGAACGAGGTCTGTGCATTTGAATTCTCAAAACTTAATTCATACGGCATGTCAGCACGACTTTGCGGAGCAGGCAGTCCGTATATTTCCACTTCGGTATCCACATGCGAGCTGTACAGCGTCACAGTGTCCCGATACATTACACCATCCTGGACAGGCATGACAAACTCCTGCTGTCCCATGTAGTTATCATCATGATTAATTACATCTCTCGAATCATCACTCCAATACGGCGACTGAATATAAATATCCGAAAGATGATCGGCATATAAATTTTCTACTACCGTATGGTCGTAAGCATTTCCTATCGCCACGACTTTATATCGTTTTCCATACTGCAACCGGAACGACGGTACAGCAGCAAAGCGACTCAACTCGTCCTGAGTATAATGGCCGACCCCAATAATGTGTCCGCCCTCATCGAAAACATACAGGTCTACTTTACTCATGTACTGATACAATACGTCCTTGTCACCATCTGCCAGATACTGGAAATAAATCGTGACATTATCACAGTCATCAAAATCCTCCTTGACGCAACTGCTTGGCAGGACGAAGACCAGCAGTGCCATCAACATTATTTTCAGAAACTTTATCATATTCGTTCGTATGAATTTTATAAAACTGTATGTTTAAGGAAATAGAGTCTGGCGGCTTATTCCCGCCAGACTTTAATTATAGAGAAAAGAGGTTATTTAGCCCAATCAGCATCGATGGTTTCCACAGTCCATTGAGCTTCTGTAACGGTTACTTCTACGCCATAAGAAGTATTTCCACCTTCGTCACCGATGATGTTTTCATCTGTCAGTTTAGCACTTGTAATGCGGTAGATGTGTCCCGGTTCAAACTTGGTAATCTGACCACCACCATTTTCTGATGTCTGTTTATAAGATGTAATCATCGCATAGCGAGGAGCTGGAAGCGGACTAGTGGCATCTTGTGACTCAGATTCACTGAAATAAATCTTGAATTTAGGAAGATTATCTGCACCGTCAGCACCATAAAAATAGTAAGCGTATGCCTTACCCTCAGTTTCCGGCCATGTCTGGTTGGCAGTCAAGAAATCAGTTACAGTGGCTGCATCTTTCAGAATAGCTGCAGTACCAGTACCGTGAGTACCGTCATAACTATAATCTGTAGGAGCACCTGTTGCACATGGGAACGCACCGCTAGCATAAGTTACACCTGCGCCTGTAGCATATACATTGTCCAAATATACACCGGCAATAGTCAGTTTTTTATAAGCACACTTACCATCTTCAGTACCTACCTCATGCTTTCCTGTAATAATATGCTGTATACCAGACACTTCCAGACGTGCTACCGGAATAGCCAGCTTGACTGAAGCTGTGTACAGCTGGTAGGTCTTGTTTGCATCACCTGAGTTAGCACCTGTTTCATAATCAGCACCACCTTCTTTACCCGGAGAAGATGTTTCAGCCGACAAAGTAAAGGATTGTGTTTCACCGTAGGCAGGAACACCAGCTGGAGCACCTGTAAATACAGTAGGAGCATCACTTGTATAAGAAGCCTTTCCACCGTTCATAGAAACCGTAATCTTTTTAGGATCTTTTACATTCCAGAATGTAACCGAAGATTGTGCTTCCAATTCGGCAGCAGTCAGTGTAATCGATCCTGAACCTGTAGTTGCTGTCAAACTGATTGTAATATCCCCCTTAACAGGCACTGTAGTCTTCGAAGTTCCGTCTTCTATCGCTCTTGACATCGCGGGACTTTGAATATTAATAGTTACTGCACCAACGCCTTCCGGCAACTGATTGTTTTCCACCACTTCCTCATTTGAGCACGCAAATAAACCCAAACCTGCAAATGCTAAAAATAAGCTCTTAGAAAATTTCATAATACAAAAATTTAAAAGTTAATACTCTTATTTTATTTATTCAAGTTTCGCAAGTACTCAAATAATGTAATAAAAAAGGCTAAAGAGTTTGATAATTCAATGATTATCACTATATT
>ENA-OQHZ01000271-OQHZ01000271.1-human-gut-metagenome-genome-assembly--contig:-NODE-271-length-40162-cov-4.205688_pt1 | contig 40162 bp, 29 predicted proteins | sample MGYA00242642_ERZ504734 | MGnify/ENA primary metagenome ERZ504734 (study PRJEB26092, sample SAMD00036210) | human gut metagenome | host: Homo sapiens | study: EMG produced TPA metagenomics assembly of...
CTTTAGTTGAATTTGCTAAAAATACTGCAACGTTAGGTCCTTCTAAATTATTAAAAGAAATTGCTAAAATACTAGATTGTAAAGTTGATGAAATTAAAGGATATCGTGAAGACGATAAAGGCAAACCAGATTTACATACGTTTGAGCCTTATCGAAAATTAAAATTCAACTTAGAGTCGATAAATATTGATGATTTATCAAGAGAAGTTATTGATAAATTAGCTGATATTTTAACGCTTAATACAGAACGTGAAGGTATTGAAGATGCTATCAAGCGTAATTTGCCAAATCAGTTTACTGAAGAACAAATCTCCGAAATCATTAAGGTTAGAAAAAGTCAAAGTACAGCTTTCAATAAAGGTTGGCATAGTTTTTCAGCTAAACTAATGAATGAATTAATTCCTGAATTGTATGCGACATCTGATGAACAGATGACAATTCTAACAAGATTAGAGAAATTCAAAGTTAATAAAAAATCATCAAAAAATACAAAAACTATTGATGAAAAAGAAGTCACAGACGAAATTTATAATCCGGTTGTAGCTAAATCTGTTCGACAAACAATAAAAATCATTAACGCAGCGGTTAAAAAATATGGTGATTTTGATAAGATTGTTATTGAAATGCCACGTGATAAGAATGCTGATGATGAGAAGAAATTTATTGATAAAAGGAATAAAGAAAATAAGAAAGAAAAAGATGACGCTTTAAAACGTGCAGCATATCTTTACAATAGTAGTGATAAATTACCTGATGAGGTCTTTCATGGAAATAAACAGTTAGAAACAAAAATTCGCCTTTGGTATCAACAAGGTGAACGTTGTTTGTATTCTGGTAAGCCAATTCCTATTCATGATTTAGTGCATAATTCAAATAACTTTGAAATTGATCACATTTTACCTCTGTCACTCTCTTTCGATGATAGTCTAGCTAATAAAGTTTTAGTTTATGATTGGGCAAACCAGGAAAAGGGACAAAAGACTCCTTACCAAGTAATTGATTCTATGGATGCAGCATGGTCATTTAGAGAAATGAAAGACTATGTCTTAAAGCAAAAAGGACTCGGTAAGAAAAAACGTGACTATCTTTTAACAACAGAAAATATCGATAAAATCGAAGTTAAAAAGAAATTTATTGAGCGTAATTTGATAGATACACGATACGCATCGCGTGTTGTCCTTAATAGTCTCCAATCTGCATTAAGAGAATTGTGTAAAGATACTAAAGTCTCTGTTATCAGAGGTCAGTTTACATCACAACTACGTCGAAAATGGAAGATTGATAAATCGCGTGAAACGTACCATCACCATGCTGTTGATGCTTTGATTATCGCTGCTTCAAGTCAATTAAAACTGTGGGAAAAACAAGATAATCTAATGTTTATAGATTATGGAAATAATCAAGTCGTTGATAAAGAAACAGGAGAAATTTTGTCTGTTTCTGATGATGAATACAAAGAATTGGTATTCCAACCACCGTATCAAGGTTTTGTTAACACGATTTCAAGTAAAGGGTTTGAGGACGAAATTTTGTTCTCTTATCAAGTTGATTCAAAATATAATCGTAAGGTATCTGATGCAACTATCTACTCAACGCGAAAAGCTAAAATTGGAAAAGATAAAAAAGAAGAGACTTATGTTTTAGGGAAAATTAAAGATATTTACAGTCAAAATGGATTTGATACCTTTATTAAGAAATATAACAAAGATAAGACACAATTTTTAATGTATCAAAAAGATCCTCTAACTTGGGAAAATGTCATTGAGGTGATTCTAAGAGATTATCCAACTACAAAAAAATCTGAAGATGGAAAAAATGATGTCAAATGTAATCCATTTGAAGAATATCGTAGAGAAAACGGCTTAATCTGCAAATACAGCAAAAAAGGAAAAGGTACACCGATTAAATCTCTTAAGTACTATGATAAAAAATTAGGAAATTGTATTGATATAACACCTGAGGAAAGCAGAAATAAAGTTATTTTACAATCAATTAATCCTTGGAGGGCAGACGTTTACTTTAATCCAGAGACTTTAAAATATGAACTGATGGGATTAAAATATTCTGATTTAAGTTTTGAAAAAGGTACTGGTAAGTATCATATTTCACAAGAAAAATATGATGCGATAAAGGAAAAAGAAGGAATTGGTAAAAAATCTGAATTTAAGTTTACTCTTTACCGAAATGATTTGATTTTGATCAAAGATACAGCTAGTGGCGAACAAGAAATTTATCGCTTTTTATCTCGAACAATGCCAAATGTAAATCATTATGCGGAATTGAAACCATATGATAAAGAGAAATTTGATGGTGGGCAAGAGTTGATGGAGGTATTTGGAAAAGTAGCAAATGGAGGACAATGTCTAAAAAGTTTGAATAAATCCAACATCTCAATATATAAAGTTCGCACAGATGTTCTTGGTAATAAGTATTTTGTAAAAAAAGAAGGTGACAAACCTAAATTGAATTTCAAAAATAATAAAAAATAATTACTATATGGGGTTGCAATTTTTATGTAAACGCTATATAATAGTTCTTGCAAGGGACGCCTTGCACGGTTACTTAAATCTTGCTGAGCCTACAAAGATAAGGCTTTATGCCGAATTCAAGCACCCCATGTTTTGACATGGGGTGCTTTTCGTTGTATCAAAGGAGAATATGATGACTTGGAGAGTTGTGCATGTTAATCAAAGTGAGAAAATGCGCTTAAAACTGGATAATATTGTTATCAAGAAATTAGGAGAAGAATATACTATTCCATTAAGTGATATTTCTATTATTGTAGCAGAGGGTGGAGATACGGTTGTTACTCTTAGATTATTAAGTGCTTTAAGTAAATACAATATTGCCCTTATTGTTTGTGATAATCAACACCTGCCTACGGGAATTTACCATGCGCCTAATGGGCATTCGAGAGCTTATAAAAGACTACAAAAACAATTGGAATGGAGTCAAGAGCAAAAGGATAAGCTGTGGCAAATTGTTACTTATTTTAAAATCAATAATCAACAGGATGTATTATCAATATTTGAAAGAGGTATCGAGGCTATTCAATTGCTTGCTGATTATAAGGATAATGTTGAATTAGGTGATAAGACCAATCGTGAGGGACACGCCGCTAAAGTTTATTTTAATGAACTTTTTGGCAAACAATTTACGCGCGTGACTCAACAGGAAGCTGATGTTATTAATGCTGGTTTAAATTATGGTTATGCTATTTTTAGAGCACAAATGGCAAGGATTATTGAAGGGTATGGTCTGAACCCTTTAGTTGGTATTTTTCATAGAAATGAATATAATCAATTCAATTTAGTTGATGACTTAATGGAACCATTTAGACAAATAGTAGATGTTTGGGTTTACCAAAATTTGCGCGATAAAGAGTATTTGAAATATGAGTATCGTCTTAATTTAACTAATCTTTTAAATGCTAAAATTAAATACGGCAATGAAAATTGTACGGTGATTGGTGCTATGGATAAATACGTTCAAGGATTTATAAAATGCATTGATAAAAAGGATACAAGTAAATTCTTTTGTCCAGTCGTTTCTAGTTTAGAATTGGAGTCTTAATATGAGGTATGCAGCAATGAGATTATTATGTTTTTTTGATTTACCAATGGAAACTGCACAAGAAAAAAGAGTTTATCGAAATTTTAGAAAAGAATTAATTGCTAATGGTTTTGAAATGTTGCAATTTTCTGTTTATTATAGAACGTGTCCGAATCGTAGTTTTGCTAATAAGTTCTATAAGAGATTACAACAAAGTAACTTACCAGCTGGTAATGTCAGGCTTTTGGCGGTAACGGAAAAACAGTTTTCAGAAATGACTTTAATAGTTGGTGGTAAAACGAAACAAGAAGAAGTGGTTAGTGATAATAAATTGGTGGTCATATGAGATTACATTTTACACATCCTTATAAGGGGAATTTAGATATTAATTTTGGACAGTTTACGCAGATTATTGGTCAAAATCAACAATTGAAATACTATATATGGCAACTTTTTATGTGGTATTTTGACGGTAAAAAATACTCTGAAGAAGATTTATCGCTTTTTAATCAAGAAGAACCTGAAATTTTATGTGATGATAAGAGTTTAAAGAGAAGCAGTTTTAATATCATTTCAATTTCAAATATTCAAGACTTACTAGAACAAATGTCTTATAAAAAAGGAACAGTTGCTTGTGATTTTATGAAGCTACACTTAAATACTGTTGATGTTATGACTGAAGTTGATGAGATTAATGATAAATTAGATGAAATTTCCTTAACCGTTAATCATAACTTTGATTTATCAATTAAAGATGTGACTTATCATACCGAGAATTGTGCTGTTACTTCTGAACAATTATTGAGCAAATATTTTCAGCCCTATTTTAATTATCAAGGAAAAAATATCTCTTTTGAGTTTGTCGATAACGAGATTAAAGTAATGTTTTTGCTTAAGATGTTGCAGGAGAGATTATCAAACGATACTAATAATATCCTTTTAATTTTCAAAAATATGGATGACTATCTTGATTATTCTTCTTTCATAATTATTTGTAAGACTATTACACAAATGACTGAGAAATTTCCTAATTTTTATTGCACAATTTTCCCGTCAAATGAAAGTTATTTATACGTTACTAAAGAAACAATTGAACATGTTACCATTGTTTCAGACTTTATTGAATCATTGTTTGACTTAGATTTCATGTATGAAAGATTTATTGGTAGATACCCATCAAATAATATTCCAAGTAAAAGTGAGTTTTTGATATTACTTCAGAAAAATGCAAGTTATTTGTTTAGTGATCAGATTTCATATATTAGTTTAGGAATTTCAGATATGGTAGCCATCAAGATTTTAAATAGTTTATACCAGTATGATAAGTCTGTTGTATATCCAATACCTAAGATAGACCCGCTAGAAATAAGCTTTTTAAAGGACAGAGATTGACTTTTTTGTCTAATCAAACTATAATCGATTTGTAGGATACAAAAACTAAAAATGACGATTTGAGGTTTTTGTACTCTCAAGATTTAAGTAACCGTAAAATGTGCATTATTAAAGAGTTCTGGATCTTCAAGTTTTTGTACTCTCAAGATTTAAGTAACCGTAAAACTTGGTCTGCGATCGCTGTGAATGATGCAGGTTTTTGTACTCTCAAGATTTAAGTAACCGTAAAACATCGTCCATCATTGCCATTGTACTAATCGAGTTTTTGTACTCTCAAGATTTAAGTAACCGTAAAACAATTTTATATCCCCATGGCAATTTTCTATAGTTTTTGTACTCTCAAGATTTAAGTAACCGTAAAACTGTTGATAGTGATTGGGTGTTTAAGTATAAGTTTTTGTACTCTCAAGATTTAAGTAACCGTAAAACCTGATTTGCGAATATTGAGGTTGACAGTCGGTTTTTGTACTCTCAAGATTTAAGTAACCGTAAAACAGAACTGTTATGGAAATTAGCTCATCAATTGTTTTTGTACTCTCAAGATTTAAGTAACCGTAAAACACACCCAAAAATTGGGTGCATTTGTAAGATGTTTTTGTACTCTCAAGATTTAAGTAACCGTAAAACTATTCGGGTAACAGCGTAACTGTTGAAAGGGTTTTTGTACTCTCAAGATTTAAGTAACCGTAAAACTTAGCATTAACAATCTCACCGTCACCGTTGGTTTTTGTACTCTCAAGATTTAAGTAACCGTAAAACCAAATAGCCATACCCTTGACGAGTAATATAGTTTTTGTACTCTCAAGATTTAAGTAACCGTAAAACACTGATGAGCGATTACGGTAAATCTGAACTGTTTTTGTACTCTCAAGATTTAAGTAACCGTAAAACAGTTAGTCAACAGATACACCAAATGGTGAAGTTTTTGTACTCTCAAGATTTAAGTAACCGTAAAACTGAGGTAGACTTCGAACAATTTTTATAACGGTTTTTGTACTCTCAAGATTTAAGTAACCGTAAAACATACACAGATTATGAAGTGACAGCAAGCACGTTTTTGTACTCTCAAGATTTAAGTAACCGTAAAACTAAATTAACGGAATAGGGGGATAAATATGGGTTTTTGTACTCTCAAGATTTAAGTAACCGTAAAACCATAATAATTATAATGAAGCACAGAACCCTGTTTTTGTACTCTCAAGATTTAAGTAACCGTAAAACGTTCTGACATTCTCTAGATTTGCATTATCTGTTTTTGTACTCTCAAGATTTAAGTAACCGTAAAACTTAGAATTAGTTTCATTTCTTCTTGCATGCGTTTTTGTACTCTCAAGATTTAAGTAACCGTAAAACTAAATGCTAATCATTTTCCTCTTCCTCTCTGTTTTTGTACTCTCAAGATTTAAGTAACCGTAAAACAAGAAGGTTAATGCATATTGATGAAGTAAAGTTTTTGTACTCTCAAGATTTAAGTAACCGTAAAACCAATCTGAGTGCCACGTGGATTGCGTTTTTGTTTTTGTACTCTCAAGATTTAAGTAACCGTAAAACTTATTGAGTTATATAACATACTTCTCCTTTGTTTTTGTACTCTCAAGATTTAAGTAACCGTAAAACTAGAGGACTTCCAGTATTCGATGTGTAATCGTTTTTGTACTCTCAAGATTTAAGTAACCGTAAAACTCACCTGCCTGCGGTGCGTTTGAGCCATTGGTTTTTGTACTCTCAAGATTTAAGTAACCGTAAAACAGAATAGAATCTTTTAGCTGAATATGTTAGTTTTTGTACTCTCAAGATTTAAGTAACCGTAAAACTATTGACTTCCAAAACGTTAGGATTCATAGGTTTTTGTACTCTCAAGATTTAAGTAACCGTAAAACGACCTTTACACTCTTACAGCAACTATTATAGTTTTTGTACTCTCAAGATTTAAGTAACCGTAAAACCTCCGTGACTGTGTTTAAGTCTGTTCCATTGTTTTTGTACTCTCAAGATTTAAGTAACCGTAAAACGCCTAGTTCCAATTTGCGTTGCCGTGTGTAGTTTTTGTACTCTCAAGATTTAAGTAACCGTAAAACATTGAACGTGATACACTCAAAAAGCACAGGTTTTTGTACTCTCAAGATTTAAGTAACCGTAAAACGACGTTTGAAGAATTAAAAGATAATTATCGGTTTTTGTACTCTCAAGATTTAAGTAACCGTAAAACGATATTGCTAAAATTGAAACCGTTCAGGCTGTTTTTGTACTCTCAAGATTTAAGTAACTTTTGTATTTATTATTTAAAATCGGTTGAAAGGGATTTTATGACTTCAAAAATTTTCTTTGGTGAGTGGATGAGGATGAAAAAATTGATAGCGCTTTTATCGATTTTACAGGAATCTCTGGTGTTATTGTGAATATGAAAGTACTCCTGATAGCATCAAATTAATTATTTTCACTGTTCAATAAGGTAATGGAGCAGGTTTATACTTATCAATTTCGCCCCATTTTTGAATAGTAAATTTGCTGACAATTATGAGTTAAACGGTTATAACATTAAACAATTGATTCTTGATGCGTATGCCAAAAAAGATATTAAGCACTGAGGGCGCTCAGGATGCTTTTAGACGAAATTATTTTATAATATTTAACCTTTTTACCATCTTATGATGCTTTTTTTTCTTGAAATGACTTCTAAAACTTTTTATAGCAACGTTTCTGTTTATCTGTTATAATAGAAATAATGATTAATTGTATAGGATTTTAAGATGGATATTCAAGAATTAAAAAAACGACAAGAGAAGATTCGTAATTTCTCTATCATTGCACACATTGACCACGGGAAGTCAACTTTGGCTGACCGTATTTTGGAAAAAACTGAGACGGTTTCTAGTCGTGAAATGCAAGCTCAACTCTTGGATAGCATGGATTTGGAGCGTGAGCGTGGTATCACGATTAAGCTTAATGCGATTGAGTTGAACTACACGGCTAAAGACGGTGAAACCTACATTTTCCACTTGATTGACACCCCAGGACACGTTGACTTTTCATATGAAGTGTCACGTTCTTTGGCGGCTTGTGAGGGGGCAATTTTGGTTGTTGATGCGGCACAAGGTATCGAAGCTCAAACCCTTGCCAATGTTTACCTAGCCCTTGATAATGATTTGGAAATTCTGCCAGTTATCAATAAAATTGATTTGCCAGCAGCAGACCCAGAGCGTGTGCGTCAAGAAATCGAAGATGTGATTGGTCTTGATGCTTCAGAGGCTGTGCTTGCTTCAGCAAAAGCAGGTATCGGGATTGAAGAAATCCTTGAACAAATTGTTGAGTACGTGCCAGCGCCAGCAGGAGATGTTGAAGCACCGCTTCAAGCGCTTATCTTTGACTCTGTTTATGATGCTTACCGCGGGGTTATTCTGCAAGTTCGTATCGTTAATGGTATGGTAAAACCTGGTGATAAGATTCAATTGATGTCAAATGGTAAAACGTTTGATGTTACAGAAGTTGGTATCTTCACGCCGAAAGCTGTTGGACGTGATTTCTTAGCAACTGGTGATGTTGGTTATATCGCAGCATCAATCAAGACAGTTGCTGATACCCGTGTGGGTGATACAGTAACTCTTGCTGAAAATCCAGCAGAAGCACCGCTTCATGGTTACAAACAAATGAACCCAATGGTATTTGCTGGTCTTTACCCAATTGAATCAAATAAATACAATGACCTCCGTGAAGCACTTGAAAAATTACAATTGAACGATGCTAGTCTCCAATTCGAGCCTGAAACATCACAAGCTCTTGGCTTTGGTTTCCGTTGTGGTTTCCTTGGTTTGCTTCACATGGACGTTATCCAAGAACGTTTGGAACGTGAATTCAACATTGATTTGATTATGACAGCACCATCCGTTGTTTACCATGTTAACACGACTGATGGCGAAATGCTTGAGGTGTCAAATCCGTCTGAATTCCCAGACCCAACTAAGGTTGCAAGTATCGAAGAACCATATGTGAAAGCACAAATCATGGTTCCGCAAGAATTTGTCGGAGCAGTCATGGAACTTGCCCAACGCAAACGTGGCGACTTCGTGACAATGGATTACATTGATGAAAATCGTGTCAATGTCATTTACCAGATTCCGCTTGCTGAAATTGTCTTTGATTTCTTTGATAAATTGAAATCATCAACACGTGGTTATGCAAGTTTTGATTACGAAATTTCAGAATACCGTAAATCAAAATTGGTTAAAATGGATATTCTCCTTAACGGTGATAAAGTTGATGCGCTCAGCTTCATTGTTCACAACGAATTTGCTTATGAACGTGGTAAATTAATCGTTGAAAAACTCAAGAAAATCATTCCACGTCAACAATTCGAAGTGCCAATTCAAGCAGCTATCGGTCAAAAAATCGTTGCACGCTCAGATATTAAAGCTCTTCGTAAAAATGTGCTTGCTAAGTGTTACGGTGGTGACGTTTCTCGTAAACGTAAATTGCTTGAAAAACAAAAAGCAGGTAAAAAACGTATGAAAGCTATCGGTTCTGTTGAAGTGCCACAAGAAGCCTTCTTGTCAGTACTTTCAATGGATGACGATAACAGTAAAAAATAAAATGATTAGACAGCTGAAACCTTTTCTTTCAGTTGTTTTTTTGAGAAATTTTAATGCTTCGAGCTAAAGTGAGAAAGAGGTTTGGGGGCGAAATGTCTTTGTTTTGAGATAGTTTCATAATGAATTTGCAAGCTTTTGTTAAGAGTAATTTTAGAGAACTGTTCAAATTTTCAGTTATTTTATGGTACAATAGAATTAAAACTATACCATGGGAGAGTTGTATGAAATTACTGACAAATGTGTCACAATTAAAAGGAACTTTGCGAGTTCCTGGAGATAAGTCAATCAGTCACCGTTCAATTATGTTCGGCAGTCTTGCCAAGGGAACAACAACTGTTCATGATATTTTGCGTGGTGAAGATGTGCTGTCAACAATGCAAGTATTTCGTGATTTAGGGGTTGATATCCAAGACGACGGTAACATCGTAACCATTACAGGTGTTGGCTTTGACGGGCTTAAAGCTCCAAAAAACAAACTAGATATGGGAAATTCAGGAACATCAATCCGCTTGATTTCTGGCGTGTTAGCAGGGCAAGATTTTACGGTTGAAATGTTTGGTGATGACAGTTTGTCAAAACGCCCAATGGACCGCGTGACCATTCCGCTTCGTCAAATGGGAGTTGAAGTGTCAGGGCAAACAGACCGTGATTTGCCACCGCTTACGATGCGTGGTAGCAAAGCGCTTAAACCGATTCATTATCAACTTCCTGTGGCGTCTGCTCAAGTGAAGTCAGCACTTATTTTTGCAGCTTTGCAAGCTGACGGTGAGTCTGTCATCATTGAAAAAGAAAAAACACGCAATCACACAGAAGATATGATTGTTCAGTTTGGTGGCGCAATTGACGTTAATGGCAAAGAAATTCGCATCAAAGGTGGTCAAGAATTTACTGGTCAAGATGTGGTTGTCCCAGGTGATATTTCATCAGCGGCTTTCTGGTTAGTCGCAGGGCTCATTGTTCCAAATGCTAAAGTAACCCTTGAAAATGTCGGTATCAATGAAACACGTACTGGTATCATTGATGTTATCAAGGAAATGGGGGGCAAAATGACCATTTCAAACGTTGATGAGATTGCTAAATCAGCAACGATTACCGTTGAAACATCTGAACTTCACGGCGTTGAAATTGGTGGCGAAATCATTCCGCGTTTGATTGATGAATTACCAATTATCGCTCTTCTTGCCACACAAGCTAATGGTACAACGATTATTCGTGATGCAGAAGAGTTGAAAGTGAAGGAAACAGACCGTATTCAGGTGGTTGCGGATGCTCTTAATGCAATGGGTGCTGACATTACGCCAACAGATGACGGTATGATTGTCAAAGGAAAAACACCTCTCCATGGCTCTAAAGTCAGTACTTTCGGTGACCACCGTATCGGTATGATGACTGCTGTTGCTGCGCTTTTGGTGTCCGATGGAGACGTTGAACTAGAACGAGCAGAAGCGATTAATACAAGCTACCCAAGCTTCTTTAATGATTTGGAGGTACTCTCACGTGGCTAGAATTATTATTGGTTTTATGGGGTCTGGGAAATCAACGATTTCATCATTGTTAGATGAAAATTACATTGATATGGATGCTTTGATTACAGAGCATATCGGCATGTCAATCGCAGACTTTTTCGCTAAAGAGGGTGAAGCTAAATTCCGTGAAATTGAGTCACAAGTGCTTGCGGAATTGGCTGATTCTGACCAAGTCATTTCAACTGGTGGCGGCGTTGTCATCAATCCGATTAACAGAGAGATTTTAGCAAGAAATCCAGAAACGATTTACCTAAAATCAGACTTTGAAACGCTTTATGACCGCATTGAGCATGATACGGAAAATGTTCGTCCTTTGTTTGTCAACAATAGCAAGGAAGCTTTCAAAGAAATCTTTGACGGTCGCCAAGAAATGTATGAAGCAGCAGCTAATCGTATTATTGAAGTGGCTGATAAAACACCTGAAGAAATTGTTGAGGAAATCGGATGACCGTTGGCTATTTAGGACCAAGTGGTTCTTTTACACATAATGTTGCTGTTAAGGCATTTCCAGAAGCTAATCGCATGCCTTTTGCAAATATCACCGAAGTTATCAAATCTTATGAAGAAGGTTTTGTGGATTATGCCATTATCCCTGTTGAAAATTCAATCGAGGGTTCAGTGCATGAAACGTTGGATTACCTTTTTCATCAAGCTGAAATTGAGGCGATTGCAGAAATCATTCAACCGATTAAACAACAGCTTTTAGCAACAACACAAACAAAGAAAATTGAAAAGATTTTTTCACACCCGCAAGCTATTGCTCAAGGGAAAAAATACATTAAAGCACATTATCCAGCAGCAAAAATTGAGATGACGGCTAGTACGGCTTATGCCGCACGTTTCATTGCTGAACATCCAGAGGAAAACTTTGCTGCCATTGCGCCAGTAGCTGCCGCAAAAGAATATGGTTTGGAAATTATTGCCCAAGATATTCAAGAAATGGATGAAAACTACACGCGCTTTTGGGTACTAGGGCATCAAAAACGGTCGTTTGATTGGGCAAAACTCAATCAAAAAGTTTCATTGGCATTGACCTTGCCAGATAACTTGCCTGGTGCGCTTTATAAAGCATTATCTGTTTTTGCTTGGCGTGGCATTGATTTGACTAAAATTGAAAGTCGCCCTCTAAAAACAGCTTTGGGAGAATATTTTTTCATCGTTGATGTTGAAAATAAAAATGATACACTAGTGTCATTTGCGCTAGAAGAATTGAACGTTCTTGGCATTGACTATAAAATCCTCGGACGTTATGATGTTTACAAACTGTAAAATCCTCTGATTTTTGATATTTAGGAATTGTTAAGCGCTTGTGCTGGCTCTAGTCTGATGAAAATGGGAAAGATATGGTATGAGATATGGCAAGAAATAATTTAAGTCGGCATGAAGAGTTAAGATATGAGTATCTTTTAAAGAATCTTGAGTATTTAAGTTTGCGTGAAAAGCAAGAATTTAACTATCTTTACAATAAAAAACAAGCTGGTGAGGTCAACGAGCCACCACGCTCTCAGCCGTCGTCTGCCTATAATGACAATTACTACGATGATTATTATGACGGTACTTATGATAATCAAGCGGATTATTATGATGACGATAACTGGACCTCGCAAGGGCTTCCCAAATACCCAGAAGAAAAAAAGCAGCCGAAACGTTCCTTTAGAAGAACGAGCGAGCAGCAGGCAGAGATTCTTCCAACTTATCAAGACAATTATGAGAATTATAATGAGGCATTTTATCAAGAACCCGAACCTGTAACGCCTAAAAAAGCAAAGAAACCCAAAAAGAAGCGTCGCAAAATTCGTATTAAGCATCTGTTGAAACTTCTTGGTTTCTTGGTGATTCTTGTCATGGCAGGGATGATTTACATGTTTTTCAAAGGTGTTAATGATGTTTCAAGTGGTGAGACAAATTACACGGCGGCTGTGACAGAAACATTCAATGGTGAAGATAGCGATGACGGTACTAATATTCTCATATTAGGAAGTGACCAGCGGGTTACACAAGGATCTTCAGATGCCAGAACCGATACGATTATGGTGATGAATATTGGCAACAGCGACGGAAAAATTAAGTTAGTCAGCTTTATGCGCGATACCTTAGTTAATATTGATGGTGTTAGCTACAATGACTATTCAAATGACCAAAAATTAAATGTTGCTTTTAATATAGGAGAGCAGGATAATAACCAAGGTGCAGAACTCATGCGACAGACGTTGAAAGATAATTTTGATATTAACATCAAATATTATGTCATGGTTGACTTTGCAACCTTTGCAGAAGCCATTGATACCTTATTTCCAAATGGCGTTGAAATAGACGCCAAATTTGGTACGGTTGATGGTCAAGCAGTTTCGTCTGTTGAAGTTCCTGATGATCTCAATATGCAGGCTGACGGTACTGTTCCAAATCAAACGATTGAAGTTAGAACACAAAAAATGGATGGTCGGACTTTGCTCAATTATGCTCGTTTCCGTAAAGATGATGACGGTGATTATGGACGTACTCAACGCCAGCAACAAGTTATTTCTGCCATTATCAACCAGATTAAAGATCCAACAAAACTTTTTACAGGTTCAGCTGCAATTGGTAAAATCTATGCTTTGACCTCAACGAACGTTTCTTATTCATTCCTTTTGAAAGAAGGTTTATCTGTTATCACGAGTGGTCAAGAAGGTATCGAGCAAACAACCATTCCAGCCGAAGGTGACTGGACAGATGACTACGATATGTATGGCGGCTTAGGAATTGCCATTGATTTTGATAAATATCAAGAAGAGTTAAAAGAACTTGGCTTGCGGTAGGAAGAGATATGATATAATAGAGAGGCAGTTAAGCTTCTCTATTTTTATTATGGAGAAAAGCGACCGAGAAATAGAACATTGCCAATTTAGAATTGGCTGAAAGGAAATTATGTTAAGTAAAAATGCTATTGTAGATGCTGAAATCACGGATTTATCACACGAAGGAGCAGGTGTTGCCAAGGTTGACGGTTTCGTCTTTTTTGTTGAAAATGCACTTCCAGGTGAGAAAATCAAAATGCGCGTCTTGAAAGTGAAAAAGAACATCGGATTTGGTAAAGTTGAGGAGTATGTGACAATCTCTGAACACCGCAATCAAGATTTGAATGTGGATTATTTGCGTACAGGAATTGCGGATTTTGGGCATCTTGCGTATGCTGAACAGTTAAAATTTAAACGCAAACAAGTAATGGATAATCTCTATAAAACAGCTGGTATTTCAGATGTCGAGGTGTCAGAAACACTTGGTATGGCGCACCCATACGCTTATCGCAATAAAGCACAAGTGCCTGTTCGTCGTGTTAATGGTCAGTTGGAGACAGGATTTTTCCGTAAACATTCTCATGATTTGATGCCGATTTCTGATTATTATATTCAAAATAAAGAAATTGACCGTTTGATTAATTTTACACGTGATTTGCTTCGCCGTTTTGACCTTAAACCTTATGATGAAAAAGAACAAACTGGATTGATTCGTAATTTGGTTGTTCGTCGTGGGCATTATTCTGGTGAAATGATGCTGGTCTTTGTGACAACACGCCCAAAAATCTTCCGTATTGAGCAAATCATTGAGAAAATTGTGGCAGAATTTCCAGCGGTTAAGTCAATCGTTCAAAATATTAACGATAAAAATACCAATGCGATTTTCGGTAAAGAGTTTAAGACATTGTATGGCAAAGATACGATTGTTGACAGCATGCTTGGCAATCAATATGAAATTTCTGCTCGTTCATTCTATCAAGTCAATACTGAAATGGCTGAAAAGCTTTACCAAACTGCCATTGATTTTTCAGACTTGACACCTAAAGATATTGTCATTGATGCTTACTCTGGTATTGGAACAATTGGGCTTTCATTTGCCAAAAATGTTAAAGCCGTTTACGGCGTCGAAGTGATTGAAGAAGCTGTGGAGGATGCTAAAAGAAATGCTGCGCTAAACAGTATTACCAATGCGCATTATGTTGCTGATTCGGCAGAACATGCTATGGCAACTTGGAGCAAAGACGGTATCAAACCAAGTGTGATTTTGGTTGATCCACCACGCAAAGGCTTGACAGAAAACTTTATCAAAGCCAGCGTTGCCATGCAGCCAGAAAAAATCACTTATATCTCATGTAACCCAGCAACTATGGCGCGTGACATCAAGCTCTATCAAGAACTCGGCTACAAACTCATAAAAGTACAACCAGTTGATTTGTTCCCGAATACGCATCACGTGGAGTGCGTAGTGTTGCTACAACGAAGCAAAGGGTAAAAATCCTTTATTTTAAGCACTTTTTCAAGCATTTTGTCTTTATTGAAAAGAGTGATTTTGACATAAAAAAGGTGCAAAAAAAGTACATTGATGTGAACGTCTGTTTGGATGTCGACTGCGTAGATAAAAAATAGATACGTCAGCAATAAATTAATCCAGCGAGAACATTTTAATAAGTGTTCTCGCTTTTTTATTTTCAGGAGGAAAATCATGCAAAAGAATGAACAGTCATCACGACAAATTGTGATGCGTCATCTCATGGCTATCATGGGAATAAATATTGAGAAAGCAACACATATAGTTGATGAAATGGAGGAGAACGGACTCATTCAATTTGATGACATGGGGAATGTTGGTCTGTTAGTGTTGGAGGGACAATCATGAAACGTATTACCGCAAATCACTATCAAACGTCAGAGCGTTATTATAAGCTTCCTAAACTCTTATTTGAGAGCGAACGCTACAAGGATATGAAACTAGAAGTTAAGGTTGCTTATGCTGTTCTAAAAGATCGCTTGGAATTGTCATTAAGTAGAGGGTGGATAGATGAAGATGGAGCTATTTATTTAGTTTATTCCAACTCAAAACTCATGGCACTGCTGGGCTGTTCCAAGTCAAAATTATTGACGATTAAGAAAACCTTACGAGAGTATGGTTTGATTGATGAAGTCCAACAGTCTTCCAGTGAAAAAGGACGTTTGGCGAATAAAATTTACTTAGGGGAGTTGGAACATGAACCTACCCCAGTCTCAAATTCAGACGGGGGTAGTGTTCAAAAAATACCAGGGGGGTATCAAAATCAGCCGGGGCCAGTCTTAAATTCAGCCACTAGTGAGACTGAAGTTAGTGAGACTGATATGAGTGAAACTAAAGAGAGTGAGTCAGTCATTGAGGACGAGGAGGAGAAAGAAAGTCAAACAAGTAAGAAAAATGACAATGAGTATTTTCAACGTAAAGTAGACCGAGTCACAAGATACGATAGAGATTACATTTGGGGCTTGGTGCATGACCAGTTGAGACAAGTTGGTCTATCACGTGCCGCTAGTGATTATGCCATGCTTTATTTTGATCATCGGTATCAGTACGCTTTAGAGAATATGAGGTTTGCGGATAGATCAGAAACGATAGCGGAATACGTCTTTAATGGTGTTCTATCCGAATGGACTAAGGTACAACGCTTAAAAGAACTAAAAGGGGGTGAGTAAGATGTTTTGGTGGATATTATTAGGTATTTGGGGATTAGGAATGATTTGGTTCATTTTTGAACTTATCACCGCCCCAGAAATGGAAGATCATTGTTAAGCAAGGACGTTACGCAAGAAGTAAGGTCCTTTTTAGTTTTGTCAGAAAGGAATGAGAGACATGAAGTTTTTAGATTTGTTTGCAGGAATTGGAGGCTTTAGACTGGGGTTAACCCGTCAGGGCCATGAGTGTATTGGCTTTTGTGAGATTGACAAGTTTGCGAGGAAATCTTACAAGGCCATCTATGAGACCGAAGGAGAAATAGAATTTCATGATATTAGACAAGTCACAGATCAGGACTTTAGACAACTTAGAGGGCAAGTGGACATCATCTGTGGGGGATTCCCTTGTCAGGCATTTTCACTCGCAGGCAGACGATTGGGATTTGAGGATACTAGGGGAACTCTGTTCTTTGAGATTGCTCGAGCGGCCAAACAGATCCAACCACGTTTTTTATTTCTCGAAAATGTCAAGGGCTTACTCAGTCACGACAAGGGAGAGACATTTCGAACAATCCTCACCACATTGGATGAGTTGGGGTATGATGTTGAATGGCAGGTGCTTAACAGTAAAGATTTCCAAGTGCCGCAAAACCGAGAAAGAATTTTTATTATCGGACATTCTAGAAGATACCGTCCCCGATTCCTATTTCCTCTCAGAGGAGAAAACAGCTCAGCTGGTCTTGAACGATTAGGTAATGTCAATCCGTCAGGCAAAGGAATGAATGGAGAAGTCTATTTATCACGTGGGCTAGCACCAACCTTAACCAGAGGAAAAGGTGAAGGAACTAAAATAGCCATTCCAGTTTTAACCCCTGATAGGCTAGAAAAACGCCAACATGGGAGACGCTTTAAAGGGAACGATGATCCGATGTTTACTTTAACTAGCCAAGATCGACATGGTGTAGTTGTCGCAGGAACTTTACCAACTTCTTTTATCCAAACTGGACGAGTCTATGACCTTTCAGGGCTTTCTCCAACACTGACCACGATGCAAGGAGGGGATAAAGTTCCTAAGATTCTTTGTCGTGAAGAAGCGCCACATTTGAAAATTAGGGAAGCGACCAAACTAGGCTATGCCAAGGCAATAGTGGGAGATTCTGTCAACCTTGCTTACCCAGAGTCTACCAAACGCAGAGGACGAGTGGGAAAGGGGATTTCAAATACCTTAACCACTTCTGACAATATGGGAGTGGTAGTTGCTGCTTTGGAATACCGTAAGGACAAGTGGTATGAAGTGACTGGAATAATCCTAGAGGGAAAACTGTATCGTTTGAGAATCAGACGCCTAACCCCAAGAGAGTGTTTTAGGTTACAAGGATTTCCTGACTGGGCTTTTGAGAGGGCAGAAAGTGTTTCAAGTAAAAGTCAGTTGTATAAACAAGCAGGCAATAGCGTGACCGTCACTGTTATCGAGGCCATTGCTAGAGAATTTAGAAAGATTGAAGAGGAAGAAGAACATGAAATTATTACATAGTAAAAGTATTAGGAACTGCACGGAGCTAGAAGAAGCCATACATCAAGCAGAAGTGGAGAGATTTTCGGAAATGATTGCTTCTTTACCCAATTATGATTGTGACATTGATGTCACTTTTGAAGATGACTACCACAAAGAAATGAATTATCCGTTAGCTTATGAGTCCAACTTACATCGTATTTTTGAATTTATTGAAACCCAAGACATCAAAAATGGTGTTGATACTTATCTAACGGATGAGAACAATCTCGCCTTTAGGACATATGGGCAAGGCTATTCTTGGAATGATAAGAATGATGTCGTCACCACATTAATAACAGTGAAGTGCTTTGGTGAAGGCAGGTCACCTATTGATATGAGTAAGGTGTTTACCCCACCAACTCAAGCATTAGAGAAGGAGCTATCTGTGTAGGAGGAAGCGATGTTAGAAATCTATTTAAGTCGAAATACCAGTCGGAATCAAAAGCTCCTGTCTTTTTGTGACTCGCATGGTATTTCCTACTCCAGTAAAGAAGTAAGTAACCTGTCACGTGAAGACTTATTGGGCTTGTTTACCAAAAGCAGTGATTGTTTTACGCTCTTATCCTCCTCGCTACAACGATTTAAAGGTCATAGAGAGATGAAATTGAGTGAGTTAGTGACGTTGGTTTTACGGAAACCTGACCAGAATCTTCGTCTCCCAATTGTGCTTTGTGAGGATAACGTATATCCCGATATGAGTTTAGAAGAAGCGAGAACCTTTCTTCCGAGAAGTCAAAAAGTGGTTTCCTTTCGTGAACATCTTTTTAAGGACATGACGACATAAGGAGGAGCTATGAACGACCGTTTTTGGGAAAATTTGGAAATTATCGTTATGGAAAAAGGACTGTCATGGGCTGACCTTGCTCGACAGATGTTTAAGGGCCAATACGCCTACCCTAGTGAGTTTAACCGTCTCTACCAAACCTTTCGTCACTACAAATCTCATCGTCTCATGCCACAAGGTAAATGGGTGGAGAAAATAGTGACTGTCTTAGAGATTGACTATGAAGACTTGTTTAGGAGATAGTGATGAAACGACTATTAGTGATGTACGGAGCCATTCATGTCAATGGTCTCCTAGTGAGTTTGTACCTAGTTGGTTGGCTAAATGGGGCATGGTTACCTGTTTTACAAGTGACGTTTCTAGCCCTGATATTGTGGAGCTGGAAAAGGTACCAGATACCTAAAAGAAACCTATCCTTTAAGGAGAGAGAGCTTTGGGTGTGTGGTAGTCTAGGTGTCATGGTAAGTATTGCTCTTATTATGAGTGCTCTATTTTCAGGAAGCGAACCAAACCAAGAAACGTTAGTGACTGTTCGAGACCAGATTCCTGTTCTGTCCTTTATTCTTTTTCTCCTTAATGCCAGTGTTGTGGAAGAAGTCTTTTATAGAGAGGTGTTATGGGGAGTCTTGTCTCAACCAGTGGTTCAAGTGTTGTTAACGAGTTTCCTCTTTGCCTTAGCTCATCACCCATCCAGTCTATTCACTTGGGTGCTTTATGGGAGTTTAGGTCTCACACTTGGTGTGGTGAGAGGGCAAACAGACTGCTTGAGCTCAACTCTCGTTCACCTGTCTTGGAATGGAATCGTCTTTTTCCTATCTTTATTGTGATACCAAAATCAAGGGTGCTTTCGTATCATGAAAGCACCCTATTGTTTTGATGGGGAATCATATAAAGGAGGAAATGATGTCATCCGAGCAACAGGAACGCCAAGCGATTCAATATGCAGAACGGAGTGCTATGTTTACGGTGAAGGTCCTTCTCAAACTCTTAGAGTGGTCAGCCAGACACGCCCTAGCACAAGACTCGGCTTATAAAGTTGGGGTTCAAAAGTTAGAAGAACTCCTTCAAAGTCCATATGCCATTGAGTCGCTTAACATCTCAAAAGACATTTTGGATAAACCCGTTGATGTCGAGAAATTCAAGGAATTGGTGGAATCAGAAAACCTTCCTATTGCCATTAGTTGGCAAGGAGATTACCTGCATTTCTATGCTAAGGATAAGTCGCTCTTAGACAAGCACTTAGATGAGTTGCTTCAGAAGTTGGTTTCCAATCCAGAAAAACTGAAAGGGCTAACTATGGATAAAACCCTTGATGAGGAAATCGCACAAGCCAAGGAACAGATTGTGATGTCAGAACCCTCTGCTGTGAAAACAAAGGAGGTCATTCTCTAATGGTCTCAGGGAAAAAAGTTTTTATCTTTGGTATTTTAGGGCTTGCTCTTGGCTATTTCTGCCATAGGCTAGTCTTGCTTTACGATAGTCTCCCCAATCAACCACCTTTGGAACGGCTTGCCTATCTCTTAGGCGAAGGACAGAACCAGGTCATAAATCCCTTGTGGAATGGTCATTTTACAGGTAGATCGGTTTTAGGCTTTTGCTTTGGGCTTGTGACGGTGGGACTAGTCTATCTTTATGTTTCAACTGGTCAAAAGGTTTACCGAGAAGGGGCGGAGTATGGTTCTGCTCGCTTTGGAAACAATCGTGAGCGTAAATCCTTTCTCAGTAAGAATCCCTTTAATGACATCATTTTGTCACGAAACGTTAGGCTAACCCTGTTAGAAAAGAAAGCCCCACAGTTTGACCGAAACAAGAACCTTGTGGTCATCGGTGGGTCTGGTAGCGGGAAGACCTTTCGGTTTGTCAAACCCAATCTGATTCAGCTCAACTGTTCCAATATTGTCGTTGACCCTAAGGATCACTTAGCTGAAAAGACAGGGAAGCTTTTTTTAGAGAATGGCTATCAGGTTAAGGTCTTAGACCTTGTAAACATGATTAACTCAGATGGCTTTAATCCTTTTCGTTATGTGGAAACGGAGAATGATTTGAATCGTATGCTTACGGTCTATTTCAATAATACCAAAGGTAATGGCAGTCGCAGTGATCCCTTTTGGGATGAGGCGTCCATGACCTTAGTGAGAGCCATTGCCTCTTACTTGGTGGATTTTTACAATCCTCCAGGCAGTCCCAAAGAAGAAGCAGACAGTCGCCGTAAGCGTGGGCGTTACCCAGCCTTTTCAGAAATCGGAAAACTCATCAAGCTCTTATCCAAAGGAGAAAATCAAGATAAGAGTGTCTTAGAAGTGATGTTTGAGACCTATGCCAAGACATATGGGACAGAAAACTTCACTATGCGTAACTGGGCAGACTTCCAAAACTACAAGGATAAGACCTTAGATTCGGTAATTGCCGTCACAACAGCTAAGTTTGCCCTCTTTAATATCCAATCTGTCATTGATTTAACCAAACGTGACACCTTGGACTTAAAAACATGGGGAACGCAGAAAACCATGGTCTATCTCGTTATTCCAGATAATGGCACCACCTTTCGCTTTCTCTCAGCCCTTTTTTTCTCCACCGTCTTTTCCACCTTAACGAGACAAGCTGACGTGGACTTTAAGGGACAATTGCCTATTCATGTCAGAAGTTATCTAGATGAATTTGCCAATGTCGGCGAAATTCCAGACTTTGCGGAACAAACCTCAACGGTTCGTTCACGAAACATGAGTCTCGTACCGATTCTTCAAAACATTGCCCAACTTCAAGGGCTCTATAAGGAGAAGGAGGCTTGGAAAACCATTCTAGGAAACTGTGATAGCTTGCTTTATCTTGGAGGCAATGATGAAGAGACCTTCAAGTTCATGAGTGGTCTCTTAGGCAAACAAACCATTGATGTGAGAAGTACCAGTCGGTCGTATGGCCAAACAGGGTCTGGGTCAACCTCTCATCAGAAAATCGCAAGGGATCTCATGACCCCTGATGAAGTCGGAAACATGAAACGGGATGAATGCTTGGTGAGAATTGCAGGGGTTCCAGTCTTTAAGGAAAAGAAGTATTTTCCTTTGAAACATAAGAACTGGCAATACTTAGCGGATAAGGAGTCAGATGAACGTTGGTGGCATTACCACATTGACCCCTTCAAAACAGAGGAAGTTCCGTTTGAACCATCAGACCACAAGGTTAGGGATTTAAGCACAGAAAGCACACTACACTAATAGAAAAGAGGAATCGTATGAACCAAAAATTTACAGGATTTGTTTATGGCGTGGACGCTAGTTCCATGTTTGCCCAAGCCATGGCGCTCTTACAAAAAGGAATGGTTGCGACAGGAGCCTTTCTTGTCGTCATGGGCATTATTAACCTGTCAACCAATATCAAAGATGGTGGACCTGGTGTCCGCAATGCCATCTTAGAAATTGTGGGTGGTGTTATGGTAGGTGCCGCTGGTGCCTTTATCACCCAAATTACCATATAGGAGGGCTAGGTATGACATGAACAACACATTACCTTCAGCTTTTGTCTTTCTAGCCTCGGAGAAAATTTCAAGCGATAGCCTATTTGAAGGCTTTAACGTGGACTTGGAATCGACGGCCAACTTGGTCAAATCCCTTGCAGATTATAACCCAACCGTTTGGTCTTATATGTCAGCTATCACAAAGGGAATCATGCAGCCCTTGGGAGTGGCTATTTTAGCAGTCGTTTTAGTCCTTGAGTTTTCTAAGATGGCTAAGAAAATCGCCAACTCAGGTGGTGCTATGACCTTTGAAGCTATTGCTCCCATGATTATCTCTTATATCATGGTGGCAGTAGTGATTACAAACACCACCGTTATTGTAGAAGCCATCTTAGCCGTTGCTTCTCACATCATTGAAGGCGTAGCTGGTGTCGTTTCTCATGGGGGAACAACTTATGAGACCATTTCAGGACTTAAAGGGTCAGGAATTATTGGAAAACTGATTGTTGGTTTCTTTGCCATTCTGATATGGTTGGTGCGATTAGTGAGTGTGATGGTGGTGAATCTCCTCATTACCATTCGCTTTATCCAACTCTATCTCATGATTCCTTTTGCACCTTTAACGATTCCGACCTTCCTCAGTGATGACTGGCGAAGTGTTGGGATTGGCTACCTGAAAAATATCATGGTCTATGCTCTCCAAGGGGTCTTGATTTTCTTAATTATTTCCCTTGTTCCCCTCTTTGAATCTGCTGGGAAATTAGCACTCTCAAATGGTGCGGGAGTGATGGAGACGCTAGCGACTGCCTTTGGTGGCTTAGTTCAGGCTATTTTGTTAATCATTGCCTTGGTGGGCAGTCAACGGACTGCCAGAAGTATCCTAGGCATGTAAGGAGGATTGGGAAGGACGTTCCTCCCAATCTTTTTTCATATTCATCTTAGATTGGAGTCTTATGAATACACGTGTTTTTAAGGACATCACAAAAGTCCAACATAGGGCTTGGCTAGGCTTTACCACACGACAAGTTATCTTTGTCTTGCCAGCCATTGCCATTACCATCCTGATTTTAGGGTTAAACCTCTTTTATTGGCAATTTGGGGATTGGTTTGTCTACGGACTTATCTTTACCTTTACCATTCCTCTTATGCTTTTTGGGGTCTATCGCCCTAATGACTTACCTTTTGAAACGTATCTTAATTATAGATGGCATTATGAAATGACCATACCAGACCGTACACTCACTGGACAGAAAGGAATACAACGTGAAAAAAACAAATCGCTCAATGAAACCCAAGACCTCTTCTAAACATAAGAAGACACGAAAACCAGAAGAAATGCTACCAACAACTGTTAATACGCTTCTTTACCAAGGCCTTTTTCCTAATGGTCTCATGCAAGTCACTCCAGATTATTTTTCTCAGTCCTATCTTTTAGGAGATGTCAATTACCAAACGGTTGGTTTGGAGGATAAGGGAGCCATTATGGAAACCTATTCGGACTTGATTAACAGTTTGGATGACAAGACCAATTTCCAACTTACTATTTTTAACCAGAGGGTCAACTTGGATAAGTTTAGAAAGGGTGTCTTGTATCCTTTTCATGAGGATGGCTACGATACCTATCGTGAAGAACTCAATCGTATCATGGAAAATAACCTTGAAGCTGGAGAAAATAACTTTTCAGCGGTTAAGCTCATTTCTTTTGGGAAGTCAGACCAAAATCCGAAACTCGCTTATCGCTCCCTGTCTCAGATTGGGGAATACTTCAAGAGTGGTTTTTCTGAAATAGATGCGAACTTTACTCTCCTCAGTGGAGAAAGCCGTGTGAACCACTTGGCTGATATGTCGCGTGGGGAAAATCATTTGCCCTTTACTTATCAAGACCTGGTGCGTTCAGGACAAACGACCAAGCATTTTATTGCCCCAACCAGTCTGTCCTTTAAGCACAAAAATCATATTGAAATGGATGATAAACTGCTTCAGATTGTCTATGTTCGTGACTATGGGATGGAGTTGGGGGATAAGTTCTTACGAGAACTCATGCAGTCGGATTTAGAAGTGATGATTAGTCTTCATGCTAAAGGGTCAGCCAAGTCAGAAGCCATGACCAAGCTTCGCACCAAGAAGACTTTGATGGAATCGCAAAAAATTGGGGAACAACAAAAGATGGCAAGAAGTGGCGTCTATTTGGAAAAGGTTAGTCAAGTCCTAGAAAGTAACATCGATGAAGCTGATGATCTGATTAAAACCATGACGCAAACAGGCGATAAGCTCTTTGATACCCTCTTTTTGATTGGGGTCTTTGCGGAGGACGAAGACCAATTGAAGCACTCCCTTGACATTATCAAACAAGTGGCAGGTTCTAATGACCTTGTGATTGATAATCTGACCTATATGCAAGAAGCAGCTTTTAATAGCCTGCTTCCTTTTGGGAAGAACTACCTTGATGGTGTGTCACGGTCTCTTTTGACCTCAAACATTGCCGTGAACTCCCCATGGACATCTGTAGACCTTCAAGATAAGGGAGGGAAATTCTATGGAATAAACCAGATTTCAAGTAACATTATTACTATTGACCGTGGGAAACTCAATACCCCATCAGGTTTGATTTTAGGGACATCAGGTGCTGGTAAAGGGATGGCGACTAAGCATGAAATCATCTCAACCAAGTTAAAAGAAGAAGAGAGTAATACCGAAATCATCATTGTAGACCCTGAAAATGAGTACAGTATCATTGGTCAAGCCTTTGGTGGGGAGAGCATTGATATTGCGCCTGACTCTACAACATTCTTAAACGTTTTAGACTTATCCGATGACAATATGGATGAAGACCCTATTAAGGTCAAATCGGAATTTCTACTTTCTTGGATTGGGAAACTCTTGGACCGGAAAATGGACGGTCGAGAAAAGTCCCTAATTGACCGTGTGACACGGTTAACCTATAAGCATTTTGCCACACCATCTCTCGTGGAATGGGTCTTTGTTCTCTCTAAACAGCCTGAACAAGAAGCCAAGGACTTAGCCCTTGATATGGAGCTTTATGTGGAAGGCTCACTCGATATTTTCTCACACCGCACTAATATTAAAACGGATAGCCATTTCCTCATTTATAACGTCAAAAAATTAGGAGATGAATTAAAGCAAATTGCCCTCATGGTCATCTTTGACCAGATTTGGAATCGCGTGGTTAAAAACCAAAAACTTGGCAAGAAGACCTGGATTTACTTTGATGAAATGCAGCTTCTCTTGTTGGATAAGTACGCTTCTGATTTCTTCTTCAAATTATGGAGCCGTGTTCGTAAGTATGGAGCCATTCCAACAGGCATTACTCAAAACGTAGAAACCTTACTTCTTGATGCCAATGGTAGACGCATTATCGCTAATAGCGAGTTTATGATACTTCTAAAACAAGCTAAAAGTGACCGAGAAGAATTGGTTCATCTTTTGGGCTTATCTAAAGAACTTGAGAAATACTTAGTCAATCCTGAAAAGGGAGCTGGGTTGATTAAGGCAGGCTCAACGGTTGTTCCCTTTAGAAATAAAATCCCACATCACACTAAACTCTTTGACATCATGAGCACCGATCCAGAAAAGATGAGGGGTGAATCATGACAAGAGAACAACAGAAGGTCAAGGTTGCCCGTAAAACCTTTCAGAGTAGTTTAAAGGCCAGCCGTATCCATTACCGCAGGGAGAAGAAGGGGTTGAAACGCTCACTTCCTAAGCGACGCTTTATCATGCGCCGAGCTGAGAAAGCTGAAACAAGGGAACAACGTCAGGCTCTGAAGCAAACCTATCAGGAGGAGAAAGACCTAGCAACAGATACCTTTAAGGAAGCGATTGCCTATGTGTCTCCCAGATGGCTAAAGGCTAGGGAAATTAAGAAGTATCGGCTTCCTCAAGCCAGACAGCGCCTAGCAGTTGCAAGAAAACACTTGGCAGAGGTCAAGATGTCCGAAAAAGAGGAGGCTGTTACCTCTAAGTTTACCGATCAGAAAAAGCCAACAGAATCAAAAGCGTCACGGTTTCAGTTTCAAAAAGAAAAACCTCTTGAACGCCTTCAGGCAGAAAAAGAGGTGAAATCAGCGAAGCGTGACGTGAAACAACTGAAAAAAGCACATCAGTTTAAGAACCCCTCGACCAAGGTCAAACGAGGGTTACGCTATGTCGCTTCAGAATCACTTGATGTAGTCGCTCAAGATGATGACTTGGAGGGAATTAGAACCCTAAAAGAGTCTGTGATTAAAGGAAGACGCTATGGGAGATTGACTTATCAGTCAGGAAAACTCCTTGTCAAAAGTGGGCAGTCTGGTCTTCGGTTTACTAAGACGAAAGCCGCTCATAGTAAGGAGCGGTATCAGAACTTTAAAAAGGGGAGAGGATTCACCCGTCAGAAGCCCTTAAAACCAAGAAGACGTTACCAGACCTTTCTCAAACAAGCTAGAAAACAGAGTGTGTCAGGAATAACAAGGGTTATTCAAGCGATTAAGAATAGCCTGACCTTCTTTTCATCGATTGCCCTTAATCCTATGACTTGGGTCGTGTCAGGTCTTTTGGTTTTCTTGCTTTTGATGATGAGTTTTGTTATAGGAATTTCAGGAACTACTCTCATTCAACAGGATGAGAGTGAACTGACAAAAGCCTATACGCACATGACGTGGGAAGATGCGGAAAACACCCGAACCAATCCCACTGGCATTACCTACTACACCAAGATTGATGACGTCATGGGCTTTATGAATCTCAAGTATCAAGATTATGCTTTAGAAGAAATCATGGAAGAAGGGGATAAAACCTATCAAGCCTATTTGAGTCAACTTTGGCAGGACTTAAACGGTGGAGATTCTTTAAAATCCATGCTTGAGTTAAGTAAGGAGCCTGCCTATAAGCTCTCTGATGACGATAGAGAAGACTTAAAGGAATTAAGTGAGGAAGGCACCTACCTTGCCTTCCAAGAATTGGATAATCCTTTTCAAGATCAGACTGAAGACGATGCGCTTACCATGACAGTCCGCTATGGCTATGAGGTGATTGATGACAAGCCAACGCTTCATCATCATATCATTCTAGAAGCTAAAGAAAATCAAGTGATTGTGGCTCCCATGGATGGTAAGGTTTCCCTAGATGGCGAGAACATTATCATCACGTCAGGTAAGGGACTAAACAAGTCTCAATTGACCTTGTTTAATATCCATACTGGTCGAGTGAGCGATGGCCAAAAAGTCCAAGCAGGGGAAGTGATCGGTCAAACTAAGGATGGTGCTGGTCTAAAAGTGACCTATCAAAAGGTTGACGATGACTCAGAAAAACTGGTTTACGTCAATCCGGCCTTTTACTTTCCTAAAGTCCTTCAACTCCAAACGACCATTCTACCTACCATTGGTCAATTTGGAGGCGATGAATTTACGAGAGCCAAAGCTATCTATGAGTATTTGAAGAGTCAAGGGGCGACTAATCAAGCCATTGCGGCTATTTTAGGAAACTGGTCAGTAGAATCCTCTATCAATCCTAAACGAGCTGAAGGCGACTACTTATCGCCTCCTGTTGGAGCAAGTACCAGTTCTTGGGACGATGAGGGTTGGTTGTCCCTAAATGGTCCAGCTATCTATAATGGCAGGTACCCCAATATTCTAAGACGTGGCTTAGGCTTGGGGCAGTGGACAGATACTGCAGATGGGTCACGCAGACATACCTTATTATTAGAGTATGCCAAAGGGAAAAATCAGAAGTGGTATGACTTAGGCTTACAACTGGATTTTATGCTCCATGGGGATAATCCTTACTATACCAACTGGTTAAAAGACTTTTTCAAAAATTCAGGTAGCCCAGCCAGTCTTGCCCAAGTCTTTCTCATTTATTGGGAGGGAAATAGTGGTGACAAACTCCTAGAACGTCAAACCAGAGCTACAGAGTGGTATTACCAAATTGAGAAAGGCTTTAGCCAACCAAATGGTGGAACCGCCCAGAGTGATCCAAAAGCGCTGGAAGCGGTTCGAGGTGACCTTTATGACAACTCCGTTCCAGGTGGAGGTGATGGTATGGGCTATGCCTATGGGCAATGTACTTGGGGAGTTGCCGCTCGGATTAACCAATTGGGCTTGAAACTCAAAGGCCGAAACGGTGAGAAAATCCCAATCACTAGTACCATGGGGAATGGTCAAGATTGGGTGGCAACAGCAGCACGTCTTGGTGGAGAAACAGGTAAGCTACCAAAAGCAGGAGCGATTATTTCCTTTGCGGGAGGAGGTCATGGATCGCCGACAGAATACGGGCATGTCGCCTTTGTCGAGAAAGTTTATCCTGATGGTTCTTTCCTCATCTCAGAGACCAATGTTAATGGCAATCCCAACTATACTTTCCGTAAGTTATCAGGAGTTGATAGTACGATTAGCTTTGCCTATACGACGAAATAAAAAAATATTAGAATACTTGTCTTCTTGTCCCAAATGTTGTATGATATTTGGGACAAAGTAATCATCTCATCTAAACTTTAAGCGTGAACATAGGAGTTGACAAATAAGGAATTATCCCGTATAATAATAGTAAATAAAGGTTGTAAATTACTTGTGGGCTAGTGGATATGGTCTGCACCCGCCTGTGGGCTCCGCACTCAGTTCAAACTGTTTGTTGAGAAAAAGAATAGCAGGACTGCCTACCCTTGAGGAATAGATAGGGCATATCTAGCGTGAGGTGAAACTCAATACGTGGAAGAGAAGGAAGCACCTGCTTCCTTCTCTTTTTTAGGAGAAAAATAGAATGACATATACTTTGGAATGGCTCGAGACCTTTGATGGAGAAATTGATATTCTCAATGTCGATATGTCTTGTCTAGCCAATACTATTGAGAAATATGTTTCTCAGTACAAATACGTTTATCAGACAAATATGGAGAACTATCCTGAAATTGTTCTTTCTGTCCCAAATTCCTCTATTCCCCATTTATTAGGATTATCAAGAGATCATCATGTTAATTTACCAACTAATAACGCAGGGAGTATTTTTGAAGGATTAAAGGATGATTGGACATTGGAGCGTCTAAATAAGGCTGATAATGGTTGGTTTAACGAAAATAAATTCAAAATCGTTGGAACATTATTACTTTATCAAATGTTACATGTGATGGAATGTAAATTCTACACAACGGATGGTATTTTGAATAGAAAAGTTGGCAAACGATTTAGAAGAGATAATATTTATTTTGTGGTCTTCAAATTAAGTAATGGTATTAGTTATACCGTTGAATTATCGCGTGAACAAGGGAACCAATACTTTCCAAGAAGTCTTAAAATCAACGACACCTTAATTACAAATTGTAGAGAAATAGAGTTGAAACTTGTTGACAAGAAACGCTTTAAGACTGCTAAAGCTAGAAAGGTTAATTGGCCGTCTTAATGTAAAAATTGATATGATAATCATTGGGTCATCCACTTTTTGTGGGTGGCTTTTTTCTTTGTCCTTCTTCGATGTGATACCAAAATCAAGTCGTATTTTTTACGATGGGGAGAGAGTGACAGATTGTTGCTACTTATCAAAAGAAAAGAAGGACTTTTTATGACCAAACAATGTCATCATCACTTTTTAGTCAATCAGGAAAAAGCAGAAAAGCACGTCTTCCGTAAAAGTAAGAAGTACCGTACGCTTTGTTCGGTAGCTCTTGGAACTATGGTGACGGCTGTTGTTGCTTGGGGTGGCCAAGTAGCACAAGCTGACGAAGTGGTAACACCCTCGCAAGATAAGACCATTCAGTTAACGGAAAATCCTGCGACCAATTTACCAGAAGCTCAACCAACACCAGTTGTTGAACAGACGGTTAGCCTTGCGTCAACTGGTCAATCAGATGGCGCTATTACAGTCACCGTTCCCCATGATATTGTGACACAAGCTGCCAATCAAGCAACTGCTGAAGGGGTTACTACTGTTCAAGACCGGCCGATGGATTTAGGAAACACGACCTCTGCGAGTGATACCAGTAAGCAATTGGCTAAGGCAGAAGCGGATGCTGCTAAGCAGGCTGAAGCTATCACTCAGGTGACCAATACCTATAAAGCAGATAAAGCCGCCTATGAACAAGATAAAACTCGTGTTGAACAAGGGAATGCTGCGTTGGCTGCTAGTCATAAAGAAGCCACTCAAGCAGGAAACGCCTTGAATAGTTCAGTAGATACTATGGTTTCAGAAGTGAAGACTCAGGACAAGTCTGCGAATGTAACTATTACAACTCAAACCGTAACATCAGGAGATGGCTCAACTGTTTCAGGCTATCAGGATTATACCTCTGCGGTAGCTGCTATTGATAAGCAAAATAAGGACAATCTATCTGAATACGAATCAAAGAAAAAAGATGCAGATGCCATTGTCGCAAAGAACTTAGTGACTCAAAAGGAAAATGAAGCGGGTCTTGCTAAAGCAAAGGCTGATAATGAAGCAATTGATAAACGCAATCAAGCTGGACAAAAAACAGTGGATGATGAAAACAAGGCAGGTCAAGCTACTGTTGATGCCTATAATAAAGACCAACAGAAATTAGTCACAGACCGTGAAGCTGAGATTGCGGAAATCACGAAACGCAATAAGGAAAAAGAAGAAGCCGCGAAGAAAGAAAATGACGCCATTGATGCCTATAACACCAAGGAAATGGAGCGCTATAAACGTGATTTAGCTGAGATTTCAAAAGGTGAGGAAGGCTACATCTCACAAGCTCTTGCTCAGGCTCTCAACTTGAATAATGGAGAACCACAAGCACGCCATTCAGCTGATACAAGAAACCCAAATCGTATCGTTGCTAAGGGTGACGCTATGCTTGGTGGGTATTCTAAAATCCTAGATTCTACTGGTTTCTTCGTCTATGACACCTTTAAAACGGGAGAAACCCTTTCCTTTACATATCAAAATCTTCAAAATGCTCGCTTTGATGGTAAGAAAATCACAAAAGTAGCCTATGACATTACAAACCTTGTTTCTCCAGCTGGAACTAATGCCGTGCAGTTAGTCGTGCCAAATGACCCAACAGAAGGCTTTATTGCCTACCGTAATGATGGGACAGGTAATTGGCGAACCGATAAAATGGAGTTTCGTGTCAAAGCCAAGTATTTCTTAGAAGATGGCTCACAAGTGAACTTCACCAAGGAAAAACCAGGTGTCTTTACCCACTCCTCACTCAACCACAATGACATCGGTTTAGAGTATGTGAAAGACTCATCAGGCAAGTTTGTCCCTATCAATGGCTCAACCATTCAAGTGACTAACGAAGGTTTGGCTCGTTCACTCGGGTCAAACCGTACCAGTGATTTAAATCTTCCTGAAGAATGGGATACGTCATATAGTAAGTATGCCTATAAGGGAGCAATTGTCTCAACGGTTACATCAGGCAACACCTATACAGTGACCTTTGGTCAAGGGGATATGCCCCAAAATGTTGGTCTCTCTTATTGGTTTGCCCTAAACACCCTACCAGTTGCACGGACGGTCAAACCTTATAGTCCAAAACCTCATGTGACACCAAGGTTAGAGCCAATTCCAGAACCGATTAAGGTCGTACCGAAGACTTTTACACCAAAGACCTTTACGCCAGAGCCACCTGTGAGCTTTAAGGAAAAACCATTAGAGAAGGTTACTCAGCCTAGCCTAACACTTACCAAGGTGACCTTGCCTAAAGACCCTACGCCAGAGCCGTTACCAAAAGCACCACAAGTGCCAACGGTTCATTATCACGACTATCGTCTGACAACGACTCCTGAAATTGTTAAGGAAGTTATCAATACCGACCAAGTGAACCTTCATGACAAAACGGTCGCAAAAGATTCAACGGTCATTTACCCTTTAACCGTAGACGCTTTTTCTCCAAATCGAGCCAAAACCACTAGCCTCACCTTTGAAGATTACCTTCCAGCAGGCTATGCTTTTGACAAGGAAAAAACGCAGGCAGAAAACGGAAATTATACCCTCAGCTTTGATGCTGCTAAGAACTTTGTGACCTTGACCGCCAAGGAAGCCTTGCTTCAAGAGGTCAACCAAGACCTCACCAAGTCTTACCAGCTGGTGGCTCCGAAACTTTACGGTAGCCTTCAAAACGATGGGGCAACCTATTCCAACAGTTATAAGCTCCTCATCAATAAGGGAACCCCAAATGCCTATACAGTGACTTCTAATGTTGTGACAGTGCGTACGCCTGGTGATGGAACGACCACTAGCCGTATTGAGCCGCAGAAGAAAAATGAAAATGAAGATGGTGTGGTCATTAACGATACGGTAGTGGCTTTAGGAACAACTAATCATTACCGTTTGACCTGGGATTTAGATCAATATAAAGGCGATAGGTCTTCTAAAGAGACAATTGCTCGTGGTTTCTTCTTTGTAGATGACTACCCAGAAGAAGTGTTGGACTTAGTAGACAAGGGAACAGGTATCACCACTCCTGATGGCAAAGCCGTATCAGGGATTACTGTTAAAGCTTATGCGTCGCTGTCAGAAGCTCCTAAAGACCTTCAAGATAAACTCGCTCATGCTAAGATTTCTCCTAAAGGGGCTTTCCAAGTCTTTATGCCTGAAGATAACCAAGCCTTCTATGACCAGTATGTCAAAACAGGCACTTCTTTGAACCTTGTCACTAAAATGACAGTGAAAGATGACCTCTATGGGAAAACGGCAACCTATCGAAACAAGGCTTACCAAGTGGATTTTGGGAATGGCTATGAAACCGATGAGGTGACGAATACCCTTGTTAGCCCAGCACCTAAGAAACAAAACCTAAATAAGGATAAGGTGGACATTAACGGAAAACCGATGATAGTGGGTTCACAAAACTACTATACTTTGTCATGGGACTTAGACCAATACCGAGGCATTAAGGCTGATAAGGCTAAGATTGCACAAGGTTTTTACTTTGTGGATGACTATCCCGAAGAAGCTCTATTACCAGATGACACTGCTATTCAACTAACAACATCTGATGGCAAGACCGTCACAGGTGTGACGGTAAAAACCTACACGAGTTTATCAGAAGCTCCTAAAAAACTACAAGCAGCCCTTGAGAAACGCAAGATTGCGCCTAAAGGAACCTTCCAAGTCTTTATGGCAGAAGATCCGCAAGCCTTCTATGATTCCTATGTAACGAAAGGTCAAAACATCACTATCGTCACTCCTATGACTGTCCGTGAGTCTATGCTTAATTCAGGAAAGTCTTATGACAATGTAGCTTATCAGGTAGACTTTGGACAAGCCTATGAAACCAATACGGTAACGAATCACGTGCCAAAAGTAAACCCTCATAAGTCCAATACCAATAAAGAGGGCGTGTCTATTGATGGGAAGACCGTTCTTCCAAATACCGTCAATTACTATAAGATTGTTCTGGATTACAGTCAGTACAAGGACTTGGTCGTAACCGATGATGTTCTTACAAAAGGTTTTTACATGGTAGATGATTACCCCGAAGAAGCGCTTATCCTAAACGCAGATGGTGTTCAAGTGATGGATAAGGCAGGAACTCTTGTCAAAGGGATTTCTATTAAAGCCTATGCCTCATTGTCAGAAGCGCCTAAAGTGGTTCAAGATGCTATGGCCAAACGTCAGTTCACACCAAAAGGAGCCATTCAAGTTTTAAGCGCTGATGATCCAAAAGCGTTCTACGAGGCTTATGTTAAAACTGGTCACACCTTAGTGGTGACCCTTCCAATGACCATTAAGAATGAGCTGACAAAAACTGGTGGGAAGTATGAAAACACCGCTTATCAGATTGACTTTGGTTTGGCTTATGTGACAGAGACTGTGGTTAATAATGTGCCAAAACTAGACCCACAAAAAGATGTGGTGATTGATTTGTCACAAATGGAGAAAAGTCTTGATGGAAAAGAAGTTGCTTTGAATCAGGTCTTTAACTACCGCTTGGTGGGAGCACTTATTCCTGGTAATCGTGCGACACCACTCATCGAGTACCGCTTTGACGATGATTACGATGAAAGCCATGACGACTATAATGGTGTTTACAAGGCTTATACCTTAGTAGATGTGACTCTAAAAGATGGAACGGTTTTACCAAAAGGGACAGAAGTGACTAAGTACACGCTACAACAGGTCGACACGTCAAAAGGAACGGTTACCATCAGTTTTGATCAGGAATTCCTTGAAAAACTAGCAGAAGAATCCGAGTTTCAGGCTGATGTTTACGTGCATATGAAACGAATCGCTTCAGGTGAAATAGAAAATACGGTATTACATACTGTCAATGGCTACACCATCAGTTCAAATACGGTTAAAACGACTACCCCTGAACCAGAGTCACCAACTCCGAATCAACCAACCCCACCACAACCACCTATTCCAACACAAGAACCACCAGTTCCAGCAAGTGTCTTACCAAATACAGGAGAGAGTCAATCCCTCTTGGCGCTTGTCGGTGGAGGACTTCTTTTAGGCCTAGCTTACGGACTTTCTAAACGCAAAATGGAGGACAACTAAATGGAACCCAAAAACATTTACACAAGAGATTCAGACCAAGATGGTCTAACGGATGCTCAAGAGTTAGCTTTAGGGACTAATCCTTTTAGCAGTGATACGGATAGTGACGGACTGACAGACCTAGAAGAAGTCCAACAAGGCTTGAATCCAATTCAACAGCGTAAGGAGAGAAGCTATGACTTGGAATTATGACACAATTTCTAGAACCCTTTCTGAGATGGCACGAGAAAACTATGAAGACATGGTCAAATCGTTTTTAGCCATGGAATTGAGTATCAAAAACAAGTCACTTCTTGATATGCTCTATCAAGACTTTATGGGCATTGATGACTTATCTTTAGTCAGTGAAGACCTGCGCCTAAGAGCAGACGGTTATCAGGAACAGCTTCAAGAAGAAGTGACGGACCTCTTGGATAAACTCTATCGAACAGGTGAGGGAGCTAGTTTCATTATGGAAGTGATTGTGTCCAACAATATTTCTGAGTCCCTTGCTCAGTATGAGGCTTTGAATGAGGAGGATTATTCGCCTCTCACCTTAGAGACCTTGCAGGACATTATCCAAAAGGAGTTGTCTTTAACGAGTCAAGATTATTTTGGAGATGTGACCTATCTCGCCCTGCAGAAAGATTTGTTAGACCAGAAAAGCCATTTCTTACAACAGTATGTGACAACTTTAATGGATAAGTTACCACAAGAAAAAGACCAAAGCGCCTTGGTCCTAGACTAAAGCAGTGGGCTGAGAATACCTCTCAGCCCCTTTTTAATTGGAGGAACACATGACTCAAGAACAATTACTTGAAATGTTGCGGGCAAGATTGCCACGTGACCAGATTCTTTTGGAATCCTTTTTACGCTATCAAGCTGTCCATTTTGATGAGGATTGGGATAGCCTTATCCAAAATTTTACAACCCAAAGAGGAATAGTCACCTCACCTGTTCAAGTGGTTCGCTTTGAAACAGAAGTTTCTGCTTTTGTAGAGGCAAGCCCCTTTGATGGAGTGACGGACCTAAGCAGCTACACACAGACCTTTGGTCAAGCTGGCTTAAAGAAGTTACACCAATTATCAAGTGATGAGAAAGCCTTGGTGATTGAGGTAGCCCTCTTTAACCTAGCCACTCGCTTTCAGCTCTTAGACCAAGAAGGCGCCTATCAATCCATTTCGGTAGCTTCTCTTTTGGATAAAAGCAAAGCTGCTAATTTGGTTAATGTCTACCGAGTGGCCAATAATTTGTCTGACCGTATTAGCCGTGATATTGAACAGTTTCTTCTCACTTATGAACCTGAACTAATAAGCACCCAGGAAACGTTGGAGGAAAGAGAGGGTGCAGCTGAAGAAAAAATAGTTCCAGAACCTCCTCAAGACATCACCTTTCGTGAAGAAGGGGGTATCGTCATTGCAAGTCTTGAGGAAGATTTATCACAACTCGATTTACGAACAGGGCAAACAGAACATTTACCAGCCTATGAACATCTAAACTTGTCCCAAAAATTTGAGATATTAAGTCACTTTGACCAAGTGCGAAATAGCCGTCCAAAACTACCAAACTTGAGACGTGGGGAGTTTGACCATGAAATGGAAATGACGCCAATCTATGAGGACAATGAGCTATTAACCTATTTAGAAGCAGATGGGACAGCCTATGACTTACAACGTCCTCTAACACCTCAAGAAGAAGTAATCTTAGCTGAAATAGGTCAAACCATTTTGGCTGAAAATACCGAAAAACTGACTCGTTTAGGGATAGACTTAGCTGACGTTGATGAGCAACAGCGTGGGATACTGATAGATGCTGCAGGGTGTTTTCATTTGAATAATGCCGACCTAGCCTTATTAGGGGGCTATCCTAAGGCAACCGTTACTCAATTAGCCCTTGCGACAGAATTGCTTCAGATGGGATTAACGCATGACAAGACAGAATTTTTCTTGACCAGTCAGCTAGACTTAGAAGAAGCAAGACCCATTGCCTATGCCTTCTTGCATGAAGAACTCACTCTTGAAGAAGCTAGAACCTTTGAAAGGGACAAACAGTCCCAACCTGACCTATCCTTTAGGGAATGGCGAGAACACATCTCACAAACAAAACCTGAAATCATGACTCAATCACTACCTCAAAATCCTATCGTAGAGGAAGCCCTTAAACGCTATCCGATCGCTTCGATTGTGACTTATAAGGGGCAAGAGTTTCAGGTAATGGCCATTGAGGACTCAGGCGTTAATAACCTGATTCGGATTGAATTACAAAATGATTTCACAGATGTGATTGAACAAAATCCAGTTCTTTTCTTACGGACACTAGAAGACATCACTCAAGCTCTTCATGTTCCTTCTGTCGAAGAAAAAGAGGAAGTGGAAGAACCTAGCCAAGAATTAGACCTCTTTTCTTTTATGGATATGGAAGAATCTCAAGAGGCGGTTTCTCAAGTGACAACATCTCTATCATCAAATAAGAGAGAGGCTAAACAAGAAGAAGCATTGTCAGAAGATGAGTTGGAACCAGAAGTCACTGAGACGCCCCCGGCTACTGATTTTCACTTCCCAGAAAATCTAACAGACTTTTACCCTAAGACAACAAGAGATAAGGTTGAAACCAACGTGGCTGCTGTTCGTTTGGTGAAAAGTCTTGAATCTGAACACCGTCAAGCCACACCTAGTGAACAAGAACTCCTTGCCAAATACGTGGGCTGGGGAGGCTTAGCTAACGAGTTCTTTGACGAGTACAATCCAAAGTTTTCTAAGGAACGTGAGGCATTAAAAACGCTAGTCACAGAGAAAGAGTATTCAGACATGAAACAGTCCTCTCTGACTGCCTACTACACGGATCCCACTCTTATTCGTCAGATGTGGGAGAAGTTAGAACGAGATGGCTTTACAGGTGGTAAAATTCTTGACCCGGCTATGGGAACAGGGAATTTCTTTGCGGCAATGCCTAAACACCTGAGAGAAAATAGTGAGTTGTATGGTGTAGAGCTAGACACGATTACAGGGGTTATTGCCAAACACCTTCATCCAAATAGCCATATTGAAGTAAAGGGCTTTGAGACTGTTGCCTTTAATGACAATAGTTTTGATTTGGTTCTTTCAAATGTGCCGTTTGCCAATATCAGGATTGCGGATAGTCGCTATGACAAACCCTATATGATTCATGATTATTTTGTTAAAAAATCCCTTGATTTGGTGCATGACGGTGGACAAGTGGCCATTATTTCCTCCACAGGAACCATGGATAAACGGACAGAAAACATTCTCCAGGACATTCGTGAGACGACTGATTTTCTCGGTGGTGTGCGTTTACCAGATAGCGCCTTTAAGGCCATTGCAGGTACCAATGTCACAACAGATATGTTGTTCTTCCAAAAACATATGGATAAGGGATATGTGGCAGATGATTTAGCTTTTTCAGGTTCTATTCGCTATGACAAGGATGACCGTATTTGGCTGAATCCTTACTTTGACGGAGACTACAACAGTCAGGTTATTGGAATCTATGAGGTTAGAAACTTTAACGGAGGGACACTTTCTGTGAGAGGAACTTCTGATAATTTGCTAGCAGATGTTCAGACTGCTCTTAAACAGGTTAAAGCCCCTAGAGTGGTGGATAACTCTGACATCTTCATCACTCCTGATGTGATGAGAAGACAAGTTATTGATACTTCGATTCCACCTGAAATCAGAGAAAGCTTAGATCGTTATAGTTTTGGCTATAAAGATTCTACGGTTTACTACCGAGATAATAAGGGAATCCGTGTTGGAACTAAGACCGAGGAGATTAGCTATTATGTGGATGATGAGGGGACCTTTAAGGCTTGGGACACTAAGCATTCTCAAAAACAGATTGACCGCTTTAATGACCTCGAAGTCACCGATAGCACCGCTCTTGATGTGTATGTGACAGAAGAAGCCACCAAACGTGGGCAGTTTAAGGGCTATTTCAAAAAGACGGTTTTCTATGAAGCTCCCTTGTCAGAGAAAGAAGTGGCACGGATTAAAGGGATGGTTGATATTCGGAACGCCTACCAAGAGGTGATTGCCATTCAGCGCTACTATGATTACGACAGAGATGAGTTTAACCACTTGTTAGGACATCTCAATCGCACCTATGATACTTTTGTGAAACGCTTTGGTTATGTCAATAGTGCTGTGAACCGTAACCTTTTTGATAGTGATGATAAGTATTCGCTCCTTGCGAGTTTAGAAGATGAAAGTCTTGACCTGAGTGGGAAGACAGTTATCTATACCAAGTCGCTTGCCTTTGAAAAAGCCTTGGTTCGTCCTGAAAAGGAAGTGACGGCAGTTTCTTCTGCCCTTGACGCTCTCAATTCTAGTCTAGCAGATGGTCGTGGGGTAGATTTGGATTACATGATGTCTATTTATCAAACAGACTCTAAAGCGACTTTGATTGAGGAATTAGGAGACGCTATTATTCCAGACCCAGAACGCTATCTAAACGATAGGGAAGTGGTCTATGTGTCTCGGCAGGACTTCTTATCAGGAGATGTGGTGACTAAGTTAGAGGTTGTGGACTTACTCATTAAAGCAGACAACTCTGATTTTCCTTGGGTCTATTATCAAGGTCTCTTAGAAGACGTGAAACCACCACGTGTGACCTTAGCTGATATTGATTATCGGATTGGCTCACGTTGGATTCCTCTAGCCGTTTATGGGAAATTTGCCCAAGAAACCTTTATGGGACAAACTTTTGACCTGACTGACCAAGAAGTATCAACTGTTCTTGAAGTCAGTCCGATTGATGGGACGATGTCTTACCAATCCAAGTTTGCCTTTAGGTATTCTACCGCAACGGATAGAAGTTTAGGTGTGCCTGGGTCACGCTATGATAGTGGCCGAAAAATCTTTGAAAACCTGCTTAATTCCAATCAACCAACCATTACCAAACAAGTGGAAGATGGGGATAAGAAAAAGCATGTGACGGACGTGGAGAAGACAACGGTTCTTCGTGCTAAGGAAACACAACTTCAAGAACTCTTCCAAGATTTTGTGGCTAGTTACCCAGAGGTGCAACAGATGATTGAAGAGACCTATAATAGCCTTTATAATCGTACAGTCTCAAAAGTTTATGATGGCAGCCATTTAACTATTGATGGGCTTGCCCAGAATATTTCCTTACGCCCTCACCAGAAGAATGCGATTCAGCGCATTGTGGAAGAAAAAAGAGCGCTTCTAGCTCATGAAGTGGGTTCAGGTAAGACCTTAACCATGCTTGGGGCAGGCTTCAAATTGAAGGAGCTCGGTATGGTGCATAAACCTCTTTATGTGGTGCCGTCTAGTCTGACCGCTCAGTTTGGCCAAGAAATCATGAAGTTCTTCCCAACGAAGAATATTTATGTGACGACCAAGAAAGATTTTGCGAAAGCTAAACGCAAGCAATTTGTGTCACGGATCATCAC
>ENA-OQHZ01000279-OQHZ01000279.1-human-gut-metagenome-genome-assembly--contig:-NODE-279-length-39502-cov-9.055726_pt1 | contig 39502 bp, 32 predicted proteins | sample MGYA00242642_ERZ504734 | MGnify/ENA primary metagenome ERZ504734 (study PRJEB26092, sample SAMD00036210) | human gut metagenome | host: Homo sapiens | study: EMG produced TPA metagenomics assembly of...
TGCTCTAGGAAGGGTAATGGCATACCCCTAACTTGCACTGCGACCTATCAGAAATGAACTGGTCAGCCAACAATGTTGGCAGGTAGCAAGAATCCCCTGTCTTTAGACATGGGGAGTGTCAAAACAAGAATATTTAGTGAATGTAGTATGTTAGAATGTAATAAAGATCTTGAACTTTATTATTTAGATTCTTTTAAAATAGTACATGAAAAGTAGACTCTTTATAAAAGTCTGCTTTTTAAATTACATTTTTTTGGTGTATTCTTAACAATAAAAAGAGTAAAATAGGCTTTGGAGGTGAGACTATGTTGTTGTTAGGACATAGAGGTTATAGTGATCAATATTCTGAAAATACAATGTTAGCTTTTTCAAAAGCTATTGAAAGTGGATTTGATGGTATTGAAACAGATGTGCATAAAACAAAAGATGGTGTTCTTGTTTTATGTCATGATGAAAAAATCAATCGAACAAGTGATGGAAAAGGTTATATTAAAGATATGACTTATGAAGAGCTTTGTGCATATAATTTTGGAACAAAAGAAAATCCTCAAAGAATTCCTTTGTTGAAAGAATTATTGGAATTATGTAAAGGAAAAAATGTAAAGATCAACTTAGAAATTAAAACAAATAAAATTCAATATCCAGGAATAGAACTAGAAAGCTATCAAATGATCAAAGAAATGGGGATGCTAGATCAAGTTTTATTTTCAAGTTTTTATGTTGATTCTCTTTATAAATTAAGAGCAATTGATTCATCTTTATATTTAGGTTATCTTTTTGAAGATGATTATGAAAAAATAAACAATTATGTTTAACACAAAAATTTCATGTACATGCACGTGAAGATTTTCTAGATGAAGATGAAATTGCACTCTTTTTAAAAGCTGGATTAGACATCAATACATGGGGTGTAAAGAACCGTTTTAGATATGCTTATTTTAAGGAAAAAGGTGTCAATATTGTTATTGCAAATAAAAATTTTAAGAAATTAAAAATGTAATCGCTTACGTTATTTTTTCACATCAAACAAGCGATAATGCTTGTTTTTTGTATGTTTTTCATGTAAGATGGTTGTGTACAAATGAAAAATTTCACAATAGTTATGGAGGAAATAAAATGGCAGAAAAAAAACCCGTACAACAAGCTGTCCCAACTGAAGCAGAAACTGATGCTCATGTTGATGACCTTGTAAACAAAGCTTTAAAAGCTTTAGAAGAATTTGAAGATTTTACACAAGAACAAGTAGACTACATCGTCGCTAAATGTTCTGTAGCTGGACTAGACCATCATGGTATTTTAGCTGAAGCTGCAGTTAACGAAACAGGACGTGGAGTATTTGAAGATAAAGCTGTTAAAAACTTATTTGCATGTGAATATGTTACTAACAATTTACGTCATTTAAAAACAGTAGGGATCATCAATGAAGATCCATTAACTGGTATTACTGAAATTGCTGAACCAGTAGGTGTTGTTTGTGGTATCGTTCCAACAACTAACCCAACTTCAACAGTAATTTTCAAATCATTAATCGCTTTAAAAACAAGAAACCCAATCATTTTCTCGTTCCACCCAAGCGCTCATGAAAGTTCAAAACAAGCTGCTATCGTAATTAGAGATGCTGCTATTGCTGCTGGTGCACCAGAAAACTGTATCCAATGGTTATCAATTAAATCTATGTATGCTACTAATGCATTAATGAATCACCCAGGTGTTGCAACTATCTTAGCAACTGGTGGTAACGCAATGGTTAAAGCTGCATATTCATGTGGAAAACCTGCTTTAGGTGTAGGTGCTGGTAACGTACCTGCATATGTTGAAAAAACATGTGTATTACCAAGAGCTGTAAATGATATCGTATTATCAAAATCTTTCGACAATGGTATGATTTGTGCTTCTGAACAAGCAGCAATCGTTGACCAAGAAATCTACAGTGATTTCATGAAAGAAATTAAAAGATTCCATGTTTACTTTGTAAATAAAGAAGAAAAAGCTAAACTTGAAAAATTCATGTTTGGTGCAGAAGCTTATTCAGACAATGTTGCTCAAGCTAAATTAAATCCAAATGTTGTAGGTAAACCTGCTGAATGGATTGCTGAACAAGCTGGATTCAAAGTGCCTGCTGAAACACAAATTATCTGTGCTGAATGTAAAGAAGTAGGACCAAATGAACCATTAACTAGAGAAAAATTATCTCCAGTATTAGCTATCTTAAAAGCTAAAAGCACTGATGATGGTATCGCTAAAGCAGCTGCAATGGTTGAATTTAACGGTTTAGGTCACTCTGCTGCAATTCATACAGAAGATCATGAAATTTCTAAAAAATTCGGACATGCATGTAAAGCAATCCGTATCATTGAAAACGCTCCATCAACATTCGGTGGTATTGGATCAGTATATAATGCATTCATTCCATCATTAACATTAGGTTGTGGTTCTTACGGACATAACTCAGTATCTAACAACGTAAGTGCTGTTAACTTAATCAATATTAAGAGAATAGGGAGACGTAATAACAATATGCAATGGGTTAAACTTCCTCCAAAAGTATACTTTGAAAAAAATTCAATTAGATACTTAAGAGATATGAAACATATGGAAAAAGCCATGATCGTTACTGATAGAAGTATGGTAAATCTTGGTTATGTTGAAAAAATCGAAGACGTTATTAGAAGAAGACGTAATCATGTAGATATCGAATTATTCTTTGATGTTGAACCAGATCCAAGTATTGATACTGTAAGGGAAGGGGTAGAATTAATGAGAAAATTCGAACCTGATTGTATCATTGCTTTAGGTGGGGGATCATCAATGGATGCTGCTAAAGTTATGTGGTTAATGTATGAAAACCCAGAAGTTAACTTTGATGATATCAAACAAAAATTCATGGATATCAGAAAACGTGCTTTCAAATTCCCTGAATTAGGTAAAAAAGCAAAAATGATCTGTATCCCAACTACATCAGGAACTGGATCAGAAGTTACTCCTTTCGCAGTTATCACTGATAAGAAAGAAAACAAAAAATATCCATTAACTGACTATGCTTTAACACCAACTATCGCTATCGTTGACCCTGAATTCGTAATGTCATTACCAGGAGCAATCGCTGCTGATACAGGTATCGACGTATTAACTCATGCGGTTGAAGCTTATGTTTCAATCTTAGCATCTGACTTTACTGATGGATGGGCTAAACAAGCTGTTAAATTAGTATTTGAATACTTAGAAGAATCAGTTAAGAAAGGTACTCCAATTGCTAGAGAAAAAATGCATAATGCTGCAACTATCGCAGGTATGGCATTCGCAAATGCGTTCTTAGGAATGAACCACTCATTAGCTCATAAAATTGGTGGAGAATGGCATATTCCTCATGGTAGAACTAATGGTATCTTATTACCACACGTAATTAGATATAACGGAACTATTCCAACTAAATTAAATATCTGGCCAAAAATTGAAAACTATAAAGCTGATGTTAAATTCATGGAATTAGCTCAATTAATTGGATTAAATCCTAAAACTCCAGCTGAAGGTGTTGAAATGTTCGCTGATGCTTGTGAAGAATTATGTCACAAAGTAGGTGTTGCATCTAACGTAGAATCTCAAGGTATCTCAAGAGAAGCTTGGGAAGAATCAGTTCATAGAATTGCTATGAATGCTTACGAAGATCAATGTACACCAGCTAACCCTAGAATGCCTATGGTTAAAGATATGGAAGATATCTTACGTAAAATTTACGATTACAAAAATAAATTTGATAAATAATAGTTAAGGTAGGCATGTCCTACCTTTTCTTTTTTATATTTTTTGTAACGGAATTTATTCACATTTTATTATGAACAACAAAAAGAAGAATTTGAACTATATGCACAATTAGCAAATTATGAAACGCAGTTTTATGAGTAAGAATTTCTCTTAAGAGAAAGTTCATAATGAATTCATATAGAATTGTTATATTAATCATGTCAGATGAAGACAATATAATAAACAAGTATAAGTGACCCCTCTCCCAAAAATTCACTTATACGCAAAGGAGGAACGCGTGTTCCTTTTTTTTTGTGCAAAAATAATTAATTTATTATTGCAATAAATACTTAATATTGTTAGAATAAGAAAGGGCAATACAGTGTCTTCCATAGGAAGGCACTTTTTATTTTTATAGATACTAGAGGAGGATAGAAAATGGCTAAATACATATTTGTAACAGGTGGAGTTGTGTCTGGTCTTGGTAAAGGGTTAACAGCTGCATCTTTAGGAAGAATTTTAAAACAAAGAGGACAAAAAGTCTTCATGCAAAAATTAGATCCATATATTAACGTTGATCCAGGAACAATGTCACCTTATCAACATGGGGAAGTATTTGTTACTGCAGATGGGGCAGAAACAGACTTAGACTTAGGACATTATGAAAGATTTATTGATGAACAATTAAATAAAAACTCATCAATTACAACAGGTAGAATTTATAGTAACGTTATTTCAAAAGAAAGACGTGGAGATTATTTAGGAGCTACTGTACAAGTTGTTCCTCATATTACAAATGAAATTAAAGAAAGAATTTATGCAGCGGCACGTAGTTCTAAAGCAGATATCGTCATTACTGAAATTGGTGGAACAACAGGAGATATCGAAAGTTTACCTTTCATTGAAGCTATCCGCCAAGTAAGATTAGATTTAGGATATGAAAATACTGTTTATATTCATACAACTTTACTTCCATACATTGGAGCAAGTCATGAAGTAAAAACAAAACCAACACAACATAGTGTTAAAGAATTAAGAGGTTTAGGTATTCAACCAGACTTTATTGTTTGTCGTAGTGAACATCATATTGAAAAAGAATTAAAAGATAAAATTTCATTATTCTGTAATGTACCAACACAAAATGTTATTTCTAACTACGATGTAGAAAATTTATATGAATTACCACGTATGTTATTAGATCAAAAAATGGATGATTTAGTATTACAACATTTACAAATCAATGCACCAGCAGCACATATGGAAGAATGGGATGCATTAGTTAATCGTGTTAAAAACTTAAATCAAGAATTAAATATTGCTTTAGTTGGAAAATATGTTCAATTACCTGATGCTTATTTATCAGTTAATGAAGCTTTAAGACATGCAGGATATTATGTAAATAGTGTTGTTAATATTGATTTTATTAATTCAGAAGAATTAAATAAAGAAAATGTAGCAGAAAGATTAAAAGATGCTGATGGAATTATCGTTCCAGGTGGATTTGGTGATCGTGGTATTGCTGGTATGATTGATGCTATTGAATATGCACGTACTAATAAAGTTCCACTTTTAGGTATTTGTTTAGGTATGCAATTAATTACCATTGAATATGCTAGAAATGTTTGTGGTATTAAAGATGCTAATTCATTAGAATTTGATGAATTATGTAAAAATCCAGTTATTAACTTAATGTCAGATCAATCTTTAGAAGATATGGGTGGTACACAAAGATTAGGTGATTATGAATGTCAATTAAATTCAGGTACACATGCAGCGCGTCTTTATGGAAAAGAATTAATTAAAGAAAGACATCGTCATAGATATGAATTTAATAATAATTATAAAGACGTTTTAGTTGAAAATGGTTTAAAAGTTGCAGGATTTAATCCAGAAAGAAATCTTGTGGAAATTGTTGAAATTGAAGATCATCCTTACTATGTAGGATGTCAATTCCATCCGGAATTTACTTCAAGACCAAACCGTGCACAACCTTTATTCCAAGGTTTGATTTCAGCAGCACATGATCGTAAATATAATAAATAAAAAAGCAATATCGAAAGATATTGTTTTCTTATACAAAAAAGGAGATTGTCGAGGCAATCTCCAAATTTTTATTTCTTAGGTAATTTAAATGAGCTCTTTAATGAAACGACTCTATTAAATACAAAATGATCATCTGTAGAATCTTTGGTATCAATACAGAAATATCCATTTCTTACAAATTGGAATGAATCACCAGGTTTATATTTTTCAATAGCTGGTTCAACATAACAATCTTCAATAACAGTTAATGAATTAGGATTTAAATTTAAAGATCCATCTTCATTATAAACACCTTTTTCTTCATCAACTAAGTTTTCATATAAACGTGCTGTTACTTTCTTACAATGATGAACAGGAACCCAATGAATTGTACCTTTTACTTTTCTACCAGTAAATCCTGTACCGTTTTTAGTAATAGGATCATAAGTACAATGAACAACAGTTACTTTTCCATTTTCATCTTTTTCAAAATCAACACATTTAACGAAATAAGCATTCATTAAACGAACTTCATTTCCTGGGAACAATCTAAAATATTTTTTAGGTGGTTCTTCCATAAAGTCATCACGATCAATCCATAATTCTCTTTCAAATGGTACTTTTTCATAACCTAAATCAGGATTTTCCATGTTGACCATCGCATCTAAATATTCAACTTGTCCTTCGGGATAGTTATCAATTACTAATTTAATAGGATCTAAAACAGCCATCACACGAGGTGCTTTAGGTTTTAAATCATTACGAATACAATATTCTAACATCGCATAATCATTTGATGAGTTACTTTTTGTAACACCGACTAATTCCATAAAAGATTTAATTGATTCAGGTGTAAATCCTCTACGTCTTAAAGCAGCGATTGTGACTAGTCGAGGATCATCCCAACCATCAACAATACCTTCATCTACTAAACGTTTAATATAACGTTTTCCTGTAATAACGTTTGTTAGATAAAGTTTTGCAAATTCAATTTGTTTTGGTGGATGTTCATAACCAATTTCTTGAACGACCCAATCATATAAAGGACGATGATCTTCAAATTCAAGAGTACAAATTGAATGAGTAATTCCTTCAATGGCATCTTCAATTGGATGCGCAAAGTCATACATTGGATAAATACACCATTTATCTCCTGTATTATGGTGTGTCATTCTGGCAACACGATAAATAATAGGATCACGCATATTGATATTTGATGAAGCCATATCAATTTTAGCTCTTAATACTTTTGATCCATCTTCAAATTCACCATTTTTCATTTTTTCGAATAAATCTAAGTTTTCTTCGATTGAACGATTACGATATGGAGAATCTTTACCAGGTTCTGTTAAAGTACCACGGTATTCTCTAATTTGTTCAGGACTTAAATCACAAACATAAGCTTTTCCTTTTTTGATTAAAAGAACAGCAGCTTCATACATTTGATCAAAATAGTTTGAAGCAAATTTGATATCACCATCATATTTAGCACCTAACCATTCTACATCTGAAACAATACTTTCGACGAATTCTGTTTTTTCTTTCATTGGATTTGTATCATCGAAACGTAAATTGAATGTTCCATTATATTTTTTAGCTAATCCATAATTTAATAAGATTGATTTAGCATGACCAATGTGTAAATAACCATTTGGTTCAGGAGGAAAACGTGTCGCAATTTTTGTATATTTTCCTTCCGCTAAATCTTGATCTATAATTTTTTCAATAAAATTTTTACTTACTACTTCTTCTTTATCCATAGGAAGTCCTCCCATAATTTTTATATGTTTTAGTTTACCATATTTTCCTTGATTATAAAACATCCAATACTTCATAAATTAGAAAATATGTGCTAGAATGTTTGCGGAAGGTGATAACATGTTTAGAATAGGACAATCGATTGATATTCATCAATTAGTAGAAGGAAGAGATTTATATATTGGTGGTGTAAAAATTGACCATGATAAAGGTTTATTAGGACATAGCGATGCAGATGTTTTATTACATGCCATTATTGAAAGTATTATTGGGGCATTAGGTCTTGGTGATATTGGAAAACATTTTCCAGATACGGATCCTCAATATAAAGGAATTTCTTCAATGGTTTTATTGGAACATTGTTATCAACTGATGGATAAAGAAGGTTATGAAATCAATAACCTTGATAGTATTATTATGTGTGAAGCACCTAAGATGGCTCCACATATTCAAAAAATGAGAGAAAATGTCGCAAGTAAATTACATTGTGACATCAGCCAAATTAACATTAAAGCAACACGTGGAGAAAAACTTGGTTTTGTCGGCAGACAAGAAGGAATGGTAGCTCAAGCGGTTGTATTATTAAGGAAAAAAGGAGTATAGAAATGGCAAAAGTAAGAACAAGATTTGCACCTAGTCCAACTGGATATATGCATATCGGTAACTTAAGAACAGCATTATATGAATATTTAATTGCTAAACATGATCATGGAGATTTTATTTTAAGAATTGAAGATACTGATCAAGAAAGAGAAGTTGAAGGTGCTGTTGATATGATCTATAAAGTTATGGATCAAACAGGATTAGGTTATGATGAAGGACCTAATAAACCAGGAGAAGTTGGGCCTTATGTTCAATCTGAAAGATTAGCTATTTATAAAGAATATGCTGATAAATTAGTTGAATTAGGGGGAGCACATTATTGTTTCTGTGATGAAGAAACAATCAATAAAGCAAAAGAAGAATCTGATAATGAAGAATTAGGATATATTGATCCTTGTAAACATCTTTCTTTAGAAGAAGCAAAACAAAGAATCGCTAATGGTGAAAAATATGTTGTTAGACAAACAATTCCAAGTACTGGAATTACTTCTTTTGAAGATGAAGTTTATGGACATATTGAAGTAGAAAATGCGGGACTTGCTGAAGGGGTTTTATTAAAGAGTGATGGTTATCCAACTTATAACTTTGCGAATATTGTTGATGATCATTTAATGAACATCACACATGTTGTAAGAGGAAATGAATATTTATCTTCAACACCTAAATATAATTTAATTTATCAAGCATTTGGATGGGATGTACCATCATATATTCATTGTCCACCTGTTATGAAAGATGAAAAACATAAATTATCAAAACGTAATGGGGATGCATCTTATCAAGATTTAATTAATAAAGGTTTCTTAAATGAAGCAATCTTAAATTATATTGCTTTACTTGGATGGTCACCTGAAGGTGAACAAGAAATCTTCTCATTAGATGAATTAATTGAAGCGTTTGATGTTAAACGTATTTCTAAATCTGGGGCTATTTTTGATATGAATAAATTAAAATGGATCAATAGCCAATATATTAAAAAATTAGATACAAAACAATTAACAGAATTATGTTTACCATTCTTAAAAGAAGCTTATGATTTAAGCAATAAAAGTGAAGCATGGATTGAAAAATTAGTAGAAGTGCATAGAGATCATATTTCTTGTGGTGAAGAAATCGTTGAACAAGTTAAATTATTCTTTGAAGATGAAATTCATTTAGAAGAAGAAGCTATTGAATTTATGAAAGATGAATCTATTCCAAATACTTTAGCTGTATTTAAATCTAAAGTCGCAGAATTAGCTGAAGAAGATTTTAAACAAGATCAAATTTTTGCTTGTATTAAAGCGACACAAAAAGAAGCAAAAGCAAGAGGAAAAATGTTATACATGCCTTTACGTATTGCGACAACTGGTATTATGCATGGTCCTGATTTAGCAGCTTCTATGGAATTATTAGGTAAAGAAAAAGTATTAAAAAGATTAGGATAGGAAATTACTCTTATCCTTTTTTTATGTTTTTTTTACATAGAGTTTGATTTATGTTGCTTTTTTTGAAATGAAGGCATAATATATTGTCAAAAGTACGGTACTTTTCACAAAAAAGACATAATGAGATGGTATAATAGGTTAGAAAGAGGTGATAACAATGAAGAAGAAAATAATTGGTATTGTTTTAACATTCTTTGTTGTTGTAAGTACTCTTCTTACGATTTTTGCTTTTAGAATAACACCCGTTACTTTAAAAAGAGATACTTTTGTTTATGAATATGGAACACCAATTTCTAATAATCCGGCAGATTATGTCAATGCTAATGCAAATGTTATTAATGAGGTACAATTAAATTTTTCTAATTTAAAAAATGAGATAGGTGTTTATAAAGTATCGGCTTCTTATGCGGGAGTAGAATTTCCATTTTACATTAAAATTCAAGATACAACAAAACCAGTTGTAACTTTAAAACAAGTTGTTTTTAATGTGAATTTAAATGAAGAAATTAGTGCTTTGAATTTGATCGATAAAGTAGATGATCAATCAGAAGTTATTGCTTATTTTTTAGAGGATGATGGAACAAAAAATACAACTCTTAAATTCACAAAAAAAGGTTCTTATATAGTTAATATTCTTGTAGAAGATGTAGTGGGAAATCAAGCGGCTAAATTAAGAGCTAAGATTGTTGTGGGAAGCTTAGGAAATCATCCAACGCTTGAAGGTATTGATGATGTTGAAATTGTTCAAGGAACACATTTTGATATTATGGAAGGTGTTAAAGCTAGTGATGGTAATGGAAATGATATTACACATCAAATTAAGATTTTGAAAAATACAGTCAATACTGAAGAAGTAGGAACCTATGAAGTTATTTACTCAATTACAAATAGTCAGGGTAATAATATTCAAAGAACAAGAAAAGTAGAAGTGATTAAAAATGAAAGTGAGAAGAAAAAATGAGTGTAACTTTAGCGATGATTGTGATATCCGTAGCCATTTATGTCATTATTAATTTTATAGATCATTCAGATGAAAAATCAGTGTTAGCTATTAAATATGGAGCTTTTTATCCTCCTAAAATAGAATATAAACAAGAGTATTGGCGCTTTTTAACAGCTAATTTTGTTCATGTTGATTTAGTTCATATTTTTATGAATTGTTATGCACTTTATTATTTGGGTGGAACTTTCTTTGAACCTTTTTTGGGAAGTTTAGAATATTTGTATTTAGTATTAATTTCTGGAATTTTTTCTTATCTTATTACTTATATGACATCTAAAAAAGAGGGACGTTATCAAAATACGATTACTTTAGGTGCAAGTGGTATTTTTTATGGGTTTTTGGGAGCTATTGTGACTTTAGGTGTTGTTTTTCAAGGACCATTTTTAATGGTTTTAAAACAATTTATTCCTGTCATTGCTATTAATGTTGTTTTTACGTTGGCAGATAAAAATATTTCTAAAACAGGGCATTTAGGTGGCTTTGTTGGTGGTGTTATTGCTATGCTAGTGCTTATTGGAAGTGGCTTATGCGTTTATTAATTGATGGAGATGCTTGTCCTGATCGTCAAAAAGTTATTGAACTTGCTTTGCATTATGGAGTAGAAGTTTTATTGTTTATTGATTTTGCACATGTTATTGAAGATGAAAGAATTCAAATAATTATGTGTGAAGTAGGAAAAGATAGTGTTGATCAAATGATTCTTTCTTATTTACAAGAAGGTGATCTAATGATTAGTCAAGATTATGGACTTGCAAGTTTAGCTTTGCTTAAAAATGTAACGATACTTCATGTATCGGGGAAAAGAATTACAGAAGATAATATTAATAATTTGTTGACTTCTCGTTATTTAGGACATCTTTCTAGAAAACAACATAAGCATGTAAAAGGACCTAAAAAAAGGAATTATAGGACATCACAATTCTTTTTAAGAGAATTAGAAAAGATATTTATTGAAAATAAAATAAACGAAGAAAAAGCAATACTAGAATAAACATCTAGCATTGCTTTATTTTTATTTTCCAGAATCTCCATAGTTTTTAAGCACACGAGCACTTGGATCATCAACATCACAGTTTTCCCATTCTTTATTTGGCATCCAGAAATCTTTGATCCATTTTCCTTGTTGTGGGAAGAATGATTCAAAAATATCTCTATACATTAATGATTCTTTGGTGAAAGGTGTACAATATGAATATTTATCTTTAGCATTTAAAACATCTTTATCACTGTATTTATCTTCAGCTAATTCTTTTAAATAATCTACCATTGAATGACCAACAGCATCAGAAAAAGCTGCTTTTTCTCTAAATAAAATATCGTGTGGTAAATAATCAGTTCCTTCAAAAGCATGTCTTAACAAATATTTTCCTTTATTATAAACATTCATTTTTTTAGCAGGATCAATAGACATAGAATAATCAACAAAATCAAGATCAGCAAAAGGAACACGTCCTTCAAGAGCATGTGCAGAAATACAACGATCGGCTCTTAAGACATCATACATATAAAGTTCTTTGATTCTTTTACTTGCTTCTTCTTGGAAAGCTTTAGCGTTAGGTGCAAAATCAGTATATTTATAACCAAATAATTCATCTGAAACTTCACCAGTCATAATAACTTTAATATCGGTATTTTGGTGAATATATTTACATAAAATATACATGGCCATACTCGCACGAATTGTTGTAATATCGAAAGTTTCGAGATGATAGATGACTTCTTTTAGATGTTGATAGAGATCTTCTTTATTCATAATAACTTCTGTATGTTCTGTTCCTAAATAATCAGCAACTTGTTTAGCATGTTTTAAATCAATAGGATCACTTTCCATACCGATAGCGAAAGTACGAATAGGTTTATCTGATAATTTTTGACCAATGGCGCATACTAAAGAAGAATCTAATCCACCGCTTAATAAATATCCAATAGGTGCATCAGACATAAATCTTTTTTCTACGGCTTTTTCAAGTTTTGTTTTTAATTTTCCAGCAATTGTTTCTAAATCATCATCAACGATTGTTTTAGGATCACTTAAATCATTATAACAAACAAATTGACCATCTAAATAATAATGTCCTGGTGGAAAAGGCATAATATCATCACATAAATCAAATAAAGCTTTGGCTTCGGAAGCAAAACATATTTGATGTTCTTTTTTACTATAACCATAAAACATAGGTCTAATTCCCATTGGGTCTCTTGCTGCCATTAACTGTTTTGTTTTGTTATCGTATAAAACAAGAGCAAATTCAGCATCTAAATATTTACATAAAATTTCAAGTCCATATTGTTCATATAATGGAATCAAAACTTCACAATCACTACCAGATTTAAAAGTATAGCTACTTTCTAATTTTGTTTTTAATGCTGGATAGTTATATATTTCACCATTACATACAAGTGTATAATCTTTATAAACAAAAGGTTGATTTCCATTTGTTGATAAATCCATAATTGATAAACGGTTAAATCCCCATGTTATTCCATGATCAATTGAGACATGTTGATAATCAGGCCCACGATACGCTGCTTTATCTAAAGCTTTTTGGAAAACCTGTAATTCAAATTCTTCACTTCTAACGACTAAAAAACCACACATTTTAATATCCCCCTTATAATTAAAAAAACGCACATAGTGTGCGAGTATCGTGTAACATATAAATCCAAAGATATACATGGTACGGAAAATACTTCAAAGAGTACTCGATACCCGCTAGTTGTAACATAACTAGAGACGTTCTAGCCTACTTGCATTGCTTTCGGTAGACAGCTCGAAGGTGTTCTTCATATTTTCGTTCACTGCTAGTCTTTCACCTTCTACTAGCTCGCTGTTGCTTCGTAAAAATACTACTCTCCTTGTCTTTGCTTTTAACTTGTTTACAGTATATTATAGGATTTATAAAAAATCAATAAGAATTAATTAATATGATAAAAAATATTTAATTTTATACAATTATAAAATGTGAATAACTTTTGAGACAAATTTGAGACAAAAAACATAAAAAAATCATGTATAATGTTAATGTCTAGAAAAATATAAATAAAGGAGTTTAAAAATGCCAAAAGATATACACATGTTAGTAAGTATGATTAATATGAAATTAAGAGATGATGATATGCAATTATCACATGTTCTTTCTGTTTATGATTTGGATGAAACTGAGTTTATGAAAAGATTAGATGAAAACGAATATTTTTATGATGAAAGTACAAATCAAATTAAAACAAAATAATTGTTTTATCGAAGAATAGTGATATAATTATGAATACTTAAACGGAGGGAATTTAAATGTTAAAATTAGAAGATTTTAAAGCGGCTAAAAAAAGAGTTGATGAAGTTATCTTACCAACTCATTTAATACATAGTGATGCCTTTTCTGAAGAATGTGGAAATGATGTCTATATCAAACCTGAAAACTTACAAAAAACAGGAGCTTTCAAAATTAGAGGGGCTTACAATAAAATTATGAAATTAGATGATGAAGCAAAGAAAAAAGGGTTAATTGCTTCTTCAGCTGGAAATCATGCACAAGGTGTTGCTTATGCAGCAAAAAAATTAGGGGTCAAAGCAACAATTTGTATGCCAGCACATACACCATTAATTAAAGTTGATGCTACAAAAGCACATGGGGCGGATGTTGTATTATATGGTGAAGCTTATGATGAAGCTTATGAAAAAGCTGTAGAATTACAAAAAAGTGAAGGATACACTTTTGTTCATCCTTTTGATGATGAAGATGTTATGGAAGGGCAAGGAACAATTGCTTTAGAAATTATGGAAGAACTTCCAGATGTTGATTATATTTTAGTACCAATTGGTGGTGGTGGATTAATTTCAGGTATTGCTTGTGCAGCAAAGCAAATCAATCCATCTGTTAAAATCGTTGGTGTTGAACCAGAAGGTGCAGCGAGTGCCCTTGCCGCAGTTGAAGATGATCAACTTGTTAAATTAAGTGAAGTAAGTACAATCGCTGATGGTACAGCAGTTAAACAAATTGGAGAAACTCCATTTGAATATATTAAAAAATATGTTGATGAAATCGTAACTGTAAGTGATTATGAATTGATGGAAGCCTTCTTATTACTTGTTGAAAAACATAAATTAATTGCTGAAGGATCAGGTATTTTATCATTAGCAGCTTTAAAGAAATTACATTGTAAACGTAAAAAAGTTGTTTCACTTATTTCAGGTGGAAATATGGATGTTATGACAATTTCTTCGATGATCAATAAGGGACTTATTTCAAGAGGAAGAATTTTAACATTCTCTGTACAATTACAAGATATTCCAGGACAATTAGAAGTTGTTTCTCATTTACTTAATGAATGTAATGCAAATGTTATTGGAGTTGAACATAACCAATTTAAAAACTTTGCTCGTTTCTCTGAAGTAGAATTAAGAGTGACTTGTGAAACAAATGGTGAAGCTCATATTCAAGCGATTGCTGATAAATTTAAAGAAAATGGTTATATTATTCAAAAAATTAACTAATCTTATAAACCGCTTAGGCGGTTTTTTATTTTCAATGAGGTGAAGATCATGATTTATAAATATTTTAAAGAGTGTAAAAAATTAATTGTATTGATTACTTTATTAGGCATGCTTATTGGTATGCTTTTTTTTATAACTAAAGATACACCACCAACACTGGTACTAAAAAAGAAAAAAATCAATATTGAATATGGACAAACTTATTATGCTAATTTTAAAGGCTTAGTGGATACAACAGGAATGAGTAAAGAGGAGATTTGTTATTTAAAAAAGAATGTAAGTATAACAGATAATCTTCAAAATGAAGATCAAAAAAGTTATCCAGCAGTAGGAAAATATAAGATTTTTATAAAATATAATAATAAGCTTTCAACGATTCAAATTATTTGTAAAGATACATTAGCACCTGTACTGGCATTTCCTAAAAATGTAGATGTTATAAAAGAAAGTGATTTAGAAAGTATTGATTTTAAATCATTGATCATAGCTACCGATTTATCACCATTAAAAGAAATTCAAATAGATACAAGTCAAATCGATATTCATAGAATAGGTGAATATCAAGTAAAAGTATTTGTAGAAGATATTTATAAAAATAGAAGAGAAAAAGAATTTAAGGTCAATGTTATAGAAAATAAACAAGAAACAACTAATTCTCAAAATAATCAAGAAAATAATGTGAATAAGATTGAAAGTGAAAATAATAAACCGAATGAGGACATTACAATCTCTCAATCAAATGAAAAAAATAATGTAAAGGATCGTTTAGATAATGATCATCAACAAACAAAGCCCCAACAAACGGTTTATTGGTATGAATGTTATCTTTGTGGATTATATGTTGATTCAAATGTTTCTTTAGAAGATGCTAAAAAGAAGTTTGATCAAACAAAGTGTACAGATGCTATTGAATTTTCAGGAATAGAGTGGAGACATAGTAGATTTCATTATGGAATTAATCATTCTTAGAAAATTGAAGGAGGAGTAAAAGTGAATTGTGTTTATAAGTGGATTTTAGGTCCGTAGGCAATCAGAGATTGTCTTTTTTTATTAGAAATTATTTATGATGGAGGAATATGAAATGAAACAGAAAAAAATATTTGATAAAGTTATGAAAATATTTGCAGTTATGGTGTTTATTTTATCTATGTGTTTTTCACAAAAATATGCAAATAATGTCGAAGCATGGGATAATAGTACACCTCATGAATTTACACGTATTAAACAAATTGATTATCCATGGTGGTGGTCTTCTAAAATAAGTAGTGCGAAAAAATGGTCCACTTATATGTGTAAGTATGATAATAAATATGCTTATTGTTTAGAAGCAAGTAAAAAATCACCATCAGCTGGAAAATACCCAGCTCAAGTGATTGAAAATAATGAGGCTGTAAGAAAAATTCTTTATTATGGATTTGGGGGACCAGGCTATGATCAAGCAATTAAAGAAATGTATACAGTTGAATTAAATTCTTGTGTTCCTGATGATTTTGGAGAAAAGCATGGTAACTTTGATGATGGTGCTTATTTGTTTACCCATATTTGGCTTTCTTATGCTTATGGCGGGGATTTAATGGGGTTAAACTTAAAAGATTTCAATGCTAAATGGCCAAATGCAGATGGCAATAGTGGTTATGGAGATAATATTTTATGGGGCTATAACTGGCTTATGAATCAACCTGATATTGGTTATGCTTATTTTAGCCCAAGTCAAGATGGTGGAGTTACAGCCTCTTTTAAGGCTGAATTTGATAAGGTAAATAAACTTCAAAAAACAAATACTGTTAAATTAGAAGGAACAAGTCATTCTACCATTCAAGTTCCTTTACAAAATAATGTTACACTATATAACGTAACAAAAGGAACGATGCAAACAGGGGGAACGGTAACTGTAAATGGTGGAGAAAGTTTCTATTTAACAGCACCATGCAAAAATAGTCCAGAAAATTATAAGTCAGGAAATATTGCGGGAAAAGGTTGTGAAATGTTTACTGCATTAGCTATTAAAGATGGTGCAGAAGGGACACAAACAGAAGGTTCATGGAATTTAGATCCTGATGGAAATAAATTAAAATATGAAGTTGAATGGTTGGATTTTGGAGCGTTACGCCTTTCTAAGGTAGATAATACTTCTGAATTTCAAAAAAATTCTAAATTTAGATTAATTTCAACTTCTTATACAGGATATGATGAAACTTTTGAAGTCACAAAAGATGAAAATGGAGATTATGAATTATTTATTGATTATTTACCTGTAGGAACTTATTCACTTACTGAGATTGAATGTGAAGATCACTTTGCACCTGTTGTTGCTAAATGGCAAGTGACAATTGTAAAAGATAAGATAACAAAGAAAATTGTTGTAAATACATTAAGACCAACAGGAACATTAAAACTTCAAAAGAAACTTGAAGACGCACGTCAGGGAGCTGTTGATCTTGCAGATAAAGATATTAAAAAAACAAAATATAAAGTTGTAGCAATGAATGATATTGTTGATACAGTATCTTTGAAAAAATTATATTCTAAAGGGGAAATAATTACTTTAGGAAGTGGAAAATGTATTGTTGATACAAATGATGGTCAAATGATTACTTATTCAAATGGTGTACAAGTTTCAAAAGGGATAATGAATGAAGAAGGAATTATTTCTGTAGATGAAAATGGTCAATTAGAAATGACAGGAATTCCTCTTGGAAAATATCAAGTTGTTGAAGTTTCATGCCCTCAAGGTTATGTATTAGATTCTACACCTTATGATTTTGAAATTACACAAAAAGATCATACAACAACAATTTATACAAACTCTCATGAACAAACAAATCAAATTACTAAGACAACATTTACTAAAACCGATGTTACTGGTGATCAAGAAGTTAGTGGTGCTAAAATGTCTATTACGGATTTAGAGGGAAAAGTTATTGATGAATGGATTTCATCTAATAAGGCCCATGAAATAGATGGATTAGAAAGTGGAAAAACTTATTATTTAAATGAGGATACAAGTCCAGCAGGATATGTAAAAGCAACGAAAATTGAATTTAAAGTCAATGAAGATGGAAAAATTCAAAAAGTAAATATGAAAGATAAAGTTGTAACAATTTCTAAAGTAACTTTAGGTGGTGAAGAAATTCAAGGAGCTTTATTACAAGTAATAGATGAGGAAGGAAATACAGTTGATCAATGGTATAGTGATGGAAATGAACATCCTGTAAGTGGGTTAGAAGAAGGAAAAACGTATACTTTACATGAAGATTTAGCACCTTTAGGATTTAATTTAGTAAATGATATATCTTTTACAGTTTCTTATGAAAAAGAAAATCAAAAAATAGAAATGATTGATACTTTTGTTAAAGTTTATAAACAAAAAGAAGATGGCAATTTGTTAAAAGGGGCACAGCTTACAGTTGTTTCTACAAAAACAAAAAATAGAATTGATCAATGGATTACAGGACAACATATTTTTGATATTAATGATGTTATGAAGAAAAAATTGTTAAAAGGGGATATGTGTCAAGGTAAAAATGAAGAAGGTATTGAATATAAAGTTGTTCCCCAATTAAAATCAAATGATTATTTTTTAATGTTGAAAGATGGAGAAGATGTGACATATTATTGTATAGATATTCAAGGAGATGAGACAGCCCACTTAATACAAGGACTTAATAGTGGGGAAAAATATATTTTAAGAGAAACATTGACACCTTGTGGATATGCAACAGCTAAAGAACAAATTTTTGAAATAAGAGAAAAGAATATTGTTTTAAAAGTTGTTGATGAAGATATTAAAGTGGATATTTCTAAAAAAGACATAACAAATAAAAAAGAATTGTCTGGAGCTCATTTACAAGTGAAAAATGAAGATGGAGAAGTTCTTGATTCTTGGATTTCAACTGATCAAGAACACCGCATTTGTCATTTGGAAGTTGGTAAAAAATATATTTTAGAAGAAACAATGGCACCTTATGGTTATGAAAAGAGTGAAAAAGTCGAATTTGTGATTAAAGATACTGGAGAAATACAAAAAGTCATCATGTATGATCAACCAATTATTCAAGCAATTAAAACAGGTGATAGTTCAAAGTTGAATTATTTTATAATGCTTGGTGCTTTAAGTGGAATTTGTATTTTTTTATGTAGAAAAAGGGATGTTAAATCCCCTAAATCTAAATGATTTCATCAATAAGACCATATTCTAAAGCTTCTAATGGATCTAAGTAGTAATCACGATCACAATCATGAATGATTTTTTCTAATGATTGTTTAGAATTTTCACTTAAAATAAGTGAAAGTTTTTTCTTTTGTTTGCATATTCTTTTAGCGTTTATTTCAATATCACTTGCTTGTCCTTCTAAAGAGGCAAGAGGTTGATGTATCATTATTTCACTATTTTTTAATGCACATCTTTTTCCTTTGGAACCTGCACTTAAAAGAATAGAAGCCATACTTGCTGCCATGCCGCAACAAATTGTGCTGACATCACATGAAACAAAGTTCATTGTATCAAAAATTGCTAGTCCTGCAGAAACACTACCGCCAGGTGAATTGATATACATGTAAATATCATTTTTATTATCTTGTGCTTCTAAATAAAGTAATTGACCAATAATTGAACTTGCCATGGCATCGTCGATAGTCCCTGTAAGTAGAATAATTCTTTCTTCTAAAAGTTTGGAATAGATATCGTAGGCATATTGATGATTTTTATCTTTTTCTATAACGGTTGGTATTAGATGCATAAAATAACCTCCATATGTAATTATAGAAATTAATAATAAAAATTATTCTTTGCACTGATGAAATAAGTAAAAATTTTTTAAAAAAATAGTAAAAAATAGTGTAAGCGCTAACGATATGATGAAATGGGAATTATTAGAAAAATGAAGGAAAAATTAATGCATCTTATACAAGAAATCAACGTTGTAATAGTTGCTTTTGTGAAGTTTTTGACTTATAATAATAGCATAAAAGCTATTTACAAGGAGGAATATTAATAAAATGGCAGTAAAAGTAGCAATTAACGGATTTGGACGTATCGGACGTCTAGCATTCAGACAAATGTTTAATGCAGAAGGATATGAAGTTGTAGCAATCAACGATTTAACTAATCCTAAAATGTTAGCACACTTATTAAAATATGATTCAGCACAAGGTAAATATGCATTAGCTGATACAGTAGAAGCTGGTGAAGATTCAATCACAGTTGATGGAAAAGAAATCAAAATCTACGCTAAAGCTAACGCAGCTGAATTACCATGGGGAGAAATCGGTGTAGACGTAGTATTAGAATGTACTGGATTCTATGTATCTAAAGCTAAATCTCAAGCTCATATCGATGCTGGAGCTAAAAAAGTTGTTATCTCAGCACCTGCTGGAAATGACTTACCAACAATCGTATTCGGTGTAAACGAAGGTACTTTAAAAGCTTCTGACACTATCATTTCAGCAGCTTCATGTACAACTAACTGTTTAGCACCAATGGCTAACGCTTTAAATAATTTAGCACCAATCAAATCTGGTATCATGTTAACAGTACATGCTTACACTGGAGATCAAATGGTATTAGATGGACCTCATAGAAAAGGTGACTTAAGAAGAGCTCGTGCAGCTGCAGTTAACATTGTTCCTAACTCAACAGGTGCTGCAAAAGCAATCGGATTAGTAATCCCAGAATTAAATGGTAAATTAATTGGTTCTGCACAACGTGTACCAGTTCCAACTGGATCTACAACTATCTTAACTTCAGTTGTTGAAGGTGAAGTTACAGTTGAAGAAGTAAATGCAGCTATGAAAGCAGCAACTACTCCATCATTCGGATATACTGAAGAACCATTAGTATCTTCTGATATCGTAGGAATCACTTACGGATCATTATTCGATGCAACTCAAACTATGGTTAAACCATTAGACAACGGAACTACTGAAGTTCAAACAGTTGCTTGGTATGACAACGAAAACTCATATACTTCTAACATGGTTAGAACTATTAAATATTTTGCTGAATTAGCTTAATCTAGCGAAAAATATGCTAAATAAAAAAGGGTTTCAAGATAGAAGAAGCCCTTTTTTTTACGCCAAAACCCGCATGAAATCAACGTTTTTTTGATTTGCGGGTTTTTATTTTTTGTAAGTAAAATAATGCTCAAAAATGCCCTAAAAATGGGCTATACCAAAAAAATACCAAAAAAATTCGAAAAAAGTGCAAAATTTCCACCAAAAAAGCATCAAAAAATCATTAATTTTTGATGCTTAAAATAAGTGTCTATTCAGGGTTATTTTTATAACATTCTACAAGTGGATAAAGGATATTCACAATCGAGTTATAGGTTTTTTTATCGATAAGATTTTTTGTATTAATTGCGTAATCAAAAACCTTGGATAGTTTTTCTATTCTTTGATGATCTTCGTTATAATCTCCTTTAGTAACTAATTGAATATTCTCTTCAAATAAATCAATGAGTGTACTAGAATTATCTTCATCATCCAAATCAAAGAGCTTCAATACATATATTAAATCATTTTGATTTTTAATGTGCTTAACTATTTCAATATTTGCTTTATAAATAGCAATTTTAATTTGTTTTAATAATTCTTCACTAATTGATAGATCTCTATCAAAATCTATTCTCCAACAAAAATATTGTAAATTACCAATCAAGAAGTAATCTTCCATGATCATCACATCGGCATCTTCTCCGGTAAGTACTTCAACAGGTAATTGAAAATAATCTGCAAATTCTTTCAAACGTGATATTTTTGGAGTAGTTCTGTTTTCCTCATATTTTTGAATTGTAGTAGGTTCTATCTGCATTTCACTTGCCATTTTTGCACGTGACTTCTTGAGATAATCTTTTCTTAAAAATTTTAGTCTGTCACCTATAGTCGGTAATGTTGATAACTTTTCATAAAGTGATTGTGACTCAATTCTATTAATCAATACATTATTGATTGTTAACATAGTATGTATCCTCTTTTCTGTTTATAATGGTATTATTCACTGTTTTAGCATATTTATGCTAAAAACATATTGAAAAGTATAATTTTAAATGCTAATATATGTATGTAATCAATTTAGCATAAATTTGCTAAATTGTAAAGAAGGAGGTGGGTACACATGGAAAAACTCTTTTGGGGTGCAACTGAAATTGCAGAATATGCAAATGTATCGAGAAGTAGTGCTATCAATTTTATGAAACGCATGCGTATCATGTATGATATTGATCCACAAAGATGTTTGTATGGAAAAATTCCAGTTGCGGTAGTTAAGGATTTTTTTAATCAAGAAGTAAAAAAAAGGAACTAATTGGTTGCGACAATTAGTTCACATGTAAATTTGGAACAATTTACTCCTTGATTATATCGAACTTGTGAATAAAGTTCAATGTTTTCAAGAAAGGAGATTAGTCTTTATGGCTGTCTATAAGACAAAAGATGGTTATGTAATGAAAGGAACAATTAAAAGAGGTCCTAATGATTATTATAACTATACAAAAAAGTTAAAAGGTGTGACCACGAAGAAGGAAGCACAGAAAATAGAATTAGATTTTAAAGATAAATTTAATTTTGAACAAAAACAAAAAGTCAGTTCGGTAACTTTTAAAGAACTTACTGAATTATATGATGATAAAGTTAAAAATAATATAAAAGCAACAACCAAACAAACCAACGCCTATATGTTGATGAAATTTGTAGATTTATATGATTTAAAAGCATCTTCAATTACTTCTGCTGATATTCAAAAGATATTAAATACATTTATCAAAAGAGGGGCTTCAACAAATTATGTAAATGGAATCTACTCTTATCTAAATAAAATCTTTAAGTTTGGTGTAAAAGAAAATTATATACTCTATAATCCTATGACTAAAATAGATCGTTATAAAAAGCCAGATGAGATAAAGAAGGAAATGAAGTTCTATACTCCTGAACAGTTCAAACAACTTATGTTAACTGCGCCGAAGGATAAAGTACATCATGAATATGAATGTTATGTAATTATTAATGTTCTTTATTTTACTGGTATGAGAGTAGGTGAACTATCAGCACTTACTTTACAAGATGTGGATTTAAAGAAGAAAACAATTCACATCAATAAAACATTAAGTTTTGGAATTGGAGATAATAGGTGGCATATCGGTCCAGCTAAATCAAGTCGAAGTGAAAGAACAATTATGATTCCTAAAAATCTTTGTGAGATTTTAGCAGAATATATCAGTTATTATAAAAAGATATATGGAGTGACAAATCAAACATTCTTGTTTGGGGTGGATGTTCCTATTGCTAGAGAAACAATCAGACATAGATTTTGGGAAATGGCTGATCTTGCAGGATTAGAAAGAATTCGTTTACATGATTTACGACATTCTCATGCAAGTTTATTAGCAAATATGGGATGTTCTGTTACAGCGATTGCAAGACGCATGGGACATTCAGAAGCTGAATGTTTTAAAACATATATACATCTTTTTGTAAGTACGGATGTAGATCTCGTAAATAAAATAGATAAGGTGTTTTGAGGTTATATTATGGCAGAGAGAAGAATGTTTTCTAAACCACTTACGAGTAGTGATCTATTTTTAGAAATGCCAAAGGATGCACAGCTTCTATATTTTCATTTAGCATTAGATGCAGATGATGATGGTTTTATAAATAGTCCAAATAAAATTATAAGATGTGTAGGGTGTCAAAAATCTGATATGGAAGTTCTTATAAAAAAAGGGTATTTGAAACTGTTTGAAAGTGGAATTGCAGTGATTGTTCATTGGAAAATTCACAACTACATTCAAAAGGACCGATATAAAGAAACGATTTATCAAAAAGAAAAGCAACAATTAGTTTTGTATGGTAAAAAATATGTTACAAAAGATGAATATACACAGTCTGTATCCAATGAGGATACAAGCTGTGTATCCATTTTGGAAACACAGGATAGATTAGATAAGAATAATGAAGAACAAAATAGATTAGAACTGGATGGAATCTTAGAAAAGATAGAAAATAAAAAAGTAAGAGAAAAATTTGAAAGTTTTGTAAAGATGCGAGAAAATAACAGTTCACCATTAACTCCGGATGCACTAAAAATATTAATTAATAAAGCTGAAAAATTAACAACAGGTTTTGTAAATCAAGATGAGACTATAATTAAAATATTGGAAAAAAGTATTATTAATAACTATAAAGATATATTCCCTATAGAAGGAAACAATGTTCAAATTAAAAGTACTTTTGAAGATGTAGATTTAAATAAAATAGAAAATAACGAAAGTGAAGAACAATTGTATAAAGATTGGTTAGAATCGAATAATTTACTTGATCAAGGAGTACGAGATGCTTATAAAAATTCAATAGAAAATAAATTCAAAGAACTTTATCATGATGATATTAATTCTTATCATAGTAGAAAGTTAAATTCGTAGTTTATGTATTAGCAAGCAACGTATTTTGTGCCCAAAATACAATTCACAAGTTGGCAGCGCCAACAAAGAAAGAAGAGAGAATATGAGAAGAAATCATGAAATTAAAGTAAGATTAAATGATGATGAATTTAATGATTTGAATAGAAAAGTAATTAAAAGTAAACTTAGCCGAGAAGAATATGTTAGACGCTGTTTTTTTAAATCAGTAATCAAAGAACCACCTAATCTTGATTATTTTCGGTTAAAGAATGAATTCAATCATATTGGAAATAATCTCAATCAGATTGCAAAATCATTAAATACTTACGAACAGGTCGATATACATTTTATAGAAACAACAGTTAATGAATTAAGAAATATGATTAAAAAATTAGAGATTGAAGTAAGAGGTGTTTAAAGCAGTTACTTCAATTTGGAAAATAAAAGATCGACTTGATCATGTTGTTCATTATGTAGAAGATGAAGAAAAAACAGTAGATACAGTTTTAGATTATGTGAATAATGATGATAAAACGAATGAGAAAAAGTATGTTACTTGTATCAATTGTGATTATTTTGATCCGTGTAAATCAATGATGAATACAAAGAAGTTCTTTAATGATCATAAACAAATCATGGCATTTCATGGCTATCAGTCATTTGAACCTGGAGAAGTAAGTGCAGAAGTTGCACATGAAATAGGTATTAAACTTGTTGAGGAACTGTATGGTGATAAGTTTGAAGTTGTTGTAGCAACACATGTGGATAAGAAGCATATTCACAATCATTTTCTTTTAAATTCAACATCGTTTGTTGATGGAAAAAGATTTTGTAATACTAAAAAAGATTATCGGATGTTAAGAGAAACATCCGATAAGTTGTGTTTGGAATATGGTTTGTCTATTGTAAAAAATCCTAAAAAGTATACAAAGAAAGTGAATCAATATATCTTAAAATCATTTATGAATGAAATAAGAAGAGATATAGATTTAACAGTTTTAGAGTGTGCATTTTATAGAGATTTTAAAATAATTATGCACAATAAAGGCTATAAATTTGATGAAATAAATGGTGAATCTGTTATTTATCATCCTTATTGTGAAGAACCAATCTATATAAAATCTCTTGGTAATCAATATCATAAAGAACAAATAAAAGAACGATTGACTACAAAAATAATTCCCTTTCAAAATATGGAACAGAATAAATATTATTATCAATGTAAAGATTACTATCGTCAATTTAAACAAAAGAAACTCCCAAAACTTGCAGGAATGTATGTAGCACATCTAGTTTTTATGAACATAATTCCACAAATAAAACAAAACTTATCAAAAGAAGCAAGACAAGCACTTAAAAAGTTAGATCAATATGTTAGTGATATTGATTTACTAGCAAAAAATAAGATAGAAGATATTGTCAAGTTAGATTCTTATCAAGAAAACAAACAAGAAGAACTTGATTATTTCATTAAGCAAAGAAAACAGTGTTACTATTATAGACAAAAAGCCAAAGATAAAAATGAAAAAGAAATGTGGTCATCTAAGGCTAAAGAGTTTACACCACAAATCAAAAGTTTAAGATATGAAATCAAATCATGTAATAGAATAAGAAAAAGAAGCATTGAAAAAGATATAGAAAAATCTGTAATGAAGAAAATAAAACAAAAAGAAAGCAGGAATGAAAGATGAAGAAGATAGAATATGTTCAAGTTGGAGATTATCTTTTGCTGAATTTAAAAGCAGATAAAATCCATTTAGACCGTTTTGGAAGAGCAAAATTAGAGTATTTAAAGAAATATGATTATAGATTATATTTCAAATTACTTGTACAAAATGAATTGATAGATTATTTATTAAAATATCAAAAAGAAGTAGATGATTTGTATGAAAAAATGGTTAAAGAATATAAAATCAAATGGAATGTTACTGAAGAACTTAAACAAAAGGATCAAATGAAGTGGGTTCAAATGATGAATAATATTAAGAACTGCGTGAATGAAATTATAATTAAAGAAATTATATTTATCGACATATAAATAAAAACCAATTCATGTTTAATTACTTGAATTGGTTTTTGTTTTTGTTAAGATAATTTTCCGGATGGACTGCATGTAAGAGTTACGGTTCTTGTAACTGTTACGCCTGGTGCATGTCCTGTAACACTAGCTATAGCTTTGTTACCACTTTTTGAAACTTTTTTATTACTTAATGACCACATAGAAGATGGTTTTGTTGTACTTGAAGTAGCTTTTGTACATGTACATGAAGAACCATTGTAAGAAAAAGTTCCTGTTACTGAAACAGACCACATAACTTCTCCAGATGCATTTTTGTATTTTTCTGTTTTTGTACCACTTTTACTGCTTCTTGCTAGTGTATTCATATTTGAAGTGATTGTTGTTTCAATATAATCACCATTTGATAAATAATCGATGCTTTTATTTTCTTCTAGTGCATTTACAGGAATGATTGTAGTAATCATCATAAACACTATAAATATAGACGTAATTAATTTTTTCATATTCCCTCCATGTATTTAATTTTCAGTAATTGTTGTTTCAATATCGTATATGATGGAATTTTTAGCATCTTGTATATAGCTATACCAAAGAATCCCAAACCAAATCGCTAAAATTGTACAAATTACTGAAAAGAAAATAAGAAATTTTTGTATAATTGATTTTAATTTCATTCTTTTGATTAAATCATTTTCATCACTGTTTTGTATATACTCTACAACAATATCTTTAGGTTCACCGAATTGTTGAACAATATCATCATATGAACATTGTGGATGATCATCTAAATACTCATTTAAGTGCTTTTTTAATTCGTTTAAATAAAATTTTTCTTTTTTGGTATGCATAGGCATAATTGTCCAAATGTTCTTTATATATTTTTTTATATTATTCATAAGCTTCTCCCAAAGATTCTTTAATAACATTGTGAATACCGTCAACAGCGTTATTAAATTCATTAATCATTTCTAATAATTTTTGTTTTCCGTTTTCTTCTATGTGATAATAAACTCTTACTTTACGATCGATTACTTTTTCATAACTTGAAATATACTTTTCATCCTGCAGTTTATACAAGATAGGATACATTGTTCCTTCTTTAATATCTATTAACTCATGAGAATAAGTTTTAATTTGTTTAGTAATTTCATATCCATAACAGTCTTGTTTGGCAATTATACATAGAAGTAACATATCTAATTTAAAAAAACTATTTTTTCTAGCCATATCAATACTTCCTTAACGTTAAGATACTTATATTATAATTTATATTTAAATAATATCAATACATAGATAAACTATGTACAAATCATTTAAAACATGTTACTATATGATTGTGAAAACGCTTTCAAGAAATAGAGAGAAAGGAAAAAATAATATGAAAAAAAAGAAACAAACATTACTTAAATTGATTAGTTCTTTTGCAATTATTGGTATGTCAATAACTGGAATATATGCAGCATCCTATGGTCTTACACAAAGTGCTACTGTTAGTTCAAGTGTTGGCTCAGCAAATGTAAAATGCTCAGCTACCTATTATAGTTCTGGAAATACAAGATGGAATAGATCATGGGGAACTGTTTCTACAAATGGACTTAAAGCAACTTATATTTCTTCTACTATGACGATACCTTCAGATCCGTATATGAATACAACAGGGACTATTTCGATGACAAATTATAATTACCAAACTGCTACCGCAAAAAAAACATTTAAGTATAGATTCAATGGTTCTAAAGTTGTAAGAAATTAATAACGAAATCAGATACTTAAGACATTAAGTATCTGATAAATTTTCTTCATAGACCACCTGAAACACTTATAAAGTTCGATTGACATATTCGATTAAAAAATCTTGTATTAATATTGGAATTTAATTTTTAAAAATTATTTTTAGTTGTCAAGTGTGTCAGATGGTCTATGAAATAAATTTTTATATGAGGAGATGTCAAATGAAATTTAAATATAAAGATATCGTTTTTAATAACAAATTGGTATTAAATAAGGGATGTATAGAATTTAATAAAGGACAGATCACAATTATTACTGGTGAAAGTGGTAGTGGAAAGACAACCTTATTTAAGTTGATGACAAAAGGCAATGATGGTTGGAAAGATTTGGATTTATATCAAAACATATCAGCTTGTCCACAAGAACCGGTATTTTTAGAAGGACTAACGATAAGAGAACATATTGAATATATAGAAAAACTGACAGATTGTCATATGAGTCTTGACAATTATGTTGAAAAGCTTCATTTGAATGAATTGATGGATATGTATCCTTCACAGCTTTCTGGTGGAGAACAAAAAAGAGCAGCATTTTTATTGTGTATAGCTAAAGATGTAGATATTTATATTTTAGATGAACCAACATCATCTTTAAATAATGCCTATTCTAAAATATATTGTGACATATTAAATTTACTTATAGAAAAAGGAAAAGGTATTGTATTATTTACACATGATGAGAAGTTATTACCTATAGGAAATATAAAATATCATATCAAGGATAAAATATTAAACACAGTATCAAACGAGAAGAAAGAAACTGAATATAACCTATCTCAACATATTAGTAAAAATCTTAATAAAACATCTCCTGTTTTTTTTACAATGAGAAAAAAACAAAAAAAATATGTAAAAATACTTCATTTTATGATTACATTTTCTATTGCAATGGTAGCTTTTGGTTATAGCTTTAGTAGGGATGTGCTAGACATTCACCATTCATATTCACAAAAAATATCATCGAATGAAATAACTGTCTATAAATCAACAGCACAAGCTATTCATGATGGCGTAGCTGATTATACATTTAATCATGAGGTTCCTCTTAAAGACAAAGACATCAAAAAAATAGCAAATTTGGATAATATAAAAACGGTTGAATGGCGTTATGATTGTTTAGAACCTAATTATGAATTTAATGAAGATATTAAAGAAGTATCCTATGATCCCGAAAATGCAAAGCATGATTATACAATTTCAATCATAAAAAATGAACAAGAACTCGCACAAGTTAATATAGAAGATAATATTACAGTATCCACTTATATAAAAAATCATAAGCAATCAAAAAATATAGAAATAGATTTTAAAAATGAAGGTGTTTATATTTCTAGAAACGTTGCAGATATGATTAAAAAAAGTATTAATATTTCTAAAGACGATGAATTAAAAGGAATGTACTTAACATTTGATATATCTGTACCTTTGTACAATACTTATGGAAGATGGATGGGTATAACAGATGATGAAGAGTCAATGTATATATATAGTGTAACTGTAACTCATGAATCAGTATCACTTCCTATAGCTGGGATTTTAAATTGGAGTTCTTTCGGATTAAATAACACTTATAGCAATTCTCTTTATGTTGAACGAGATATAGTTGAGAATATGATTAAAAAGCATAAAAAAACAGAAGATAGAAAATTATATGTTATAGGTGTAAATTATGATAAATATTATGAAAATGAACTTCCTAAAGATTTTGATGGTGAAGTCAATAGAGTATTTGAGGATAGCGTCTGGCAACCAACTGCTTTATCTGTTTATGTAGATGGTTCAGAAAATGTTTATACAGTTGCACAAAAATTATCTGATATGGGATATTATGTTGATAATGAATCTATCGATAGTGAAGCAATCAATAGAGGAATTGTATCATTGATGAATGTCTTTTATTATGGTTCATTTATCATAAGTGCAATTATTGTTATTTATGCTGCAAGTATTTTGTTTGTACAAAGAAAACAAAATGCAAGGATCAACGAATATTTTAAACAGCTTGGGTTGAGTGAATTTGATATATTGAAGATAAGAAAACACTATTATTTATTGAGCATTTTTCATGAATTCAAAAAACTTATGTTAATATTGATTGTTTTATTTGGCTTAAGATCAATAAAAATACATGCTTTATTTTTTCCAAATATAATATCAATTATTTTAGCAATTGTTCTTCATATGATTTGCCACTATATCTTACCTCAATTATTTGACAGGTTGAAAAATGATTGAAATTAAAGATATTGAAATTGTTTATGATGATTATATCATATTAAATAAAACGGATATTGATATTCCTGAACATGCTATTACTTTAATAAGAGGGGTTAGTGGCAGTGGCAAGACATCTTTATTATATCGTATAGGACTGATAAGTGAGGATGATCATTTTTACTATAATATATATGAAGACATTCAAGATGATGATAAAAAAAGTATTTTAAGAAGAGAATATATTAGCTTTGTTTTACAGGATAACAGTTTATTTGAACAGTATGATGTATTAGGAAATATGCAGTTATATGCAGCTTTTCATAATAAAAGATATAGTGAGGAAGAATATCGTCAAATTTTAAAAAGTGTTAATCTAGATATACCATTACACCAATCAATTCAGACGTTGTCAGGAGGGCAAAAACAAAGAGTCGCCATAGCTTGCGCATTATGTAAAGATACAGAAATTATAATTTTAGATGAGCCAACTAGCTTTTTAGATAAAGAAAATGAGATGCTAGTTTTTGATACTTTGAAACATATTTGCGATACTTATCAAAAAACGATTATTATTTCTAGTCATAGTGATTATGCTATGACGATTGCAGATCAAATATATGAGATTCAAGATAAAGAAATTAAAGAAGTTAAACATGATCATGAAAAAGATATTTCGATTCAAAAAACAAAAAAGCATCAGTTGAAATTATCATTTTATATTTCTTATATCAAATATTTTTTAAAAAAATATAAAAAGATTGAATTGGGAATGATATCTATTATATCAATAGCTTTACTATTAATGAATATATTGATTATCTATACTGATTATTCAACCAATAAAAGTATAGAAAGCTATCAAAGTTTATCAGAAAATCAGATGTTTATCACAAAAGATAATGAAAATACAACCATTGATTCATCTTTAGTACCTTTTATCTTTAAACTTGATAAAGAAAATACTGAAGTCTATCCTTATATTCAAACACAAGTTCAAATCAATGATAATCTATATCAAGTTGTGCCCTTGTTTGAACAAAATGATTTATCTCATCAAAAGCTGATAGAATATGATAGTCAATCTATATATTTAAGTTATTATTGTTATCGAGAATTAGCTGATAACAATATTAATCCTGAATCATTAGAAGTTAGTTTTGTTGTATCAACAAACAACAATCTATATAAAGATAAAAAAACATATCCTATAGGTGGAGTTTTAACAAAGAATAACAAATGCCACTATTTTAAAGGTGAAAATAGGTATGTTTATTGTAGCTTTCAGTTATTACAACAAATTTATAAAGAATGTCATATCGATAAATTAGATTCATATCAGGGATATACTGTTTTTGTTGATGATTATGATGGATATGTTACACTTTATGATGAATTGAAAGATAAAGGGATAGGAATTCATCTTTTCTTTGATAATATTGATGAAGTAAATGAGTTAAAAAAAATAAATATAATAATAAAAATGATTATTATAGCTGTGAGTTTTATTTTAATAATTGTTTTATTCAATATTATAGAAATACAGTATTTTAGAAAAAGAAATAAAGAATTTATGATGTTGAAAATGAATGGGATAAGTCATAAGCAATTAAGAAATATGACAATGATAGAAATAATTTTTCAATGTCTTATAGCTTTATTGTTAAATATGGTAATTATTGGTATTTTATATAATATAACAATAACAATGAATGTCATATTATCGATAGCTTGTGTTTTTGCAATAGTGATTATTAGTACATTTATTCAAAATTTATATATAAAAAAAATCTCAGTAGAAAAGATTTTAAGAAGCTAAAAAATGAGAAATTAATTAAAATAATGGATAATGATTGAACAAGTTGGATTTTAAATAATAATTTCGCTGAATTATATTTATCATATTTCATACCAAAAAAATACCAAATAAATTCATATTATTAATAAATAGTTAAGAATGGTATAAAATACAAATGAAAAAAAGCTTTGATAAATAAATATTATTAAATATATAAGTAGATAAAACAAAAATTAGCTTAATCTAGCGAAAAATATGCTAAATAAAAAAGGGTTTCAAGATAGAAGAAGCACTTTTTTTACGCTAAAACACGCATGAAATCAACGTTTTTTTGATTTGCGGGTTTTTATTTTTTATGAATAAAATAATGCTCAAAAATACCCTAAAAATGGGCTATACCAAAAAAATACCAAAAAAATACCAAAAAAATTTAAAAAAAGTGCAAAATTTTCATCAAAATGTTATAAAAAAATAAAATAATTATGTAGAAAGGACTACGTAGTTATTTTGTTTTTTAATACTGTTATCTTATTTTTCTTAAAACAGATATACCAATTATGATAATGCTTGTTAAAAAACTGTGGTTATTATCATTAAAAATCAATGAGTTAATTAGCAAAATGATTGCTATAAATATAAATAAGTAATAGATTACATTAGTGATATCAAATTTTTTCATATTCTCACTATTTATTTAATTTTCGGTAATTGTTGTTTCAATTTCATAAATAATAGAATTTTTTTGTTCCTGTATGTAATCATACCATAGAACACTAAAGAAAATTGCTAAAATTGTGCAAATTACTGAAAAGAATATAAGAAATTTTTGTATAATTGATTTTAATTTCATTCTTTTAATAAGATTATTTTCATCACTGTTTTGTATGTAATTCACAACAATATCTTTAGGCTCTCCAAATTGTTGAACAATATCATCATATGAACATTGTGGGTGATCATCTAAATATTCATTTAAATGTTTTTTTAATTCATTTAAATAGAATTTTTCTTTTTTAGTATGCATAGGCATAATTGTCCAAATGTTCTTTATATATTTTTTTATATTATTCATAAGCTTCTCCCAAAGATTCTTTAATAACATTGTGAATACCGTCAACAGCGTTATTAAATTCATTAATCATTTCTAATAATTTTTGTTTTCCGTTTTCTTCTATGTGATAATAAACTCTTACCTTACGTTCGATTACTTTTTCATAACTTGAAATATAATTCTCATCCTGTAATTTATACAAGATAGGATACATAGTACCTTCTTTAATATCTATTAACTCGTGAGAATATAATTTAATTTGTTTTGTAATTTCATAACCATAACAATCTTGTTTGGCAATTATACATAGAAGTAACATATCTAATTTAAAAAAACTATTTTTTCTGGCCATATTAATACTTCCTTAACGTTAAGATAATTATATTATAATATATATTTAAAAAACATCAATACATAGAAAAACTATGTACAAATAATTTAATATATGATAATATTCAATTAGAGAACGTTTTCGAAATATAAAACAAGAGGAGATAAAGATAAAAAGAATTTTAACTATTTTAACGGTTATGCTTCTTACTTTTGGGCTGATTGCATCACCATCTTATGCATAAGATGACAATATTCAGGAGCAAGAGCCGATTGTTTATGAAGCAGAGCAGGTGCCATATTTGGATGAGGAGACAGGTGGATTTGTAGAAAATAAGGATAGTATTTCTCAGCAAAGGGGTACGTTGTTTGAAATTGTTGCAGCGGATAGAACAATTGATCTACACATAAAATTAGAAGCAAAAAATAAAAAAGCAAGAATTAGAAGTATTTATGGTAAACACACCATTAAAGATCAAAATTCGTATGCTTCTAATACCATAGCTATTGAGCAACATAGTAATTCTCCAAATTATTTACTAGGCTGTTTTGTAGACGGAACAAAGTCATTTAAAAAAGGAAATAAAGCGAAATGTTATATTTCATTAGTAGAAGGGGAAGTCTTGAATGGAGGAAGAATTACCCAAACAATGACTTTAAAAATTGGATAAAATGATAGAAGTGTGTTTCGATAGTACAACTGAAGCAAATTTACGTTATTTATATACAACAGGATTCATAGATTCTGATACTATTCTTTGTTGTCCAGACGATTATTCGTTAGGAAACTTTAAGAATTTTAGTATTAATGAAAGATATGAACAATTATGTAAATATGGTGTTGTTGATTACGGTAAAAGAAATAAAGAATATTTTTATAATAAATATTCTTTATTTCTAAATGGTTTATACAAAATCAAGCAAGGTGATAAAATTAGAGTGTGGATGTCTCATGTACCGATGGAAATGGTAGATTTCTTTGTTGTATGCTATTTTTTAAGAGATGTATTAAATAGAATTTATGTTTGTGATGCAAATATAGTTTTACAAGATATAAGTAAACACTCCGCCCTTTTAAATTGTCCAAGTGATTTCATGCAATTAATGAATAAAATGAGAAGTGTTTCTATTTTAAGATATTCAGAAATTGGTGAGAAAATATTTTTAACAAATAAACCGATAAAACTTATAAAAAATGGTGAAGTTATAATGATGAATGAGGGAGATTTTGATAATTTTATTTATAATGTAATTAATAGCCAAAAAGAAAATAATACAGAAAGAATAGTTGAAGAAGTATTAAAAAAAGCCTAATTAACTATCTTTATTTATATAAGAAAATTAAGAAAATGGTAGAGGAAAGCAAATAATATAAAATTATTTCAAAGAGAAAATGATAAATATATAAACAACAAAATGTAAGTTTTATTGAATTGTATTTATTTCATATTGACATTGTGTATATATCTAAACATATGACTAGAATATTTTAATTTAAGTAATCGTTGTTTAACGGAGGTGAAAATATTGATACTTATTATTGCATTATGCTTGTTCGCAAATATATTATTGTTATTTATTAACGTTATGTTCTTTTTAAATAAAAGCAAACAGTTCATTTATACATTGGTTATTAACAATATCATTAGTATAATAACCTTGTTGATGTGTATAAATTATATAAAAGGATTACTGATAGAAAGTGATTGGGCGGCGTTGCTGGATATTGTTCCATTTATGGTGCAAATATTATCTATATATTTTCTTTGTGTATGTGTGATTCAAATAGTTTTAGTAGTATTGTTTTGTAAAAAAACTAATTGTTGATTGAAAGGAGAATTCAAATGAAAAAAATTTTATTTACTGCTTTAGTAGCTTTACTTTTAGGTGTTAATTGTGTAACTGCTAGTGCTTTAGAAAAATCAGAAAATATTTCAAAAGAAGATGAAGAAATTATGGAATATATAAACATCTATTATTTGATACAAAATGGTGAATTATATAGCAATGACTATGATATTTCAAATCATATGTATGCAACTCAAAAAGATGTTGAATTATATAGACAATATATGTCGGCACTTTCTAATAATAATGCTAGAGCATCATCTGGCTATAGTAAGTATTTTAATTCAAGCAAATGGATCACAAGAAATGGAGTTGTTTCATTAAGCATAAATTTTAAAGGCTCTGCTTTATACCCTAATGATTTACCTGCAGCAAATTATGCAGTGGCTAAAACTGCGTTCCAAGAATTGTATAAAAAACATAAAAGTAGTTCTAAATGGAAACATACCGCATCAATGGAAGCGCAATTTTTATGTCATCATATGACAATAGGAAAACTTAAAAATCCTTGGAATTTAGAACCACATAGAACAGAAACTGATCTTGGTAAGGTAATAGCAAAAGGATGCAATCCGTAAAGAAATTATTATTAATATTAAGTTTATTTTGTATATTGATTTCAATAGTCTTGATTAATAGTCATGATAAAGGGATAGAGACAGGTGAAATCGCTAGTATAAGCGATTTAACAGAATTAGATTATAAACAAGGGTACTACTACTATGGGAGACCAGATTGTATTGATTGTATAAAATTTCAAAAAGAATTAGAAAAATTTTTAAAGACAAATAATGTAGCTATTAAGTATATTAATACAGCGTATTGGAAGAAAAATGTTAAGTTTATTTATTTTTTAGAAGGTAATAGGGTTGATACGGTACCTGTGATTATATATTATGAGAATAACCATGAAACAAATCGACTTACAAAGATAAACGAATTAAAATCTTTTTTTAATAAAAAATAGCCATTTTTACAAATGTTTTTATCGGAAAAATTATGGCTTCAATTTACCTATTTATATGATTAATAGAAGGAGTTATTATATGGATAATAAGAATAATATGGATGAATGTATGTGGATGATTATGGGAAGTATTCATGAAAGTGATAGAATTACCGTAGCGAAATGTTTAGATATGATGGAAGAAAAGGGCATATCGAAAAAAGAAATGATTTCTATTATAGAAAATGCTAAGGTTGAATTATTTCATGTTTACAATGAAAAAATTTGCTCAGTAATTGATGGATTAGATAATTATCAATTTGAAATAAAATAATTATATTGAGAATAAACTAAGGAAGTATTTGAAATTTAAAAAAATTGAATACTTCTTTTTATTTGGGAAGAAAAGTATAGTATAATTATAGAAAGATATTAAAGTATTTTATGTTGTATTGTTACTAAGGGATAGAAAGCTATTTTTACAAAATAATTCATGAAAAAAGGAATGTATTGCAATTTGTTACAGTTTTACATAAAAGATTGAATATGGAATGTCTAGTTATAGTGTTTTATAAAAATGAATATACATTAGAATGAGATATGGAAGTATTTGGAAAACAATGGAGTAGGGAAAATATAATAAAAATTCGCTCTTTTTAAGAATTTTGTTGTTTTTTAAGATAAGCATCTGAAAATATTCCGTAGTGATACTCATAATAGGCTTCTTTTAATGATATTGGCATTGGTGTGTTTAACACCAATGCATTTTTAATAAATTCACTATCTTTCACTTCTTCGAATAACTTCTTTGCTTGTTCATCTCTTTTATACTTATATTTTATTTGTTTTCTTAAAATATTAAAATCTAAATATTCTTGTGCATATCTTGTTGAAAAACCATGTGTCCTTATCTTTATTTTTCAAATATTGAACAACTTGTTTTTTAGTAATCATTATAAACACCAACCTTTATTGATATTTTAATCATTATCTGAAATATATTCTTTTTGAGCATCTGATTAGCCTTCAATATATTGGTGTTTATTCAATTAGCAACATTTTTCTTAAAAAGAGCGTAAATTTTAATGAATAGTATAAAATATAAATGAAGTAAAGTGTTGATAAATAAACATTATTGAATATATAAGCAGATAAAATAATAATTAGCTTAATCTAGCGAAAAATATGCTAAATAAAAAAGGGTTTCAAGATAGAAGAAACCCTTTTTTTGTTCTTTAACTCGTAAATCAATTTTGATTTACTAGTTTTTTCTTTTATAGAGAATATTTTGTAAAACAATAAAAAACAATAATTCTAATGTATAATTAGATAAATGCTATTCTTATTGAAATACTTAATTGACCATCTGAAACAGGTGGTGATTAGGTGTCAAGTTATGTACATGTAAAAGCCATAATTTTGCTTATAAAATTAAGGTTTAAATTTTATGAATTCAAATCTTATTTAAAAAGATGCGTCATATGGTTTATTAAGTTGAAATATATGATTTGTTAATAAGATAAGTGTATTGTTTAAAATATAAAAGAAGTAAAAGATATGTGACAAAGAAAATTTAAAGAGATTGTTATTAAATTTATGTAAATAGAGTATTTTATTGAATTATTTTACAATAAATATTGACTGTGGAGCCACTCCATAGTGTTCAATGATGTTGAAAGGAGGAAAGGTAATATGAAAACAAATGAATTAGAAAAAGAAATTGGTCTTTCAAAGTACACAATTCGATATTATGAAAAGGAGGGGCTTATTCAACCTAAAAGAGAAGAAAATGGTTATCGTGATTATGACGATGAAACAGTTCAAAAGTTGAAAATTATTAAATTTTTAAGAAATCTTCAAATATCTGTTGATGATATTAAAGCTATCTTAGACGGTGAATTAGATTTTAGGCATTGTTTAAAAATCAATCAAGTGAACATGCAAAAACAAATAGAAAGTATGAATGAAATTAAAGATACAATAGATGATTATTATGATAAAGATCTACCTTTAATAGAAGAATTAAGTGAAATTAAAAATAATAATAATAAAATGGGATTAGGTTTTCAAAAAACGACTTCAACAGTTTCATTAGGAAGAAAACTTACACCAGAACTTGCAAGAAGACAATTAATTATTACTTTTATAGGAGCACTTGTAGTTGCTGTGTCATTTTCTAGAATGCCTTATGATTTAGGAAATATGAGAGTTTTAGTAGGCATTGTATTTTTTATAGTTACATTTATGTTAATGATAGCATTTTCTTTTAAACAAACATCAGCGATGATGTTAGATAATATACTTAATCAATCTGTAGAATTTTTAAGTGATGGTATTTATTATTATCAATTTAATGGACCAATAAGTAATTTCAAATATTTCTTTGCGGTTGTTTTTAATAAAAAACATCAATTTATGCATAAATGTTTATATGAAGATATTAAAAAACTTGAAGTTATTGCTAAGAAAAAATATATGAGTACAGGAAGTCCATTGGCTTATGAAACTTATGTTTCTGATTTTAAATTCACATTTAAAGATGGACAAACATTCTATTTCTATTGGCCAATGATTTTAAATGATGATGCAAGATATATTGCGACAATTGTAGAAAAGAAAGTAGAATATATTGAAGATCCTTATAATATTCTTTATGCAATGAAACAAGGAATAAATCTTAATGATTATTTAATAGGAAGATAATAATAAAAGTATGCTATAAAAGAGTCAAATTTTAATTTGATTCTTTTGCATTTTTATAAAAAAGCAAATAAAGGGTATATAAAATTTGCTGTTTTTGATACTCAAAATAGTTTGTAAACACCAAATCATAAAAAAACATCAAAAAAGATCAATGAAAAAAACGTTGATATAAAGGCAGAAAAAGAGGGAAATAGAGAAAAAGATAAAAAAAGACAGAAAAAAAGCTTTACAAAAGGGAGAGGGGATGGTAATATAAATGGGCACTCGACGAGAGAGTCAAGTGAGAGGACATTGAAAACTGAACAGGAAAGAATAAAACACAACGTCAATTAAGTTAAAGAAATAAAAAAGAGCTAAACAG